>Ga0208714_1000310_pt1 | contig 14316 bp, 21 predicted proteins | sample NGESurshal072012_3_FD_184461 | JGI IMG/M metagenome (GOLD analysis project Ga0208714, IMG submission 184461) | Arctic peat soil microbial communities from Barrow, Alaska - NGEE Surface sample 415-1 shallow-072012 (SPAdes) | ecosystem: Environmental > Terrestrial > Soil > Wetlands > Peat ... | reverse complement strand
CCCGAGCAACCCGTCTCACCACCCCCGAAACGACCGCACCGAGGGGGACATTCAACGCTGCTCACTTGACAGACGTTCCTCCATATGAGGAGCGTGTCAGGCTCCGCCGAGGATGGTCGGGGTCGACCACGGGCCCCAGCCGGCCGCATCGTGGGCCCGAACCTGACCCGACCAGGCGCCGGCGTTCCGATCACCCCTTCGTGCCGGTCGTTTCAGGCGGCGCGGAACACCCGGAGATCGCCGCTCACCGTGTTGCCGCGGACGACGACGGTCGGACCGGTTTCGTGGCCTGGCGCGTCGGACAGCGGCACTTCGGAGCTGAGTTGGCCCGAGGCCGTTCGCGCGTCGACGTCGATGTTGGTGCCCGGCGCAATGCCGAGCTCGATGTCGCCGGAGACGTTCTGAACGGTCACCGTGCCGTCCCGGAGCGAGTCCACGCGGACGTCGCCCGACACTGACCTCACCGACACCGAACCGTCAACCGATTCGGCGGCGAGGTCGCCCGAGACCGTGCTCAGGGTGACGTCACCGACGACATCGGGTAGGCGCACGTCGCCGCTCACGGTCTTGGCGCTCGCGTTGCCGTCGAGCTCACCCGTGACACGGACGTCGCCGGAGGTGGAGGAGAGCTCGAGCCCGGCGAACGTGCCGTCGAGAGTCGCACTGCCGGCGGCGGTCACGATCTCGACGCTGCTGCGATGCGGGATGTGAACGCGTACGTGGAGCGATCCGGCGAACCGGCCGAACACCTTGGTGAACGGCTTGCGTCGGGGTTCGACGATGAGCCGGTCGCGGACGAGCTCGACCTTCATCGTGTCGACGAGCTTCGGCGGCCCCTCGAGCGTGATCGTCGACTCGTCGCCGTCGACCGTCACGACATCGACGTCAGCGGCCGGGACCTTGATCGCGAGCCGGACGGGCTGCGGCGTGGCGAACGATTGCATGGGTACTCCGATCAGCTCCGGCCGTAGCCGGTGAGGCGGTGGCTGGCGCTCGTGGATGGACGTGGCTGAAGCACGCGGTCGAGCGCCTGCACCAGCCAGGTGTTGACGGAAACGCCGCTGGTTGCGGCGGCCGCCTCGAGGCGGGACTTCAGGCGTTCCGGGAGCCGCAGCGTGATGCGGGCCGTGAACGCCTCGTCCGCCGCGGCCGGCGGTGGGGGCTCGGTGTCGCTGACGTGGACGAGCTCCAGGTCGCCGCCGGCGACACGGACCTCGACCCTGCCCTGCTCGAGCTGTGCGGAGAGCTCGAGCGCCGCCTGGGTGAGAGCGTCCTGGAGGCGCCGCGCCAATGATGATTCGAGCGCGACGGCGAGCAGCTCCGCGGCTCGCGCGGTCGACTCGTCACCGAGAGCCGCGAGCCGGACGAGGTCCTCGGAGACGGCCTCGACGTAGTCTTCAACGTGAATGATGCCATTATGACATCATTACGAAGTCATGTCAAGTCATGACGATGTCAACCGGAGATGCGGTTGCCGCCGCTCGTCTTGGCGCGGTAGAGAGCCGCATCCGCGGCTGCGCGCAGGGCCTCGAGCTGCCGCGGATCGCCCCACGCAAGTCCGAGGCTCGCGGTGACCCACAGCCCGGGTCGGATCTGATCCCAGTCCTCGCCGGCGATCGCCGCGACGATGGCATCGGCCCGGCGGCCGGCGGCGTCGGGCTTGGGCACTGCCAACACGAGCAGGAACTCGTCCCCGCCGAGTCGCACGGCAACGTCCTGGGCGCGGACGGCGCCGCGGAGGACCGCGGCGACCCGGATGAGCGTTTCGTCGCCGACGCTGTGGCCGTAGCGGTCATTCACGGCCTTGAAGTGGTCAAGATCGACGAGCACCAGCGCGATCGCGCTCACCCCCTCGGACGCGAGTCCATCGACGAACCGCAGTAGTGCCCGGCGGTTGCCCAGGCGCGTGAGATCATCGAGGTACGCGTGCTTGCTGAGCAGCGCATGCTCCGAGCTGAGGCGCTCGGCGTGCAGCAGCGATTGCATCGAGGCGAGCGAGGACAGACGAGCCGCCCATCGCTGGCGGGCCAATTGGTTCGCGTATCGGAGCCCGGCCGTCTCGCGACCCGCGGCGGCAGCCTCGATCTCCGCGGCCACGCACAGGGCGAGGTTGTGGACCTGGGGGGACTGGCCGTGATCGATCCGGGCCAGCGCCTCCTCGGCCTCGACGAGCGCGTACCGGTGGTCGTCGATCGACAGCGCCCGCGTCAGGCGGACATAGCCGCCGTAGCTGCCCTCGGCCGGCGGGTCCACCGGGTCCGGCGGCCCATCGCCGGGCTCGATGGCGCTGAGCAAGGTGGCGAAGATGCGAAGCTCCTGCCGCCAGGAATCGGGCAGAGCGGGGATGTCGGCCCTCTCCAGGGCCTCTCGAGCCAGGCGACTGCGATGAGCCAGGATGCGTCCGTCGCCGATCTCCCTGAGCGCCGCGCACCAGTTCAGCTCCACTTCGGCCTTGTTGTAGAGGATCGTGGGCAGCACGAGGTCTCGCCCGGTCTCCCCGTCGAGGGCCTTGTCCGCGGCGCGGTAGTGCTCGAGCTCGAGCTCCCACAAGTCGCGCTCGCCGAATGCGCGGGCACATTCATTGTGTGCGCTGGCGTGCTCCAGCGAGGAGCCGGCTGCGGTCTCGAGCATGATGCTGGCGCGGGCGAGATCCCTGTCGGCGGCGACCGTCGACGCGGGGTCGCCGGACGTATTGACGACCTGGGCCCGCATCGCCAACGCAACGGCGCCCATGACGATGTCGCCATCGGCCTGCGCGCGGTCCAGAAGCCGTGTCGTCGCGGCCCAGTAGACGCTGTGGGGCTCGGACAGGGAGCGGGCGGCGGCGAGGAACAGGGCGGCTCGCGCCACCTCCGGCCAGGCCCGACGGTCGGCGCCGCTGACCAACTCCTCGATGACCCGCGGCGGGATCTGGACTCCGTCCTGCATTGCCCGCAACAGCTCGTAGACCCGGAGTCGGGTCGCGTCGCGCACGACACGGTCATCCGTCGACCCTGGCGGCCTTCGGTCGGAAGCCTCAGTAGAGCTCATCGGTCCCACGATCCAACCTAGCCCACCCATGGGCCCAACCGATCATTTCGATCGCGATCGACTCACCGCGGTCGCCGATACTCGAGATGCGCAAACAGGTCATCGTCGCGCCCGAGGCGCGCGGTCAGCTCCAGCCCCTCGTCCTCGAACTAATGGAGCTCGAAGAGCTTCAACGGCCACGGCCGGGAGGGCGCCGGCTCGTCCTCGCTGCGCACGGCGCTCCGCACGAACAGGCGGCCACCCGGGGCGGAGACATCGAAGGCGTCGACCGCGCATCCTCGGCGAGCCAGCTCCTCCGCGTCGTCTCCCAGCCCGCACGCCACGACCAACGCCGGTGTCCCGACGGCCGGAGGATCGGCGTCGAGCCAGTCAACGAGAACCGGCCGCGGCGACAGCCGCGCCCACGGGATCTGCGCGTAGTCATCGTCCGCGCCGGCGTAGAACGCCTCGAAGAACTCAGCGGTGCGATCAGCTTCGCTCATCCCGTGATGGTGGCATGGCTCATGTGTGCGGTCCGCTCATGCCGATGAAGCTCGCGGGAGACCGTGGACGTGGGAGTGCGGCGGACGCCGTCAGCGCGAGATGATCGTCGCGGACATAGCTCTATCGCCCCCGGCCCTGGCTGGTCGGGTTCGCCACGCTCCCGACCCCGACGACGTCGAGCCCGGTGGAGCAGATCTCCCGCGCCGCGGTCGCCATCGCGCGCTGGAGCGTCGGCGCCTCGCGAAAGAAATGCGCGAGCGGGACGCCATCTTCGACCCGGAAGATCGCGTCTCGGCAGCCCGCGGCGTGCAATTGCTCGAGAAGCGGCTCGGCATCTCGGTCGAGGATCAACGTGAAGGTGTGGACCGACACTCCGGCTCAGCTTCTCAAACTCGGGGCACGACCTCGAGGCGGTGGACTCGCGTCGTGCCGGGCCTGACGGATACGGCCGCTCGTCACGTGACCCAGGGGTCGTCGACCGGCTCTCCGTCACCAGGACGGTGCGGGCCAAAGGCCAGGAACTCCAAGCCATCGCCGCCGGCCTCAAACGCCCGGGCGACGTCGGGCTGCACGCGGATGGCGTCCAGCCTCCGAACGTCGAAGATCTCGTCGTCGAGCTTCACGCGCCCCGTCCATGGGAATTGATGCAGTCGTCGGCGCGGTCGGCTAGCGTCTTCTCTGATCGATTTCCCCTGAGTAGAGGTGCGCATGGCTTACGAGATGCAAATCCGCGGCAGCCAGGACCGGGTCAAGATACGCAGCCCGTGGGCCGCGGCGCTGCTGCCAATCATCACGCTCGGCATCTATCACCTTGTGTGGTGGTATCGCATCAACAGTGAGTTACGCGACTACGGCAAGGCCCGAGGCTACGACCTCGGGCAGAACCCGACGAACTCGGTGCTCGCCCTGTTCCCCGGCGGGATCATCATCGTCCCGGCGCTGATGACCTATTGGCGTGGCACCAAACGTGTCCAGGGCGCGTCCCGCTTGTCGGGGAAGGAACCCCTCAGCGGCTGGATCGCGCTCATCCTGTACCTGCTGATCGCGCCCGGCTTCTGGGCCTATCTCCAAATCTCCCTGAACGACCTGTGGCGCGCGGAAGCGGACCTCCTGCCCGGACAGTCGCCGCTTCCTTCGGCGCCGGATGCGCTACCGCCGCGGCTGGCCGAGGATCCCTCCGAGCCGGCGACCGTCGGTGACGAGCCGGCTGCCCCTGAGGTGGCCTGAAGCGAGTGGCGCGTCGCGGCCGACAGTCGGTCCGTCGGCCGCCGGCGGCGACCTAGGCTCGACGGCGGCGAGCCGAACGACGTCGCTGCCCTGGCCGAGCTCGGGATCGACAAGCTCGTCCTCGTCGAGGCCCCGCCCGAGGATCTGGACGCAGCCGCAGGCTGGGTTCACGGCCTGGCCCGTCGGTGGATGACCGCGAGCTCCTGACCGGGCCTCCTACGAGCGGCCCGTTGGCCGTGACGCCAGGTCGAGCCGCCAGTCGTTACACCGCATGACGTGGCCCGGTGGGTACTCGAAATCCACCTCGGCAAGCAGCACGAAGCCGGCCCTGCGGCAGATCGCGTTCGACGGCGCGTTACCGACCGACGGAAACGCATGCACGTACCGGCGTGCCGTCTCCCCCGCGGCGATCTCGAGCAGCAGGCCGGTCGCCCGGCTCGCAATCCGGCGTCCGTGGTGGCCGGGGAGTACCGACCACCCGATTTCGTATACGTCCTCCCCCCGCCACGGACGGTCCCAATACCCGACCCATCCAACCGCTTCGCCGCTGTTCTCGTACACGATCCTGAATTGACGCGAACCGGACCGGGCGTAGCGAGCCTGTCGCTCGGTGATCTTGTCGGGGGTCTCGGATCCGCCGAGGTGCTCCATCATCGCGGAATCACCCACGAGTCGCTCGAGCAGTCCGAGGTCGTCCTCGCCCCACGGCTCGATGCGGGTCGAGTCGGGAGCGGGCATGCCGGTCGGGCGTCGGGATCAGGGCTCGGCGAGCGCGAGCTCGGCGAGCCGTGTGACCCCTGCGTGGGATCGGGCCACGACGAGGAACCGTTTGGCGTGGCAGAAGAGCGCCTCCTCGACACCCGTGGCCGCGACGAGGTCGGCGCCTTCGAGGCCGCCCCACGCCGCCGGCAGATCACGCCGGTTCTCGAACGAGCCGAGCTCACGCGGCACAGCTTCAAGCCCGAAGCCCTGGCGCTTAGGGTAGATCACAAACAGCGCATCGGCCGTCGCGGGCACGAGAACCTGCTTCCACGGAGCGTTGATCGGCAGTTCGACGACGCGCGGATCGGCCGCGGCGACGATCGCCTCCCGCACGATGCGCTCGGCGCGGCGGCTGGACGCGGCGGAGGCCACCTCGCGCGCGAGGATGCCCTGGGCCAACGCGACTGCGGCGTCGAAGCGCTCGCGCTCCTGTTCGGGCGTGAGGGCTTCATCCCAGCGCGGGTTGAAGCCGCCGATGATGCCGTTGGCGGTCATCGGACGCACACCGTCGATCAGCGATTGCGTCAGTTGCTGGCCGGTGTCGTTGGCATCCACGGGCTGCACGAGTGTCTCGTCGACCGCATCGGCGACATGCTGGTCGCCGTCGCAGATCCGCGCGCCGAACTCGCGCCACACGAGCCCGAACGAGGCGTAGCGAACGCCGTTGGCCCGCGCCCGGTCGAAGTCCCGTTGGTGGTGGTCGAAGTCCCCCGTGGTGGCGTCATCGCGAAAGCCGACATCCACGCGGACATCGGCCTGCGCGAGCGCGTCCCGGTCGCGCGTGCGCACCACCTCGACGGACTCGCCGAGCAGCCGCAGCGCCGCGACGGCAAAGACATCGTCAGCGTGAAACGATCCGCTGTGAGTCGCGATCAGCATCCGGCAAAACTCTAGAGGGACGTGACGTCTTAGGGTTCGCAGCGCTTGGCCCACGCGCGAGGGCCTGTCCCCGACGGGGTCGACCACGTCGAGCTCGAGATCGTGAGTACGAAGCTGGTCGGCCCCGACGGCGTCCAGATCCAGATCTACCAGCGCGCGGGGTGAGCGCTACGGACGCCCCGGATCCTGCGGCGTCGCAAACGCGCCGCCGTCGATGAGCTCGATCCGGTACCCATCGGGGTCGGCGACGAAGGCGATCAGCGGCAGGTCCTCGCGGCCACCCGGGCGATAGGGCGGCTTCTCGGGCTCGACTCCGATTGCGTGCAGATCCGCGAGCGCTTGAGCGATGTCATCGACCGTGATCGCCAGATGGTTGTAGCCGGTGCCGAGCTCGTATGGCTCCGTCTGCCCCCGGTTAACGGTCAACTCGAGCACGTCGCCGTCGCCCGGGAGGCCGAGGTAGACGTTGTACGCGCTCTCGAACTCGAGTCGGCCACGCGGCTCGAAGCCGATCGTGCCGTAGAAGCGCAGTGAGGCGTCCGGATCGCGGACGCGCACGCAGGTGTGGACGTAGCGCTTTGCCATCGCAGTCGCGATCGTAACGCTAACCGCGAACGAGGCGTTGGATCCGGGTTGCGAGATCGGCCACGTCGACCGGAGCGGTCGTGTCGACGACGATCACCGGCGCGATTCCCAGCGGCCTGGAGCTCTCCTCGCTCCAGAGCTCATCCGGTTGTCGATCGAGATCCAGATGGCCCCGGTGTCGCCTGCCGCTGCGTTCGCGGTAGCGCGCCTGCGCAACCGCCGCCGGGCAGCGGCACCGCACTTCGATCAACGATCCGGGAAGGGCGCTGATCCGGGGATACGCGTACGGGAAGAACGTGCTCTCGAGCACCGCGCCGCCACTGGTGCTCGCGACCTCGAGCATCGCCATGACCGCGGCTCGTCCAAGCGTGCGGCTCTCCTCGACGGAGTCCGGCCAGCCGAGCACATCCATCAGCGCCTCCTTGATCGGATCCTTGGCGATCAGCGGCAGGTTCAGCTGCTCGGCCAGCGGTCGCGCGAGCGTGCTCTTGCCCGACCCGGGTGGTCCTGCGATGAGCACGAACATGACCACGTTCTACCCGACCGGCGCTCCACGCACCGGTTACGCTTCATTCTCATGAGCTATGCGAAGAAGAATCTCCGGGACGTCGAGGACATGGCGGTCAAGCACGGCCTCTCGGACGTCCAGGCGGCACGTTTTCCCCGCGGGGACCTCGGTGCCGAGCAGACCGGCGTCAGCTATCTGATCATCAAGCCCGGACAACGCGAGGCGTTCGCTCATCGCCATCGCGAGGCGGAGGAGATCTACGTCGTCCTGGCCGGGTCGGGGCGGGTCAAGCTCGACGACGAGCTCGTGGACCTGACGCCGTTGGACGCGGTCCGGGTCGGCCCAGGGGTGACACGATCGTTCGAGGCCGGTGGCGACGGGCTCGAGGTGCTCGTGTTCGGACCCCACGTCGAGGGCGACAGCGAGATGATCAGCGACTTCTGGGGCGCGTAGCCGGCGGCTTCGCGGATGGTGTTCAGCGGCTGGGTGCGCGGGCCCGGACGGCGGTGAAGGCGATCGTCTGGGTCCACCACGCCGGATCGCCGCAGTGGGTGAGGAAGGTGTCGATCGACCCGTCGTCGAGCTTGCCGGAGGCCAGCAGCCGCGCCCGGAGCTCAGTGACCGTCTCCTGCCAGTAGACGGCCCAGGGAGAGCCGCCGTTGTAGAGCGCGGTCTCTGCCGTTGCCTCGACCCCCTCCAGTCCGTGCGCTGCCATGGCGGCCGGGAGCCGACGACCGATCATGTAGTCGATGCCCTGTTCGCGCGACCAGGCCAGCCACCCCTCCCAGAACGCTCTGATCTCGGGCGGCTCCGCCGCGCTCACGGGCAGGAAGTCCGGCTCGATCAGCAGGATCGCCCCGCCCGGTCGCACGCTGGCGACGAGGTTTGCCACCGCAGCCTGGTCGTCCGCGACATGGTGAAGGACGGCGCGCGCCGTGACCAGATCGAAATCCTGCGGCTCGATCGGTCCGGCGACGATGTCCGCCTGGCGCGGCTCGAGGTTGGGTGTGCCGGCTTCGACGAGCGACAGATCGAGGTCCACCGCCACGGCCCGCCCCGCGGGGCCGACGCGCTCAGCCAGCCAGGCCGAGATGGAGCCGTTGCCACATCCGACTTCGAGCGTCCGCATGCCGTCGGCGATGCCGAGTGACTCGATGTGGCGGCGGTGCATCGGGTCGAGCAGCCGCGACATCAAGGCCAGCCGTTCGCGCTCACCCTCCTGGTGATGACCCAGGACGTACTCAGTCATGTTGCCTCTGCACCGACCCGCTGGCCCGCGTGTGTATGAACAGACGTTATCGCGCTAGCCTCGGTGCCATGGCGAAGGGGCCGACGCCACTGCCGGCAATCTCGGTGCGACCGGTCCGTCCCGATGACCGCATGCGGATCCTGGGCGCCCTCGCCTACACCTCGGCCAATACGTACTACCGCCGGTTTCATGCCCCGAAGCCTCACTTCTCCGAGACCGAGCTGACTCACCTGACGCAGGTCGATGGGCACGACCACATCGCGCTCATCGCGACCGAGCGCGATCGTCCCGACCGGCTGGTCGCGATCGCACGCTGCGTGCGCGATGCGAACGCGCCGACCGAGGCCGAGCTGGCGATCACCGTGCACGACCCATACCAGCGCCGCGGGATCGGACGTCAAATGCTCACATCGCTCACCGATGCGGCGCGCGAGCACGGGATCACGCGCCTGCACGCGAACGTTCAGTTCGACAACGAGGCGATGATCGGACTGCTCCACAGCGTTCTCCCGCAGGCCGTTTTGGTCGACCGCGCGGGCTCGGTCGGCGACTACGCAGCCGACATCGACTAGTCGTTCAGCCGATGGCCGCGACGGTCTACGCCTTGTCCTGCTCGATCTGGACGCTCAGCAGCGCCGCCCCGTCCATGCGGCTGAACGCCTTCAGCACACCCGACTCGTCACACACGGCGACCACCATCGGCACGCCGAGCTCGGCCGCCTTGATCTCCGCGGCGGCGATGATCCGGTGTGCGAGTTCGCTGGTCACGCTTGCCTTCTCGAACACGTCAGTCACTGCGACTCCTTCCGGTAGCTGCTGTCCTCGGCAAAGCGTTGCTCGAGCTCACGGATCTCGGCGATCCCGATGAAGTCGAGGAAGTCATGGAAGCCCGGCGTGGAGGGGAGCGCATCGATCGGCGAGCCCTTCGCCTTGATCTCGCTCAGCACGGCCCGCATCGCCGCCGTCGCGACCAGCAGCGTGCTGAGCGGGAAGATGACGACGCGGAAGCCGAGATCGCGGAGGAACTCGTGAGTGACCGGCGGCGTCTTGCCGCCCTCGGCGTAGTTGAGCAGCAGCGGCACGTCAGGAAAGGCGGCGGCGATCGCCTCGATCTCCTCAGCCGACTGAGGGGCCTCCACGAAGAGCAGATCGGCGCCGGCCTGCCGGTACACGCGGGCGCGCTCGAGAGCGCCGTCGAGTCCCTCCGCCGCCCGGGCATCGGTGCGCGCGATGATCAAGAACTCTTCAGACCGGCGGGCTGAGACAGCGGCGGCGACCTTGGCCGCCATCTCACCCGCCGTAATCAACTGCTTGCCCTCCATGTGCCCGCACTTCTTGGGCATCACCTGATCCTCGATGTGGATCGCGGCGACGCCCGCGGCCTCGAACTCATGGACCGTGCGGATCACGTTGATGGCATTGCCATAGCCCGTGTCGGCATCGGCGATCACCGGAATGTCGACCGCCTGTGCGATCCGGCGCGCGTTGTCCACCATCTCAGGCAGCGTCATCAGGCCAACGTCGGGCCTGCCCAGCCGCGACGCGGCGCTGCCAAAGCCGGTCATGTACACCGCCCCGAAGCCGGCCTCCTCCACCAGTCGAGCCCCGAGGGCGTCAAAGCAGCCCGGCGCCAGCACCATCTCGCCGGAGTCGAGCAGCGCGCGCAGGCCCCGCGCACGCCCCGGCCCGGAGCCAAGCAGACGCGCCACCTCACACCACTCGTGCTCGTAGGGCCATTCGTTCCACGACGTGTCGGCGAGCTTAGGCGGCGCGGCTTCCCGTCGTCAAGCGCCCACCGTCGCCGCTGCGTTGCCGCTGCCGGTGCCAGCTAGTAGCGTGGAGGCCTCGTCGATATCGGCGCGTCGCAGGAGGCGAGCGCTTGATCGGATTGGAGCCGCATGTTTGAACACTGGGAGCCGGCGCCGGCGACCATGGTGAAGGACGAGCGCTTCCAGGCGATGGCCGAGGCTCCGCCCGCGACCCCGAATGCGGCCGGCGGCGGCGAGTGCAGCGTCACGCGGATCTCGAGCGCGATCATCGTTACGCGGATCGCGGCGTAGTCATGGCTCTCGCTGCCTCCACCACCTCGACGCTCCTGTCCCGACGCGACCTGCGGTTCCTGCTCCACGAGTGGCTCGGCGTCGAGCGGCTGTCTGAGCGGCCGCGTTATGCCGATCAATCGGCCGAGCTCTACGACGACGTCCTGGAGCTGGCCGAGCAACTCGCCAGCGACAAGTTCGCGCCTCACAACCGCTCCGCGGATGCAGCCGAGCCCTCCATCGGGGCGGACGGCAGGGTCGTCCTGGTCCCGGAGGTCAAGCCGGCGGTCCAGGCCTTTGCCGAAGCGGGCCTGCTCGGGACGACGATGCCCGAGTCGGTTGGCGGCATGGGTCTGCCCCACGTCATCGGCAGCGCCGCCTTCGCGTGGTTCCAGGCCGCCAACGTCGGGACATCCGGATACCCCTTCCTGACCGTGGGAGCCGCGAACCTGTTGCTGGCCAACGGGTCGCGCGAGCAGATCGAGACCTGGGTCACGCCGATGGTCGAGGGACGCTTCTTCGGGACGATGTGCCTGAGCGAGACGCAGGCCGGATCGTCGTTGGCGGACATCACCACCAGGGCCGAGCCGCAAGCCGACGGCACGTACCGCCTGTTCGGGACCAAGATGTGGATCTCCGGCGGCGATCACGAGCTCAGCGAGAACATCGTCCACCTCGTCCTGGCGAAGCTTCCCGGCGGACCGGCCGGCGTCAAGGGAATCTCGCTCCTCATCGTCCCGCGCTTCCTCGTCGAGGAGGACGGCTCACTGGGGGCGCGCAACGATGTCGTGCTGGCCGGCCTGAACCACAAGATGGGCTACCGCGGGACCGTCAACACGGTCCTCGGCTTCGGCGAGGGGACCTACCAGCCCGGCGGGCAGCGCGGCGCCGTCGGCTACCTGGTCGGCGAGGAGCACCGGGGGCTGACCTACATGTTCCACATGATGAACGAGGCCCGGATCGGCGTCGGGCTCGGCGCGACCTGCCTTGGCTACACGGGCTACCTGAAAGCCCTGCGCTACGCGCGCGAGCGCCCGCAGGGACGGCTCCTCACCGCCAGGGACCCGTCCTCCCCGCAAGTGCCGATCATCGAGCACGCCGACGTCAAGCGCATGCTCCTGGCTCAGAAGGCCTACGTCGAGGGCGCGCTGGCGCTCGTCCTCTACTGCGGCAAGCTGCTCGACGACGAACAGTCGCTGGAGGACGAGGAGGCACGCGCCAAGGCGCACCTGCTGCTCGAGGTCCTGACGCCGATCACGAAGAGCTGGCCGTCACAGTGGTGCCTCGAGGCGAATTCGCTGGCCATCCAGGTCCACGGCGGGTATGGCTACGCGCGCGAGTACGACGTCGAACAGCATTACCGCGACAACCGGCTGAACCCGATCCACGAGGGCACGCACGGCATCCAGGGACTCGACCTGCTCGGGCGCAAGGTCACGATGCAGGGCGGCGCGGGGCTCGGGCTGCTGACCGAGGCGATCGGCGCAACGGTGAAGCGCGCGACCAGCGCCGGCGGTGAGGCCGCAGTGCTCGGTGAGCAGCTCGGCGCAGCGCTGCAGCGGTTGCTCGAGGTCACCGCCCAGGCGTGGGGCTCCGGCGAGGTCGCGCCCGTCCTGGCCAACGCGACCGCCTACCTGGAGGCCACCGGTCACACGGTCGTGGCCTGGCTCTGGCTCGAGCAGTGGCTCGCGGCGGACGGCAAGGAGGGTGACTTCTACGACGGCAAGCGCCAGGCCGCGCGGTATTTCTTCCGCACCGAGCTGCCGAAGACGGGGCCGCAGCTCGACCTGCTCGCGAGACTGGACCGGACGTCGCTCGAGATGCAGGACGCCTGGTTCTGACGCCGATGGAGCTCGAGATCTGGTCCGACATCGCCTGTCCGTGGTGCTACATCGGCAAGCGCCGGCTCGAGACCGCGCTCGGCCGGTTCGAGCACGCTGACGCGGTCACGATCACGTGGCGGAGCTTTGAGCTCGACCCGGCCGCGCCGGCCGAGCGGCCCGGTGACCTGGCCGAACAGCTCGCCGGCAAGTACGACATGTCGATCGAGCAGGCCCGCCAGAGCGGGCGGGAGCTGACGGCCATGGCTGCGGCCGAAGGACTTGCGTTCCGTTTCGACCGGGTGCGTAGCGGCAACACCTTCGACGGCCATCGGCTGGTCCATCTCGCCGCCGAGCACGGCGCGCAGGACGCCATGAAGGAGCGCCTGTTGCGCGCCTACTTCAGCGAGGGACGCCTGATCAGCGACCCGGAGACGCTGCTCGCCACGGGCACCGAGGTGGGATTGCCCGTACCCGAGCTTCGGGAGCTGCTCGCGGGCGAGCGCTTCGCCGACGACGTACGGCGCGACGAGCAGGCGGCGAGCGACCTCGGGGTCAGGGGTGTCCCCACGTTCATCGTCGACCGCAGGGTCGGGGTGACCGGGGCCCAGCCTCCCGAGCTGATCCTCCAGATGCTGCGCCAGGGCTGGGCGCGCCGGCACGCGACGGTCGCCACCTGAATCCGTGGGGCGATGCGGGCGGAACGCACAAGTCGCCATCTTGGCCACGACATCCGCCCGCCGCGACTGCCCCTTGCCCTGGCGAAACTCGGCGATGTAGGCGCCGAAGTCCCAGCCGGCCAGGACCTGGGTGGCGGCGTCTCGGCCTGATTGGTAGAGCGCTTGGGCCTTGTCCGCGGGGACGTTGAACTCGGTGGTTCTCACGCCGAGCGTGGGAATCGGAATCGTGCGGGCGTCATTGGCCTGCTCGACGTAGAGGCGGTGGTGGGCCTGCATCGCCGCATCGGCGATCGCCTTGAGGAACGCGGCCGGCGAGGCGAGGCTCTGGTCGTCGGCCTGCGCCTCGGTCTGCGCGGCGAGCAGGGGGTCGGCCTGGTGAGGAGCCACGAGGAGCAGGCCGAACGTGGGCCACCTGGAGGATCGCGATTCCCTGTCCGGCCACGCCGAGATGGTCGACCGGATGCGGATCGGCGCACTGCGAGAACTTCATCTGGTGCAGGACGATGTCCTCGAGCTGACCCGCTGTAACTCGCCGGCGACGTCGCGCCGCAACGGTGCTCGAGACCACGTTCGCCGTGCCCCGCACGGGATCCCGCATCTTCTTGATCCGTCCCTCGGCCTTCTTGGCCTGCTTGGCGACGAAACTGTGTCCATCGAAGAGCGCCACGATCCAACTCCAGTAGATTGCGCGCGAGCATAGTGCGCGGACGGACCCCTGGCGAGCCGCGCCTCCTCGGTGAGCTGATGTCGCGTGTCTGAATCCGCCCTCCCGCCCGGCTGGCTTCCCAAGGCCGAGTACGACGCGATCTTCAGTCGCGTCCCGCGCCTATGCGTCGAGGTGGTGATCGTGGATCCCGAGCGCGGCGTGCTGCTGACGTTGCGCGACATCCCGCCCAACGTCGGGGCGTGGCACATTCCCGGAGGCACGGTGCTGTTCGCCGAACCCGTCGTGGACGCCGTTCGGCGCGTGGCTCGCTTCGAGCTCGGCCTCGACGTCGGCGTCGGCGAGCTGATCGGCTACATCGAGTACCCCAGCCACTGCACGGCCGGCCTC
>Ga0208714_1000306_pt1 | contig 14351 bp, 5 predicted proteins | sample NGESurshal072012_3_FD_184461 | JGI IMG/M metagenome (GOLD analysis project Ga0208714, IMG submission 184461) | Arctic peat soil microbial communities from Barrow, Alaska - NGEE Surface sample 415-1 shallow-072012 (SPAdes) | ecosystem: Environmental > Terrestrial > Soil > Wetlands > Peat ... | reverse complement strand
GTAGTTCTACCGAACACGGCCCGGGTAGCAGATCGGGCTTCGCCGGAGGCTCAGTTTTGGAGGTCGCCGGCGCCTTTCCCTTCGCCCCCTTCTTGTCGGCAGTCTTCCCCTTCGTGATCGACGGCGGCGGAGCCGTGCCGCACTTCGCGGTGGCGCGCCGCAAGGCACGAACGGACGACGGATCGGGAAACTTGATGCCCAGATCAGTGGACTTCACCGAATAAGCCAGGTCCCTGATTGCGGTGTCTCCGCTGACGAACTTGATCTGTTCGTTCTTGACCGGTGACACCAGCGCGAAGAAGTCACCCGTTCCCGTGCCCGAGGCGTCTAGCTTGCGGGTGCGCAGGGCCAGCATCTCAGCCCGCCCGGTCTCAATAAGGCTATCAGGATCGCCGGTGACGCCAAGCGCGGCTAGACGCGGACGGGCTTGGTCGCTGGGCGACTGGCCGACGAGCGACAGCACATAGTAGTGGATGGCTTCGTCTTTCTTGCCGCGTTTTTCGTAGAGCTGCCCGAGGTGCTCGCCGATGTTGCCGCTGCCGGTGGCTTCCCAAGCGGCGCGAATATACCGCTCGGCGACGTCGAGATTGCCGCGCTGGAACTCGACCCATCCCTTGGTGTCCCACACGTTATAAAGCAGGTTGGCGATGGCGATGTCCTGCAGGCGCAGGTTATCGAGATTTACGTCGCGAAGCTGCGTCTCGATCGCGTTAATGGCGGCATCGGAGTACTGGCTGGCGCGATCGAGCTGCACGTTTTGCTCGGCGAGCGAGTAGGCAATGTTGTTCCACACAACAGGGTTGGCTGACAGGGCGACGGCGCGGTCGAAGGACGCCATTCCCTTCTCAGTCTTGCCGCTGGCGACGTAGGCTTGGCCAAGCGAGATGTGTACAAGCGGGTTCTTGTCTTGCAGCGAGACCGCTTTCTCCAGTTCGGGCACTGCGTCATTCCAGCGCTTGAGCTTGCTGTAAAGAAGTCCGAGGCTGCTGTGCGCGTAGGGGTCGAGGGGGTTGATCTCGATCTGCTTCTGGAACTGCGCAATGGCCTCGTCATAATGCTGCATGGCCTCGTAAACCAATCCAAGGTTGTTATAGGCGAATTCGTCGTACGGATTGATCTCGATCTGCTTCTTAAAAGCATCCTCCGCCTGGTCGTATTGATGGGAGGCGAGATAGGCGTGTCCGAGGTAATTCCACAGGCCTTTGTGCTTGGGATCGGCCTTGGCTACACGCTGGAAAAGCTCGATGGCAAGAGCGAAGTTGTTGTTGTTCGCGGCCTGCACGGCGGAGTCATAAAGGTCGTCGGGCGATTGGTTGGCCCCAAGACCCGCAGTTCCGGGAGATTTGTTGTCAAGCGCGACGCTTTGCGCCTGATCGGCCTCTACCGTGCGACGGAATGCGGCGTACTCCTCGCGCCGCTCATACGGAATTTGAGTAAGCAGAGTTTGTAGTTTGCGAGTGGCGGTAAGTTGGCCGTTCTCAAATTTGTAGCCGGAGTGGTATTCCGCGTAGTCGCGCTTGACGTCAACGCCGATGGGCAGGCGGGCACCGTACTTCGGAGGAATCGTTATCTTGATTTCCGCCGATGCTTCCGTGGTCGCGCCCAACTTGATGGGCCTGGGATTCCTGCTGTCGTCGTCAATGTCAGTTGGCAGCGTAAGACCAAGCACGGGCAACGAAAGCTTGGGATCGGGAGCCGACCAGTCGAAATAGTTGCTGACCGCCACGTCGAAATCGATTTCCATGGGCTTATTGGTGTCGGTGGGATCGCCGACTTTGAGGTTCGTAATCTCTCCACCCTTCATCGGCGAACGGCTGAGCATCATCTCGAAAACGTTTTTCCACTTGTTGTTGGGAATCTGGCGCATAGCGAAACGCAATGCCAGCTCGGAGTCGCCGCGAGCGGCCGCGTTGAAGTGCGCGGTGAGCTTGCCGGTGTCGTTCAAGGCGCCGTCGATGCGGCTACGGTCGAAGCTCTCAAACGGAGGGTTCGCCGGAGTCCGAACCAGTCCGGGTGTGTCGCCGGGAGGCATCGCGAGCGCCTGTTTGTCGCGCAGAGGAAACGCCAGCATTCGAAAGGGCGCCACTCCATTGGTACTATCGAGCCAGATTTCCTGCCCATCGACGGGCACGCGCGTAATAACGTGGTCGAACTGCGAAGGCGAGGGAATGTCGGGATCGAGCTTGTGTTGCGAGCCAATCAGCACTGAAGTTGACTCGAAGCCCTGCGCCGCAAGAAGCGCAGCCAGCAAAGTGTTCTTGTCCTTGCAATCACCATAGCCGTTGGCCAGAACTTCGGAGGCAGCATGTGGCTGATACCGTCCCAATCCAAGCGACAGACTGACATAGCGAAAATCGCGGGAGACGAAGTCGTAGAGCGCCTTCACCTTTTCCGTGTCGGTTGTCTTTCCCTGCACGAGTTCGTCGGCCTTCGCCTTGATCGCGTCGTTGGGCTGGCGGCGGTCTTTCTCCAGGCTGGCGTACCAGTCGCCAAGCTGCTGCCAGCTCTCAAACGTGGTCAGTTGCACCGACGGAACCTCGTCCTCGTCGTGCCGGCGCATCGGCCTTTTCTTCTTCTGCGAGGTATCGTCTTCATTTTCCAGATGCGAATGTTTCCATCGGTAAATGCGGCGGTCACCGTCCTCGGTGATCTTCGGCTCTACGCCTGGCTCGCTCTTGAGTTTGATCTGGCGCGACTTGGGCACATTGATCTCGATCTGCTCGTCGAGCACGATGCCGCGGTCCTTGAAGTCGTAGCTGGTGGAAAACTGTCCGGGCGTGAGTGGATTCACAATCGTGCGGACAAACTGGTACTCCAGCACATCGCCCGGCCGCAGCGAAGGTACGCTAATGTGCTTCTGGTGATAGTCGGTGTACACCGGTGCGTCGGGAATCGTCAGGTCCTGCACCGCCGATTCCTGTGCGGTGATCACGGTCCCATCCGGCTTAGTCACCCGGACGTAAACGACCTCGAGCTTGTCGCTGAGCGCACTATATCCGACCTTTAACTGCCCTAGAGCCTGCACCCCGCTGTCGCTGTTGATCTTGATGCGTGCGTCGATCTGCTCGCGACCCGTGCCGTCGTTCTCGAAGCGGAAGGACTCGATGTAGTGCTCCATCACAAATGCTTCTTGCGAGTAGTCGGCGGATTCTGCTGGAGTCGCCTTGGCAGCAGGAGCCGGCTTGGATTCCTGCGCAGCGATCGCGTGTCCATGCTCTTTGCTCCGCGATTGCTGGGCCCAAAGCAAGGACGAGAGAAGAATCAGGCCAATCGAGAAAGACCAGAATTTTTGCATGACCCTATAGTTTGACAGAGAACCCATTTTGAAGGGCTGCGGCTTCAGCCGCGCCGCCCAGATCCTTTTGGTTTGTCTTTCCTCACACTTATGACACAGTCTTCAATTTGCATCGGACGCCTTCACAAACTCGCCCGGCGGCCACGGCCCACTCAGGCGCAAGCGTACACCTTCTGAAGGCCCGGCGCTGCGCAGAGCGGAGACAAACCGCTCGCGGTCCGAGCGCGCTACCAGCGCGAACCAATGGTGCTTTCTGCGGTCCTGCCGCGCGCGCCATTCGCGAACCCATTCGCCTGTCACGGCCTTCAGCTTTGTGGCGATCGCCGCAATGCGATCCGCGGCTTCCTGCCGGCGCTTCAGGTATTCCCGCCCGCTCACCGGAGTCGCCCAGTCGGCCTGATCGTCCGCCGTCCAACTTGCGATCATCTCGTACTGCACCATATCGCCCAGCCGGTTCAAAGCCTCGTCGAAATGCTCCCGCACTTCCGCAACGTACTTCTCGATGGCTTCGGGATCGGCGAGCACCACTGGGAACGGAAACGGAATCGGCGTGATCTGCGCCACGATCTGACGCACCACTTGTTGATATTTCAGAGCGGCGTTCTTCTTGGCCGCCCCTTCCGCCAGACACTTCTCTGGATCGCCAATCTCGCTCCAGTAGATGCGGATGCCTGCGAATTCCTGCGAACGTACCGGCTCGTCGCACACGCCCACGACGTCACGAACGACCTCGGATACCAGACGTGTGACGCAATAGAGGAGGCAGGGCATTCAACAGTTCGCTGTCTGTGACTGACGGAAAAATGGGAGAGCATCGCTGCTCTCCCACGTTACGCTTCTCGTATAACCACCTTACCGGCGCGGGCCACGTCCCCGGCCGCCACGGTCACCGCCGCGACCGCCGCCCGGGCCACCCCGACGCGGTCCGCGATCGCCACCGCCATCACGGCGTGGCGGACGAGCTCCATCGCGATTGAAGTTCGGCTCGTCGGCAGATTCGTGTCCACCTTCGAACGCCACCGGAACCGCAGCGCCTTCGCCGCCTTCCGCACCTTCAGGAGCGGCTTCGCCGCCGCCCATCTTGGCGCGTTGTTCTTTCAGAATGGCCTTGCGCGACAGCTTGATGCGGTTGCCTTCGACTGCCAGCACCTTCACCAGGATCTGGTCGCCTTCCTTCAGCTCGTCGCGAACATCGTTGATGCGATGCTCTGCAACTTCGCTGATGTGCAGCAGGCCTTCGGTGCCCGGAATGATCTCCACGAACGCTCCGAAATCTGCCAGGCGCGTCACCTTGCCGAGATAGGTCTTTCCCACTTCGGCAGTCGCTGTGATGTCTCCGATCATCTGCAATGCCTTGGCGGCGGCTGCCTGGTCGCTCGACGAAACATTGACCTTGCCGCTGTCTTCGACGTCGATCTTGACGCCCGTTTGCTCGATGATGCCGCGAATGACCTTGCCGCCCGGCCCGATCAGATCGCGGATCTTGTCGGTCGAAATCTGCAGGGTGTAGAAGCGCGGTGCGAATTCGCTGATCGTGGTGCGCGATTCGCCAATCACTTCAGTCATCTTGTCGAGGATGTATAGGCGTCCATGCCGCGCCTGCTCCAGCGCCTCCCGCATGATCTGCGCCGTGATGCCCATCACCTTGATGTCCATCTGCAGCGCCGTAATGCCATCGCGCGTACCGGCAACCTTGAAGTCCATGTCGCCGTAGTGGTCTTCCGCGCCCGCAATGTCGGTCAGGATGGCATACGCTTCGCCTTCCTTCACCAATCCCATCGCAACTCCGGCCACCGAGGCCTTCAGCGGAACGCCAGCGTCCATCAAGCTCAGCGATGCGCCGCAAACCGTCGCCATCGACGACGAGCCATTTGACTCCAATATGTCAGAGACCACGCGCATCGCGTACGGCCAATCCGTCTGGTCCGGCAGCACCGCAAGCAGCGCCCGCTCGGCCAATGCTCCATGACCGATCTCGCGACGTCCCGCGCCACGCAGGAAGGCCACTTCGCCGACCGAGAATGGCGGGAAGTTGTAGTGCAGCATGAAACGCTTCTTGGTTTCGCCCTCGAACGCTTCCAGCCGCTGCATGTCTTCGCCGGTGCCCAGCGTGGTGGTCACCAGCGCCTGGGTCTCGCCGCGCGTAAAGATCGACGACCCGTGAGTCCGCGGCAGCACGCCAACCTCAATCCAGATATCGCGGATCTGGTCGAACTTGCGGCCATCCGGACGACGTTTCTCCTTGATCACCTGCTCGCGGAATATCTCCTCCCGCAGCAGATCGAAGTACTTGCCCGCCTTCTTGCGGCCCGCTTCGTCTTCCTCAGGAATAGCTTCCTTCACTTCGGTCTTCAGCGCCTTGATCATCGCGTAGCTGTCGTTCTTGGGATACTTCTCGGTGTTGACCGCATCGATCAGCTTCGCACCGAACTTCGAGCGCAGTTCGCTCAGGTACGCTTCGTCGGTGACCACCGGCTCAACCTTGCGCTTCGCCTTGCCTACCTTCGCCGCTAGATCGTTAATCGCGGCGCAGATTTTTTTGATTTCCTGGTGCCCAAACTCGATGCCCTGCACAACAACATCTTCCGACACTTCCTTCGCGCCCGACTCGATCATCACGATGCCGTCCATGGTGCCGACGACCATCAGATTGAGTTTGCCTTCGCGCTGCTCGTCGTAGGTCGGGTTGATGACGAATTCGCCGCTCACTTGTCCCACGCGCACTGCGCCAATGGGGCCGTGGAACGGGATGTCCGACACACTCAACGCAACCGAAGCACCATTGATGCCAAGAACATCAGGATCGTTGGTGGTATCCGCCGACAGCACCATGGCGATGACCTGGGTCTCGCAGCGGAAGCCTTCGGGGAACAGCGGCCGGATGGGCCGATCGATCTGCCGGCTGGTCAGAATTTCGCGCTCGCTGGGACGCCCTTCGCGCTTGATGAATCCGCCCGGAATGCGCCCGGCGGCGTAGGTGTACTCGCGGTAATCCACCGTGAGGGGGAAGAAGTCGATGCCTTCGCGGGGATCGGGGTTGGCGCAAGCGGTGGCGAGAACCACGTTATCGCCAATGCGCACTATGCAGGAACCGTGTGCCTGCTTCGCTAGTTTTCCGGTTTCAAAGTGAATGGACTTGCCGCCATGCAGCTCAACTGTTACTTCGTGTTTCATTTATTTTCCTTTTGGAATGTAACCGATAGGATCCCAAGTCCGGGTGCCGGGTGCCCCATCCCGGCTATTTTTGCCGGGGTGGGGTTTCTCAACCCTCGAAACTTCACACTGATCTTGGGAATTCTGGTCAGCCGAGAGTGGCTGAAACCGAGTCTGCGGACGCATGCTTGCGTCCGCGGAATCTCGAAAATGTGTTCCTTCCCGAAATAGACCACTATCTCGGGGAGCCCGGCCAGCGCCACACCGGCACCTGCAGGGGTTATTCGACGCACATCACGCTGGTAAAGCGGTACTCCAGTGGCTGGCAAGCTGCTTATTTGCGGATTCCCAGTTTCTGAATGACCACCTTGTAGCGTTCGGTATCGCACTTTCTGAGGTAGTCCAGCAGGCTGCGACGCCTGCTAACCATCATGAGAAGTCCGCGCCGGGAGGCATGGTCCTTCTTATGCGTCTTAAAATGCTCCGTCAGTTCACCAATCCGCTCACTCAGGATCGCAATCTGCACTTCCGGCGACCCGGTATCCGTGTCGTGGGTACGGTACTGGTCAATAACGGCGGTTTTTTTCTCTCGGGCTAACACTGTTTCGGGTGCACTCCTGCTCTTTAATCGTATGTTGTTACGCCATAAAGAATAACACGCATCCGCACCATCCGCCAAACGCCCCGTCATCCTGAGAGGAGCCAGGTCATACCATGTTGTCATCCTGATCGCAGCGAGGCCGCCGAGCGAAGTCGAAGGGTTCGCCCCGCTTCCCGGCTTCCTAGGGATCGCTTCATGCGCTGCGGGTGAGACGTCGCTTCCGTTGATGCGGCCGGGGGCATCCGGCCAAAAAAGGCGTTCGTGGTATATTGCTGCGCATCGAGCCTACCGAAAAGTGTCGATTTCCTCCGGCAACTCCTTACGGATCAATATTTTGCCTATAACCTATTTGAATGGAATATTTTGCGAGGAAATCGTATCTAAACCATTGATTCTAAGGATTTCGCGGGTAGGGGGGGAGGGGGGTACGTCGCGCCTCCATCGATTTGCACGCCGTGATGTTCAAGTAGTTAACAACCACTCACGCGTTTCTATACTCGAAACTGGATACTGTCTTCTTACCGCGTTGCCTGCTCCAAAAGATACATATACGACCGATAGACTTGGCCAGTCGCTCGCGTCATGCCGATCTCGCAAGTGCGGCTGCTGGAATAGCAAGCATCAGGATTCTTGGCCTTCACTTCCGCCGCTTCCAGCCTCGTGGCCGAAGCCGTCAACTCAGGCACGAGGAATCCGCGATCTCCGGCAAACGCGCAGCAGCCTGCATCCAAAGGAATTAGCACCTTCTCGCTGCACGCTTTCGCGATGGCTTCCAGCTTCGGCGTCAAACCCAACTTGGTGACCGAACACACTGGATGCAACGCCACCGAATCAGCCCTCGAACGAATCTCGAGGTTGGGCAACAGCTCGTCGTGCACGAACTCAATCGAGTCCAGGAACTTCATCTGGTCGAAGCGTTGCTGGTTCACTTCTGTCAGGTATCCACGCGCGGTTCTGAATCCGTATGTGCAAGGGCTGGTATCGATCACGATGGGAAGTCTTCCCTGCTCTGACCACTTCCAGCAACGCTCGACGGCCGAGTTGATCGCAATCTCGTGCGCCCGGCTCAGTCCCTTGGACGAGAATGGCGTCCCGCAACACGTGCCTGCGATGTCCCCGGGAATATAAACCGGAACGCCAGCGCGCTGCGCCAACTCCACCGTAACTTCCATGAGCGAGCGGTCTTCCGGTTCTCCCGGCAAGCGTCCCATCATCCGCGAAATGCACGCTGGAAAATAAACTGCCTGCGCTCCGGCACGCGCAGTTTCAGGAATCTCTCCGGCTGCATGTGGTGTGTCCGGCATCCACTCGGCCATGTTGTCGCCGGCGAAACGTTTTAGGGCACGCGTGAGAGAACGCATTCCGCCGACACCGATCAACCCCTGCATGAGATGCCCGCTGCGCAGCGCCCAGCGCACGACTTTTTCGGTGGCCGCGAAATGATTGGCGATGCGAACGGCCCATTCCTGAACGGCGGGCGATTGCCGCATGCGGCGGAAGCGTTTCACCAGTTGTCCGGTGTCGATGCTTACGGGGCAAGCCGTTGCGCAGAGTCCATCGGTGGCGCAGGTGTCGAGAGCCGCGTAAGGGAAGTCGCGGTCAAGCGCGTTGTACAACTCCGAAGGTTCTCTTCCGTCCTGCAATCGCGCCATCTCGCGGCGGACGACGATGCGCTGGCGTGGCGTCAGCGTCAATTCGCGGCTGGGACACTTCGACTCGCAATACCCGCACTCGATGCATTTATCGACTTCGGGTTCGATGGTGGGAATGCGCTTCAAGTCCTCGAGATGCGCGCGCGCATCGGAGTTGATGATCACGCCGGGATTGAGCAGGTTGTGCGGATCGGCCAGATGCTTCAGCCGCCGCATGATCTCGTAGCCTTCGCTTCCCCACTCAGTTTCGACGAAGGGAGCCATGTTGCGGCCCGTGCCGTGTTCGGCTTTCAGCGCGCCATCGTAGCGATTGACGACCAGCTCCACCACATCGTCGATGAAGTGGGCGTACTGATCGACTGCGGCCTGGTCATTGAAGCCCTGCGTGATTACGAAGTGCAGGTTGCCGTCCTTGGCGTGTCCGAAGATGATGGCGTTGTCGTAGTCGTGCTTGACGAAGAGCTTGTTCAGGTCGAGCGCTGCATCGGCCAGCCGTTCAATGGGAAACGCGACATCCTCGATGATGACGGTAGTCCCAGTCTTGCGCACCGATCCAACGGACGGGAACATGCCGGCGCGAATCTTCCAAAGCAGCGCCTGTTCGGAAGCAACGTGCGTGAACGCCGCGGCTTCCTGCAGCTTAAGACCTCCAACCACATCTCGAGCGAGTTCCTCCAGCAAGGTGCGCTCGGATTCTTTCGCCGATTGGAATTCCACCAGCAATCCAGCCGCACCTTCAGGAAGCGTGCGGATCGATGCTGGAATTCCGGCCTGCGTTTCGACTGACCGCAGCGACGCGCGATCCATGACTTCAAGGGCCTTCGCGCCTGCCTGACGCAGTGGAACGATGGAATCCGCAGCTGCATACAGATCAGGAAACAACAGCAGCCCCGTGTACTTCACGGGCAGATCGGGAACGGTATCGAGGACGGCCTCGGCGATGAAGGCGAGCGTACCTTCCGCACCGATGAGGACGTGCTGGAATATGTCCACGGCCGTGTCGTAATCGAGGAAGGCGTTGAGCGAATAGCCAGTCGTGTTCTTGGTACGGTACTTCCTTCGCACTCGCTCGCGTAGATTCGAGTCGCTCTCGAGGTGCGCCTTCAACTCCAGGATGCCGCGCGCCAGTTGCGGTTCGCTGGCATGGAATCGCTCTTCCGCATCGGGCTGTGCGCTGTCGATGACAGTTCCAGAAGGCAGCATGAACTTTAGCGAGTGCAGTGTGTGATAGGCATTCTGCTCCACACCGCAACACATGCCGCTGGAGTTGTTGGAGAGAATTCCTCCCAACGTACAGGTCGCGATGGAAGCGGGATCCGGCCCGATCTTGGTGCCGAATGGAGCGAGCAGTTGGTTGGCACGAGCGCCAATCACTCCTGGCTGCACGCGGATCCTCTTGCCGCCCTCTTCGACCTGCAAGTCACGCCAGTGGCGCGCAACCTCGACCAGCAGGCCATCGGAGATCGATTGGCCCGACAGGCTCGATCCCGCGGCGCGAAAGGTCATGGGGATTGCCGAACGCTGGCTGAATTCGAAGAGCGTCTTGATTTCTTCAAGGCAGTTCGCTTGAACGACGGCTTTGGGGATCAGGCGGTAAAAGCTGGCATCGGAAGCATAAGCAATCAGGTCGATGGGGCGAATGAGAATGCGCTCGGTGTCGATGAGGACGCCGAGCGACGATTTGATCTCGGCGGAAGAAGCCGGGGCAGTGGTCAGGACGGTTGCAGCCATGATGATCGATTCCCTACCCCGAAGTTTGCCTCGCCAGTTCATTGCTCGAGGCTCAAGGAAATTAGAGATTCCTGTAGCCGTTCGGACGGATTCACCACGGAGGCACGGAGGACACGGAGTTTCTTGATTTTTCCAGATTCTTCGTGATCTCCGTGGTAAAGATCGAGCTACACAAAATCCTAATTCGTTCTAAAGAGACTTCTGAATAACTTGGGAAAGCAGTCCCTCGCGGGCTGAAGCCCGCGAGGGGAACTAATAATGAGCGACTCGTTCACTGGCTTAAAGGCCAGCGCTTCCACCGAATTACTGCAAGACCAAGCGGGTGAACGGAGGAACATAGGCCATCAGGAACACCAGGATTCCCACCAGACACGCCAGCGCAATGCTGTGGAAGAAAACGTAACGCAGAATGTCGCCCTCGTGTCCGTACCACTCGGTTGCGGTGCTGGCCACGACAATGCTCTGCGCGTCGATCATCTTACCCATGACTCCACCCGCGCTGTTGGCCGCCGACATCAGGATCGGAGAAACCCCCACCTGCTGCGCTGAGATCTTCTGCAAACTGCCAAACAGCACGTTGGAGGAGGTGTCGGAACCTGTCAGCGCAACCCCCAGCCAGCCCAGCAAAGTTCCAAAGAACGGATACAAGTGGCCGGTGCGAGCGAACGCCAATCCCATCGTGGCATCAAGACCTCCGTAACGCGTCAGGAAGCCGACGGCCATCATGGCGGAAATCGTAAGTAACGAGAACCTGACGCGCACGATGGTTTTCAAATAGATGGAAAAAATCTTGCCGGCTCCGAAACCCATGATCAGGCCGGAGATGATCGCGGACAGGAAAATGCCGGTCCCGGTGGCACTGAGCCAGTTAAGCCCGAAGACCGCAGGTTCTTTTGTAGGTTTGACAACCACCGGCGGTATACGTTCCACCATTTTGTTCAGGCCGTTGATCGGGAATTGTGGATTGGTAATCTTGCTCGGCGGCGTACTCCAGCTCGCCATCGAGGTAAATGTCTTTTCCGGCGAGTTCATGAAGGTCTTGCCGGTCTTCGTGCCCCAGGTGAAGACAATCACGCTGAGAATGAGCCAGGGCAGCCAGGCGCGAACCACTTCCCCGCGGCTGTAGCCATGACTGGCCCGGTGTTCGGTCTTTGCCGCTTCTCCTTCAAAGGTCCAAACCCGCTTGGGATGCCACACCATCAGAAACGCGATCAGGCAGATCATCGAAACCACTGCGGAGATGACATCCACCAGCCACGGCCCGTGGTAGTTGGAGACAAAAAACTGCGAGGTCGCGAAGGATGCTCCGGCCACCAGAACTGCGGGCCAGATTTCGAGCATGCCCGAGAATCCGACAAATGCCCAAATCAACCAGAAAGGCACCAACAGCGAAAAGAACGGCAGGATTCGTCCGGTCATTGCGCCCAGGGTGAATTCACTGAAACCGGTGACCGCGGCCAACGCGATGATTGGCGTACCAAGTGCGCCAAAGGCCACGGGAGCGGTATTGGCGATCAGCGACAATCCTGATGCCTGCAGCGGCTTGAAGCCCAGTCCGATCAATAGCGCAGCCGTTACGGCCACCGGTGTTCCAAATCCGGCAGCACCTTCAAAAAAGGCGCCAAAACTAAACGCGATCAGCAGCAGTTGCAATCGACGGTCCTGGGTAATGCCAGTTAGGCTGTGCTTCAGCACCTCGAACCGCCCAGCTTCCACCGTCAATTGATACAGGAAGATGACATTCAGCACGATCCAACCGATGGGAAATAGCCCGTAGGCCAAGCCGTAAACCGTAGTGGCCCCGGCCAGGCGAGCGGGCATATGAAACCCGAAGATGGCCGTTAACAACGCAGTCGCCAGGCCCGCGAGCGCCGCATAGTGCGCCTTAATATGGCCCAGCGCGAGGCTGCCCAGTAGGACGATGACAGGCAGCGCAGCAATGATGGTGGACAACCACCAGTGTCCCATGGGGTCGTATTGCTGCTGCCAGCTGGAAGAGAGCGCGGGCAATCGCAGGATAATGACGGCGACGACAATCGCCACCAGCGTAAGAACTGTACCCATCCAACCGATTGATGCGGGCGGTGGAGCATCGTGACGCGCTGCGGGTTGAGACGGCTTTGAGGTTGCGGAAGGACCTGTCATGCCTGCGCCTCCAGAAAAAAGCTCGAACCAGTCGGAGTTGGTGGTACTGAAATGACGCCCGAATCTTACTCGCGAAACTTTAAGATAGCTATCCTTATGTACAGCGGACTTCGCTCACTGGCCGCTGTGATGTATGGCACAATTTACCGACAACTTGTTCGCCTCGATGTGCCTGTGGGACTCACCTGTACAATCCACCTCGACCACGGGACGGCATTGCCCGGATGACTCTGCGGCCCCTACGACAAACGCAAAGGGTCGCACCAAACTGAGATGTGTTCACAATTGCGCAACCGGCAAAAGGCACATAAGCGCGTGTCTTGCAGACAAGACGATAAGGGTGGCCGACGATTGCCGGCCACCCTGACTAGGTCTTGCAAAAGCGCTGCCGTGTTTACGGCAGGTAATACCGGAACGAGGTGAACCACATGTTCTCGATGGCCTGCGGAGCCAGCGTGCTGCGTCCGGGGACGATGGCCGGCGGCTTCGGGAAGATGCCGCCGTAACCGACCCAGGCCGAGCGCGTCAGGTACGAGTACTGCATGCCGATCTGGAGGCGTCCCTTGGGACCGTTGTAGGGCTTGTACCAGAAGCCCGTGGTGCCTTCGATGATCCTCTTGGTCTGCCCGGTGCAGCTGCCCACAGCGCCGGGGCCGTAGCCGTTGGCGTTGTTAGGCAGGGTTTCGGTCTGACAGCCGTTGTTGTTGGCTAACGGCGAACCGTAGCCCACCGGGCCGAAGCCACCCGGCTTGGTGCCGTACCAGGTACGACCCACGTATTCGCCGCCGCCGTAGCCGTAGACGTCCCACTTAGGCGAGTGCCATTCCAAGGTCACCAGGGTCTGGTAGTTTTGCAGGGCCTTCAGCTGACCCTGCGGATTGACGGTCACATCCGGCAGGGTCGCGTCGCCGTAGCGGCCCACGCCCTTGCCGCCCAGGAAGTGCAGGCCGGTTTCAATGTGCTTCTGATAGAACATCCAGCGTGCATTCGCGCCCCAGCCGCCGCCCCAGATCGTCTGGTTGTTAGCTCCCGCCGCCGAGGGTGCCGGCAATCCCGTGGTGGGATTGACCTCCGAGGCGTTGGGGTAGATGCGCGCACGGAAGGCGCTGGCAATGCCGAAGATTTCATAGTGTCCGAAGCCAGGCTCGAACGCCATCTTCACGATGTACTCGGGCGAGACGTTGGAGGAGTAGTTGGCCTGGTTGTTAAACAAACCGGCCAGCGCGCCGGGCCCGCCAATCAGGAAGTTGTTGAAGCCCGAGCAGGTGGTGGTGTAGCCAGTAGGACTGGTGGACGACGACACCAGTGTGGAGCCGTTGGGACAAACCGGAGTAAAGGTCTGCACGCCCGCGGCCGTAAGCAGCGTCTGCGCGTTTTCCACCGCGAAGCCCGCCCACACCTTGTTCTGGAAGTTCTTGGTGACGCGCATGGCGTACTGACGATCCCAGCTGAAACCGACGGTGTACTGGGTGTCGATCTGCATCGGTAACGCTTCGGTGCGGTTGTCGAGGCCCTTGCGGGTTTCCGTTGCCAACGACCACATCTGGCCGCCGGTGACGGTCCAGCCGTTGGCCAATGCCGCCTGACCCCAGAGCTGCCGCATACGCAGCACGTAGCTGTTGCTCTCGTTGTTGTTGGAGGTGACGCCGGCACCTAGGAAGTCGGATTCGATGTAGCCGGTCAGAGTCATGTTGCCGGCTTTACCCTGGGCGAGCATCGATATCCGCGACTGCCGAGCCGATCCGTAAAACTCGGAGAAGCGGGCCTGCGATTG
>Ga0208714_1000305_pt1 | contig 14372 bp, 10 predicted proteins | sample NGESurshal072012_3_FD_184461 | JGI IMG/M metagenome (GOLD analysis project Ga0208714, IMG submission 184461) | Arctic peat soil microbial communities from Barrow, Alaska - NGEE Surface sample 415-1 shallow-072012 (SPAdes) | ecosystem: Environmental > Terrestrial > Soil > Wetlands > Peat ... | reverse complement strand
AACGGCGCGGAATAGACCCCAAGTACTGTAGATAATAGTTTAGCCGAGATGGTTGCATCGTCACACGCCTTTCTGCCAATGGCGCGTAAGACGCATCCAACTGCTAAGCTGCGCATTAAGTGGGACTTGCGGGGAGCTGAAACACTTCATTTGTAGCCTGTTCCAGAATGCTCCAGATCCGCGGTAACCACTGGCGATGCTCTGCCTTCATCAGCACCGACCGCAGGCAGGTGATCGTCGCTCCGTCTCTCCTCATCTTCCCCAGATTCGCCTCAAAAAACTTGATGGGGAGCTCCGCAACCGCCAGATGCAGGTTCCTGGTCGCTGCCGCATCGAAAACCCGCCGCGACAGCCTCGACGATTCGCTTACGCTCTCCCCTCGCGGCACTAATAGCACGATGTCCAACTGGGGCGCGAATGCGGTGACGAATCGCTCGTCTCGGCTTAGCCGATCATGGAATTCCACAGCCGCCGCCAGGGACTGCTGCAAACCCTCGGCAAACTCCCCACCTTTTTGTAGCGGCAGAAAACGCTGCGTCGCCCAGAGCGCCACCGCAGCCGCACCCGGCCTCGAGCATTCCAGGCTGATTTCTCCCAGATGCAGCTCTTTTGAACTGAAATAGGTGTACGGCGAATCGTGCTTATATAAACGTCCTACCTCCGGATCGCGGAACAGTATGCAGCCACAACCGTAGGGCTGTAGACCGTGCTTGTGCGGGTCGATCACGATGGAATCGGCCTGCGCGATTTTGTCGAACGCGCGGCGTGCTTCCGGCTCCAGATTTTCAGCAAGCGAAAAGTAGCCGCCGTACGCCGCATCCGCATGGACTCGAAAATCATAGCTTTCCTTCAGCGCGAGTATCTCTGCCAGTGGGTCGACGGAGCCTGTGGCGGTGGTCCCCATTGTCGCCACCACCGTTCCCACTTCGCCCTTCTGAAGACGTTCGCGCAGCGCACCCAAATCCATCCGCCCACGCGCGTCACAAGCAATCGATTCAAACGGCGACATCAGCACCCCGCTGATGCGCTGATGCGTGTAGTGCGCTTGTTCGCTGGCGACGATCACTTTGCCTGGCGCTAATTTCCCGGCGACCCAAAGTGCTTCCAGGTTCGCCATCGTGCCCCCGCCGGTTAAATGGCCGAGATGCTCTTGCCAACCGAACATTTGCGCAATCTCCGCGATCGCTTCTTTTTCCATTGCGGAGGAAGCGCGTCCACCATCCAGCGCGTGATTGTTCGGATTGATGTACTGCGCCAGGGCGTACGCCAGACGCGCCACCGTATGCGGCGGCTTCAGCATCTGCCCCGCGTACAGCGGGTGAAAATAGGGATAGTTATCGTGCAGGCGATCGGCGGTGGCCCCAAGCACTTCCGCGATTTTTTGCGCTTCCGCGGGTTTCGGCTCGAACGCCGGTAGCGCCGCATAGCCTTTGTCGAGCCTTTCGACGGCTTGCATCAATATCTTGAGGCTGTCTTTATCGAGCATCGGCAGGCTCGGCCCTACTCGAGAACCTTGTCCAGTTGTCCGGCGGTTCGCAGCAGTTCCAATTGCGCCTGCTGCCGTTGGAAGGCCGCGTCAAGAAACATCATCCACTTTTCGTTTTCGTCGAGCCGCGCGCGCTCCACGTCGCGGAGATTCGTTTTGCCCTCGCCAAATTGCGCTTGCAGAACGGCCACGTTTTGCTGCGCCAGTTGCAGTTCCAGTCGCGACACTTCCTTGCCTGCATCCGCTTGTTGCACCCGGCGGGACTTTTGCCGGACCTCCGCGCTCACCTGATTCCGCTTACCGGCCAGATTGATTTTTGCGGCATCCAGATCCGCTTCCGCCAGTGCCACTTTTGCGCGCGTCTTGGAACTGAACAGCGGCACCTGCACGCTTACGCCGGCATTCAGATTGTTGTACCGGAAATTATTCACAAGGTTCGTGTAGTTGTTGAAGTTGAATTTTGCCAGCACGCTGTAAACGCTAACCAAATCAAGCGTCGGCCAATATCCATGCCTCTCCCCCACCAGCCGGAACTCCTTGGCCTTCACGTCCGATTCGGCAAACGCGATGCTTGGATTATTAACCGCGGCCATGGCGATCAGGTTGGCTCCCTCTTGCTCCGCCGCTCCCGGCAGATCTTCCGCGGTCACGTCGAGCAGTTGTTCCGCCGCAAGCCCCAACTCGCTGCGCAGATAAACTTCCAATTCGTCTTGCCGCCCTTCCAGTTGCAAGATTCGCTGAGTCACTTGTGCCCGCGTTAGCTGCGCCTTGGTCACTTCCACCGGCAACTCGAATCCTTCCCCTTGCCGCTCCTGCGTCACCTCCACAATCTTCTGCGCGCTCTCTTTTTCCTTGCGCAGTAGTTCTAGCGAATGCCGCACTTTCACCAGCTCAAGATACGCGCTCGCCACCTGCACCATCACGCCGTTGCGGGTGTCCTCCAGCTGAATACGCTGTGCCCGCGCCTGTTCTTGCTGTTCTTTCGCCAGTCCTCGCAGTGGCCCGTTCAGAATGCTTTGCGTGTACGTAAGATTGAACACCGAAGGCGGGCGCCCGCCGGGCGTTTCCGGAAGTCCATACGTATAGCCTGCTCCGGAACCGGCGTACAGATTCGGGCGAAATTCGGAATTGGTGACGCTGGCAGTCTCATCCGCGATGCGCATCTGGATCTTTGCTAGCTTGATGTCCTTGCTATTCTGAAGCGACAGCTCCACCGCGCGTTTCAACGTAAGCACCACGGGAGCCCCACCGGTCGCCACCGGCTGTAGTGCGTTCTGGGCCTGCAATCCTTGCGCGCTTGCCGCCAGCAAAAAAGCTCCCGCCACCATCCATTGTTTCCGCATTCTAGATCTCCCCAGCGCCTGCGCGCCGCTCCAATGCTTCAGGCTTCCGACTATTCGTACCGCAGCGACTCAATCGGTTGCAGCCGCGCCGCCTGATTCGCCGGCAACCATCCAAAGAAAATCCCCGTTGAGCAGGAAACCAGAAACGCTACGATTACGCTGCCTCCGGATATCGGCACGCGCAAATTTCCTGGCAACAATTGCTGCACCACCACGGGGATCGCGATGCCGATCAGGATTCCAATCACCGCGCCTCCCGCGCTGATCAAAAACGCCTCGATCAGAAACTGCCCAAGTATCTCTTTTCGCGCCGCACCGATCGCCTTACGTATGCCAATCTCCCGGGTTCGCTCTTTCACCGTCACCAGCATGATGTTCATAATCCCGACTCCGCTGATCAACAACGCAATAAACGCGATGACCACCAGCACAATCGTAAGCGCTAGCGAAATCGTTCGCGCCGCGCTCAGAATCGCAGTTAGCGTCTGGATATTGAACTCCGTTTGCGGCGAGTGCCGGCTCTTCAAAATTTGCAGCAGCCCTCGCTCCACCACCGCAACCGTATCCGGACTGGATGCTTGCGCGTAAAGGACGCTGACCGTCTCCGTTCCGGAATAATATTTCATCAAGGAGAACGGGATCATCACGGATTCCTTCTGTATCTCGGACAGACCGTAAGTGGACGCGCGTTCTCGAAAAACACCGATGATGGTATAGGTCATCTCACCAAGTCGCAGCGTCTGTCCGACAGGGTTTTCCTGTCCAAAAACAATTTGCGAAAGCTCCTTGGTGATAATGCAAACCTTGCTCCGCATCTCCATATCACCGGGATCGAAATATCTTCCCCTAACGATCAGCAGCCGCCGAATCGCCTGATATCCCTCTGTCACGCCAATTAACCTCACCGGGCGCTCGCGGCCGTTCACCACCGTGCTCATACCCATATCGCTCATGCCCGCGGCGACTGTTACGCCCGGCACCCCGGCTCTCACCGCCTCCAGGTCCGCCAGCGTCATTAAATTGCTCAGTGGTTGCGCTTTGTCCGGCGTTTGCACCACTTCCGCCGATACCAGGTTCGATCCAACCGCTTCAATCTGAGAAATGACGTATTTCTGGCTGGTCAGCGCCACCGTAACCACCAGCACAATCGATGCGCTGCCGATGATCACGCCAATGCACGTCAGGATGGCGCGCACTTTGTTGGCGCGCAGCGCGTCAATGGCTACCGCAAAGGTTTCCCTGATGTGCATGCTCAATCCTGCTTTTTTCTCGTAACCCTCGACACTCGCCGGAATTCAGCGGCTCAATTGCTTCCCAATCTTTTCAATGCATCCTGGGCATTCTTGTATTTTGGATTTAGCTTTAGCGCTGCTTGGTATTCCGCACGCGCGCCGGATACCTCTTTTTCGCTCTCACGCAGTTTCCCGATCCAGTAGTGCGCCGAAGACGCGCTTGGATAATCCGACCGCGGCGGCGCAACCTGCAAATATTCCCGCAGATAAGCCTCCGCCTCTTTCCCTTTTTCGTTCTTTAAAATCCATCCTGCCGCGCGGAAAAATTTTATTCGCGGATCCAAAGGAGCGACCGTTTCCCCGGCGCTGGCCGCCGCCAGCACGTGGTCGCCCTCGCCTCGCACCGCAAAGAACACCGCCATCTCGTAAATCAAATCCATCGACTTCGGCTTGCTCTCCAGCGACTTCAGAAATTCCGCTCCCGCACCGTCGTTATCCTTCTTCTGCAGCCGGCAATTACCTTCCGCATAGTGCCCCTGGGCCGCGTCCATGCTCATCAACTTCTGAATCAATGGGCGCGCTTTTTCCTCGCCCCCTCCCACGATCGACGGCGCCGTGCAATCGTATTCGATCAGGTTTTGCGTTGCGTCGAAATTGTGCCCGTCCAGGCTCACCGCTGTCTCAAATTCCTTTTGCGTTTTTCTCGCCAACGGATAAGCGCTGAACATCGAAGCGTGCGAGGCTTTTTCTCCATACGCCTGCCCCAGCCAGTCGTGGTATTCGGAATTTTTGGGATCGATCGAGGCTGCTTTTTCCGCGCTGCGTATCGCTTCGTCTGCCTGGTGCGTTTCCAGATAGCTCTTGGTCAGGAGCAGTTGAATCTCTCCGTTGTTCGGATCCTTTGCCGCCGCGGGCTCCAGAATTCCTACACTCTTGCTGTATTCGCCTTTTTCAAATACCCGTTTCGCCGCTTCCAATGGAGATTCTTGGGCCATGGCCGGAACAACGGTGACAATCAAACTCAGAAACAGAGCGATGAGGAACGGTTTGTGGGAACCCATCTACCCGCCCTTCATATTGCTGGTTTCCATATTGATCACTCTTACGTTCATCCCGTCTTTCAAATCAACATCACCGGGAAGCGCCACTACGTCTCCCTCTTTCAACCCGCTGATCACTTCATAATTCGTCGCGTCCGCGATGCCCACCTGAATCAACCGCTTTTCCAGCGTGCTTTTCCCCACGCTCTCCCGCACCAGAAACACGAATTTCTGTCCGGCTTCGGATTCCACCGCGCCCCGCGCCACCGCCACCACGTTCAATCGTTCCTTCGAATTGATCCGCACATTTACATTTGTGTTCGGCAGCAATTCCAGCTTTTCGTTTTGCACTGAGCACAGCATTTCCCCTACGCTCCTCGATCCGCGCGCCACCACCTGCTTTGGAATCATCTCCGTTTTTCCCGCCCATGCCCGGTTGGGAAGCGCGTCCCACGTGATCTTCACGGGCAGTCCTACTTCCAGTCCGCCCATTTCCGGTTCGTCCACAAACACTAGTACGCGAACCTCGCGCAGATCGGCCATCTCCAGCAGCAAGTCCCCCGTCTTCACGAAATCCCCGCTCTTGATCGGCATGGCGTACACCGTTCCGTCAGACTTCGCACAGATCCGGCCCTGTCGCACCTTGTCTTCCAGCGCGGCCACATCGCTTTTTGCTTGCTCCACGGAGAGCGCGCCACGAGAACTCTCCAGTCCTGCCTGTCTCCCGAATTCCTGCTTCGCCGCCGTTAGCCGACTCACTTCCGATTGCATCTTGGTCAGTGCCAAATCGTTGCTGGCAAGTTCGTCTTTTGTCGCCGCTCCCTGCGCCAGCAATCGCTCCAGCGATTCGTGATTCTGCTGCAGCCGATCCCGGTCCGCCAAAGCTTTCGTCAAATCACCCGAGATCCGCGCCGATTCATCCGCGTGCCCCCCGGCTTTCGCTGTCTGCAACTCATCCTCGGCGCGCAACAACCTTGATTTCGCTTGCGCCAACTGCGCCGCCGCTTCCTTTACATTTAATTCCAGCAGCAACTGCCCTTTTTTTACGTTTTGCCCTTCGTTCACGTGCAACCGTTCCACGAAGGTATCCGATTGCGCCCGGATCACGTAGGGGGAGACCGGTTCCACTTTTCCGTTGCTGGTTATAGAAGAAATGATGTTTTCGCGAACCGGCTGCATCGCCGATATTTTCGCCACCGGTTGCCGCCCGCTTACCCGGATCAGAATGAACGCAAGCACTCCCGCTACAATCAGGAACAATAGCGTCCGGTTTCGAAGCTTCTTATCCATAATTTTTTCTAATCTTTTTGGCTCTGTCGATTAGAAGCACGCGAGACTTGCCCCCGGCTACTCCGATTCCTCAATCGACTTTAGTACTTGCGAGCCTGTATCGTCGGGGTTGGCGCTTCCTAACTTAAAGTCTATCAGGAGGTTAACCCAATTCTCTACTCCACTTCCACACTTCTACAACCGCTGCTCCGCTAAGATGCCAACTTCCTCGACCGGGATGCAGTCCGCTTATCGCTCCCATTCCCGTGGTAAGCTCTCGGCATGGCCATCCCTTCCGGTCCAATCATCGAAAATGCTCCAAAACCGGGCGTCCCGACCGCCTCCAAAGCAGATTACCTTCACAAAGTCTGTATTCAGTGCAACAACGTCTTTCTCGTGCCGCCTGATAAGTTTGATGCCAAGCAGTGCCCGAATTGTCACAAAGGCTGAGCCTGATTCAACACCCTTGCTCCCTTAGACCAGCTGCCAAGATTTCCACTTTTCTCCGTTACTTTTTCCTTTGCCTTGCGTAACAATCAGCAAAGCCGTTTCCCGCGCTTAACCTACCATCGAGAGGCACTTCTCATGATCGAAAGCCGTGGTCTGACCAAACTCTTCAAGGACAAGAAACGCGGCGAAATCCGCGCCGTCGATAACGTCTCCTTTATTTGCCGCCCTGGCCAAATCTACGGCCTCTTGGGCGCCAACGGCGCCGGCAAAACCACCACTCTGCGCATGTTAGCCACGATCCTCGAGCCCAGCGATGGCACCGCCACCGTGTGTGGCTACGACGTCATCGAAGCTCCGCAAAAGGTCCGCGCTAGCGTTGGTTTTCTTTCTACCGCCACCGCTCTCTACCCGCGCCTGACCGCTCAGGAAATGGTGGAATATTTTGGCCGCTTAAATGACCTCGAAGAAAGCACCCTCAAGAAACGCCTCGATGACCTCTTCGCCCGCCTTGACATGAATTCATTCCGCGACCAGCGTTGCGACAAGCTTTCCACTGGCATGAAACAGAAAACCTCTATCGCCCGAACCTTGATTCACGACCCCCAGGTCATGATTTTCGATGAACCCACCAACGGCCTCGACGTTATGACCGCCCGCAGCATCATCGAGTTCATCCGCGAATGCCGGACCCGCGGCAAAACCGTCATCTTCTCTACTCACGTCATGAGCGAAGTGCAAAAACTGTGCGACACCATTGGCATCATTCAATCCGGCAAACTCCTCGCCGAGGGCTCGCTCTCCGAACTCCGCGACCGCTTTCACGAAAACGATCTGGAGGAAATCTTCGTAAAAATTGTCGCGCCGCTTTACAACAACGGGGAGGCCGCCTGAAATGTCCCTGCAAAATATTGGCATCGTGTACCGGAAGGAACTTCGTGAAGCCCTCCGCGACCGCCGCACATTGATCTCTTCCCTGCTCGTGCCCTTGCTCTTGTTCCCCCTGTTGACCGCGGGGCTGGGTGCGGCGATCTCCGTCCTGCTCGGCAAAGCGAAGGAAGAAATCCCCAAGGTCATGATTATTGGCGGAGCAGATTCCCCGCAACTTTTGGAAGACCTGCAGAAGTTGAAAAAGATCGAGATCCTGCCTCTGGCTGCAAACTGGAAAGACCAGATCATAAACAAGGATATTCGCGCGGCCGTCGAGATTCCCACGGATTTCCAATCCGATTTAGCTCGGCAAAAACCTGCCACGCTCAAAATTTACAACTATGAGGGCGACCTAAAGTCTTCTCTTGCCGCCAGCGCGATCCAGGAAGACCTGGAAGCTTATCGCGGCAAATTCGTGAAAGAGAGCCTCTCCGCCAAGAATCTTCCGGAGACGGTGCTAAAACCATTTGATGTGCAGCAGCAGAACGTTGCCCCGCCGGAAAAAGTCGGTGGCGCGGCCTTCGGCGGCGTCATCGGCTACATGGTTATTCTCCTCTGCATGACCGGCTGCATGTATCCCGCCATGGACCTCACCGCCGGCGAAAAAGAACGCGGCACCATGGAAACCATTCTCTCCAGCCCCATCTCCCGCACCCATCTCGTTCTCGGTAAGTTTTTTCTCGTCCTGACCACTTCCCTGGTTACTGCCGCGCTTTCCGTCACCTCCATGGGCGTCTCTTTCTGGGTCCTCGAGCGCCTCCACGCATTCGATCAGGCCGGCAGCGATGCCGCGCAACTCCAGCTCAGCATCGGCATCAAGCAGGTGTTCTCTATCTTCATCATGGTGCTTCCGCTCTCGGTTTTGTTTTCCGCCGGAGTCATGACTGTGGCGCTCTTTGCGAAAAGTTACAAAGAAGCGCAGAGCTATGTCAGCCCGCTCATGTTCCTGGTCATCATTCCCGCCGTCTGCGCTATGCTGCCCATCGACCTCAACGCCAAGCTCGCTCTGGTGCCCATCCTCAACGCCAGCCTGCTTTGCAAGGAACTCGTCGTCAACACCTATCACTGGAATTTCATCGCCATCATTTTTTCCTCCACCTGCGTTTACGCCGCGGTGGCCCTGTTTCTCGCCGTCAAAATGTTCCAGCGCGAGGACGTACTTTTCCGCTCGTAGCGTCGCTCCTCGTCCCAATCAATGCAGCGGATCTCACTTCCGCCTTCGTCTTCAGCGAACATTTTTCAGCATTTTGCGTTTATCTATACATATGCGGCGATTCTACCGGGTCATTCTCATCCTGCTCCTCTTTCCGCCTTCATTCGCCGCGCTCGGCGGTTGGTTGGTTGCCCCCGCGTTCCTTCATCCCATCCGCCGTCCGCTGACCCCCGATCTCATACGCCAAGCCGATGCTGGCTTTTCGCCTGTCCATGCCCGCCGCGAGGATTTTGACGTTCGCGCCTTCGACGGCGCGCTCCTGCGCGGCTGGAAAGTGCGCGCCGTACATCCGAACGGTTCCTGGGTCCTCGCGTTTCATGGAGTCGCCGACAATCGCGTGGGCGTCGCCCAGCATTCCGAATTTTTATTGCGCGCCGGCTACAACGTCATCTTGATGGATGCGCGCGCCCACGGTGAAAGCGAAGGCCCCATCGCCACCTACGGCTGGCTGGAACGCCGCGATACCAGTGCGATCATCGATACGCTCATCTCCACCGAACATCCCGTCCACATTTTTGCGCTAGGCGAATCGATGGGTGCGGGTATCGCCCTGCAATCCGCCGGTGCGGATTCTCGCATCGAAGCCGTGGTCGCCGAATCTTCCTTCGCAAGCCTGCGGGAAGCGTCCTATGACTACGCGGGCCTGCAAAAATATTCGCTGCTGGGGAAAACTCTATTTGCTCCTGGCGCCTGGATGATGCTCCATCGCGGCCAATCCCTCGCAGGTTTCCCCGCCGCGGAAGTTTCTCCGCAAAAAGCGGTAGCTTCGCGACCCTTCCCGGTACTGCTCATTTGTGACGCCGAGGACACCACGCTGCCCTGCCGCCATTCCGAGCAAATCTATGCCACCGCCCGCGGCCCAAAATCACTATGGGTTGTCCCTAGAGCATTCCATACAGGCGCGCTCGGTTTTCAGCCCGCCGAATTCCAGCACCGCGTCTTACATTTCTTCGCCGATCCCCTCGCCACCCCTTACTGAGTGCCCTACGACATAATCTATATATTCCTCGTTCAATATCCGTGATAAAAGATATTCAAGAGCTAATCTATTCACTAATTTTTGGGAGGCCCCGTGTCCGATCCTACGAATACCCCGAAGAAAAATCCTCAGGGTTACGAGATCGATTCCCGAACTGGGGAGAGGGACAGCAGACCATTACGGGAATTCTCTTACAGCCTTTTAGTTTAAGATTCGAGTATTGTAAATAAAGTAATTACACATTCCGTATTTTCGTGCTATGTGTACCAAGATGGAATCTTCGTCCCGCCTTCCTCGACCTCCTTCTTTTCTTCTCGATACTCATCACACTATTCCGGTGAAACTATACTGTTCCAAAAATGTGTCCTTTCGTTCGTTCCCTACTTCACCAATTCCAGACGAAGTATTCCTTCACTCTGCGACCCAATCGTCAGCTTGCCCGGCGCGGTCACCGCTAAACCAGTGAATCGGCTTCTTTCAGAATCCTGGTCCGCGCGATTCCACGTCTGCCCATCGTCACCAGAAACATACAAGCCACCCTCCCTGAGGGTCACTGCCAGATAACCGCTCCCACGAAGCATTTTCTCCACTTGTCCCGCTGGCATTCCTTGGGCGCAGCGCTTCCAACTCTCGCCTCTGTCCACGGAAACGAACAGCCCTTCCGTCGTCCCGAGGAACAACTCTGCGTTCCCTTCCCACTCCCAACCGTTCACCCACAGCACCCCGTTGGATGACACCGGAAGGTCGTGCCAGGTGGCCGTCTGCCCGCCATCCTCCGACGTCACCAGCTTGGCGTCGACCACCGCTCTTAGCGCAGCACCATCCGTTGACACCTGCAGCGCACGCAACGCCCCGCCAAGCCCAAACGCTTTCAGTCGCGCGCAATGTCCATCGGACTTGCAGCGAAGCAATCCCTCTCGCGTCTCAACATATCCATCGTCTTGCGCAAACTGCACCACGCTTCCCGCAAGCAGAAGGTGTTCCGCGCCGTTCACCGTTTTTCTTCTGTCCACCGTTGCGGACAGGCGCACCTTGCTCTCAGGATTTGCCGCCACGCGCAACTTCCATTCTCTCCATTTCCCTTCCTGTTGATCCAGTATCCACAACTGCCCGCCGGATAATCTGGCGACGCATCCCCACGGGCTGTCAAAGATCTGCTCCACAATCTCCCCGGCGAGCATTGCACTCTTCTTGTTTGCTGTTTTGATCATCGGCAGCGGACTCCAGTTGCTTCCGGAATCGCCGCTCTCCCACAGACTCTTTCCTTCCCGCTCCATGATCATCCACAGGTGTGCCGCGTCGCGCCGGTCGCCCACCAACTGACGCACCACCACATGCGTGAACCCGCCGTTGCCATCAACAAACGTCTTTCCGAAATCCTCGCTCATCTGTACTCCGGCCGATTCCGTGCCAATCACTATGCGCTCTTTTCCGTTGGCATCTATCGGCGCCAGCGCCACGCTGTTGACCACCCAATCTTTCGGTGTGTTGCGGCTCCAACTTTCCCCCGCGTCTTCCGTTACCCACAGTCCTTCGGTCGTCCCCGCATAGAAGATCTGTGGATTCTGCGCGTCCTGCACGATCGCCTGCGTCCTACGCGCGACGTAAGGAATGCCCTGCAGTTTGCTCCAGGAGCCCCCCTGGTTCTCGCTGCGGTATATGCCAGAGCAGGCGCTCAGAAATATCCGGTCGGGATTTGTGGCGTCCACCCGCAAGCTCATGATGTCCGAATCGTCGATCAACCCCGCACTCACCGCTTTCCAACTCTTGCCTCCGTCCGTCGTCTTCCACGGAAGATGATACGTTCCCGCGTAAATCACCTTCGCGTCTCGTGGATCAATCGCCAGCGAATCCACGTTTCGCAATTCCGGGTCGCCTTCCGGTGAAATGCGCTCCCAACTCTTTCCTTCATCGCACGAACGGAAAACGCCCCGGCGTGTTCCCGCCACCATCACCCGTGGCTCGGAACCCGCAAACTCCAAAGCCCGGACAGCTTCTTCTTGCAGTCCCAGCAACTTCCACGTCCGGCCCCCATCTTCACTGTGAAAAACGCCTCCGCCCGTCCCCGGTTCCTGATACCAGACCGCTGCAAACACCATTCCTGGTTTTTCTGGAGAACCCACCAACCGCGCCACCACCGCGTCCGTTCGCCGCCCAATCCGGCCACGTAACTCCCACGCCTTCCCCTCGCCCTCCTTCGCAAACACGTGTCCATCGGCTGTCCCCAGATACACGGCTCCCCCCGCGCCTGTTCCTAGCGTCAGGACCGTGCCGCCGGCTGGGCCCAGCCGCTCCCATCTCTGGCCATTCGTCCCAACGCTAAAACTCAGGCAAATTAAGCTTCCCAGCGCCACCCGCGCAATCATGTTTCTGTCCCCCTCCCCCGCGGTTCTCTTCATCCAAAAAAAACCGGGCTCCCCGAAACTTGCCTCGGAGAGCCCGGCTGTCTTTTTCATTCTCAAGTCTCATCGCGCGTCTGCTGCCCGCTCGACGAGCCGAACTGTTTAGTAGGTTGCGCCTTCGGGTACGAAGACGGTATCGATGTGACGGTTTTCCTTCTCCATGCCCTTTTCCGTCGAGGCTGTACCGGTCCGTGTAGTGATGCGCGAAGCGTCGATGCCCTTCTCGCCGAGATACTTCTTCGCGAGATCCGCACGAGTCTGCGCCAGCTTCGCGGCCTTCACTTCTTTCTTGTCCGCGAAACCCACCACCACCAGCTTGGCATTCGGTTCATTCTTCAAGCGCAGCGCTACGTCATCCAGAATGCGCTTGCATTCGTTGTCGACACGCGAAGCACCAGCTGTCCGGTAGCCGCATGTGCCGACCTTGGTCGCTTGTGGCGGGGGCGCGGGCGCCTGCACATCCACGTTCGTGGAACAGCTTGCCGAGCCGCCGTTGCCGTCGTCCACCTTGCCGTTGACCGTGTAGCTCCCTGGAGCCAAACCGGTCGAGTCAAATGTTGCAGTCGCGCCAGTGCCTGATACCTGGCCGCCGGTCGACGTATAGCTGTACGTCAGTGTGTCGCCATCCGGATCGCTTGCCGTGGACTTAATCGTCACGCGCTCACCAGCGATAATCGGGCTGCGTTCTGCCGAGCAGGAAATGACCGGATTACGGTTCGGGCGCTTGGCTACGGCTACGTCGGCCGCGCAAGTTGCTGTGCCGCCGCGTCCGTCGTCAACCTTCGCGTTCACCGTGTACGATCCGATCGCCAATCCGCTCGGATTCCAGCGAACATCCGCTCCCGTGCCGTCAACCGTTCCTCCCGTCGCCGTGTAGCTGTACGTCAACGGATCGCTGTCCGCGTCGGTGGCGGTCACATGTATCGCAACCGGGTCCGTCGAACCTTGATAAATCGATGGCTTCTCCGCAGAGCACGCTGCCACTGGCGGATGATTGGGTTTCGGCGGCGCTGGTGGATATCCCCAACGCAGTACCACACCGCTGCCAATCCGGAAATTGTTCTGATGGGCGCTGGGGCTTAGTAGCGGGCCCGAGTAGTTGGTCAGCAGGTAATCCGCTTCGAAGAACCGCCATGCCACGTTCTTCCACAGCACGACGTCCACACCGCCGCCCAAGGCCAACGCGAACGTTGTCTGTGCCCTGTCGCCGGTCAAGTGCGTGTCGCCGTGCGCCGCGCCGACCAGGAATTCTCCGAATGGAACAAAGTGATCAAAGTGCCGGAAGTTCAAACGGGGACCGAACAGGTACGTTTCCTGGCTCCCCTTAAGCTCTCCCAGCGTGTAATTCGTTCCGTTCAATACATAAATCTGCCGCGTAAAGTTGTAGCCCCCCACTTCCGCGGTGAGACCCAACCAATGGTTCACGTTGTACGCGAACGATCCGGTCACTCCCAAGTTATTAAAATTCTTGAACGCGCACGGGCAGAAGTTGATGTACGAGAACAAACCCGCCACTTCATACTTCGGCGTCAGCCTTCCCCACGCGTGCCGATTCCAATAGTTATTGTCCCAATCGCTGAAAATATCCGGCTTCGCTGCTGGGGCCGCGGGCATCGCAAACAAATTGCTCGACGCCGGGGCGATATTGAATTCGCCTTCGGCGGTTTTCGACGGTACTGCACTGCTCGTAGCTTCACTGCTCTTTTTTGCCGTGCCAGCATCCTTCTGCTGCGCACAGAGTGGCAGGGCGATTAGAGCGCCCATTGCCAAAGTTACACACCATTTCCGCATGACTTTCCTCCCTAAATTCAAACCTGAAAATCCGTTGAGATTCTGTTCATTCATGTTTCGTTGATCTGCCTGCAGCACCGGGCGAAGCGCGCAGGACACCCCATCAGCGCAAAAAAATCTGCCGCACTCAGCGAGTTTTCTTGCGGCTGCCCCACAATCCGTGGGGTGCAATTCCAAGCCACCTACATACAGCGCAAGAAGCATATTCTATAACTTCATCATTCTGCAAGTCTTTCCTCT
>Ga0208714_1000304_pt1 | contig 14384 bp, 11 predicted proteins | sample NGESurshal072012_3_FD_184461 | JGI IMG/M metagenome (GOLD analysis project Ga0208714, IMG submission 184461) | Arctic peat soil microbial communities from Barrow, Alaska - NGEE Surface sample 415-1 shallow-072012 (SPAdes) | ecosystem: Environmental > Terrestrial > Soil > Wetlands > Peat ... | reverse complement strand
CCGATATAAGCGATCCCCTGACCGTCGGGCGACCACGCCGGCGCGCGCCCCGAGACGAGCCGCAGCGAGCGCCCGTCGCGAACACGGACCAACCACACCCACCCAGCGCGGACGAGCGCGATCTGCGCCCCATCCGGGGAGAAGGACGGGTGAGCGCCGCCTCCGAGCGAGCGAAGCGCGCCCGGTCCGGCGCTATCGATCAGCACCCGGCCGCCACGGACCACGGCAAGCGTCCCCGTCGAGGACCACACGGCGTCGGTGAACGGTCCGCTCCGCAACCGGCGCAGGCCCGATCCGCCCAGCCCGATCTGCCACAGCGCACCTCGCGAGATGAACGTGACGAGGCTGCCGCTCGAGGAGAACGACCCCGCGCTACCCCGCGCCGTCAACGACGGAGACTCCCGCCCGCACGACACGCATCTCCCGTCGGCACGGACGATCCCGATGCCCGAGCCGGCGGAGCCGTCGAACACGATCTCGCTCCCGTTAGGCGACCATCGCGGCGCGGCCGGGCGCCCGCACAGCGAGCGGTCGGTGCAGATCCGTCGCTCGCCGCTACCAGAGGAATGGATCAGCACCAGCCCACGACCGGTGGCCGGGCTGCACCACGAGCAGACCGTCACGACCCGGAAAGGCCGCCGAGGCGCCGGGCACGCCCAGCAACGCGACCGCTGCACCAACGATCAAGCCGGCGAGCGCTCGACTGGCGCGGCGATTTGGACCCATCGACACCTAGCCTAGAACGCCCTCACCGCACGTTAGTTCCGAACAACCCGAGATTGACACGGAATCCCTCGCGCTTACGCCGCGCCCGGGTCGCGGTCCCGGAAGCGCCGGCCTCCTCAGGGAAGCGCGCTGGCCGATGGGCGATGACGGGCCCGAACCGCCACTTCCCGCTTGCAAGTACGGATCAGGCCGGTGACGCGAAGGCAATGTCCCCGGGGAATGCTGAGCACCCGCCCTGTGCCGTGGATGCAAATCGCGGCGGACGATCGCCGATAGCGGCACAAATCGGCACAAGTCGCCACCCCCCCGGTTCCGTCGGCACGGCTTCCTGGCGCGCTGTACCGGACCGATCTCAGGGGCCCGGGTTCAAGCGGAGGAAGGCCTAATTGCGTTCTACCAGCTGGCCTCAGAGCACTGGACCAAGCTCCGCAGCACCAACCCGCTGGAGCGGATCAACAAGTGCATCGGGCGGCGGACCGCTGTCGTCGGGATCTTCCCCAACGACCAAGCCGTGATCCGCCTCGCCGGCGCGCTGCTCTCAGAACAGACCGGCGCGCCTTGCGGCCGATTGGTAGCGCCGGCGCAGCGCGCCGGCGTCGAGATGTCCGCCCACGGCGCCGGCGAACACCGGGTTCCCATCGCCCATGAACAGATCCCGCTGACTGAGCCGGACGAGTGCCTGGGCGACGTCGGGCACCATGGGAACGGTTCTGACCTCGCCGCTCTTCGGGGTCACGAGCTGCCCGAAGCTGTAGTTGGAGCGCACACGGATCGCCTGCCCCGGAAAGTCCACGTCACGCCAGCGCAACGCGACGAGCTCGCCGCGACGCAAACCGGTCATTGCCGCGGTCAGGTAGATCGCCGCGTCCTGCTCACTGGCGGCGGCACGGACGAGCGCGTCGATCTCCTCACGCGAGTAGAAGTCATAGTCGCCGGAGTAGCGGACGCGCTGGCGCTCGATCGTTGCGGTCGGGTCCTCATCGATCCACCCGCGCGTGCGCGCGTGTGTGAACACCGCCCGTACGATCATCATCAGTTTCTCCGACGTGCGCCCGTACGGCAGCCCGTCGTACCAGGCCTTAACCTCCGCCGCTCGCACGTCCCGCACAGGGGTCTGGCTGAACGGTGCCCTTCTATACCGAGTCTCGCCCCCTCTACCCTCCTCGGCCGGGAGCAAGTACGCGTCGAGCGCCTGTCGGTAGTCCTTTATCGTCGAGCGCTTGAGGTTGCGCCGGCGCTCGCCGTGCCGCAGCCAGGCCTGCGCGGTATCGGCAAAGGTCACCGGGACCCCCGCTGGCGTGCGCGGCGTCGGACGGGGGACGGCGTCGTGCTCGAGCAGCCGCCGCAGCTCGGCCTGGGCCTCCTTGGGCGTGAGGAACGTCGAGTCCGGCTTCGGCCCGTCGGCGGAATGCCACACGATCGCGCCGCGCGCCGTCTTCTTCCCCGAGTTCTGCGCCCACGCCGGCCCGAGCACCCGCGAGTGCTTGCCGTCCGCGTCCCACCAGAACGCCCGCCACCGCCGGTTCCCGCGCTCGCCGATGACCTGCAGATGACCCTGTGAGACGACCTCCTGCTTCCCGTTCACGAGCACAGCCTACCGGCCGTGTTCCCCAGCGTGTTCCCAACTCGGGAGAATCCAGGCGATCTCCGAGGAACGAACTCCCTGCAAAATGCCACGGCCACAGCGACATGACTCCACGGCGCCTGCCTTACAAGCAGGAAGTCGGCGGTTCGAGCCCGTCACCGCCCATCTCGTCATCTGCCTGCTCACTCCCGGATGGGCGGGGCAGTCTCGGCAGCGTTGCCGCAGCTAGGCGGCGGGCAGCAGCTCGGGGATGCTGTCCATCGCCGGCAGCGGGATGAAGACGATGCCGTCGGCGGCCGCGGCGGCCCGCTTGACGTCGACTTTGAACAGGTTCGGGTGGTCGTAGCTGCTCGCGTACATGACCGCGTTGCGCTGATCGATCACCGTCATCCACTGGGTGATTTCGGCCCCCGCCACGCCGCCGCCCTCGCCGGTGCCCCCCGACTCCGTCATCACCGTACCGGGTGGGATGTCGAACTGGTTGAGGATGTGGCGGGCGACCTGCACCCCGTCGGCGGGGTTGTCGAAGGGGAGTGCGAACTGGCGAAACCAGAAGGCCCGCACGAACCGGCTCGTGGCGAGGAAGCCGGCCGGCAGGCCGTTCACGCCGTCGCCCGAGCTGCCTGCGGACAGCTGCAGTCCGTTGACCTCGATCGGCGCCGGCGCGTGGTTGGTCACATACTGATACTGCGAGAGGTTCTGCAGGTGCATCGGGAAGGGGGGCTCGTTCGTCATGACGCTCGTCGGGTTGTCGTAGACGTGGAGCTTCCCGTCCGTGAACTCGATCACGATGCTGCTGCCGTCGGCGTCGTGGACGGTGTAGTGAAGCGGCGGAACTTTGCCGCCGTAGACCTCGAGCTTTACGCCCTGGACGGGTACGCGTTCCAGTGCCCGGCGGACGTCATGCACGGTGGCGCAGGTGGTGAGCAGGTAGGTGCCGACCTCGAAGCTCGCGATCGAGCCAGCCTGTTCCCCGTCCGAGAGTTCGAGGTAGCCCGCCGAAACCGGAAAGTTGAGCGCCCCGAACACGAGGCCGCACTCGTTGACGCCGTCTACCGCCATCGCGAGCCCGAGTGCGTTCGCTGCCGCGACGGCGTACGTGGCCTCCCACGCGAGTCCGCCCTTGCCGACCACTCCGTGACGGTCGGTCCCGTTGAGTTGTGTTCCCGCCGGGATCACCATGATCTCCGAGCGGAGGTCGAGCGTGAACTCCATCGTTCGGGCGTAGACGAGGCCGCCGTTTCTGTCGCCGATCGTGAACGAGGTGCACATGCCGCGGGCTCCTTTGCGCGCGGCGAGACGGCATGCAGGCCCCGCGTCATGCGTCATCGCCGCAGATTTCGCTGTCGCGATACGTGTCGGCGGGCCGTCGCCCGCGCTCGTCCGCAGAAGCCCGCACCGAGGGTGACGTCAACTACCGACTGCGGCCCATAAGGTGATGTGATCTGCCCGGCGCGACGCTGCGCTCACCCACCGACTGCACAAAGGGGCAACAGATGGCGACAGTTCCCGCAAGCCCACCACCCGCACCGCCGGCGCATCCGCGCATGTGGAAGATCATCGATCGCAAGCCGCTCACCGCCGGCCGCGCGGCGCGGATTATCGGCCTCGCCACGCTGTTCGTGACGGTCGCGGTGGTGTGGTCATCCACTTCGCCGACCAGAAGAACTTCCCCAGCATCGGCCAGGGCATGTGGTGGTCGATCCAGACGGTCACGACCGTCGGGTACGGCGACGTCGTGCCGACCAACACCCTCGGCCGCATCGTCGCCTCGGTCGTGATGCTGACCGGGATCGGCTTCCTGACCGTCATCACGGCGACGATCACCTCCACCTTCGTCGAGTCGGCCCGCCGGCGCGTGGAAGGGAACAGCGCCGACGTGCTCGTCGCGAAGCTCGATCAGATCAGCAATCGGCTCGAGGTCATCGAGTCGGGCCTGAAGAGCTCCGACTCATGAGTGGGGACATCGGGCAGCTGAACCGTTTCTTCGTCGTCCCGCACACCCACTGGGACCGGGAGTGGTACAGCCCGTTCGAGCACTTCCATCTCAGGCTCGCGGAGGTCGTCGACGGGGTGATCGATGTGCTCGAGCGCGATCCCGACTTCACCTCGTTCACGCTCGACGGTCAGGCGATCGTGCTCGAGGACTACCTCGCGATCCGGCCCCAGAACGAGGGCCGGCTGCGAGCCCTGATGAGGGCCGGCCGGATCGAGGTCGGGCCGAGCTACATGCTCCCGGACGAGTTCCTGGTCGGGGCGGAGCCGCTCGTGCGCAACCTGCTGATCGGTCGGGCGGTGTGCCGCCGTCTCGGCGCCGAGCCGTCCGTTGCGGGGTACATGCCCGACAGCTTCGGACACCCGGAGCAACTGCCCCAGATCCTCGCCGGCTTCGGGGTCGAGAGCTTCATCTTCTCGCGCGGGATGGGCGACGAGCTCGACGAGGTCGGGCTCGTGTTCCGCTGGACCGCGCCGGACGGGAGCAGCGTGCTCGCGTTCCAGCAGCTCCCCCACTACGACAACTTCGCCCATGTCGGGGGCATCGACGACGCCGAGCACCGGGTCAGGCGGATCGCCGAGCGCTTCGGGCCGGCCCTGGAGCGAGCCGGGGTGCATGAGGTCCTCCTCTGCAACGGCTCCGATCATCTGCCGGTTCAGGCCGAGCTGCCCCGGTGGTGCGTCGAGCTCGAGGAGCGCTTCCCGGGCACGCGCTTCGCGATCTCCCGCTACGCCGAGTACGTGCAGGCCGCCGCCGGCGCGCACGCTCCGGCGTGGTCCGGGGAGCTACTCGGCAGTCGCATGCAGAACGTCCTGCGCGGAGTCAACTCGGCCCGCCTCTATCTCAAGCAGGCCAACGAACAGGCCGAGCAGCGACTGCTCGCGGTCGAGACGCTCACCGCGCTGCGGGCGCTGCAGGACGGTGAGGCGTTCCCGGTCGCGGACTTCCGGTTCGCCTGGTCAGAACTTCTGCGCTGCCAGCCGCACGACTCGATCTGCGGATGCTCGTGCGACGAGGTGCATCGCGACATGATGGTGCGCTACGCGTCGCTGGAGCGGACGCTCACCTTCCTCCGCGATCGGGCGCTCAGTGTGGAGACGGGCCCCGACGGCGCGACGCGGGTGAGTGTGATCAACGTGCTGCCCGAGCGCCGGCGCGGTCTGATCGAGGTGCCCGGAGCCGAGCCGGCGATCGTGGAGGTCGACGGCTTCTCCGCGCGTACGGTCGAGTTGAGCCTCGCCGCGGCGCCACCGCAGGCCGGCGGCGCCGGGACCGCAATCGAGAGCGAGCGCTTCCGCGTCGAGGCGGCCCCGGACGGGACGATGACACTTCTCGACAAGGCCGACGGCCACCGCTTCGAGAAGCTCCACGCGCTCGAGGACGAGCCGGACATGGGCGACCTCTACAACTTCTGCCCGATCGAGGGCGCTCGGCATTGGCGCAGCGAGCATGCCCGCGTGTGTGTGCTGGCCGATGGGCCGCTCGTGTGGGAGCTGGAGGTGTGCATCGACGCCGAGCTCCCGGCCGGGCTCGACGGTGAGCTTCGACCGCTCCGCGACACCGTGACGCTTGGCGCCCGCACGGTCGTCAGGCTGGTGCAGGGCAGCGGGCGGATCGAGTTCCGCACGACGATTGACAATCCGGCGCGCAACCACCGCCTGCGGGTGACATTTCCCACCGCCCCGGCGGTCGGACCGGTGCGGGCCGAAGGGCAGTTCGCCCTCGTCCGCCGGCCGCTTGCGCCGCGCCGGCCCCGAGCCGAATGGTGCGAGCCACCGGACGGAACACAGCACACGTGCGGCGCGGTAGCGCTCGGCCCGATCGCGCTGCTCACGAAGGGCCTCCCGGAGTACGAGGCCCGCGCCGGCGACGCCCGCGCCGAGCTCTGTCTCACCCTGCTGCGCGCCGTGGGCATCATCTCGCGACGAACGGGCGAGATCGCCACCCGGCCGCAATCGGCGGGGCCACAGCTGGCAACGCCCGAGGGCCAGTGCCTCGGCCGGCACGAGCTCGAGTATGCCCTGCAGCTCGACGCGGATGAGCTCAGTGATGCCGAGCTGCTGCGCTCATCGCAGGACTACCGGCGGGGGCTCGTCGTCGTGCCCGGCGTGGCTCGGCTCGCGCCGTCGCTGGCGCTCGAGGGCGACGTCGTGTTCTCATGCCTCAAGGGCGCCGAGGACGGTGACGGCGTCATCCTGCGCTGCTTCAATCCCGCCGGCGTCCCGGCCTCGGCCGCCGTCGTCGGTCCGGTGACGGCGGCGCGCGCACGCCTCGACGAGACCGGCGAGCACGTCCTTCCCGACGGCCGCCTCGAGCTGGGACCGGGCGAGATCGCCACCCTGCGACTGCGGCCCTCCTAGCGCGCAGCCGCAGGGTGTAGATGGCGCGTCGCCGCTACGAGGCGGCGACCCCGACCAGGTGACCGCCCGTATCGGCGAACACGCCGAAGGTCACCCCGGGTACCTCCTGGGCCGGCTGGACGATCCGTCCGCCGAGCTCCTCCGCGCGCTGCAGCGTGGCGGCGACGTCCCGCACGCCAATGAAGAAGAGGACGCCGTCCTCGCCGCCCTGGAGAGGCCCGATCGCGGTCGGCAGGGCCCCCTCGGCCCCGGTCTCGACGAACGTGTAGCCCGGGAATGCGCCGTCGGTGAATGTCCATCCGAACAGGCGGCCGAAGAAATCGCGGGTGGCGTCCGGATCGGCCGAGCGGATCTCGGCGTGAACGACTGGATGCGGCATGGCTGGGTCCTCTCGTCGGTCGTGTCGGCCCGGTCCGGGCCGCTCGTAACTACGACGCGACAGGGGCTCCGAAATCGACACCGGTGTGCGCTCAGGCTCAGGCGTTCGGATACAGCGCCATCGTGCTCGACCCGCTCGATGAGCCCGAACTGGCGCGCGTAGAACTCGGCCGAGCGCTCCCGATCGGTCACCGTCAACGCGACGTGGTTCAGCGGCACGCCTCGATCATCTCAGGATCCAAGCGCTCAGGCCCGCGATCCGGAGCCGCTGCTTACGCCCGGCGCTCCCGGCGCCGGGAGCGGATCATCTGACGGGCGGTCACGTCGGCGATCGAGGTCGTGATCCAGATGATCACCGTCGCGAACAGATACGTCGAGAAGCCCCGGATGCTGAGGCCGCTGACGAGCCCGTTGACGATCAGCAGCGCGACGATCGTCGAGGCCAATGCCAGCAGCCCGGCCAGGGCGATCGACGGTTCGCGCACGAGGATCCGCAGCGCGAGGAACTGCACCGCGAGGTGGATCAGCCAGAACAGAAGCGTGGCCTCGACAACGGCCGTCACGCTGATCGAGAACCGGCTGAGCACCGCGGACGAGACCAGGATCCCGACCAGGATGCCCACCAGGGACATGCCCAGCCGGATTGCCAAGCGAACCACAGTGAGCCCCATGCTAGCGGCCGCCGCGTCGCCCCGGGCGACGCGGCGGCCGGATGCGCTAGTTGACGACGATCCCGAACGGGGTCGCACCCGCCGGGAGCGGCGTCGGGGAGGACGCGAGCTCGGTCAGGTCGTCACCGCGAACGGTGAAGCCGCTGACCACATTGCGACCTGGGGCGACCACCCACAGGGTGCCGCCGTCGGGGCTCAGCCGCGCGTCGAACGGACCGAGGCCGGTCGGCTCCCTGAACGGCGTGCTGCCCAGCAGGCGCAGCGAGCCGTCGGCCGTGATCGCGTAGCGCGAGATGCTCGACGAGGCCGTGTTGACGGTGAACAGGAATCTGCCGTCGTGGGTGATCTCCACCCAGCACGGTGCGGTCTGCAGGTCCGCGAACGGCGAGGACCCGATCGAGCTCAGCGTGCCGTCGGACGCGACCCGGAACGCGGAGACGGTGCCGTTGCCGGCGCCGCCGTGGGCGTTCGAGACGTACAGCTCGGCCGGGTTCGTGGGGCGGAACTCGCTCCCGAACGGGCCGGGCCCTTGCGCGGCGAACGGGGAGCCCGCGGCCGCCGTCAGGCGGCCGTCGGCGCCGACCGAGAAGCTGTCGATCTGCCCCGTGCCGACCCGGGTTCCGGCGAGGTTGGTGCCGGTGCCGTTGAACAGGACGTCTCCCGGCGACGCGCTGTCGGGCAGCGCGACCGTCGAGTCCGCGAGCGGCCGCAGACGACCACCACGGGTCAGCCGGAAGCCGGTGTAGTCACTTCCCCCGGCGCCGGCGTTGGCCACGTAGACGAGCCGCCGGTGGACGGCGATGCTGACTGGCCGCACGCCGTTCGAGGAGACGACCCCGTCGCGCACGAGTGTGAGCGCACCGTCGCGGTGGATGCGCAGCACCGAGATCTGGTCGCTGCCCGCGTCGACGGCCAGCAGATACCGGCCGTGCGCCGCCATTTGCAGCGCGCCCTGCGATCCCGTCACGCTCCCCAGCCCGGACCCGCCGGCCGAGAACGGCGATCCCGGCAGCGCGCTCAGCGTGCCGTCGGCGTGGCGGGCGAACCCGGCGATCGTGTTCGCCGGTGCGGTGTTGTCGTTGACGTACACGTACCCGGCCACATCCTGGCGGGACACGTTGGCCGAGGCTGCCGCTGGGGCAAGTGCCGCCAACGCAGCAAGGGCAACAGTTACTGACACACGTGCGGTTACGCGCATGCGTTTCACCTCTCATTATTGATGTGACCTCACTGTGAAGAGAGGTCTGAGCAGTCGATCAACGGAGAGTGACCTGTCGTCACCTGTTCACCGTTCTCCGGGCCGAGAGGACATTGATTGGATCACAACCCGGCGGCAAGTCAAGGCGACGGGGCCCGCTGGCATCGAACGTTAAGACTTGTCGGCGATCCTCGAATCCGCGTTCCACTGCGTGGGCCATGTGCGCCACACGGAGCTCGAGCACCCACCGCTGAGTAGCATCAGCCCGTGGCCGCCGCCGTTGCCTGGATCTCACTCACGCCGGTCAAGGGCCTGCGCCTAGCCGCCGCCGTCGCGGTCGAGCTGACCGAGGACGGCATTCCCGGCGACCGCGCGTTCTTCCTCGCCGATGCGCAGGGTGCGATGGTGAGCTCCGACCGGCACGGCCTGCTGATGGCCGTGATCGGCGAGCACGATGCCGCAACCGGGACGTTGGTCCTGCGCTTTCCGGGAGACGAGGTGATCGCGGGTCCGGTCGAGCTGGGTGAGCCGGAGCCGGTCCGCTTCTACGGACTCAACCTGAGCGCGCGGCCCGTCCTGGGCCCATTCTCGGCCGCGTTGTCGCAGCTGTGCCGCGTCCCACTGAGAATGTTCGCGATGCCGCCGGGGCGCCCCGGCGCCGATCGCGGGCGTGCCGGAGCCGTGACCCTGCTCTCGCGCGCCTCGCTCGAGCGTCTGCGCGCCGAGGCCGGCGAGAGCGAGCCCGTCGATCCGCGCCGCTTTCGCATGAGCCTCGGCATCGACGGCCTCGACGCCCATGAGGAGGACGGCTGGATCGGACGCGAGCTGCACGCCGGCGCGGCCGTGTTGCGCGTGGTCGGGAACGTCGGCCGCTGCGTGGTCACGACGCGCAACGCCGACACCGGGATCGTCGACCGCCAGACGCTGCGGCACCTGGCGGCCTACCGACAGGTGGTGGCGAGCACCGAGCCGCTTCCGTTCGGGGTGCACGCCCGGGTGCTGGCGCCTGGCCGGGTCCGGGTCGGCGATCCGGTCGCGCTCGTCGGTCCGTGAGGTACGCCGTCGCTGCGCCGCACTCAGGGGTCCCTCTGCGTGCGGCGGGGGCGACCTCAGCGGCCATGGTGACGGCGCCGGCTCGATCGGGGGACGCCCCGCGTACGCCTCGCGCGGCGAATCGGTGGCCTCGGACACCGAGGCGCCGTGGCTCGCGGCCGCGGGCTCGACCGGGTAGTGGACCGCATGCTCAGGCGTGCGCGTGCCGACCATCAGGATCGCGCACGGGCCATCGCCGGCGCCGATCGTGATATGCGCGGTCCCCGGCGGGCAGTGCAGGTAATCCCATTGGCGCATGCGGCGCTCCTGGCCCTCGACGATGGCCAGGCACTCCCCGGTGAGCACGAGGAAGCCCTCCTGCTCGCTCTCGCGGTGGTAGCGGCCGGGGGTCTCGCCCGGGTTGAGGATGTGGACGCCGATCCCCAGCATCGGGGACGGTGACTGGGGCGGCTCGAAGGCGCACCACGTGCCGCCGCCGGGCAGCGTCGACCACCCGATCTCGGCCAGGTTCAGGATGAACCACCCATCGCTTGCGGGCAGCCGGCCAGACCCGTTGTCGTCGATCGCCGCCTCGCGCATCTCCCTGCATTACGTTCGCATGAATGTGCGGTTCGGTCCATTGAACGGGTCTTGTAGCGGACACGTAAACGGTGCGTAGCCAGGATCCGCTCGCCGCGCACGAGGTTCGGGGATGGGTTCTGAGGCTACCCATCGTCGGGCGGCCCACTCCGGCCCTGTCAGAATCGTCGGCGTGCCGAAGCAGGAACTCGCGTCACGACGCAGTCGGTGGCCCTGGCTGTCGCTGCTGCCGCTCGGCTTCGGCGCCTGGGTCCCGATCTATGCCGGCGTCCGGGCCCGGGTCACGGCGTGGACCGCCCTCGGGGTCGGATGGTCGGCGATCGCCGTGGCCGGCTGGATCCTGTCGGCGACCACGGATCACAGCCACGGACATACCAACACCGGCGCGGGTCTCTTGATCATCCTGGCCTGGGCCGGCGCGGCCGCGACCTCGTTCGTGATTCGACCCGGCTACGAGAGTCGGATGGGCTCACCGCTGCTCGGCGCCTCCGAGCAGGCGCAGGCGCGCCTGCAGGCGCGGCGCGAGGCGCAGCAGCTCGCCCGCCGCAACCCCACCCTGGCCCGCGAGATGGGAGTCGGCCGTCCCGATGTCGTGGGCGCCGCCGACGCCGGCGTGGTCGACGTCAACAACGCTGCGGCCCAAGCGCTCGAGAAGCTACCGGGCGTCGACGACGCGCTCGCCACACGGATCGTCGAGACCCGGGCCGAGGTCGGCGGCTTCTCGTCGGTCGAGGATCTCGGCGAGTCGCTCGATCTTTCCGGCGATGCCGTCGAGGCGCTGCGCGAGCGCGTCGTCTTCCTGCCGCGCTGACCGCGCCGGCGATCTCCCGGCGCGGCTGATCTGGGGCGGCCGGTCTGGCGCGGCTGGTCGGCTCAGGCGGCCGCCGGCTGGCGGGCCCGGGCCTCGGCGGGCGCGCGGCCGCGCAGCAGGTCCGCCGCGCGTTCGGCGACCATGATCGTCGGGGCGTTGGTGTTGCCCGAGACGAGCGTCGGCATCACCGACGCGTCGATCACGCGCAGCGACTCGACGCCGAGCACGCGCAGCTCGGCGTCGACGACGGCGCCCATCGCACAGGTCCCGACCGGGTGGTACAGCGTGGTTGACTGACGCCGGGCGTGGTCGAGCAGGCTGGCGTCGTCGTCGTCGTCGCCGGCCGGGGCGCGGTTGGCTCCCCGTGTGACGGCCTGCAGCGCGGGCGCTCCGACGATGTCCAGGCAGCGGCGCAGCGCCGCCACCATCGTCGCCTGATCCTCCTCGGTGGTGAGGTAGTTGTGCAGGATGCGGGGCCGCGCCGTGGGCAGGCGCGAGCGCAGTTTCACGAACCCCCGGCTCGTGGGGCGGAGCACCACGGCCGACAGCGCCCAGCCATCCTCGAGGATCTCACCGGCACCGCCATCGGGGAACAGGATCGGGATCATATGCAGTTGGGTGTCGGGGGCGGGGAGACCGTCGCGGGTCCGGAAGAAGCCCCCCGACTCGGCGAAGTTCGAGCTCAGCGGTCCGCGTCCCTCGGTCTGGATCAGAGCCAGGTTCTCCGGCGTCTCCGCGGTCAGCAGCGATGGCTCGTCGGTCGTGTAGCTGAGCCAGGTGACGACGTGATCCTGCAGCCCCTGCCCGACCGGAAGGTCGAGCACCGGCGGGATGCCGGCGAGCTCGAGATCGGCGGCCGGTCCGATCCCGCTGAGCAGCAGGATCTGCGGGCTCTGGTACGAGCCGGCGGACAGGACCACCTCACGCTCGGCTCGGATCTCCCGCAGCTCGTTGTGGTGATCGAACTCAACTCCGGTCGCGCGCATCCCGTCGAGCAGCAGGCGCGTCACGTGCGCGTCGGTCTGCACGGTCAGGTTGGGCCGCTCCAGCACCGGATGCAGGTACGCGACCGCGGCCGAGCAGCGCAGGCCGTTGCGCTGCGTCACCTGATACCAGCCGACGCCGTCCTGCTCGGGACCGTTGAAGTCCTCGTTCAGCGGTAGGCCGGCCTGAACGCCGGCCTCGATGAAGGCCTCGCAGGTGCGGTAGCGCGAGCGGTTCTCGGACACGCGCAAGGGGCCGCCGACGCCGTGCAGCTCGCTGGCGCCACGCTCGTTGTCCTCGGCGCGTAGGAAGTAGGGCAGCACGTCGTTCCAGCCCCATCCCTCGAACCCGGCCGTCGCCCAGGCGTCGTAGTCGGATCGGTGGCCGCGGATGTAGACCATCGCGTTCGTCGACGATGAGCCGCCCAGCGTTCGACCGCGCGGGAGCAGCCGCTGGCGCCCGTCGAAGCCGGGCTCGGGATCGGTCAGGAACCCCCAGTCGTACTTGCTCTGCCCGACGGCCAGCACGCCGGCCGGGAGGTGGATCTCATCCGCCGCGTCGGGAGGTCCGGCCTCGAGCAGGCACACGCTCACGCTCGGATCCTCGGACAGCCGCGCGGCCAGGACGCATCCGGCGGAGCCTGCACCCACGATCACGTAGTCGTACGCGCTCATCCTCATTACCTCTCCTCGAGTCGGTGTCGCCATTCTCCGCAGATGGGTGCAGCCACGTCAAGCGCAACGCGGCGCAGGGCGGCCGGCGAGTCGTCCGTCGTCGCGCGCTGGCACGATCGTGGCGTGTCCCATCCCCAGCTTTCGGCGGCCGAGGCGCGGCGGGTGGCGCTCCGCGCTCAGGGCGTGCTCGGAGCGCCCGACCGGCGCGGCGGCGTGCTTGGCCTGCTCGAGCGGCTGAGTGCCGTCCAACTCGACACGATCTCGGTCCTCGCGCGATCGCATGAGCTCGTGCCCTACGCGCGTCTCGGCCCGGTTGGGCGAGACGCCGTCGAGGGCGCCTACTGGTCGGGCTCGGACGTGTTCGAGTACTGGGCGCACGCCGCGTGTCTGCTGCCGGTGGACCAATGGCCGTTGTTCGCCTTCCGTCGCCGGCGCTTCCGGGCCCGCGGCCGGCGCTGGCATCAGGTTCCGGAGGACGTGTGCGCGACCGTGCTCGCTCAGCTGCGCGAGCAGGGCCCGATGACCTCCACCGACCTCGGCGGCGCGAAGCGGGGTGGCCCGTGGTGGGACTGGTCCGACGTCAAGGTTGCGGTCGAATGGCTGCTCGATATCGGCGAGGTCATCTGCGCCAAGCGCCAAGGCTGGCGCCGCGTCTACGACCTGCCCGAGCGGGTGCTCCCGCCGGTGGTGAGCGCGACCCCCGAGCTCGACGATCGCGCCTGCGTCACCGCCCTCGTCGGACTCGCCGGCCGCGCACTCGGCGTGGCCACCGTCGGCGATCTGGCCGAGTTCCACCGCCTCACCCAGGCCGAGGTCGCCTCGGTGCTGCCGGACACCGGGCTGGGCGAGGTTCGGGTCGCCGGGTGGCGCGAGCGGACCTGGGCGCACCCGGAAGCACTCGAGCGGCTCGGCGCGCGCGGCCGGCACCGCACGACGCTCCTCTCGCCGTTCGACTCGCTCGTCTGGGACCGCCGCCGGACCCAGCGCATGTTCGGGTTCACGCACCGACTCGAGGCCTACGTGCCCGCGGCCAAGCGGGTGCACGGCTACTTCGCGATGCCGCTGCTCAGCGGCGGGCGCCTGGCCGGCCGTGTCGATCCGGGACGTGACGGGCGCACCCTCGTGGCCAAGCGCGTGACCCTCGAGCCGCGGGCCGTCGGCGCGATGGCCGGCGCGCTGCGCGAAGCGGCGGCGTGGGTCGGCTGCGACAACGTGGCCGTGCTCGAAGTGGAGCCGGCGGAGCTGGCGGGACCGGTGCGGGTGGCGGTGGGGTGAGCGGCGCCACGGCTCGGTTTACGCGTCGCGTCGCCACCCAGCCCCGCCAGCAACCCCCACACATGCGCGCGGGCGGGCCGTGAGGCCCGCCCGC
>Ga0208714_1000302_pt1 | contig 14446 bp, 13 predicted proteins | sample NGESurshal072012_3_FD_184461 | JGI IMG/M metagenome (GOLD analysis project Ga0208714, IMG submission 184461) | Arctic peat soil microbial communities from Barrow, Alaska - NGEE Surface sample 415-1 shallow-072012 (SPAdes) | ecosystem: Environmental > Terrestrial > Soil > Wetlands > Peat ... | reverse complement strand
TTCCAGCGCGGATATCAGTCTGCTGATCGCCGTCTCCGGACAAATTGCCAACGCGGTTGAACGGACTCTGCTGTATGAAGAAACGCGTCAAGCTTACGACAATCTTCGGCGAACCCAGGAGCAGTTGGTGCACAGCGAGAAGCTGGCGGCAGTTGGTCAACTGATTTCCGGTGTGGCCCACGAACTGAACAATCCGCTCACGGCGATTCTCGGTTACAGCCAATTGCTGACTTCCAGTGGACAAGTCGGTCCACAAGCACTGGGATACACCGAAAAACTTTACAAACAAGCGCAGCGCACCCATCGAATCGTGCAAAATCTGCTGAGCTTTGCGCGTCAGCACAAGCCGGAACGCATACCCGTTCGCCTGAACGCGGCCATTGAAGAGACCCTCGCTTTGCGCGACTATGACTTGCGCATGAGCAAAATACGCGTACACCTGGAGCTCGCCGCGGACCTTCCGGAAACTCCCGCTGACCCGCACCAGTTCCAGCAAGTATTTCTCAATTTAATCAATAATGCGGTTGACGCCATTCTGGAAAAGAGCGAAGAGGGCGATCTTTGGGTGCGAACCGGCGTCGAGAACAATCAGATCTTCGTTGAATTCACCGACAGTGGCACCGGCGTCAAGGACACCTCTCGCGTATTTGATCCCTTCTACACCACCAAACCGGTTGGCAAGGGCACGGGATTGGGATTGAGTATTTGCTACGGAATTGTGACGGAACACGGCGGAACAATCCTGGTAAAAAATTCTCCTCCCCGAGGAGCTACGTTCCGCATTGAGTTGCCGGCAGTGAAGGAAGCAGCGCCCACCGACGACAAGCTACTAGGATTGACCTTTCCGCTCGTCCAGCAGTGAAGGGAACTTCGAAGCCAGCGCTGCGCGTTCCCCGATTTGCGTCGTTGCCATTTCCATTCGAAAGGACATCTGGCTGGCCAACTCGGAGAGCCGCGCGAATCCTCCCCAGGGCTGGAGGCCAGAGCGCAGCCGAAACCGCAAAACCATGCAGTTCCAACTAAAGTGAATGCTGAGCCAGAGCCTTTGCCATTCTTCGATGCCCACCACCTCGGGAGCCATGGCGGCGAGCATCCGGGAAGCTTCCAGAAGGGTTTTGTAATCCTCTTCCATCAAATCAAGAAATCGCAAGGCGATGAGCTTGCGTTTTGCCCGCACCTTTCGGCACAGCCCGGGATAGCCCCGATCGATCAAATGTTCGGTGTCTTTGCCGTCCAGTGCTTGCAAGATTTGCGGCAGCCGGTAGTAGTGGCGTTGCGCTGTAAGCGCTTCGAAAACGGCATCGACAGACTTAAATTTTATTTTCGCCGGCCGAAGCGCCCAGATCAGCAAGCCGATCAGGACGGCGGCGGCGGCAACGAAAAAATAAAGCAGAAAATTCATGAACGTGGGTTCCCCGAATGAAGAAGTTGAGAAATTTGTTCGTTCAAGTGTTTCAGGCGGTAATTTAATTCTGGAGAAATAGTCCCGTACACCACAGCCGGGATGGAAGCCCGGTCGGGAGCAGGGGAAAAAGCTCTAGAGTAGACCTTCACGGCTTGCATCCAAATCAATAGGCTGGCCAGGAACGTCAAAATGTCGAGATAACCCCACAGACTCAAATAGGACTCCAGATATTTCTCAAAGAGCGAATCATTGATAACGTAAAAACAGGAGTACATGCAAAATCCAATTGCCAACGCACGGTCCAGAGGTTGCACCGGCAATAGGTAATATCGCGCAAAGAGGAGCAGGGCAACTACAAAGGCGGCAATCGCCAGTTCCAGCCCGCGGTCCAGGCTGATCACCAGAACGTACAGCTCCTTCTTGGCGATCAACAGAGAGTACCCGAGGGTGCCAAGGCCAATCATGCCAATTAATCGCTTGGCCAGCGACCAGATCCCGGGATATGCGGAAAGTATACGGTTGGCCATCTCATAGACTGCCGTAAAGCGAAGGCAGATCAGGATTCCCTGACTACTCCAGATTACGTTGGACGCAATGGAGCTCTGGTATCCCCACTGGGTATAAATCCACACGGCTAAGGCACTCTGCAGTATGGTCGCGGCGATATAGACGATAAACGCGAGATGTGTGCCACGCATCCTCCGCTTGAGCAGGTACACCAGCAGGATGATTTCAGCTGACGTCGTGCTAAGCCAGAAAGCGTTGCGGAGAGCGAGAAGCCCGGTCATTTTCACTTAGGCTACCATTACATAACTGGGAAGTAAATGATGCTTCGGGTAGCACCGGCCGTGGCCTGCCAAGGGAATGAGAGGTTTCTAACACTCCGTCTGGAGCTATACCACCGACAAGCCATTCGGCTTTCTTGGCGGCGGAGTCGGCATGGGAATGCCATCGGCGACGATGCTCATGCTCGGCTTTCTTGGCGGTGGGGTCGGCATTGGTATGCCGTCGGCAACCTGTCCGCCGTTCTTCCACAGGGGCGTTTGCTTGGATGGATTGACCTTCGCCGAGCCTATCAGTACGATTAGGCTCAGAGAGATTGCAGCTACTGGAATGAGAATCTTCTTTTGCATGGGAAGCCTCCTGCAGCTCACCATGCAACGAAGAATGAATTCGGGCTAACAAAACGCGAAAAAGTTCCGTCGACGGAACAGAGGAAAATTCACGAGATCTCATGCTCCAGCAATTACAAATACACAGGCTAATCTTGTTTCACCTTGCGAATGACTACCTTGAACCGCTTGGCGGAATGTTCGAACGGCTTGCCTACCTCGCCGCTCTCCGGGATCCTTCAACGGGGATGTATCACCACGAGCGACTCGATCCGGCTTACGGCGAGATTGCGGTAAACGAGGCAGTGGGTAAGGCTCATGAGGAACTCTTTGAGCGACTTTTGGAGACGCCACTGGCCCAGCAGGAAACCGACTTGCGGGCGTTCGTGCAATCCCGCCCGCCCGGCAGGGAAGTAGTTACGGAGCACCTTGAAGATATCATCCTGGCGGAGATTCCGGAGCACGCTCCCGACTTTCTCAGAGAATTGTTCCGCTCAAATCTGGATGCGCTACGCGAATTGCTTGAGGATCGCACTCCCAAGGCTCGTTCAAGTAGGTAACCACGCCAATCACTTGCCCCACCAGTTCCGCTTCGTCGGGGGTGCGCCAGGATTCCGGCGCGCAACGGGAAAGTGCGTGAGGCTGCATGAATAGCTGAGATTTAACCTTGTGGAACCACCCGCAGCGGTACCCGCCGCGCAATTCAACGAAGTACATGGGCCGCTCGTACTCACTTTTCCAGTCCGCATCGGTGATCCGCCGAACGGAGGTATCCACCAACACCATGCTTCCCGGCCGTAGAATTGGGGCCATTCGACGGTCGTTCAGACCGATGTATCCGTAGCGATAGCGTCCTCGCGCACTCTCTCCGAGCCCCGGAAGTGCACCCACGGCAGGCGGCAATTCGCGCAGCAGGCCCGTAACTCGCGAGTCTCGGGGCTCATCGTGGTCCGACTTCAAGGGCCTGTGACCGGGGATCAGAAATTCCGTCAGGTGTGTTCTCGGGGAGGGAAACGAAGCGCCATCCTGAAAGGTGTGCTGAAAAGGCGCTTCGTACCATCCGCTGATCTCCGAAACGCTCAGATGGTAGATCACCGACACGGAATAGAGCTTGTAGAGACTCGGCACTACATTGCGGTTTTCAATGTCCGCAAGGCGGCTGATATGCAATATAAATTCGGGCCGGCCACGCTGCAGCGCGATTTCGACGCTGGCCTTTTCCACCTCCCGATAGGTGAGCCCCAGTCTTTCACGCGCCTGTCGCAATCGTAGCCCGGGCGGGTTCATGGCAGGCTCCTTCCCAGTGAAAATAGCTATAACTTCGTACACTATATCAAACTATAAATATGTTCCGGGGGCGGAACAATTCACGCCTGTGGAAAACTGGTTATATTCTGTGGTGGGTAATTGGCCAGATTTTCCTTCGGACACGCTTCCCGAATCGCTCTTGTTTGTGCGCCCCGCTCATGAAATCCTTTCTCTTGTCAGTCATCTTTTCTTTCCTGGGGGTTACGTGTCGCTGGAAACTTATCTTGTGCGGCACGTCATGAGCCTCCCGCCCACCACTGTCGAGCCATCCACGCTGCTGCTCGACGCGGCGCTAACCTTGCGCGCCGCTGCGATTCGCCATCTGCTGGTGGTGGAAAATGGTCTACTGGTCGGTCTGCTGACGGATCGTGACATTCAGCGCTGCGCCCCTTCGCGCCTGATTCCAATTTCCGAGGAAGGCTACAATCGCGTTTTCGAAGGCACGACCATCGAGCGGATCATGACCCGCGAGCCGCTCTCCGTCGAGCCGGACATGCCACTTTCCGCTGCCATCGCTCTTATGCAGCAATCGCGATATGGCTGCCTGCCGGTGGTGGAGAACGCAGCGGTTGTCGGCATCCTCACTCGTAGCGATCTGGTTGATACGCTGAACCGCATTCTTACCGGGCAAAATCCCATCCGCTTTCCCGAAGAAAGCTGAGTTCGCAGAGAATCTGCTATTCTGGTTTTCTATGCCATTTCGAGACCAACGCATTCGCCAATTCCTTCGTCCGGCCCTTTTCGTTTTGCTCTTTCTTGTTTTGATCGCCCCTTTGAACGCGCAACAGGCCTCCCCGGCCCCTTCCGCACCTCCCGCTGCCAAGAACAGCCCGGAATTTCTGGCCACGGCCGACGAAGTTCTCCACGAGATGAGCGAAATCACGGGCTGGGAGCTGAAGTCACCGTTAAGGAAGTCCATCCGTTCCCGAGAAGAAATTCATGCCTACGTCCTCCAGCAGATGAACGAGGAAAAAGACGCCAAAGAGCGGTACGCGTCTACGCGCAGCGCCGAAGCGTTCGGGTTGATCCCCAAGGGCTTCAATCTGGAGACTTTTCTCGTTGACCTGCTGACCGAACAAATTGCCGGACTGTATGACCCGAAAGCCCACGAATTTTATATAGCGGATTGGATCGCGCCCGAAGAGCAGCGCATGGTCATGTCCCACGAACTGACCCACGCCCTGGAAGATCAACACTTCCGGATTGAAGACTGGGTGAAAGCCGCGCGCCCGAACGACGATGCGGAGATGGCGCGCGAAGCCGTGCTGGAAGGCAGCGCCATGGCAGCGATGCTCGACTACATGCTGAAAGACAAGGGCCTGAAACTTCGCGACCTTCCCGATATCGATCCGGCGTTGTTCGTTGGGGACCTGAGCCAGACGCCCATGCTGAAAAAGGCGCCGCCGTTCATCAAAGATTCGCTGATGTTTCCCTATTTCAGCGGACTGACCTTTTCCATGACGATTCTAAAATCCGACGGCTACCACGGGTTCTATTCCGTTTTTGCGAAGCCGCCCGCCAACACCCAGCAGATCCTGCATCCGGAGCTCTATCGTTCCAACAGCATTCCGAAGCCGCTGAAGCTGGAGCTTCCCGGTAATTTTGTGGGCGCAAGCTGGCGCAAGCTGGAAGAAAATTCCCTGGGGGAGTTTGGCTGGAAAGAAGTTTTGAAGCAGTATCTGGATGAAGAGCGCGCCAAGTCGCTCTCCACAGCGTGGGATGGGGACATTTACGCCACGTTCGAACAGAAAGAGACTAGGAAATTGCTGCTGGTCACGCGCGTAAGGTTCTCCAGCGTGGAAACAACGACGCGCTTTTTCGGGCAGTACTCCGAAGCCTTGGAGAAAAAACACGCGGAACGAAGCAATCTGCTGCGGCAAGCCGATTCTTTTTTCTTCGACACGCCAGACGGCGGTGTGTTTCTGCGCTGTTCGGAAAAAGAATGCATCACCCTGGAAGGCGGCGACCGCGCGCAATTTCTTCAGTGGCTCAAGGCACTTGGCTGGCCGGCTGCCACCGAGAACCGCGAGAAATCTCCCGTCACGAAAATCAACACCACGGATCGCTTAGAGGCTTCTCCAACTCAGTTCCAGGCATTGTAAACTGGCTAGAAACTGGAGGCTGAGTTTAGTGCGACCTGCGCAGCACGAGCAGAGTCAAATCGTCGGTTCGTTTAGCTCCTGCGGAGAAACTTCCAATTTCGCCGAGGCACGCCGAGAGCATTTCTTCCAACTCTCCCGCGCCATGCCGCGCGGCCAGTTGCTCCGCCCGCCGTATTCCATACTCATCGCCCGCTGAATCGAAAATTTCGGTCAGTCCATCGGTGTAAAGAAACAAGCTGTCGCCGGGCTTCACTTCCAGGGAGCAAACCGGGAAGTTCGAGGTGCAGAACATTCCGAGGGGCACACCTGTGGCTTCCCGCGAAGACACTCCCGAGGGAGAAATATGCAGCAAGGGCAAATGTCCCGCGCTGACATAATCCACTTTGCCGTCGTTCATCACACGTCCTACCACCAGGGTAGCGTACTGTCCGGCCAAGGTACTGTCGCAGAACAAGCGGTTGGCATGCTCCACCAATTTCTGGAGAGGCAAGTTCTGGCCGGCGAGAGTACGAAATGTAGCGTGCAGGTGGCTCATCAGCATGGAAGCGGCTACGCCCTTTCCAGCCACGTCACCGAGGAGAAACAGAAACCCACCATCCGTTTCGATCAAGTCGCAATAATCCCCGCTTACTAAACCGGCCGGTTGGTAGTGATAGCGAGCCTGCCAGCCATCCACAGCCCAATTTGCCCGTGGTAGGAGGGCCCGCTGAATGCTCGCTGCCAGTGTCAAATCATGTTCAAGGGCGCGTTGCTCCGCCTGCGACAGGTGATCGATACAGAATTGCAGCAAGGGATTGCAGAGCAGGCGGTCGGCTTCGATGGTGCCTTGGCATTCCTCACAAATGCCAAACACGCCGTGTTGTAGGCGAGCGAGTGCTGCATCCACGCTGGAAAGCAATTGCCGTAGCGAAGCGTCCGTCGTATTGGCGTGAGTTGCGGTCAACAGGTGCTGGCGGCGAAGTTCGAGTTCGGTCTGAAAATAGGAATGTTCCGCGGTGGCCATGGTTTCCTCGCTTGTAGCTTGCAACTTTGTGCCTGGAGAATCCATCCGATTTGCACCTCCAAATTCGCGAGTCGTTCGAGCAGAAGACGGAAAACTAACGGCTGCTTTGCCGGGCAGAAGTAGCGGCTATCCCAGCGGAAGCAGGCAGCGCCAGCGGGCCGGACGATTTCCCACGTTTCATTCGATTCCGCAAACGCTCCAAACGGCGCATGAACTTGTCCTCCCACTGCTCCATCCGTCCCGCCTCAAACGGTTCACGGCAGAGCCATTTAGCTTGCCCGGCCTTGGCCAAACCCAATTCCGCGAACTCCAAGGCCTGCGCGCAATCGTTCCCGCGCCGCTCGTAATACATGGCCAATTGTTCGCAAGCCGCGATGCCATCTTTCGGGTTCATCGCCAACTCTTTCCACAATTTCACCGCCGCGGCCCAATCCCCACGGCTCTTGGCCAGCATCGCTAAATCATGAGTGGCTTGCCGGCGGAAAGGGGCAGGCAAGCCCGCATCCAGCGCCTTGGTGCACAGACTGTGGGCACGATATTTCTCTCCGCGCCGGTTCAGAAAGCGCGATAGCCCGAACAAATCCAGCGAAGCCGTATCCGCCAGATTCGTTTCGCGCTCATCAAGCAAGCCGTCGATCTTTCCATATAGCGCCGCAAGCCCGCGCAAATCCATGGCATTGTGCTTCGCAACGCCGGCCAGGGGATCAGGCCTACCTCCCCGCAAATAATCGAAGTAATACTGCGGAATCTGCGAAGAAGCGATATCGTCTTCGCGATGCCAGCCGAGACGGTCTGGATCGAGCACGTGGCGCTCCAGTTCCACCAGCCGTACGGAATTCAGCCGCAGTTTCCACAAAGCCCGCGCCGGATGCAACAAATCCAGATGAGCCGTCAATTTGGGCACAGCGATTTTGCGCGTCATGGTGAAGCGGCTTTGCAGCAGCGGCCAGTCGAACGATTTTCCGTTGAACGTCACCAGCACCGGGCGCTCCGCGATGCGCAGGGAAAGCTCTTGCAGCAGGGAAATCTCCTCGCTGAAATCGCGCAGAAAAAGCTGTTCGACTTGTAGCCCGCCGGCATCCCACCACGCCAGTCCCACCAGAAACGCGTAGGTGCCGGTGCCGCCGGAGAGGCCGGTCGTTTCCGTATCCAGAAATAGCCATTTCTCGGGATTTTCCAAAGCCGCGCGCATGCGCACCGCGGAAGTGTCCTCGCGAGAGTGCGCGAAAAGCGGATAACCAGCATGCGCCCGTTTGTTCGCGGGGCCCGCTACGCGAGAGAGCAGATCGAGGGCTACCTCGGACGGCTGGCAAAACTCTGGCGTGGAATACCAACTGCGGATGGCCAGATGTTCGCCAAATTCGTTCCGTGCGACTCCCGCGCCGAGCAACCGTCCCACCAGATCGGTGTCATTGGTTGGGCGCAGGGTCGTATCGCGCGGAACCACGGCCCGCGCGGGCTTCAGCGCCGAAAGTCTTGAAAATTTATCTACCATCTCCACCTAGCCGCACAACCGGTCCAGAATTGCCAATGCCGCTTCCTTCGCTTTCGGTGCTAAATCTCCTGCTGGGCCCACGCACGAGGGACAACCCGCTTCGCACGCGCACGCTTGAATCAATTCGCGCGTCTTCTCCACCAGCAATTCATGCGCGCGAAACAGCGGCTCCGAAAAGCCAATCCCCCCGGGATAGGCGTCGAACAGATATAAATTTGGCTCGAAGAATTCCTTGGCGTTCGCGCCGACGGCCTCTTCCAGGCGCATTGGCGTAGACTCTTCCGTTTCCACACCCGGCGCTGGCGGACGCTCGCCAATCGCGGTGCCCAGATCGCGCCCGTCGCACATTAGCAATAGCGTCGCGACTGATTCCAGCGCGTGCAATAGCCCAAACATGCCGGATTGCCGCTCGCTGATCGAGTAGGGAAGCGACTCCAGCAGAGGCCGCTCCAGCGTGATCCAGTAGGAAGTGGTGTGCATTTCGTTCTCGGGCAATTCCAGTTGTCCCGCGCCAATATTCTCATTGGTGAAAAATTTAATTTTCTTGAAGCCCACCACCTGCGAGCGCACCAGAACATCGCCATGGGAGTTGGAGTTGTTGGTGCCGGCGGTTCGGGCGGTGTCGGCGATTTCCAGAACGCGCACCTGGGTGTAGCGGATGGCGTCGGTGTAATAGTCCACGTCCACTTGTTTTACGTAGGCCTTGCGCTCCTTAAAATCGAGATGCTCGACGTGATATTGCTGCCCGCCATGGATGTAGATGGCCTTTTCGTGCACGGCGGTCAGCGCGCTGACGAAATCCACTTCGCCGATGACCACCGGCTTTCCGGTGATATCGATAATGATGAAATTGTCGCTGGTGATCGAGCGCAAGCTGATGGTGTCCGCCGGATAGGCTTCATGCGTCCAATGATAATTTTCGCCCGCTAGGTGCAGATAGCCGGCTTCCGACAAGCGCGCGCACAAATCACGCACATCCACATCGCCAAACTGTTCTTGTGGCCCGATGGGCAATTCAAACGCCGCGCACTTCAAATGATTGATGAGCACTTCCAGGTTGTCTGGCTGGATAAACGCGTGCTCCGGCGTGTTGCCGAAAAAATAATCCGGATGGCGCACAATGAATTGATCCAGTGGAGCGGAAGACGCCACCAGCACCGCGCAGGAACTGCCGCTGCGCCGCCCCGCGCGCCCGGCACGTTGCCAGGTCGCAGCGATCGTTCCCGGATAGCCCGCCATCACTACGGCGTCCAGCGAACCGACATCGATGCCCAACTCCATCGCGGATGTCGTCACCACGCCGCGAATCTTTCCGTCACGCAAACCGCGCTCGATCTCGCGCCGCTCCGTGGGCAAATATCCGCCGCGATAGCCGCGAATGCTCTCCGGCTTGCCGGGCTGCTGCGGATTGGCCTGCTGCAGATAGGTGAGCATGATTTCCGTGTGCAAGCGCGAATTGGCGAACACCATGGTCTGCAGATCGTGCTTCAGAAATTCCTGCGCCACGCGTGAACTTTCGTTTATGTAGCTGCGGCGGATGCCCAGCGCGCGATTCACCACCGGCGGGTTGTAAAAGACAAAGGTCTTCTCTGCCGCCGGAGCACCGTTCTCCGCTAGCACTTCCACATCGTTCTCGATCAGCTTGGCGGCCAGTTCGCCGGGGTTGGCAATCGTTGCCGAGCAGCAGATGAATTGCGGCGTGCTGCCATAGAACTTGCAGATGCGCTGCAACCGCCGCAGCACATTGCACAAGTGGCTGCCGAAAACTCCGCGATAAGTGTGCAACTCATCCAGCACGATGTAGCGCAAATTTTCGAACAGTCGAGTCCAGCGTGTGTGATGCGGCAGAATTCCGGTGTGCAGCATGTCGGGATTGGTCAGAACGATGTGGCTCTTTTCGCGGATGGCCTTGCGTGCGTCGCTGGGCGTGTCGCCGTCGTAGGTGAATACTCCGACGCGGTTCGCCACCTTTTGGTTTAGGTCATGCAGTTCCGCGAGCTGATCCTGCGCCAGGGCTTTGGTAGGGAAGAGATACATCGCGCGCGTGTCATCGTCGCCCAAAATCGCATCGAGCACCGGCAAGTTGTAGCACAGCGTCTTCCCCGAAGCCGTCGGCGTAACAATCACCACATTCTTGCCCGCGTGCACCGCTTCCGCTGCCGCCCCTTGATGCGTGTAGAGCTGCCGAATCCCTTTCGCGCCATACGCCGCGCGCAAATCCGCGTGCACCCACTCCGGAAACTCCGCCCACTGCGCCGGGCGCGCCGGGTAGTGCCGCACCGCGGTCAGCATCTCCCCCGCGTTATCCCGCGCCGCAAAGCCGTCCAGCACCCGATTCACGCGCGCCAGCGTGGATGAGCCGCGTGTCGCCTCACTACTGGCCGCCGGGGGCACGGCCTTGGCAAAGCGTACCGCGAGAGATTCGGCCATAGTGAGGTTCTCCAGTCATTCGCCTTTTGTTCGCTTAGGCTAGCACGCCGCTCACGCCCGAACAACTCTCTTTTTTGCCTTCGATGATTTCAGTTCTTGCTGGGATGGGGATGCTTTACAATTCCGGTTGCCAAGGCACACCTTATGCCCAAACCTTTCGATGAAAGCCCGTTGCCACCGGGACCTCCTCTTGCTTCAACCGTGGTCCCTGTAGAGCAGATGGAAGGCGATGATGACGAAGACACCGCACTTCTCAAAGAAATGTCCAAACGGGCCAAGGACTATATTCTCTCATTCCGTTGGTGCGACTCGATCGAGAGTGGGTATTTCGGCGGGGGCGTAGGAAAAATCCTGGCGATATTCCTATTCAAAATAAATTCAACAAATCCAGAGGTGGATCCATGGGAATGGGTGGTTGTTGGAGATATTCCTCCAGCCTATCTTCCCTTGGAAGATGCAGGGACGAGCCTCGAGGTGTTTGATCTATACGTCGGCGGTATGAAAAGGTGGGTCCAATTTGCAAGAGAGGGAGTATCGCCTCTCCCCGAGGATTGCGTTCCACCCATCGAGGTTCCTGCGACTCCCGAATGGGCCAAGGAACTCAATGGTCGGTTGGATTCGCTAAATGAGTTGGTCAGATGTCACTTTGAATAAGATGTGCGTAAATCGAAAAATCACGGCCGATCCTCGTCGAGTAGTGCGCCTGATTACCGCAATCGGAGGAACGTTCAGGGCGTCACCTTTACCATCACCACCGAATGCGACGCCAGCTTCGCTTTGTAGCCGCCCGCGAAAGAGCCCAGATCCTTGTGTTCCCACAGATCGCGCAGGTTCGCTGAAAGGTGCCCGGGATAGGCAAGTTGCTCCCACGTGACGCCAACTTCTGCCTCTGCCGCACCGCGATTGAACAAAATCACCGCGCGACTGCCATCCTTTAGCGGGCGTGACCAAACTTCCAGGTCGCCCTGCTTCCAAACGCGGCGGCCTTGGCGGCCCAACGCGTCCTGATCGATGGCAATCACTTCTTTATTTTCCAAGATTTCTTTCGTGTCGGCGGACATCGAGCGCACATCGTTGCCCGCGATCAGCGGAGCCGCCAGGAGCGCCCAAAAACTGAAATGCGCGCGATATTCCGAGGTAGTCATTCCCCCATTGCCCACTTCCAGCATGTCCGGATCGTTCCAATGACCCGGCCCCGAGAAGGTCTCCAGGCCCGCCTGCAGATCCACGATGTCTGCCATTCCGAGTTGGCAGCAAGACCCATCCGGCCACTTGTCTTTGCCCATAAATCTGTCGCCAATATCGCCCGTGGTGCGCCACAAATTCCCGATGCCTTTGCCCCATAGCCAGGGCTTGGCGGTGCCCCATTCGCACAGGCTGAACACAATCGGGCGCCCAGTCGAAAGCAGCGCGTTGCTCATGGTGGTGTAGGCTTCTTCGGCATTGCGCGTGCCGGTGTTGCACCAGTCATACTTGAGGTAGTCCACGCCCCATTTGGCGTACTGCAGCGCGTCCTGATATTCGTGCCCCTGGCCGGCCGGGCGGCCCGCGCATGTTTTTGTGCCCGCATCGGAATAAATGCCAAACTTCAATCCCTTGCCGTGGATGTAATCCGCCAGCGCCTTGATGCCGGAAGGGAAGTTCTTCGGGTCTGCCACGATGTTGCCCGCGTCATCGCGCTTCACTTGCCAGCAATCGTCGATCACCACGTATTGATAGCCGGCTTCCTTCATGCCGTTCGTGGCCATCGCGTCAGCGACCGTCTTGATCAGGTCCTCGCTGACGTTGCAGGCAAACTTGTTCCAACTGTTCCAGCCCATGGGCGGAGTCTGCGCCAAAGAATCGCGCTCGATCTGAGCGAAGCTGGTAATGGGCGACAAACCAATTCCCACCAGAACGATTAACCCGATCCAAATGCGCTTCCAGAAACGATTCATCGCGATTCTCCTTCGCAGCAATTCATTTGCAGTGGCCGCGGCGGTCTTCAACGGCTTCTGCTCTCCGCCGATTTTTCCAACAGATGCAAGGCCAGCGCCTGATTGGCCTGCGTCCAGGCCAGCGGCGTGTGGGCGTTCGCAACATAGCGCCCCTGCTTCAGGAAGTAAAGCTCAGGACAGTGGCCTGCCACTGTGATCTGGCGCAGTGACCGGTTGAAATAGTGAACCTGCTTACGGTAGCTCGCTTCATCCGCGGGATCGGCCAGGTAGCGCTCGCCATAAATGATGGAGAGCACCGGATCGAAGATGCACCACTGCGCTTCGCAATTTGGCTGCAGAAACGCATCGCGGAAATCGTTGCGTTCGCTAAAGTCGCTGCTCATCTCGCTGGGCGCAAACCACTCGTCGTAATCCTGGCAAAAATAGGAATCGCCGGCGTAGCGCTTGATGCCCACCTCGCCTTTCAGCCGCGCTTGCACCAGATTCAGAATTGCGTCCTGCATTGACCGCAAACGCACCACGCCGAGCGGATGAATCAAAAATAGGAGTGCGGAGTCCGCCAACCGCTCCGGAGGCGCCTCGAACGGCAAAGTCTCTTCCAGCCGCGCTCGTCCATGAGTGATCAAATTCGCGATCCTTTTTACTTCCGCGCTGGAAAGTGTTCCGGTTGTCGCCTTGTTCGCATTTGGCACTCCCGCAAATTCCAGCATCGCTTCCAGTCCAGCGACCACGGCGCCTACGCTGGAATTATTTGTTTTGCGGCCTTCTTCCCACGCCCCGCTATCCTTGTCCTGCCAATATTCGATGGCCGCAAAGTATTCCGGGAACAGTTCGTAGAGCGCCAAATCCGCCGGCGTCATCGGCAGCTCACCCGTGCCCGCCAGTACAAAGCGCAACCACAGCGCCTGCCCCAGGGCATCATTCTGCGCATGGGGCCACTTCTCGAGCAATTCGCTCAAATTCTGCGCCGTAAATCGAATGTGCGGCCGCCGATTGGCATCCTCTTTCAACACGCGAACCGGGTCATCGATAATTTCGCGGAAGCGTGGCCTCTGTTTCTCGAAAAATTGCGTCAAGCCGTTCATGCAGGAAATCGCTGGAGCCGTCAGGCCGCGCAATCGCAGCGAATTCGCCACCATCACATTGTCGCGGATCCAGACATTCTGATAGCCAGAGACAGAATCCGGCGTTTGACTGCCACTGGCGGCGAACAAACCGTGCGCCACGGGAATTATCTCGTGCGTCTTACGCGCCGCCAGTTCTTCCTTAATTTTGGCCAGGCTTTCGATCGTGTGGTGTTCGGCAATCAGATGGGTAAATGGTCCCGCGTCAGGCATCGGCATGGGCTTCGCTTTCCTGTTTCAGCCCGACAAAATACTTGGGTTCGGGCCACAAAATTCTATCATCACCGCAGACGCGGCCGGTGGCCGCGCATCGGGCTGTTCATGCATGGAATCGGTTCACCTGTCTCCGTCCGGTGTGCCCAACTGTAAAATGACGGGAACAAAACATTCCTACGCGGTGTCCTATTCAATGGCACAGCTCCCGACGTATCTTCGTGGCAGGGTTCGTGGCTTGGCACGGGCCTCATCTTTGCGCGCAAGTCGACGCCCCGAGGAGCGCTGGGTAGATGAACACGGATGAAACCGCATCG
>Ga0208714_1000301_pt1 | contig 14446 bp, 11 predicted proteins | sample NGESurshal072012_3_FD_184461 | JGI IMG/M metagenome (GOLD analysis project Ga0208714, IMG submission 184461) | Arctic peat soil microbial communities from Barrow, Alaska - NGEE Surface sample 415-1 shallow-072012 (SPAdes) | ecosystem: Environmental > Terrestrial > Soil > Wetlands > Peat ... | reverse complement strand
ACGCCGGCGGGCGGCAGCGCACCGGGCGCCAAGGGCTGACCGGGGGTGGCTTGGGCGGGCGCCGGCTGACCGGGGGTGGCTTGGGCGGGCGCCGGCTGACCGGGGGTGGCTTGGGCGGGCGCCGGCTGACCGGGTGCTGGCTGGCCAGGCGCTGGCGGGGTTCCCTGTGTCGCGGCGGTGGCGGGATCGGCGGCGCTCACAGCCGTCGGCTGACCCGTCGCAGCCACCGGGCGCGCGTTGATCGGCACAGTGCGCGGGACAGGCCGCACCGACTGGACAGGCTGGGCGCTCGCGTTCGGCTGCTGCACGCGCGCGGCAGCCTCGGCGCTGACGCGCTGCTCGGCCTCGGCCGCGCGCTCAGGGGCCCGGCCGGCCCACTCGCGCAGGCGCCGCAGCTCGCGCGCCTGGGAGAAGACGAGCAGCGAGAGGATCGCAATTCCCAGCAGCGCCGCGAACGCAGCGATCGCGCCGACCTGGGTGAAGGTGCTCGAGAGCGAGAGCGCGAGCGGGGTGGCCATCATGAATCCGGAGAGTGTATGAGGGCGGCAGGCGCCTCGCGCCCTGCGCCGCCGGGCTCCGCGCGCGCAGCCACACGGCGCGCGGCCCCACCCGATCGCGACTCCACGTGCAATGCCGACAGCTCGGTCACCTTCGCGGCGAGGCCCGCCGCGTCGCCCTCGAGCACCAGCAGGCCGATCTCGGCGAACATCGACTCGACCGCCTCGGCGCCGAGCGGTTCGCGATCGGCCAGCAGGATCTTCTCCGCGCTCGTCGCCAGCGCGCGCTCGTAGCTGTTGAACAGCTCCTCGTGCAGCTTCTCCCCCGGGCGCCTGCCGACGACCTCGACCTCGATGTCGCGCTCGGGGTCCAGCCCCGACAGCTCGATCATCGCGCGCGCCAGCTCGATGATGCGCACAGGCTCGCCCATGTCGAGCACGAACACCTCCGCGCCCGGCGTCTGCCCGGCCGCCAGCGTGCTCGCACAGTCTGCCGACGGCGTCTGCGGCTGCGCGCCGTTCTTTCCGGCGTCGTGACGCTCGGAGGCCAGCGAGCCGCTGCGGATGATCAGCTGCACGGCCTCGGGGATCGTCATGAAATAGCGCGTCATCCGCTCGTCGGTGACCGTCACCGGGCCGCCGCGCTCGATCTGGCGACGGAAGATCGGCACCACGCTGCCCGACGAGCCGAGCACGTTGCCGAAGCGCACGGCCGCGTAACGGGTGCCCGGGAAACGCGCCGTGGCGGCCTCCAGCGCGAACTCGGCCAGCGCCTTCGACGCCCCCATGACCGTCGCCGGCGCGACCGCCTTGTCGGTCGACACGAGCACGAAGCGGCCAACGCCGAGCTCGCCCGCGACGTGCGCCACGACGCGCGTCGCAATTGCGTTGTTGCGCACGGCCTCGACCGGATTGGCCTCCATCAGCCCCACGTGCTTGTACGCGGCCGCATGGAACACCACCGTCGGGCGGTGCTCGGAGAAGACCTCGCGCATGCGCTCCTCCTCCTTGCAGTCGGCGAGCACAGCCGAGAGCATCGACGGCGAGACGTGGCGCTCGTCCTCGAGCTCGCGCTGGATCGAGAAGAGGTTGTCCTCAGCGTGGTCGAGCAGCACGATCCGGTGCGGCTCCACGCGCGCTATCTGACGGCACAGCTCCGCGCCGATCGAGCCGCCCGCGCCGGTCACCAGCACCGTCTCGCCGGCGAGGTAGGAGCCGACCTTCTCCAGCTCCATCTGCACCGGCTCGCGCCCGAGCACGTCCTCGACGCGGACCTCGCGCATCTGGCGTGCCAGCGCCCCGCGTGTCTGCAGCAGCTCGAACACCGTCGGCAGCGTGCGCACCGGGATGCCCCGCGCACGGCACTCGCGCACGATCCGCGCGCGCGTCGACCCCGGCGCGGAGGGAATCGCGATGATCACTTCGTCGGGCTCGGCGTCGTCGAGGATGCGCGGCAGGTCGCCTTCGGTGTTGCCGCGCACGCGCACCCCGTCGATCCGCAGGCGGCGCTTGCTCGGGTCGTCGTCGACGAAGCCGACCGGCGCGAGGCCGAGCCCGCGGTTGCGCACGATCTCGCGCAGCACCAACCGCCCGCCGTCGCCCGCGCCGGCGATCAGCACGCTGCGCTGGCCCTTGCGCCCGCCGCGAAACGCCGCCAGCGGCCGGCGCTCGTACACGCTGCGCGCGAGCGCGCGAGCGCCGACGAGGAAGACGAGCGCGAGCAGCGCAAACAGCACGATCACGCCATTGGGCAGCGCCACCGCCACGGTGCTGCGGTAGTGGTGCACGGGGCGCAGGACCTCCACCGCGACGACCGCCGCCAGCACGATCGCCAGCACGGCCCGCGCCACTGCCTCGTAGTCGCGCTGGCCCGAGTAGCGCCAGCGGCGCTGGTACACGCGCGCCAGCACGAGCACCGGCAGGCTACCCCCCAGCACCCACCAGATCGTGCGTTCGCGCAGGTGCTCGTAGTAGCCGGTCGGGCCGTGCTCGAAGCGCAGCTGGAAGGCGAGGTAGTACGCGAGCGCGACCAGCACCCCATCCACCGCGAGCTGGGGCAGCGCGTGACGGTGCAAGGGAAAGGCCGCCGAGCGGATCCGTCGGCGCATTGTCAGGATTGTAAGCGCCCGCGGGCGCTCAGGCGCCTTGGGCGCGGGCGTGCACGGGAGTGAGCAGGAGCTCCACCAGCAGCCGCGGATCGCGCCGCACGCGGTTCTCGGCGATCCCCGACTCGCGTCCGCCCAGGTCGAGCTCCTCGGCCGCGCCCAGCCGGCGCATGCGCCCTTCGGCGATCAGGCGCTCGTCGACGGCCCCCGGACGACCCTCGAACGTCGTGTACACGGGCACGCCGAGCGCCACCGCCTCGCGGTTCATCGTCCCTCCCGCAGAGATCACCAGGTCGCAGTAGGCGATCAGCGACTGTGCGTCGATCGCCCGCTCGGGCACCACGAAGCCCGGCACGTCGATCAGCTCGGCGCGCTGCGCGGCGACGCGCGGCAGCACCACCGGCTGCACGCCCTGCGCCGCCGCGGCGAGGCGCAAGGCCTCGAGCACCTGCGCGAACAGATCGTTCTCGAAACGGTGGTACAGCGACACCTCCGGCGGTGTGCGCACGACCACGATCGGGCGCCGGCGATCCAGGCCCAGGTCGTCGAGCACGCCCGCGTCCGGCGCGAAGTCCGCCAGGTAGTACTCCTCCTTGAGCCCCTCGTACGCGCGGATCTTGCCGCGCGCGCCGTAGCGATCCAGCCGCTCGGGCGGGATCGCGTCGGGCACGACCACCGTCGACGCCAGCCGGCAGTTGACGTTGTGCTGCACCGTCGCCCACTCGTAGTCGAACATCGTCGAGCTCGGGACGCGCAGCAGCGCGGCCGCCACCGACACATCGTTGGAGCCGTGCCCGAGCGCCACGTCGAAGCGCCTGCCTCCGGCGGCGCGCTGCTCGGAGCGCGCCCAGCGAACGAGCGCCGCCGAGCGCGAGGCCAGCCCCACCGCCTTCGCCGCCAGGCGCTCGCCCCGGTGACGGCCGATCGGCGTGTGCTCGATGCCGAACCGCTCGCACAGCGCCAGCGTCTGCGCGAAGTCGCGCGCCGTCACGCGGACCTCGTGCCCGTCCTCGCGCAGCAGCTCGATCACCGGCCGCATCACCAGCACGTGCGGGCTGTTGGTCAGATCGATCCACACTCGCATGCGCACGGACGGTATCCGGCGCCCGGTATCGTTGCGCGACCAATGCTCGTCCTCGCGTCGATCTCCGAGTCGCTGGTCAACATCGCCTGGCATTTCGTCCGCGACGCGGGTCTGCCGGCGGTCTTCGTCCTGATGGTCGCCGAGAGCGCCTGCATCCCGATTCCCTCGGAGGCGACGATGCTGTTCGCAGGCTTCGCCGTCGCCGACCCGGGGCAGAGCAGCGCCCATCACCATCTGACGCTGATCGGGATCGTCGTCGCCGGAGTTCTCGGCAACCTCGTCGGCTCGTGGATCGCCTACGGCGTCGGACGTGCCGGTCGCCTCGAGCTGGTCGAACGCCACGGCCGCTGGCTGCATCTGAAGCCGAGCCACATCGCCTGGGCCGACCGTTGGTTCGCCCGCTACGGCGCCCCGGCGATCCTGTTCAGCCGGATGCTGCCGATCGTCCGCACGTTCATCTCGCTGCCGGCCGGCGTCGCGCGGATGCCGTTCCTGCGCTTCACCCTGCTGACGCTCGCCGGCTGCATACCGTGGGTGCTCGGCCTCGCGCTGGCCGGCGAAGCCGTCGGACACGACTGGACGAGCGTGCGCAAAGGCTTCGAGTACGTCGACTACGCCGTGGTCGCCCTCGTCGTCGCCGCCGTCGGCTACGCGATCATCCGCCGCGGGCGGGGGCCGGGCGACACAGGCGATCCCGCCCCCCATGCAGCGGGGTAGCTCCTCGCTGTCCCTGCGCCACGCCGTCGCGCTCGGCCTTGCGCAGGGGCCCACCGAGCTGCTGCCCGTCTCCTCCTCGGCCCACACCGCGCTCATCCCCTTCCTGCTCGGCTGGCCCTACGCGAGCCTCGATGGCGGGCTGCGTAAGTCCTTCGAGGTCGCGCTGCACACCGGCGCAGGCGTCGCGCTGGCGATCGACATGCGCGGTGAGCTCGCCGTCGCGGCACGAAAGCTCGACCGCCGGCGCCTGACCACGATCGCCCTCTCGCTCGCTCCCGCCGCGATCGCCGGACTCGCGCTCGGGCCGTCGATCGAGCGCCGGCTCGGCGGCCCGCGCTCGATCGCCGCCGGACTCGCGGGCGGCGGCGTGGCGATGGCGGTCGCCGACGCACGGCCCGCAGCGAAGACCCGTGACCACGACGATGCCGGCCCCGCCGACGGGCTCGCGCTCGGACTCGCCCAGGCCGTCGCGCTCGTTCCCGGGATCTCGCGCTACGGCGCCACGCTCACGGCCGCGCGTGCGCGCGGCTTCTCGCGCGCCGGCGCTCAGAGCCTCTCCTGGCACGCCGCGCTGCCGGTGATGCTCGGCGCAAGCGCGCTCAAGGGCGCGCGCACGGTCCGCCACGGGGCGTCCGCCGGCGTCGGCGCCCCCCTTGCCGCCGGCGCCAGCGCCGCCTTCGTCTCGACGCTGCTCAGCGCGCGTGTCCTGCGCCGCGCCGCCGGCGCGCCGCGCTCGCTGCTGCCCTGCTCGCTCTACCGCTGTCTGCTGGCCGCGCTCGTCCTCGCGCGCCTGCGCAGTCCCGCCACCGCGAACGCCCAACCCATCTCAGAAAATCCGACACACCCCAACCCGCCCGACAGCGCAAACTCCGCGCTTTGAGTGCGTTGCGCGCACAATAGGCCTGAGATGATCGTGCTCGGGACACTGCTCGGCGGGCGCTACCGGCTCGATGCGCAGATCGGGCGCGGCGGCATGTCGACGGTCTACCGCGCCTTCGACACCGTGCTCGAGCGATCCGTCGCGATCAAGCTCATGCATCGCGAGATCGCCTCGGACTCCGATCAGCTCGAGCGCTTCCGACGCGAGGCGCGCTCGGTCGCGCGCCTGAACCATCCGCACATCGTCACCGTCATCGACGCCGGCGAGGAGCCCTCTGAGGGCGGCGCCGAAGCTGGGGTCGGCGCTCCCTACATCGTGCTCGAGTACGTCGAGGGCGAGACGCTCAAGGACCTCATCCGGCGCGACGGCCCGCTGGAGATCACGGAGGCGATCGCCTATGCGATCGAGCTCGCTCGCGCCCTCGGCGCCGCACACGAGCGCATGATCGTGCACCGCGACGTCAAGCCGCAGAACGTGCTCATCGGCGAGGAAGGCGGCGCCAAGATCACCGACTTCGGCATCGCCCGCACGCTCACCGAGGAAGGCCTGACGGTCGCCGGGCGCGTGCTCGGCACGACCGACTACGTCTCGCCCGAGCAGGCGCTCGGACAGCCTGTCACCGGGCAGTCCGACCTCTACTCGCTCGGCGTCGTGCTCTACGAGATGCTCACCGGACAGGTCCCCTTCCGCGGCGAGTCGCCCGTCGCCGTCGCCATGTGCCACGTGCGCGAGCAGGTGCCCGACGTGCAGCAGCTGCGCCCCGAAGTCTCCGCCGCCACCGCCTCCGTCGTCGACCGTGCCGCCGCCAAGGATCTCGACTACCGCTACCACGACGCCGCCAGCATGGTCGCCGATCTCGAGGAGCTGCTCGCGATCGAGGCCGCACGCGCCGGCCAAGCCACCGGCGAGGTCACCAGCGTATTGCGCACCCTGCCCGGAAAGGCCCGCCGGCGCCTGCCCTGGCGCATGCGTCAGCCCGCCCGCTGGGCCGCCTCGCTCGCGCTGCTCGGCGCGATCGTCGCCATCGCGCTCGTCGCCGCCGCCCAGCAGGCGCACAAAGGAACCGGCATCGCGCCAGACGTGCACGCCAGCGCCGGCCTGCAGGCCGTCCCGCTCAGCCAGACCGCCGCGCACGACTACAACCCGTTCGGCACAGGCCCCGAAAACCACAATCGCGTGCAGAACGTCGTCGACAGCGACCCCAACACGAGCTGGAGCACCGCGCACTACTACGAAGCCACGCTCAAGAAGGCCGGCGGCACCGGCGTCGGCGTCTACCTCGACGCCTCGCCCGGCGTAGTCGCGCGCGCGATCGAGATCCAGACCCCGACCCCCGGCTTCGACGTGCAGATCTACAGCGCCCGCAACGTCAACCTCTCATACCCCTACGGCGACTCCACGCCGCTGACCTCCCGCGGCTGGCACGGACCGCTCGCCTCCGCCACCAGCGTCCGCAACGGTCAGCGCATCAAGCTCTCCAGCGCCGCCACCCCCTACCGCTACTACCTCATCTGGCTGACCACCCTGCCGCCCGGCCAGCAGTCCGCGTCGATCTCCGACCTCACGTTGTTCAAGTAGCGGCCGCTGTCAGAACATCTGCGCCCCCAACGCCGCATGCTTCTCCAGCGCGAGCCGGCACAGCCGGTCGACGAGCTGCCGATACGCCACCCCCGACGCCGCCAGCAGCTTTGCGTACACGCTCGTCGGCGTGAAGCCCGGCATCGTGTTCAGCTCGTTCAGCAGCACGTCCTCGCCGTCGACGAAGAAGTCCACGCGGGCCAAGCCGTCGCAGCCCGCGCGCGCGAACGCCTCCAGTGCCAGCTCGCGCACCCGCTGGACCGCGCTGTCGGAGATCCGCGCCGGCACCAGCAGCTCCATTCCCCCGGTTTCGTACTTCGCCTCGAAGTCGTAGAAGTCGCCCTCGAACACGATCTCTCCCGGCGTCGACGCCAGCGCGCCGGCGCCTTGCTCACCGTGCTCGCCGCGCGGGCTGCCCAGTACGCCGCACTCGACCTCCACGCCGCTCGCCGCCGCCTCGACGATCACGCGCGTGTCGTACGCAAACGCCGATTCGATCGCCCGCTCCAGCCCGTCCTCCCTGGTCACCTTGACGATCCCCAGCGACGATCCCAGGTGCGCCGGCTTGACGAACACCGGCAGCCCGAGGCGCATCACCTGCTCCAACAGCCCCTGGCGCCCGGCGCCCGAGAGCCGCCCCTCGCGCACGTCGGCGTAAGCCACCTGCGGGATCGTTCCCGCCGCCGACATCAGCTCCTTGAACAGCACCTTGTCCATGCACAGCGCCGACGCCGCCACGCCCGAGCCGACGTAGGGCACGTCGAGCATCTCCAGCATCCCCTGCACCGTCCCGTCCTCGCCGAAGCGCCCGTGCAGGACAGGGAAGACGACGTCTGCGCCGAGCAGGCCGGCGCCCGGCGTCGTGCTCAGCGGCTCGCCGTCGCCATCGCGCCGCCACGCGCCGTCGCGCCCGATCTCCACCCACACCACCTCGTGTCCGCCCGCGCGCAGGCCGTCGCGCACGGCTGCTCCCGACGACAGCGACACGTCGTGCTCTGACGAGCGCCCGCCGGCCAGCACCGCCACGGTCAGCGCGTGCTCGGCGGCGGAGCGGCTCGCGGCCGCCTGCAGCCCGTCGCGCGTCGTCATCCCGCCGCGCCCGCCGGCGGCGTGGGCGGCGGCGTTGTCGTCGTGGTCGTGGTCGTCGGCGTCGTCGGTGTGGTCGGTGTGGTCGGTGTCGTTTCCGTTCCCTTCACGCCGACCGTCAACGTGACCGTCGAGCCCTTGCGCGCCATGTGGCCGGGCGTCGGGCTCTGTTTGAGCACGACGCCGACCTTGCTTTCTTCGCTCGTCGTCGCCGTGACAATGCTCGGCACGAAGCCCGCGCCGCCGAGCGCCGCCGAGGCCTGCGTCTCCGACTGGCCGACCACTCTCGGCACGGCGACTTCGTCAGACGCCTTCGCCACCGTCAGGTTCACCTTCGCTCCCGTGCGCACCGACGAGCCCGCCGACGGAGACTGCGAGAGCACGCTCCCCGCCGCCTGCCCGGCCGACACCTGCTGCGTCACCGTCCCCACGGCGAGGCCGACAGCCGTCAGCGCGGCTTCCGCGCCGCTCTGCGAATCGCCCGAGACGTCCGGCACGCGCACCTGCGCCGGTCCGCTGGACACCAGCACCGACACGGGACTGCCGACCTGCAGCTCCGTGCCCGCCGGCGGTTCGGTGCCGATCACGCGTCCTTGCGCGACCTTCGCGTTGGGCTGTTCCTTGCTCGTCGGCTCAAAGCCCGCCTTGCGCAGCCGGCTGAGCGCCTGCGCGGCGGTCAGCCCTTCGACGCTCGCCAGCGCGGCGCTGGCAGGGCCGCTGGAGACCACGATGCTCACGCTCGCGCCGCTGTCGACCCTGCTGCCACCGGTCGGCGACTGCCTGATCACGCGCCCGCTGGCGACCGACGCGCTCGACGACAACGACGGCACGGCGCTCAGCCCGACCGACCGCAGCTTCGCCGAGGCCGCCTGTTCGGTTTCGCCGGTCACGTTCGGCACGCTCACCTGGCGCGTCGACGAGGAGAGCAGCAGCACGGCCGCCACGATCGCGCCCACGACCAGCGCCGCCAGCAGGCCCCACAGCAGCACCCGCTGGATTCCCGGACCGTCGCCCGCGCCCGGGTCCTCGTCGTAACCGTCGCTCGCCAGCAGCATCGCTCCCGTCGCCGGCGGCCCTCCGTCGTGCGCCTGGCCCGCCGGCGCCGACGCCGGCGCGCTGTAGCCGTGCTCGCTCTGCGTCGCACCCGCCACGACCGCGCCGGCCGAAGCCGGCAGCGCCTGGCGCTCGCGCACCAGCGCGGCGATGAACTCGTCCGCGTCGGCGTAGCGCTGCGCCGGGTCCTTCGCCAGCGCGCGCAGCACCAGCGGATCCAGCGCCGGCGGCAGCGACGGGTTGACCTCGCTCGGCGGGCGCGCCTGCGCCGAGACCTGCTTGAAGGCGATCGCCACGGCCGTCTCGCCGTCGAACGGCACCACTCCCGTCAGCAGCTCGTAGAGGATCACGCCGATCGAGTACAGATCCGAGGCGCCGCTGACCACGTAGCCCTGCGCCTGCTCGGGGGAGAGGTACTGCGCGGTCCCCATGATCGACCCCGTCAGCGTCATGTCCGAGGCACCCGCGCGCGCGATCCCGAAGTCGGTGACCCGCGCGCGCCCCTCCTCGTCGATGATCACGTTGTGCGGCTTCAGATCGCGGTGCACGACGCCGCGACGGTGCGCGAAGCGCGCGCCGCGGAGGATCTGGATGACGATGTCGATCGCCTGCACGGGGTCCAGCGGACCCTGCTCGCGCACGATCGTCTTCAGCGAGCGCCCGGCGACGTACTCCATCGCGATGTAGTACGTGCCTTCCCACTCGCCGCGGTCGAAGATCCCCACGATGTTCTGATGCGACAGGCCCGCCGCGCTCGACGCCTCGCGACGGAAGCGCTCGACGAACTCCTGATCCTCGGCGAAGTGGTGGTGCAGCAGCTTCACCGCCACCTGCCTGCCGAGCAGCTGGTCTTCGGCCAGATAGACGTCCGCCATCCCGCCCGAGCCCACGCGCGAGATCACTTTGTAGCGACCGTCGATGATCGTGTCCGGCTCAACCACCAGCCGCTCCCTTGCGCTCAGTCATGCAGCAGCCTTTCGATGACTTCCCTGGCGATCGGCGCAGCGAACGCCCCGCCCTGGCCGGGCACGCCCTTCAGCGTCACCGCGATCGCCACCTTCGGCGCCGACGCCGGCGCGAACGCGATGAACCACACGTTGTTGATCGCCGTGCCGATCTGCGTCTCAGCCGTGCCCGTCTTGCCCGCGACCCGCACTCCCGCGATCTGCGCCGATGTGCCGGTGCCTTCATTCACCACAGCTTCCATCATCGCTGTGACGGCGGCTGCCGTGGACGGCTTCATCACCACCGACTGCAAGTGCGGCGAGATGCGCTCGGTCGTGCGCCCGTCGGGATCGACGATCCGGTCTGTCATGTGCGGAACCATCAGCCGCCCGCGGTTGGCCACCGCCGCCGCGACCTCCGCCATCTGCAGCGGCGTCACCTCGAGTTTGTCCTGCCCGATGCCCATTCGCCCGACGTCCACCTGCGAGCTCGTCGGCGAGATCAGCCGCGCACCGCTGTACTCACCGCTGGAGGACATCTCTTCCACCGGGTAATCCAGCTGCGGCTTGCGGCCGAAGCCGAAGCGACGCATGTAGCGCGCCATCGTCCGCTTGCCCAGCCGCTCGGCGACCTGCGCCCACACCGTGTTGACCGATTTGGCCAGCCCCTGCGTCAGCGTGACCGGCCCGAGGCTCTCGTTTTCGTCGTTCTGCAGCGGCACGCCCGAGATCGGCACGTCGTTGCGACCGTCGACCGTCGATTCCTGCGTGAACGCGCCCGAGTCGATCGCCGCCGTCGCCGTGACCACCTTGAAGCTCGATCCCGGCGCGTAGCCGAACTGCGTCGCGCGGTCGACCAGCGGCTTGCCGCCGGCGCTGCTCGCCAGGCGTTCATAGGTCTTCGTCGAGCGCAGATCGTTGGGGTTGTACGCCGGCGAAGAGGCCATCACGCGCACCGCGCCGCTGCGCGGTTCCAGCGCCACCACCGCGCCTTCGTGTCCGGCGAGCGCCTTGTTCGCCACCTGCTGGGCGTTCGGGTCGAGCGTCGTGACGACCTCGTTGCCCTGTCGTTTCTTGCCCTGAAGCTGATCGAGGATCGTCTGCAGGTTCGTGCCCGCCTGGCCGTTGAGCGTCGCATTGCGATAGCGCTCCAGACCCGTGCGACCGAGGTCGGTGAAGTAGTAGCCGATCGCGTGCGCGAACTCGTCGCCCGTCGGGTACGTGCGTTCGAACACGCTTTCCGAGCGGCTCGACGCCGCCGAGCGCACGCTGCGCGCCAGCACCGTGCCGTCCGCCGCGAGGATCCTGCCGCGGTCGATCCGCTGCTGCTCCAGCAGCGAGCGCGCGTTCAGAGGATTGTCGCGCAGCGACTTCGCTTCGAAGATCGTCCAGCGCGAGGTGAACGCGAGCAGCACCGCGAACATCACGATCACCAGCCCGAACAGGCGCACGATCGGCTCGTTCATTCCAGCTGTCCCAGTTCCAGGCTGCGCACCAGCGTGCCCGCGTTCGCTTCCGAGCGCAGCGAGTGGTCGAGCAGCGTGTGGCGCCGCGCCGGCGTCAGCGTCGACGCGCTCACTCCCGAGACGTAGTCGCTGCTGTACAGCGCCACGTTGCCCGGCAGGCGAAACGGAACGCCGCGAAACACCGTCACCAGCCCGCGGTCGTTCGTGCCGATGAAGTACACCGACTGCAGCGCCACGTATGCGCCGGCGCCGATCACCGCCAGAATCGCCACGACCACCGCCAGCGTCGCGGCGCGGCGCAAGCGCACGCGGCGACGCCCGGAGCCCTTGCCGTTCGGCGCCGGGCGGCGCGGGCGACGCGCGACGACGGGCCGGTCGGCCGGCGGCGCGCCGGGTGCAGACGCCGTGGCCGCCGTCGTGGCCGCCGTCGTGGCCGCCGGCGCACTGGGCGCAGACGTCGTGGCCGCCGTCGTGGCTGTCGTCGTGTCCGCCGAAACGCTCGCCGGCTGTACCGTGGGGGCCTCTTCGGTCAGTGGTGCGGCGCTCGCGTCGAGCTCCTCCAGGCGCAGCAGCACCACCGTGATGTTGTCCCGGCCCCCCGCCTCGTTGGCCGCCGCGATCAACGCCTCGCCCTTGTCGCGCAGCGACTCGTGCGCACCCAGCAGCTCGGCGAGGCGGTCCTCTGCGACCATCGTCGTGAGCCCGTCGCTGCACAGCAGGTACACGTCGCCGTCGCGCGCTGAGTACGAGCGTGTGTCGACCTCGACCGCCCCCTCCGGCCCGAGCGCGCGCGTTATCACCGACCGCTGCGGATGCTCGACGGCTTCCTCGGGAGTCAGGCGCCCCTGGCGCAGCAGCTCGTCGACGAGCGAGTGGTCGTCGGTCAGGCGCAGCAGCTCGCCGTCGCGGAAGCGGTAGGCGCGGCTATCGCCGACGTGTGCGATCGACACGTCGCGCTCGCCCACGTACACGGCGGTGAGCGTCGTGCCCATGCCCGCCTGATCGGCGTGGCTGTGCGACAGCTCGTGGATGCGCGAGTTGGCGTCGCGAGCGAGCGTCGCGAGCGCCGACTCCGGCTCAGAGGTGTCGTGCAGGCCGCCCTGAAAGGACTCCACGGCCAGGCGCGAGGCCACCTCCCCTGCCTGCGCACCGCCCATCCCGTCGGCGACGACGAACAGCGGCGCGCGCGCCAGCAGCGAGTCCTCGTTGGCCCGGCGCTGTCGCCCGGTGTCCGTCCCCGCGTACTGCTCGGCCACCCGCAACACGTCAATCGACCTCGAAGGTGAATTCGCTGTCGCCGATGCGCACGCGGTCGCCCGGGTGCAGCGGCCGCGGCGACTGCAGCACCTCCTCGTTGAGGTACGTGCCGTTGGTCGAGCCGAGGTCCTCGATCACGACGATGTTGCCCTGCTCGTAGATGCGCGCGTGACGCGAGGAGGCGAACGGGTCCTCCAGGCGGATCTCCGCGCGATCGCCGCGCCCCAGCACGAGGTCGCCGTCGATGTCGTAGATCATCCCCGAGTCGTGTCCGGGGGCGCGGACGACGACGAGCTGCGGCGAGCGATGCGCGACGTCGGCGCCGGCCACTGCCGAGGCCGAGTGCAGGCCCGTGGCGTCGGCGGGCGGCGGCGCTTGGGACCCGCGCTCGGCCGCGAGCGCTCCCTCGCCGCCGCGCAGGTCGCGTCGCGCGCTGCGCGCCACCCACAGCACGAACAGGTACAGCACGGCGAGGAAGCCGAACTTCAACGCGACCGATACAGGCGCGAGCGTCGTCATCCAAGCTCGAAGATGATCTCCGTCGAGCCCAGCTCGACGTGGTCTCCAGCGTGCAGCGGCTGCGCGTCTGAAAGCGCACGGCCGTTCAGGCGCACGCCGTTGGTCGAGCCGAGGTCGGCGACCGTCCAGCCCCCCGCGCCCGGCCTGATCTCCGCGTGTCGTCGTGAGATGCCGGAGTCGTCGAGCACGATGTCGCAGTCGCGGCTGCGCCCGATCGTCGCGCCTCTCGGCGGAACCGGCAGACGCCTCCCGGCCACCACGACGAGCGCTCGCGTCGGTCGGTCCTGGGCCTCGGCCACCTGTCCGCGCACGCGCGCTGAGGTGCTGTAGATCATCGTTTCGCCATGCTCTGAGATCGGCTCGGCCTCCTGCGCCGCTGCACCGTGGGCCTCGTCACTGTGACCGCCCGGGCGGACCAACTGCGCCTGGATGCCGAATTCGCCGAGTGCCAGCCGCTCGTCGGTGTGGAAGGTGATGATCGGGCTCGCCGTCAGGATCAGCTCCTCGCGGCGCGCGTGCTCGAGCAGATACGCGCACAGCTCGTCGATCACCTCGTGCTCCACGCCCTCGTAGCGAGCTCGATCCTCCGGCGAGAGCCACACCGAGTACTCGTTCGGCGCATACACGCGCGAGACCGACATCGTGCGGTGCTCGTCCATCTCGCGCGCGAGCTTGCGTGCGAGTTCCATCGGGCGCACCTCCGATCGAAACAGGCGCCCGAAGGTGCCCTCGACGAGGTTGGCGATCGTGGTCTCGACGCTCTTGAGGACGTTCATAGGCTGACTTGGGTTACGGCACGGCCGGCCGACCGCGACCGAGCGATCGGAGATCGGCGCTGCACCCGATCCGCGGGGCTTGGTCGAGCCGTGAGGCCATGCTACGTCAGACCGGGCCGCGCAGAGCGCGGGCCGCGACGGCGAGCGCGCCGCCCAGCACGGCTCCGACGATCGCGCCGTGCGGGCTGGCCTGCACGGTGTGGCCCTGCACGCTCGCGTCGAGCATCGGCGCCACCACCGCCAGCGCCGTCGACCAGACGGTCGCAGCGACGGCGTCCAGCGCCGCATTGCGCCCGCGCACGAGCACCGGCAGAAGCACCGCGCCGCCCGCCCACAGCGCCGCGCCGAGCAGCACGCCGAGGCTCAGCAGCGGTCCGATCACGTGCACGGCGGCCGTGTTCAGCGAACCCTCCCAGGCTGCCCGCGCGGGCGTGTGTCCGGGTGGACCCAGCCACAGGCGGCGCGCGAGCAGCGGCTCGGCGAG
>Ga0208714_1000299_pt1 | contig 14492 bp, 12 predicted proteins | sample NGESurshal072012_3_FD_184461 | JGI IMG/M metagenome (GOLD analysis project Ga0208714, IMG submission 184461) | Arctic peat soil microbial communities from Barrow, Alaska - NGEE Surface sample 415-1 shallow-072012 (SPAdes) | ecosystem: Environmental > Terrestrial > Soil > Wetlands > Peat ... | reverse complement strand
GTAGCTGGCGCAGTATATGTTACTGCCAGCCCAGCCCCAGCGATCGTCCCTATCGTTGCATTACCGTTGACCACGCCCCCGACACTCCACGTGACCGCCGTGTTCGCGGCACCCGTAACGGTGGCCGTGATGGGCAAGGTTTGGTTTACCGGAAGGCTGCATTGCGCGTGGTTGATCGCGACGCTGATAGATGGTGGCTCGCTGGTGGCGCTAGCAGTTGCTACAACTGCTTGCCTATTCGTTCCTCCATTTGCTCCCCCGCACCCGCAAAAGATGATGGTTACAGCTACCAGAAGCAATCCCAGAAGGATTAGATTGAGCCGCCTCGGTACTGGTGTGGATGGGTACTGGAATACGCTTTGAGTCGGTGACATGGCGCCGATCCCTTCTCTTCTTAGATCGGCAATTTCGTCGGGATCTTTGCGCTTATTTTTAACAGAGAGCGATGTGCCTGGGGGGTCCTACAGCGATTCCGTAAAGCGCCATGTGCCCATCGGGTAGGCATTGATTTGACATCAGTTACGGCAGACCAGGAATCTGAGGCAAGTTGGAATGCTGGCGGGACAGGAGAAATCGTTGGGAAACTGGAGGGCGCATATGATGTTTCGGGTTGGAGAGAATGGGGCGACCAGAGCGTCAGAGGGGACACCGAAAAAGATTGCCGGACAGGTCGAAGGACACGCCCGGCCTGATCAACTGGTATTGGGCGAAAGAGCGACGAACCAGTAGACTAAGCGCTTGGCGAGCGCATGAAAGGTCTCGCATTTTCGGTGGGCATGGCTACGGACTTGGCGGTGGTAGAAGACCAGGGACAGGGTATAGGCAAGAAACCGGATCATGGTCAGCACTACCAAGGCTGTGGTTTGGTGGACAGCGGGGTGTTTGAGGTGACAGTCGGTGGTGATGGTCTGAAAGACTTCGGTATCGATTCGCCAATGGCTGCGACTGAACTGATGAATGAACAGCGGCGAGATCGAGCCCAGTTCGAAATTGGTGGCGCAGAAGTTGGTGCTGGGTTGAGCTATGGCCATCTTGCCTTTGGTTCTAGGAGCGTCTTTTTCGCGGAGGGTGACGCGGCGCTGCTGTTCGGCGCGAACCGTTTTGACGACCCGCACCAGGCGATCGGCGACCGGCCAATCGACCTCCAGCAAGTGCCAGTATTGAATCTCCCGGCCCGGGTCCGCCTGAATACCGGTGGGAGAATCCTGGGTACAACGCTCCGCCGCGGGCAATAACTCGGGCTGGTTCTCTTTCCAGGTGAAGGCCCAAACCAGACCCAGACGTTCCACTTCCTTGACGAAGGGCGCTTGCAGATACAAAGCGTCCCCCACCAACACATCCAGGAAGCGGCGGCCCAACTGCCCAAACCGATCTTGCAGTAGAGCCAGGGCGCAGCAGACCTCGGCTTCGCCGTTCTTCTGAAAGCGAACCCCCAAGGGGACGGGGAAAGAGGTGCTGACCAAGACTACGACAACGATGCGGTGATGATACTGAATATCAGTTTTCAGCTCGCCGTTCACTTTGTGTTGAATCTCTCGCTCCATACAGGCCTCGCAACACCGGGCAAACGAACTGCAGATTTCAATACCATCCACCGCTGCCACCACCAACCCTCGGGACCAATCGGAGCGTACAACGCCGCTGCGTTTCAGGCGGTGGGCAATTTCACAACTGAGCGCGAACACGGGTTCGGGAGATTGTCGTTCCAGCGAGTAGCCGAGGGTGTCGTCGCTGACCGGTCCGATGTGCTGGGCCAGCGCCCCATGATGACACTCGGCCTCGATCTGCAGCAGGCTGGGAATCTGCATTGCGGCACCCAAGAAGACGGCATCAAACACCTTTTTCCAAGAGAGCTGGGGAAACTGCCGTCCCTCGGGCAGAGCGCTCACCCAATCTGAGAAGCTGAACACCTTGTCGAGATAGGCCTCGAACCGGTGTCGGGTCAAACTTGGCGCTCTTCCTTTTCTTTGAGAAACCGCTTGAGATTTACGCGGCAGATAGTCGCGGCGGCGGCATCAAAGCGTCGGCGCATCTCGATTTTTTCGCGCACCTTATCCACTTACTCCGCCGGAATGTTGAGAGCTTTCGGCTTGCCGTCAATCAGTACAGAGATCTGATATTGCGAGTGCAGGTGTTTGCCGTCGGCACAATGACAGTTGGGCCGGCCGCAGGCACGTTTGCGTTCGACAAAAGAGCCGGGCAGCATTTCGCGGAGATCACCGAGGCTGCGGATGAGTTTGCCGCGCAGTTCCAGGTCGGGTTTGATGGGCGACAATTGGAATTCCCGACCGGGAAAGCAGAGTCAGCCTTTTCGTGCGCCACCCGCGAAAGGCGGCGCAATCAGGGCAGGGCTGCCCGTGGCCTGTGGGTCTATCGATTGGAGCTATCGAAATGGGTGGGGCTGGCCAGTGGCCCGGCCCATAGCGGGTGTTCACCAAGCTGTCTCTTCGCCTCCCGCTGATCGTAGTTCTCCCTCTTGGAGACGCGGTGCTCACTCGTAACAATAAGAAAACAGTCCGGTTTCTAGACTCGCTGTTTGACTTCTGGCTACCGCCGGTGGCTGTCTTCGATTCTCGCCTTTGCCGTCAAGACCTTTTCTTTGGCTGAGTAATTGCACTCAAGCCAATGGGAATCTGTTCTCGAGCTAGCGAGGCAGTGTCCCAACTTAATGACTATGAGGCTGCGACCGGTGGATCAACCCGAACTTGCGGAATGCGACCCCACGAAGGTTTTGGAGAATTTCGAAGATTGCCCGGAGATTCTGGGTCCGGTAGCCAAGCTGTTTCGTGAAGCTTATGTGCCCGACATGCAGGCTCTCCGCCGGGCTCTCGAGAATCGAGATAGCGTAAACTTCGCGTTCATCGCGCACAAGATCAAGGGGTCTGCGTCCTATTTTCGCGCAGACCACGTAACCCATATCGCTGGCCAACTGGAAGAGCGGGGCCAGCGAAAAGATCTGAACGGAGTCCATGCCATGGTTGAGGAATTGAACCGGGCTCTGAACTCCCTTTCCCGTGCACTGAAGCAGGCGGAAGAGCGGCTTGAAGTCCGCCTGTGAACACGCGATGCATAGCTCGGAAACGCTGTGATCACGGTAGCGGTTGATTGGCAATACCGTCGAGCGATGCTCGGGCCACAAGCTTTCGCTGTCCATCAATGCATCGCCCAAAAAGCTGGGTGCTGCGTGACCGATCGCCAGAAACGCGATCACGTTAGGGAGAACCCATTGTCCAACCCTCCAACGCCCAGCATTCTCGTTGTAGAAGACGAACGGCATATCGCCAGATTCCTAGAGTTTGTACTGCATAAGGAAGGGTACACGGTCGAGTCTGCCTTCGATGGCGACGAAGCTGTGCAAAGGCTTCAGAGCCATACCTACTCTGCCGTTCTTCTTGACCTTGGCTTGCCAGGACGCAGTGGGCTGGAAGCCCTGCGCTACCTCCGCTCCTCGGAGGAGCGCGACAAGACGGTTGTGATCGTGCTGACGGCGAAATTTTCCGGCGACGTGCTGCATGAGGTCCTGGCCGCCGGCGCCAATGCGCACTGTCCAAAACCAGTGGCACCATCGACCTTGCTCAGGAAATTGAAAGAACTCGGCGTGGCTAACGGATACTGCGCCGCCACCGGCGGGACCAATCCGACAATCCTTGAGGAGTGTCGGCTGTGACGATGGTGCCAACCCTGCCGCAGCCTTCGCCGCCGCCACTGGTGAAGCTGCGCGATGGTCTGCGTCGCCTGCAGCACACGGCTTCAGAATCTCCGATCGGCGTCTCGTTCGAGTCTCCTCTCACCGCTCGCGAGTGGCTGACCCTCTGCCCTCACCGTTCTGCTCCTCAGGATGGGGATGAATCCCGCCAGGAGTGTGGCGACTGCGTAAGCCAGAAACACCAACGTCTGGTCTGCTTTGAGGCCGCTGGCATTGACCGCTGCCGGATCAGCTTGTGTTCGCCAGACGCAACTTCCTCGCCCCTACTCGACTGTGTCGAGGAATTGGCAAAAGCTGGCCACCGCCATGACTGCGGACTGGCCGTCCGGTTCTTGGCACAGGTCGTGCCCTGTGGCTGACGCTACATGGAAGCCATACCGGATCCGGGCCGAGAGACGGTCGGCACCTGAAAGTACGCTGAGAACCGGTTGCTGGTTGAAGGGCCGGCGATTAGCAGCGGTGCTAATCGCCCTTGTGGTATGGACTGGGATGCAGGGCGTCTCGCTCGCGCAGTCCCCGGGCGCAACTTCGGATGCGGGTTCGGCACAGCTTGCGGATGCCAGCATGGAAGACCTGATGAATGTCAAGGTCTACAGCGCCTCGCGTTACGAGCAGACCGCTGGCGAGGCTCCGGCTTCCGTGACCGTGGTCACTCGCCAGGAAATCGAGCGCTATGGCTTTCGGACTTTAGCCGATGTCATCCGCAGCGTACCCGGCTTTTTCGTCACCTCCGACCTGCTGTACAGCTATGCCGGCGCGCGCGGGTTCGCAAATCCCGGAGACTACAACACCCGCATTTTGCTACTGGTGGACGGGCATCGCCTGAACGATGCGATTTTCGAACAAGCGATGCTGGGCACCGAATTTCCCGTAGACATCGACATGGTGGAGCGCGTCGAGGTGATCCGGGGCCCGGCTTCCTCGATCTATGGCACGAATGCGATCTTCGGCGTGATCAACGTCATCACGCGAACCGTGGCAAACCTGCGCGGACTGGAACTGTCGGCGGATGCGGGATCGTTCAACAGCTATCGGGGGCGTGCCAGCTACGGGGGAACAGCGCACGGAATCGATATGGTGCTGTCCGCCACCTACTACGACAGCAAAGGTCCCAACCAGCTGTTCTTTCCTGTCTTCAATACTCCGGCCACCAACCAGGGAATTGCGTCTCACGATGCCGCCGATCAGTATAGCGATCTGCTGGCCACCCTGTCGGGCCACGGGTTCACCTTTCAAGCGGTGTACGGCGCGCGGGACAAGGGCGACCCGACGGGCTCATGGGACACCGTCTTCAATGATTCGCAGAACCGCGAGAAAGACGGCCACGGATACCTTGACCTGCGCTACCAGCGCACTGTCGCCAAGAATTGGGCGATTCTCGTTCGGAGCTACTACGATCGCTATACCAACGACGGGTTCTTCGTACTCCCGGGTTCGATGTCGCAGACGGTTGTCAATCGTGATTTCATCCGCGGGGCAATATGGGGAGCAGAGCTTCAGGTTTCCCGTACGATTGCCAACCGCCACAAGCTGACTGGCGGAGTGGAATATCGTAATAATTTCCGCCAGCAGTTGAGCAACTGGGATATCAAACCCTCCACTGTCAATCTGAATGTTGATATTCCTTCCGACGTCCTGAGCGCATACCTGCAGGACGAGTTTAAGATCTCCAGCAAACTAGTGTTCACCGCAGGACTGCGAGGAGATCGGGACACGCGAATCGGCTCCAGCGTCAATCCCCGCTTGTCGCTTGCCTATACGCTGTGGGACAAAACAACCCTGAAGCTCATCTTCGGAACGGCTTTTCGGGCCCCGAACGCATATGAACTCTACTATGCGGCTCCCCCCATCTCCGAGGCCGCCCTTCGCTTGAAACCGGAACGGATCCGCGCCTGGGAAGGCGACTGGGTGCAGGAGTTAACCCCCCGCATGTCTCTGTCGGCATCCATCTTTCAAAACCGGATGAGCGATTTTATTGAGTTCACTGCTCTCCCGAACGGCATGCTCTCCTTCCGCAATCTCACGAACGCAGACGCAGTCGGTGGCGACATGGAGTTTCTGGCAAGGGCGCCACTTGGCATCAACCTAGGTGCCAGCTACAGCTACCAGGATGCGACAAACGGAGACACTGGAGCATGGCTGTCCGGATCGCCAAAGCACCTTGCGAAGCTCAACGTAGACTCACCGCTGATATGGCCAAAACTGCATGGAGCCCTGGAAGTCCAGTATGTGAGTAAACGCCTCACGCTGGCGGATAACTTCGTCAGCGCCTACACCGTCGTCAATGTCACCCTCTTGGGGCAAAAGCTGACCCGCAACCTCGATCTTTCAGCGAGCGTGTACAACCTCCTCAACCAATCCTATTTCGATCCGGGTGCCCAACAGCATAAAGAAGACTCTCTTCAGCAAGCCGGCCGCAGCTTCCGGATCAAGCTGGTCTGGCACTGGGGCGAGAAATAATGCATTACCCGCACCAGTTCTGCACCGGTGTAGCGCGCCTGCTCGGCTGGCGCACCGTGCGGCGAGTGGTGGCTAGTTTCCTGTTACTTGTTTCGCTCAGCGCGGCCGGGGTGGAACTAAACTCTTCTTCGGAGTACCAGGTAAAGGCTGCGTTCCTCTTCAACTTCGCGAAATACATTGATTGGCCAGCAGAGGCCATGGGTGATGCAAGTCAACCATTCAACATCTGCTTCGTCGGTGATAAATCAATCAGTCAAGACCTTCAGCAGGTGGTGAGTGGAAAGTCGATCGCCAATCACAGCATTCGAATCATTCAGGTTCACGCTCCAGGGGATTCGCACGTGTGCCACATACTTTTCGTGGCTTCGTCGTCGTCTGCCCTGGAGGCCTTGTACATTGCTCGGCTGGGCGAGTCCAGTGTGCTGACCGTCGGTGAGAAGCCAGGCTTTTGCAGGCGAGGGGGGATCATCAATTTCTGGATGGATGCGAACCATGTGCGGTTTGAGATCAGCCCAAAAGCAGCCCAGAGAGCGCATTTGCGTCCGAGTTCCAAATTGCTGTCACTGGCCCGCCTGGTAGAGGGACCATCGGACTCCGGAGGAAGCCAATAGGCAAGCGATGATGAAGCAATATCCTCTGCGTAAGAAGCTAACCTTGATCATCGTAGGTATCAGCGGAACCGCACTACTGATGGCCTGGCTGCTTACCATCACCTACGACTTGTATCGACTTCGCGGAAGGGACATCGAGGAGATGTCGATGATGGCCGACTTGCTGGGAGAAAACAGCGCCGCTGCAATGGCCTTCGACGATCGCCGTGCCGCGATCGAGGTGATGGATGATGCCCGCTTTGTGTCCGCGATTGCTTCCGACTGCCTGTACTTTTTGGATGGGTATTTGTTTGCCTCGTACTCGAACGGTCCGGGCTTGGGCTGTCCTTCGCGGCCGCCAGCCGATGGCCTGCTTTCCAACTTCAACCATCTCAGTCTGGCCAAGCCGGTGATGTCGGGCGGCGGTCGTATCGGGACCGTGTTAGTGACGTCAGACCTGCGCGATCTGCTTCCGCGCGTTCGTAGTTACGTGTTGATACTTCTGGTGGTATTGCTGGTCTCTTCCGTCATCGCTTTGCTGCTGGCATCGCGGCTCCAGAGGATCATATCGCAGCCGATTCTCGATCTGCTGCAGACGGCACGCGCAGTGGCCAGCAAGCGTGACTATTCGCTCCGTGCGATCTCGCACACAAACGACGAGATTGGAGCGCTAGTGTCCGGCTTCAACGAAATGCTGCAGCAGATTCAAGTACGCCAACAGGAGCTGCAAACGCACCGGCTTCATTTGCAGGAAGAGGTCGCCGCCCGCACCGGTGAGCTGACAAGAACTAATCTCGAACTGGCGGCAGCCAAGGAGAAGGCGGAGGCAGCGAACCGGGCCAAGAGCGAGTTCCTCGCCAACATGAGCCACGAGATCCGCACCCCCATGAACGGCGTGATCGGCATGCTGGAACTGGTCCTCGATACCTCTCTGCAGCCGGCCCAGCAGGAATACCTCACCCTGGCCAGGGGTTCCAGTGAGTCGCTGCTGTCCATCATTAATGACATCCTCGATTTCTCCAAGATCGAATCCGGCAAACTGGAGTTGGAGGAGATCGACTTCAACCTGCACGAAGTCGTAAGCGAAACCCTGAAGACCCTTTCCCTGCGGGCCCACCAGAAAGGACTGGAGCTGGCCTGCTCCATCGACGCCGGGGTGCCCGAGCATACCGTGGGCGATCCCGGCAGGCTGCGCCAGATCCTGATCAACCTGGTGGGCAACGCCATCAAGTTCACCCAGGCCGGCGAGATCGTAGTCAGTGTAGGCTGCCGTTCGCAACAGACCAGCTGCTCGGAGTTGCTGTTCACCATTGCCGACTCCGGCATCGGAATCCCCCGGGAGAAACAGGCGACCATTTTTGAGGCGTTTACCCAGGTCGACAGCAGCACCACCCGCCAGTTCGGAGGCACCGGGCTGGGCTTGCCCATCTCCGCCCTGCTGGCCAACATGATGGGAGGATCCGTTTGGCTCGACAGTGTGGTGGGCCGGGGCAGCACGTTCCGCTTTACCGTCAAGCTCAAGTTCTCTTCCGCGCCGGTCTCTGCCCCGGCGGAAACCGTTCACCCCGACATGGCCAACATCCCGGTCCTGGTGGTGGACGACAACGAGACCAATCGTCGTATTCTCAGCGAAGTGGTCTCCTCCTGGGGAATGCGCTGCCGGACGGCGTCGAGCGCCCCCGAGGCGCTGCTGCTGTTGCGGGAAGCTTATGCCGCAGCCACTCCCTACCGCATTGTGCTGACCGACTGCATGATGCCGGGCATGGACGGATTCGATTTCGCCACCGCCATCCGCCAGGACCCGGGCATGTCGGGAGCGCTGATCCTGATGCTTACCTCGGCCGACCGCAACGGGGACATGCAGCGTTGCCGGGAGCTGGGAATCAATCGCTACCTGGTGAAACCGATCGGAAGGTCGGAACTGTTCAAAACCATCGTGGCCGTGCTGCAGGATGAGCAGCAGCAGGCTGCCGCCTTTTCTCCGCCCGCGGCCGCTATCTTGCCGGCGTACACCAGTCCGCAGACTTCCCTACACATCTTGATCGCCGAAGACAACCCGGTAAACCAGATGTATCTGCGTCTGGCCTTGGAGAAGATGGGTCACACCACGGCCATGGCCGGCACCGGGCGCGAGGCGATGCAACGGGCGCTCAATGAGCCCTTCGACCTCGTCTTCATGGACGTGCAGATGCCGGAGATGGACGGGCTGGCCGCCACCGCCGCCATTCGCAAGATCGAGAGCCGCCGGGGCGGGCACGTGCCCATCGTAGCCATGACGGCTCATGCCCTGGAGGGCGACCGGGAGCGCTGCCTAGCCGCCGGCATGGACGGCTACATCAGCAAACCCGCCAAGTTGTCGGAAATTGCCGACGCAATCCACAGCCTTGCACACGCCCCCGACGTCCCACTTGCGGCAGGGTGCGTATGAAGGGCCGCTGCGTCTTGGGGTACCAAGGACCGGGATGTTTGAGAAGCATAGACCTGTTGCGGGCAAATGTGGATGTTCGGGAAGATTCGGCGACAGAAACTGCGCAAGCCTTCCAGGACGTGCAGGCGCCCAAGTCATCCGGGATGGCAGCGATGAACGCGCGAAACGCCTTGCCAGGTTGAGGGGCCGGTTCAGGTCTCAAAGGCAGCGTTGCAGAAAGGCGAGTCTCTGCAGGAAGGAAAGTTGAATGGCAACAGCTGAGGATTCTATCGAGGTTCGGGCAGGTAGCGCACCAACCGCAGATCCCTGCGTTTTGATTGCCGATGATGATCCCGTGAGCCGGTATGTTCTCGAGCGCGATCTCACCACACACGGATATCGGGTCGAATGTGTAGCCGACGGCCACCAGGCGCTGGCCGCGGCCCAGCACACGGAAGCCCCCCGCCTGATCGTTCTGGATTGGATGATGCCGGGAATGAACGGACCCGAGATCTGTGCCACGCTTCGGCAGCACCGGTTAGACGATCACTATCAATACGTGTTGCTTCTTAGCGCAAAGAGTCGAATCGACGACGTGGTGGCAGGACTCGACGCCGGGGCCGACGATTACCTGATCAAACCCTTTGATTCTTCCGAACTGCTGGCTCGCCTGAGGGTGGGCTCTCGCATGCTGAAGCTGCACGATGACTTGCTGGCCGCGCAGGAGCTGCTGCGATTCCAGGCGACTCACGATTCGCTCACAGGCATCTGGAACCGCGGGGCGCTCATGCAACTGGCGCAAGCCGAAATCCAGCGGGCAGAGCGGAACTCGGACGCGATTGCTTTTCTCATGATCGACCTCGACCACTTCAAGAACATCAATGACACGCGCGGACATCCCGTTGGTGATTTGGTGCTCAAGGAGGTGGCGCGGCGTTTATCGCAGGCGGTGCGCGGCTACGACGTTGTCGCCCGTTACGGAGGAGAGGAGTTCGCCGTCGTAGCAGCCGGACCGGTGGAAGAGCAACTGCGCGAATATGCCGACCGCCTGCGGAAACTCGTAGCGGCGTCGCTGGTTGACACCCCGAGAGGCCCGGTAGCGGTGACGGTCAGCATCGGCGTAGCCATAGCCGCCCCGGCGACTGGCTGCAATCTCGAACGCTTGGTTCGGAGTGCCGACGTTTCTCTCTACGCGGCCAAGAACCAGGGGCGTAACCGGATCGCCCTGAGCAATCTGCTTCCCGCAGAGGATGTCCCGTGAGAGGTTTCACGGTATCCTCCCCTGCGGCTCGATCTCTTGGATGCGTGCTGCGATTGCCTTGCTTGCTGCTGGGCCTGACTTCGCTGTTGGTGGGCCAGTCAGCACCCTCTCCCAATACGCAATCGCTGCCCACACTTTCCCAAACCCAGCAGATCCGGCGGCTGTCAGTCGAACAAGCCAATCGCGGCTATCCTGTCCCTCTGCGCGCAGTGGTGACGTTCTTCGACCAAAGACAGCCGGCCTCAGGCGAAGCAGACTCGCTGCCGGGCTCGTCGACTCCCGGCACGTTCGTCCAGGATTCCAGCGGTGGCACAGTCGTGAACACCTCGCCCGTGCAAACACCGCCGCAGGCGGGCGATTTGATCGAAATCGAAGGATTCAGCGAACAGCCCGATGTGGCTCCACAGATCGGCAAGCCACATTGGAGAACCATTGTTCATGCACGTCTCCCGACCCCACACCGGACCAGCTTCGAGCGCATGGCCAGCAGTGCCGAGGACAGCCAGTGAGACGAGATCGTTGGCATAGTCCGAAGGGTCGAGGAACGCTCCGACTTCCTGATTTTGGAAGTTGCGGTCAGTGGCAGCCTGGTGCGGGCCTGATACCCGATTTCCATGAACCCCTCCCGGCAAACCTCATTGACGGCACTTGCGGTGCCCGGTTCAACGAAGACTAACGGTGGCCCTGGTTCCAGACAGTAGAGGCGCGTCTTTAGAGTCGCCGAGCCTGACGACATGGCCTTCAGCAAGCAGTATCCTGGACTTCGCTCCGGGAGCATTCATTTCCGCGCAGAATCAAGTCGCCCGCCCGGGAGCGGAGCAATCGCCGTTGCGCTAGGTCAAGGCCAACTGCGCCTCTGAAGGTTGTCCTTCGCCCGACTCCAGAAGCTCCTCGGTGATCGGTAGTTGACTTAGGCGGTTGTTTGCAATCCAGTTTCGCAGCAATCCCTTCGTGGCGGCGTCTAGATTGGTGAACCTTATTCCCGCTGTTGCGTTGGAGCTGGACCACACCACGACACCTTTCAACGCAATCTGAGGCTCGACATCGGGAAGCTTGAACTCCAGGGCCAGCTCTTCGGAGCTTTCGAACGGCGAGCGGAAGTTCTGAACTCCCACTCCTCCGGTACTTAAGTTCCACACCTCGCCCGTGAAACAGCGCCCGTCATGGCTCCGTATTGCGATAGGGACGTTCAATTCAGCGCGGAAGTCCGCGGACAAGGCTGGTGTGGCCCGCGCGGCAGAGCCGCGGTTGCCGCGACCGAAGGTGATTTGGTAGGCATTCAGTTTCCTGCAGAACGTGCGTCGAGGCATGTTGAGACGAGCGGCGGCCAGGCTCTGATTGCCCCCGGTGGATTTCAGGGCGCGCAGGATCATGGCACGCTCCAACTCCTCCATCGGAGCCATGTCATTCCCGGCCCCGTGTATTGGAGGAAGAGGCAACTTTCCATCATCGTGGGCGTGGCGCAGAACATCGTCGGCGCTGATTTCGCCGTGCGCAACAAGAATGCCCACCTTGAGGACCAGGTTCCGGAGCTCTCGGACATTGCCCCGCCACTCCATTCGGAGAAGGAGATCCAGCGCGCCAGGAGTAAATCTCGCATTGGGACAGTTGCGGGCCAAAAAGTGTTCGGCCAGAGCAATGATGTCGCACGGCCTCTCGCGCAAAGGCGGAATATGAATATGGACCTCGCTGATGCGATGGAACAGATCTCTGCGAAAGGATCCCGCGCGCACGGCGGCTTCCAGGTCGCGATTGGTGGCAGTCACTACCCTGACGTCTACCTGCACCTTCTTGAAACCGCCCAAACGATAGTAGGGTATCCCGTCTAGCACTCTCAGTAGCTTTACCTCCACCTTAGGTTCGAGTTCTCCGATCTCATCCAGAAAGATCGTACCGCCATTGGCGCTCTCAAAAAGGCCTGGTTTAGTGGAATCGGCCCCGCTGAAAGCTCCTTTTTCGTAGCCGAACAATTCGCTTTCGACCAGGTGTTCGGGCAGGGCTGCGCAGTTTAGGTCCACCCACGGTTTGGTGCAGCGACCGGAGTTCTGGTGAATGATTCCGGCGATCAGTTCCTTGCCGGTACCCGTCTCTCCAGTGATCAATACTGCCGCTTTGTAGGGAGCAACTTTCCGGGCGGATTCCACAACGGCAAGCATCTTCGGATCGCGAATGACAATTTCGGTCGACAAGTCTTCCCCTCAGGCCCAATTGGTGTAAGTTTCTGCGCGGTTACTCGAACGTTTTGCCCACCCAGAACTACACCTTACTTATCGGCAGATCCTCGCCTTTGCTTGAGCCAAAATGGCGCCAGATTGGCGCGGTCCCGGCCGGGTTGAGCCAATTTGGCACATCCTGACTCTTCCGGTTTGCCGCTTATTTGTTAAAAACAAACTGGTTAGGGCGCAGGCAAAATTGGCCACTTAGGTGCTCTAACTATGGGCGGCGGTCCATAGAATTCGGAGGGAAATCATGAAACGTTGGCTTATCTTGGCTTGGGTGGCGTTACTTCCAGCGATGTTATTAGGCAATGATGCAAAGCTCGCCCCAGAACTGAAGAACCCAGGGAACGACTCAATGGTTGCGGTGATTGTGCAATACAAGGCCGTTCCGGGCAAGACTCAGCTGGACGATATTCAGAGGTGGGGCGGCAAGCCGGGTGTGAAGCTCTCGCTGATCAACGCCGTTTCCGTCCAACTGCCCAGGAGTGCAATCGCCCCACTATCGGACGACGATGCGGTCGCCTATATCTCACCTGACCGCGCCGTCCGCGCCCACGCTGACAGCGCACCCCTTGCGGTCCTGGCGAACTACGCCTGGAGTCTGGGTTTCGATGGTAGCGGCATTGGGGTAGCGGTTATCGATAGCGGCATTGTTGCCAGCGATTCGCTTCGCAATACGGCGGGAGGGTCCCGAGTTTTGTTCAGCCTGGATCTGGTGGGCGGGGGCAACCGCGACAACGGCAGCCACGGCACACTGGTGGCTAACATCATCGGCGGCAACAGCGGTGCGCCCTTATGCCCTTCGTGCAACTCAGCCGTCACAGGTATCGCACCCAATGTGACGTTCATCGATCTGCGGGCCCTCAACAATTCGGGACGTGGTACGGACAGCGCCGTCATCGCGGGCATAGAGGCAGCGGTTCAACTGAAGGACACGTATCACATTCGCGTCCTAAATCTGTCACTGGGCCGACCGGTAAAAGAGGGCTATGCCCTGGATCCGCTCTGCAGGGCTGTGGAACAGGCGTGGAAGGCTGGCATCGTCGTTGTGGTATCGGCTGGCAACGGCGGCAGGGACAATTCTGCCGGCACCAATGGCTACGCCACGATCGAAGCTCCCGGTAACGATCCTTACGTGATCACCGTCGGTGCCCTTAACACCCAAGGAACCCTCAGTCGGGCCGATGACGTGGTGACTAGCTTCAGCTCGAAAGGCCCGACTGCCATCGACCATATTGTGAAGCCGGACCTGGTGGCACCGGGCAATGGCGTAGCTGTGTTTGCGCAACCGCAACAGGCAGCTCAGCCGCAGATGGCAGGGTCGGCTTCTTCTGGCTCAGCTTCTTACCTGACTCTGAACGGAACCAGCGCGGCATCGGCAGTCGTCAGTGGGGCTGCAGCACTCATGCTGCAACAAGATCCGACACTGACGCCCGATCAAGTGAAGGCGCGTCTGATGAAGACCGCCGGCAAGAACCTGCCAACCTACACCTCCGTGATCGACCAGGGCACGACCTACAACGTTCAAAGCGATGTGTTCACAGTTGGAGCAGGATCTCTAGATGTACAGGCAGCTCTGATGAACACGGATCTTGCGCCGGGACTGGCCAAGTCCCCCACCGCCTACTACGACCCCAACAGCGGAAACGCACACTTCCTTGCCGATAGTGCGACCCCGTGGGGAAACTCAGCGATGTGGGGTGGCACGGCCAACGCCGCCGGCGACGAGACTTGGAGCAATAACGCTGTCTGGGGCGAGAACGTGTTCCTCTCCAACTCCGCCATGTGGGGCGGCACCAACAACGCCAGCGGCGGCTCTACCACCGTGACTCCCAACTCCGCCATGTGG
>Ga0208714_1000295_pt1 | contig 14615 bp, 7 predicted proteins | sample NGESurshal072012_3_FD_184461 | JGI IMG/M metagenome (GOLD analysis project Ga0208714, IMG submission 184461) | Arctic peat soil microbial communities from Barrow, Alaska - NGEE Surface sample 415-1 shallow-072012 (SPAdes) | ecosystem: Environmental > Terrestrial > Soil > Wetlands > Peat ... | reverse complement strand
GTAGGTCGTCGCCGCCGGGTGCCCCACACAAGCCGTTTTTGCTTGTGTGGGTCTTTGGCCTGTGAAGCCGAATGGCTCGACTTCGACAATTGTGCGGGACTCTCCCAGCGGGGATGGTGGTTAGTTTCGTTTCTTCCCGATGCTGATTTTGCGTGACTCCCACTCACATTCGCCGTATCCCTAAAACTGGGATGTTTCGCCTGGGAGCGGAACTCGACCCGCGACCGAGTTACGATTCCGGCGGCGTCGAATGGTTCGGGTCAGTCGGAACCTGTTTATCCTTCCGTTCTTTGAAAACTCGACCTCTACCAAATCCGGGAAGTGTGCAACAAATTGCAGATATAACCCCTTACGGCTGAAATTGATAGATATAAACTATTTATATTCAATAAGATGCAACGATTTTCTGCCCAAACTACTGAAGACAAACGATGCGTAAGAAGTAATTTTGGCAAATTTTGCAGATTCACCACGGTTTGTGGCAGTGCGGCCTCCGTGCTCCTGACGCTGTATGCGCTTTAAGGAGGGTATGAATAAGTGGCAAAGGTGGGAAGCGCTGGCCTTTAGGCCAGCGACCAACCCTCTGATATTGCTCGGGGGCTTCAGCCCCGGCTTCTGGGCGCGGACGTAATCAGAGATTCTCTAATGAAAGTCGTGCGACCGTACTTCCGCATCGGTGATGTCCACGCTGTCAGGCGCATACACTTCCCGCAGCGGTGCAACTCGCTCCACGCGGATCGAAACCACGCCCTCCTGATTTTGCAGAACCCCTTCCAGCAGCAAAAACTTCTCCGCAAGAATGACAACGCGATGCCGCTCCATAATGTCGGGAGAGAGGATCGCATTGCTGATGCCGGTCTCGTCTTCCAGGCTGAGGAAGACGAAACCCTTCGCTGTACCCGGTCGCTGCCGTGCAATCACGCATCCCGCCGTGCGCACAAAGCGACCTTGCGCGACCTGCGTCAACTCCTGCGCGGAAAGCACTCGGGCACGACGCAATTCGTCCCGCCGGTAAGCCAACGGATGCGGCCCTACAGTGAGTCCAGTGCCGTGGAAGTCGGCGACCAGCCGTTCTTCCTTCGTCATGGGAAACAGCGGCGAGGAGGTGTCGATCTCTGGAATGCCGTCCAGCAATGGTCCCGCGAATCGTGCAGCGCGTTCCACCTGCCATAAAGCATCACGGCGATGCAGGCGTTGCTTCTTGCGAGGCGAATCAATTTGTTCAGCGACATCTTTCGCAGTCGCACAGCCAATCGGATTCAGTGCTCCAATCGAAGCCAGCAAGACCAGTTCATTGCGGCGCAATTCGGGAACACGATAAGCAAGATCGGCAATCGACTCAAAGGCCCGCTGGCTGCGCGCGCCCACAATGGCCTGCGCTGTCTCTTCACGCAGCCCCTTGGCGTAGCGAACTCCCATCCTCAAAGCCAAGCTGGGGCGGAGCGCGTCTTTATCCCACGTTGTGAAACTCGCTTCCGTCTCCAGCGTGCACAGCCATTCCGAGCGCGTGATGTCCACCGGCTTCACCCGCAGTCCATGCCGCTGTGCATCTTTCACGATGGTGGCCGGTGAATAGAACCCCATAGGCTGGTTGTTGAGAAGTGCCGCCGTAAAGGCCGCCAGATAATGACACTTCAGATAGGCGCTGGCATAGGCAATCAGGGCAAAGCTGGCCGCGTGCGACTCGGGAAATCCATACAGCGCAAACGAAGTGATGGAGAGAATGATCTCCTCTTGCGCCTCGCGTGAGATACCGTTGCTCTCCATCCCTGCACGCAGCTTCACTTCGATATCGCGCATGCGCAATTCGCTGCGCTTGAAGCCCATCGCGCGACGCAACTCTTCCGCCTCGCCTCCGCTGAACCCGGCAGCGATCATGGCCATCCGCAATAGTTGCTCCTGAAAGAGTGGCACCCCAAGCGTACGTTCCAGCACCGGCTCCAGCGAAGGGTGCGGATACACCACGGGCTGGCGCCCCTGCCGTCGCATGAGGAAGGGATTCACCATCTTGCCCACAATCGGCCCCGGCCGGATGATGGCCACCTGTACCACAATGTCGTAGAAGCGCATGGGATGCAGACGGGGCAGGCACGACATTTGCGCTCGGCTCTCGATCTGAAACATGCCCACTGTGTCCGCTTTCTGCAATGCGCTATAAACGGCCGGATCATCCGCAGGCAACAGGGCCAGATTCACATCTTCTTTATAGTGATCGTGAATCAGCGTGATGCAATCTTTCAGCGCGGCCATCATGCCCAGCCCCAGCAGATCGACCTTGATGATGCCCATGTCGGCGCAATCTTCCTTGTCCCACTGCACCACTATCCGTCCGGGCATGGTGGCCGGTTCGAGCGGAACGACGGAATCCAGTTGCCCCTGGCAGATCACCATGCCTCCCGAGTGTTGCCCCAGATGGCGAGGTAGATCCTGCACCGCGACACAAAGCTCGAAGAACTTGCGAATGCGTGGATGCTGCAGATCAAATCCTGCATCGCGAAATTGCCGCGCGAGCGTATCGCCCGGGTCTTTGTACTCCCACGCGCTCACCAGGCCAGCCATGCGGTCGAGCGTTTCTTCATCGAAGCCCAGCACCTTGCCCACCTCACGTGCAGCCGAACGTCCGCGGTAGGTGATGACATTGGCCGTCATCGCAGCGCCCAGCTTGCCATAGCGCTCGTACACGTACTGAATCACTCGCTCGCGCTGATCTCCGCTGGGAAGGTCCAGATCGATATCGGGCCACTCACCGCGCTCTTCCGACAGAAAGCGTTCGAACAGCAACTCCATTCTCACCGGATCGACGGCCGTGATCCCCAGCGAATAGCAGACGGCGCTGTTGGCGGCAGATCCGCGCCCCTGCACCAAGATGCCTTGCTCCCGACAGAAGCGGACGATGTCCCACACGATCAGAAAGTATCCCTCGAGTTCAAGCTTCGCGATGAGCGTTAACTCGCGTTCAATCTGCCGCCGCGCACGTTGCCACAGTTCGCTTTGCCCGGGACGCTGGTAGCGCGCGCGCGCGCCCTCCATCGTGCGCGCCCGCAAAAACGCGCTCATCGTCTCTCCCTCAGGCACGGGATAACTGGGGAACTTATAACCAAGATCGTTGAGCGTGAACTCCAGGCGCGACGATAGTTCCAGCGTGTTGGCAATGGCTTCGGGGAGATCGGCAAATAAGCGCAGCATCTCCTGCGGTGTCTTGATATGCCGCTCGCTGTTGCGCGACAGCAATCGTCCAGCCGTGTCGAGGTGACGGTGATGGCGGATGCAGGTGAACACATCGAGTATCTGGCGCGCCTCGGGCTTGGCGTATTGCGCACCCTGCGTTGCCAGCAGCGGCAGCTTCAGGCTGCGCGCCAGCTCGATGGCCGCCTGGTTGCGCGCTTCCTGCACGCGGTTGTAGTGACGCTGCAACTCGACGTACACGTTCTCGTGACCGTAAATGGCGATGAGATGTTCGAGCGTGCGTCGCGCTTCCGGCAGGCCGCCGCGCGCCAGAGCATGCGCCAGAGGGCCTTCGTCTCCGCCGGTCAGGCAGATCAGGCCGGCAGAGAGTTCCGAGAGGTCTTCCATGGAGGCAAGGGCCTGTGAGGTCATTCGAGCCTGTTGCATAGATGTGCTTTGAAAGGGCACGGCTTCAGCCGTGCCGTACAAAGGCCCATAAACAAAGGGCTTCAGCCCCTGAGGGAGCTTTGCCCCACGCGGAACTGAACCCGGATATTTCGGCGCCCGCAATTTCATTCGCGTTACCAGTCGGCACAGATTCTGGTATCCCGTGCGCGAAGCACAGAGCAGCGGTATGCGAGGAAATACCACATTGTCAGACAGCGACACGTTGGACAGTAGAGAAGTAACTTCCACTCCGATATGTGCCTGCAGCCCCAGCTTCTTCATGGCGAGATGGAAGCGCGCCGCGCCATAAACTCCGTCGCGATCGAGCAGCGCCATCGCCGGCATCTGGTGAGCGTGGCACGCGTCGGCCAGTTCCTCAGGAGCGGATGCGCCTTCGAGGAAGCTGAATGCCGAGCGGGCGTGGAGTTCGATGTACATGTGTTGCGCTTTGAAAGGGCACGACTTCAGTCGTGCTGATAAGTCGTTCACTTTTGATCCGTCGCGCGGACTTGAGTCCGCGCGGCTGTCAGTCATAACTCGCATCGGCGAACCACTGGCCGCTACCGGCGTCGCGATAAATACGGTAGAGCGTGACGTCGCCGTCGGCGGCAAGAGCGATGTCCCACTCTTCGCGGCTCCAGGCGTGGGGCTCCTCTGCCGCTTGATTCACCGCCGGTTGCTCGGCCCACCAGTCGCCGGAGGAATGCCATGGGCCAGCGGACCAGGTGACCTTCCCTTGCAACTCGTCGCCGCCTTCCTTGCGCGCGGATGGCGCGAGACGACAAGGGCGTCCTTCCGCCAATTGCACGCGGACCGGGCGTGGCGGACGAAAGAGGCGCAAGGCAAGCGGCGGGACTTCCGGTATGCCTGACAATGTCAGAGTGCTGTTGTCGCCGGGCCCCGGTTGCGCGACGAAGCGCTCCATGCGAAAGGCATCGGGCCGGTGCCTATCGAGCAGCCGGGCGATACCGGCGCGGCGTTCGCCCACCACGCCGGTGATGCGGGCCAGCGTGATCTCCAGCTTTTCGGCCTCGGGAGTGACGGGCAGAAAGAGGCCTCGCTGCGCCATGCGCGGCCGCGCCGGTTCGGCCGCGAGCCACAGTTTGCAGACCGGCGCCCCCGGTGGATTGGCATCCAGGTCGAGCTGCAACAGCTTGAGGAAGACCCTGGGATCGCGCATGGCCACCGGCAAGCGCAACGTCCGAGTGTAGAGATCGCGCGCACCACTCGTTTTCTCCAACTCTTGCAGAGTGGTCGTTTGCTCGTCGGCGACGCGCGGCTCCAGTTGCAGGCGCAGGGTCAATTCCTGCACGGCGAGGGCGCGGGTCTCGAGGCGCGCGCACATCCGATCGAGCATGCGGTTTAGCAGGAACGAGAGCGGCTCGAGGGTTTCGACCGAAGATTCCGGCTCCAGAGCTTCTTCGAAATGCAAACGAGGTCCGCAAAGCGCCAGCGTGCGCCGGTGTGCGCCCCGGGCAAGCTGTTGCAAGCGAGTACCGGCTGCGCCCAGGCGCGCCGCCAGCGCATGTTCAGGCAGCAGTGCGAGCGTACGGAAGTCGCGCACTCCCCAACGTTCGAGTGTGTCGAGCATCTGCTCGTGCCGCTTCTCGCGCTCGCGGTCGGCCTCCGGCGGTGCAGTTTGCGAACCGGCGATGTCGAAGGAATCGAGCAGCACGGTGATGGGCAGAACGCCGAGCCGCTTTGCCTCATCGCCTGAGGGAATGACCGTGACGCCGGTGAATCCACAGGCGGCGTGCATGGCGGCGTCGGGATTGACGGCCAGGCCCAGGTTGCACTCCAGGCCCACGGTGCTCACGCGCGAGGCCAACTCGCGCGCCATGGCCGCGGCGGGGCCGTAGAGCCGCTCCAGCCCGTCGAGGTCGAGCAGCAGGCGGTCAGCGTGCGTATCTTCGACGCGCGGCGTGAACGCGTGAGCGACATCGAGCAGGGCGGCGTGGGCGGAGTCTTCCTGCGCCGGCGAGCGCTGCCGCAGGACGGCCGCAGTGGCCCTGGGGTGTGGCTTCGTTCGCTGGGGTGCGAATTCGATTTGCCGGGCCGGTTTGCGTGGTGCGGTTTGTTCTGCCGGCGTCCTCTGGCTTGCGGCTGCCGTGAAAATCGCGGCCTGCAACTTGGTCATTCCGATTTCCATGCCGAGCAGGCGAGCTTTGTCATTGAGCGCGGCCACACGCGCCTGCGGCGGACGTCCGTCGAGCACGGCGATGGCATGGTCGCGCAGCGAGGGCTCGGCCCGCACGATAGCAGCGACGGGAAAGTCGGGAATGTAGATGCAGGCAAACATTCTTGTTTTCTGCCGGAGAGATCACCACGCGGCGCGCAGTTCGAAGCCTGCGCCTGCCGATTGCACAGGCTTGCGCTGTGTCCCCGAGCGCAGCACTTCCGCACGCAGTCGCAGGCCATGCAGCAGGGAAGCGTGACTTACCGAATTGCCTGGCGGAACGCCTGTTTCCCTGTTGCTCAAAATTTTCCATCCCTGAGATCCCGTTTCTGTCGCGGGAGCGGAATCGCGTGCGCACACTGCTGTCCGCTGCAAACGCACCACCAACGAAGCACACGTCCTGGCGCAAGGTTCGCGCTCGACGACGAGCAACACCGTGGCCGTTGGCTCCACGGCGCGGCGAAAACGAAACCACGAAGTGAGTGGCACGCGGCGGGCGCTTTCTGCGGGAATGTCGCCAAGGTCGAGCACCACCATGCTGAACCCGCCGCCCTGCAACAGCAGGTCGGTGACTTTCAGCACTTGCTCCAGACGCCCGAGTGCGCCTCGACGCCGGCCTTTGCGCAGGGAAGCGCCAACCGGTTCGCTGCAACGCACCCACAACAAACGCTCGAGGTCCACGCCTGCCGCCGCAGCTGAAGCCGGATCGAAGTTGTCAGTGGCGTCCACCAGCGCGCAGGCCTCATCGCGGCGCGTGGCTCCGGCGAGTGCGGCCAGCATCACACCGGTTCGTCCCGAGGAGGCAGGGCCGGTGATCTCACTGAGCGCTCCACGCGGCAATCCTCCGGTAAGCGCGTCGAGCTCTGGCACGCCGGTGGGGACGGTCAGTGGGGCCGCTTTTTCGCGCAGTAACAGCGTGGAGGAAAGACGTTCGCCGAGCGCAGACTCGACGCTGGCACGTAGGGCAACAGGAGACGGCATGGAAGACCTCGGAGGATGAACGGCGAGCGGAAGGGAGAGAACTACTTTCGCTTTTTATTCGCCTATGCAGATAGGATTCTGCGCCCTGGCGGGAGGCTTGTCAACCCCTCGCAAAGCCGCTTCTGGAGCGGTTTTTGGCAACCTTGGTAAGTTTGTTATAATCAAAAAGTTGCCCCCAGCGTGGCGCTATCGTCTAGGGGTTAGGACGGAAGATTCTCAATCTTCAAACCCGGGTTCGATTCCCGGTAGCGCTACCAGCAGCTTCAAACCGCTCGCTTGGGGCGGTTTTGCTCATGCGGTCTTTTGCATAGCGTGGGACGGCCCGCCCTGTACTTGGTCGTGGTCCAAGATGAGCGCCACGAGCATAGGCACTACATGGCATGAAGCACGCCTTTCGTCGTCGGCTGTGGCATGCCTGGAATTTTATAAATATACATATTGTCGTAGCAATACTACGATAAATATGTATTACTCAAACTGATCTAAGTTTTACAAAGTTGCTATACTCGTAGCATGGCTACGACAACTAACAGCAAATTAAAGGGTCTGTATGCCAGCCTCAGACCGGGAACTCCCGTAATGGCGGCGGATTTGGCCGCTTTCGGCGTATCGGCTGACCTGGCAGTTCACTACGTACGATCCGGGTGGCTGAACCGACTGGCGCGCGGGGTCTATTGCCGTCCCGGAGAAGCGCTGTCGTTGCATGCTTCTCTGGTTGCCCTGGAACGTAAGATCGAAGGGCTGCACGTTGGCGGCAAGACGGCCCTCGACTGGTATGGCGTGCGCCAGTATGTCTCACAGCAAGAGACAGTGCATCTGTACGGATGGGAAGCCACGCATCTGCCCAATTGGTTCGCGAAGCAGTTCCCGGCCGAATACCACCGGAAACGGTTGTTCCATGAAGAGCCAGGCGCATTGCTGCACGTTGGGCCATTAGAAGGTCGTTCGGGAGCACCGCGAGTGTCAGAACCTGAACGAGCCGTGCTTGAGTTGCTCAGCGAAGTAGGCGTTCGCCAGCCCTTGCAGGAAGCGCGCGAATTGATGGAGAGTACCTACGGTCTTCGTGCCGATGTTCTGACCGCGTTGCTAGAGAACTGCACCAGCGTCAAGACGGTACGTCTTTGCCTTCAGATGGGAGCCGATCTTTCCCTGCCTTGGCGGACAAAACTCAATCCGGATGAACTTCCCACCGGCAGCAATCGTCCCTGGGTCTCTCGGTCCGGTGATCAGCTACTGGTACTCAAGCCACGATGAACCAGATATATCGCGACACAGCACGCCTTCTGACTCAAGTCGCTCCATTCGTATTCGCCGATGGAACATTTGCGCTCAAGGGTGGCACGGCAATCAATCTGTTTCTGCGCGATATGCCGCGGCTCTCCGTGGATCTCGATTTAGTATCTCCAGATTATCGACTCCCGCGCACCGAAGCGCTGGCGGCAATTGCCGATGCTCTTCGTCAGTCAACCGAGCGTCTCGTCGCTCGTGGCTACCAAGTCCGCGGAGTTCCGATCGCGAGTGGTGAGGAAACCAAACTGCTCGTGAATCGCGGCAGAGTTGTTGTGAAAATCGAAGTGAATTTCGTAACGCGTGGAACCGTGCATCCGGTTCGAACCGCTTCACTCACACCGAAAGCGCGCGCAACGCTGCTCACCGATCTCGAAGTACCTGTGGCATCGCTCGAAGACGTCTATGGAGGGAAGCTAGTTGCAGCGATGGACCGACAGCATCCGCGCGATCTATTCGATGTTATGCAGCTCTTCGCAAACGAAGGTATAACGCCAGGCATTCGCCGGGCGTTCGTCGTCTATCTGGCGAGCCATAACCGCCCCGTCCATGAGGTTTTGTTCCCAATGCTGCGGGACATCCGGCGGGATTACGAACAGACATTTCAGGGAATGACAGCAGAGCCCGTCACGCTCGACGCACTGCTTGAGACCCGCGACGTTCTCGTCAAGAAGCTCCAGACAGAACTCGACGCCAACGAACGCCAGTTCCTGATCTCGCTGGTGAACAATGCACCGGAATGGAGCCTGCTTGGAATCGCGCATCTTGCCGAGCTGCCAGCCATTCGCTGGAAGCTTGAGAATCTGGAGCAGCTACGAAGACGCAATCCCAGGAAACACTCAGCGCAATCGGAAGCATTGCAGAAGATGCTCGATCGGAAGTGAGCACCTGCGAAGCATCTCCTTGGCTTTCAGAAGGAGAACCTTGCGACTCTTTTGCGTATCAGCCATGTGTCATATCCTATGCACTTCCGCATATTGGTATGGTATTTGTCACAAACTGACCTACAGCGATTGTTCCTGAGCACCCGGTCGTGACCTGAAGGTGACGCGGCAAGCAAAAAGTAGGGCCAGGGATGTAGAATCCCCGGCCTCCGCACAGGTTCAGCAACGGTTGTGAATCTCGCGATCGGTGATATGGCTGGATGGGGTTTGGGAAGGCAGGGGCAGCGGTGGCTAATTAGTTCCAGCAGGATGGGCGTGCGCCTTCTCCGCGATAGTTTCGACTTTACCAGCGGGAACCGCAGTTTTCGCCTCCGCCGGCTTCGATAGTGGTTGGCGCTGGGCCAGCTTCTTTCGATTGTAATCACTGATAATACGATTGATATAAGCATGCGTTTCGCGGAAGGGAGGTACACCGTTGTATTGCTGCACCCGCTGTAGGCCTGCGTTGTAGGCGGCCAGAGCCTTGGCGGCATCGCCATTGTAGCGAAGCAGCAACTCTCGCAGGAAGCGAACGCCGCCGTCGACGTTTTCGGCTGGATCAAAGCTGTCTTTTACGCCGAGATTCTTGGCGGTTTCTGGCATGAGTTGCATCAGGCCTTGCGCTCCCTTGCGCGAGACGGCGCGGGGGTTGTTGGCACTCTCCGCGTGAATGACGCTGGCAATGAAATCGGCGTCGATCTGGCTGCGGGAACTGGCATTGCTGATGATGGCATTCAGATCCTGGGTTGTAGAGGCGTGGGGATTAGGCGGCGTGGGTTCTGACGGAGCGGGTTCGAAGCTCTCGATCTGCGAAGTGGTGACATCGACATAGCTGCTGCTCGTTTCATTTCCGAGATATAGGCGCGTGATTTCCCCAAGTGTCTCGTGATGTTCATGCGGAATGCTAAATCCGTTGCGCAGCTTGGCCAACTCTGCCGCGGGTAGTCGTGTCGCGGCGAGAACGAATAGTAACCCGAAATGGAGGATCCTACGCATTCACGATCGCTGCATTCGATCCCAACACCTTGTCGATGATCCCGGCCACTCCGTGCTCATCATGGTGGAACGGGACCTCATTGCAGGCCCCAGGGTGTTATCGCCTCTCTCATTCAGAAACCGGGTCCGCCGGGTCTCGTTGCTGTAACTCTCAAATCCAATTCATCATCACCGGTATACTCTGGCCGCAACTCCATCTGAATTCGCGGCGGGGAAAGGGAGCTCAATCAGAGCCTACCTAGCTTTCGTCGGAGGCCTTAACGCTCTTAAGTAGGGGCCTGTATCTGCAACGATGCGTCAACGGGCGGAGGGGCCGTGCCGGGATTCGCGGGCTGAACCAGACTGCTTGGCGAAGACGACCTTGCTGGTCCCGGCGGACTGACAGTTTTGGTCGATCCCGGAGCAATCGGCGATGCTGGAGAATTCTTCGGAGAAGAGGGCGCTGGAACGACCGATTGTTGGTCGGCAGCCGGCGTACGGCCGTTCTGTGATGAGCCCGCATTGGGCGATTCCGGCGTGGAAGTTCCGGCAGACTTTCTTGGGTCGGTATGACGCACCGAAACTGAGTTTCCTGCTCCCAGGTCGACCAGCCGCAGGTTTTCATCCGTGAGTTCCTGGGACCGCACGATGTGAGGCATGATGGCAAAGATAATCTCGTTTTCTTGTCTTTGCTTGGCGTCTTGTGCAAAGAAGTATTTCAGAATAGGAACCTTCAAAAGTCCGGGGTAGCCACTGAGGGATTGAGATTCAGTGTCTTCGAGAATTCCGCCCACCAGGTTCACTTCTCCGTCACGCAGCCGCGACTCGAGCTCAATACGGCGCTGTCCGATGGTCGGTTGATTGATGCCGCCTATGTTTTGTGTTCCGGTCACAGAAGAAATTTCCAGTGTCATCTTCAGGGTGACTTCGTGATCATTATGTATGTGCGGAGTGATGTCGATGTTTACTCCGACATCGATGTACTGAAATTGAGTATTGACCAGGGCCCCGTAGCCTTGGGTCCCGCCAGAGGCTCCAAAAGATCCGGTCGCAATAGGAATGCGATCGCCAATCTTCAAGGTCGCCTTCTGGTTGTCGATAGCCCATAGCTCCGGCTTTTGCAGCACCTTGGTGTTACTGTCGCCCGCAAGTGCTGTGAAGCTGTAAGGGGGAATGGTGATTGCAAAATTAGTACCATTGAGATATCTGAGATTGTTTAGGTTAAAGCCACCTCCGCTGGTGCTAGTACCGGTGGCGGTGTTTCCCGAACCTGTCGTCACAGTCGTAGTAGTAGAAGCAGATGGAGACGTCAGTTGGACGCTGACGGTGGTCGGGGGAACAGCACCCAGCGTCAGCATTTTGCTTCGGCTCACTTGCAAGACAACCACATCAATTACCACCTCCGACTTCGGCTTATCGATGTCTGTCAGCAATTTCTCGGCAAACACCATCTGGTCTGGTGTGCCCCGCAGGATGATCGCGCTCTGGGCGGGGATGAGCTGTACCCGGCTGATGTCGAGAATTCCCTTCAGAGTGTTGGCCGCCTCCTGCAATTCAGCTGGGGTGGCCGCGTTTCGCATGTAGAAGGCCTTCATAACTGTGCCTTGGAGTTCTTTGCGCTTCGTAGGCGTGTCCGCGGCGACCAGAATTGTGTTCGTAGATGTAGCCAGCCAGAAGGTCTTCGACTGCAGCGCTACCATGTCTAGTGCCTCGCGCAGCGTGACGTCGTTCAACTCGATGCTCATCTTCTGGGGCTTGTAGTCAGAATCAAACAACACGTTGACCCCAGCCAATTTGCCAATCGTCTTGTAAACCAGGTTGGAGTTTTCGCTGAGCCGCACATTGATAAGAGTGCTGGAGATGGCTGCCAGTTCAACCGGTCCTCCGGCGTCCTCCGCAAGCTTGGCCAATGGCGACTTTATTTCGGGGATGGATTGTTCCCGCCGGGCCTGTTTTCGGATCATCTCATCGGTTCGTCGAGCCTCTTCTTTGGCATAGAAATTGGTCTCATCGACTTCTGCTGCACGGTTAAACTTCGCCAGGGCTTCCTGCAGCTTCCCGGCATCGCGCAGTTGTTGCCCCGCGCGCACGTCTTCCACCGCCACGTAGAAACGCAAGCGAACGTAGGCAGCGAAATAGTTCGGGTCCTTGGGCTTTAGAGTATGGGCCTCGGCGTAGGCGTCATAGGCCTGCTCGTACTGGTTGTTTGCTTCAGCATGAGTTCCGAGTTTGTAGGCGTTACTGGCCTGGTCCGCGTTCCCGGGCAGACTGAATGCCAGAACGAAGAGGGCAACTACCAATACTCCCAGATTCTTCATGGCTACTCTAACGAGACCTTGGTTGAATCGGACGAAGTCGTTTCACCACACGTTAGTTTGTGCAGCCAGAGATTGTGCAGCCAGGTGCCTAAATCGAGCCGACTATGGGGAATCATCGAAAACCTCGGCGAACTTCCTTCGCCTTGCGATGCGCAATGACTAGTACTAATAAACTCCTTCTCGAGTGTCGTATTTGTCGCAGAGCAAAGAAGAACCCACATGTAAGGATAGGGTGTGGATTATTTTCAAATCATCTGCTGTGAAAGTCGAAAAATTTGGCACTTTCAACTTTACAAAACTTTACATATTGCTTGACGGGCGGCAAACGGCGCTCACTGAGCGGTTCTGAGGTGAGGCCACTCAGTAGGGGTTCGACTGGAAGGATCCCTTCACACAGCTCCCAGCAACAGAATCCGAGGCTTTTGGGGGCTACGTTGATGACGTAACGACCTTTGCCGACAAGATCGCTTTCGGTTCGCCAACGACCTCTGTGCCCGAGCCGTCAACCTTAAAACGTCAGCCCTCGCAGCCGCCCTCATCAGCCTCCGCTTCGCTGCTTTCCGCCGAGAGTGACAACCACTCCGCCTTCGGCGGCAGCTCTTGATTGCAGTTGATGATCGCGCACGTTCGACGTCAAACTCGAACGTGTTTTTTTGTCTTTCGCATTTCACAAGATCTCATCCCCGGCTTGCCCTTCGCCGTGGCTCTGTGTTTCAACCGACCCGACCAGCGTTTTCAATCGCGATCAATTCGGATGGTCTTAATTTATGTCGCTCTGCGCGAAGAAGTCTTACGCTAAAGTATGCAAGCAACACTACAGTGCGTAAATTATGACCCATAAGTGCGACTCCTGCGTGCGCACTTCGTCGCTTCAAAATAAAGTCTGCAACGTTTGACCGAGCGCAACCATGATCTATTGCTAGTGGCTATGATCCAGCCTGCTCTGAAGGAAAAGAAGCAGATCTCCCATTGCTTCTTTTCACACCGCGGCCGCGGTGAGAGCGCAGAGGAGGATGCATGGCCAGCGGCGCAGTTCGCAAGCTCTACCTTTTACCGCTCCTAGTGAGCCTCGCAACTATGGCGGGCGCGCAGTCTTTCCGGGTGCAGTGCCCCGCATCGACGAGCACCCACCCCAATGCCGCCAATAACAATTCCGAGCCCCCTTATAACGGTCCGGGCATAAACGGCGCCATCAAGTGCCAGCAGGTCTCGGGCGGAGACGGTTACGCCACGATGGGCGACGGAACGCAGACCTATATGTTCTCCTTCGGGCCGCTGTCCGGGCTCGCGGACATCGCGAACGGTCAGCCCGGCACCGAGTTCCCGAATGTGTTTAACACTGTGTATGACCCGACCGGTAATTGGTCGACCCTGCTAAATGGAGCGGTGTATACGCCAGCGTCGCACACTCCACTGGTGCCAGGCGATCCGGCCACGACCGACGGAGTAACGGCCAACGCTTGGACGGGATTCCCCCTCTCGACTGCGGGATTTCCTTGGAACGGCGCTGTGGGACTGGTCCCCGACATCAACTCGGAGAACATAGAGAAGAACGGCTATAACCCCATCACCGGACACGTCGATCCCCGCCCGATCATGGATGTTGGCGTGATGAACGGCAACATACCGGCGCCGCTGATGGCCATTGATGAGGATGACGAGTTCTTCCTCACGCTGACGAACGTCGGCATGCTCATGCGGCCGGACTTGTTCGAGCAGCACACCATCCACTTCCATGGGTACCCCAACGCTTCGGCGTTCTACGACGGCGTGCCAGATGCGTCCGTCGCGATCAACATCGGCGGTAGTTTTACGTATTACTACCTTGCGCCCGATGCCGGCACGTATTTCTGGCATTGCCACATCACGCCGCCCGAGCACTTGCAGATGGGCATGGTCGGGCAGCTTTATGTGCGGCCACGGCAGAATCGGATCCCGACCGGCAGCCGCTTATACGCCGGACTCCAGGCTCAGCAGACTGATCTGCGCACGGCGTGCAATACGTCCACCGACATCCTGTGCACGAATCCTCTGCCGCCAGCTGACACTGGGGCGACCGGGAAGGCAACTGTCTCGTTTGGAACAGGAACGAGCGGGTACGCCTACAACGACGGCGACGGCTCGACCTACTACGATGTCGAGTATCCCCTTCAGATCCACGGCTTCGACCCGAACTTCCATTTTGTTGGCATGACCTTCAACCCCGAAGGCTTCGCCGACATGAAGGACAAGTATTTTCTGCTGAACGGGCGCAGCTATCCCGACACGGTGACGCCCGGTCCCCTGGCCACGCAGTCGTCGGATGGCAAGATGCATTTCTCGCAGCCGCTGCCGTCCATCATC
>Ga0208714_1000291_pt1 | contig 14729 bp, 12 predicted proteins | sample NGESurshal072012_3_FD_184461 | JGI IMG/M metagenome (GOLD analysis project Ga0208714, IMG submission 184461) | Arctic peat soil microbial communities from Barrow, Alaska - NGEE Surface sample 415-1 shallow-072012 (SPAdes) | ecosystem: Environmental > Terrestrial > Soil > Wetlands > Peat ... | reverse complement strand
CGGATCGGCCCCTGGTGCGATCACCTCGTAGTCGCCGGGGAAGTAGCGCTGCATCAGCTCGCGGGTGGCGCGGTAGCTCGCCGTCCGGGCATCGAGCCGGCCGAACAGGAGCTGGGCCAGGGGCCGCGCGAGCTGCGTGGAGAGGATCCGCTCGGTCGGGGCATGGAAGCTGCCCACGTTGAGCGCCCGGGACGTGCGCAGGGCCGAGCTCGAGGCGCTGGGCGCGAACGGCTCGTGCACGTGCACGACGTCGAGCGGCAGTGCGGTCAGCGCGTCCTCGATCGTGCGGGCCACGTCGACGGGGAGCGAGGCGGCCCGGCGTCGCGTGGGCGAGAACGGCAGCACCTCGCCGACGCCGAGCACCAGTGGGCTGCCGAGCGCGCGGTCGAGCAGCCGTTGCGGCTGCTCCCGGGCGGCGCGGATCGCCCGGCGGGAGTCGCGCACGAGCGCGCCCGATTCCGCGGGTGCGATCACGACCACGGCATGGCCGCGCCGCGCCAGCTCGTCGGAGATCCGCGCGACGTAGTCATTGACCTCGTTCGCGGTCTCCCACGCGAACGGAGTGACCTGCGCGATCGCGAGGGGCGACACGGGGGGGAGGATAGAGGGGCCGCTTGCGCGGCCCTTGTTTCGTGAGCCGACCCGGCTCTACTTGGTGCTCGTCGCCCGGCGCGTCTTCGTCGCCGGCTTGCGCGCTGTCGTCCGCGTCCTCTTGCCGCCGTACTTGGCGATGAACTTCTCGGTCAGCTCGCGCGCCTCGTCGTCGGGACGCTGGTGCATCGGCGACTTCATCAGGTAGGAGCTGGGACCGTCGAGCTGGCCGCTGATCCCGTGGTTGAGCGCGAGCTTGCAGCAGCGCACCGCGTCGATCACGATGCCGGCCGAATTGGGCGAGTCCCACACCTCGAGCTTCAGCTCGGCGTTGAGCGGCACGTCGCCGAAGGCCTGGCCCTCGAGCCGGATGTGGGCCCACTTGCGGTCGGTCAGCCACGGTACGTAGTCCGACGGGCCCACGTGGACGTCGTCGGCGGGCAGCGTGTGGCCCATGATCGAGGTGACCGCGTTGGTCTTCGAGATCTTCTTGGACTCCAGGCGCTCGCGCTCGAGCATGTTGTAGAAGTCCATGTTGCCGCCCACGTTCAGCTGCGAGGTGCGCAGCAGCTTGACGCCGCGGTCGTGGAACAGCCGGGCCATCATGCGGTGCACGATCGTGGCGCCGACCTGCGACTTGATGTCGTCGCCGACGATCGGGAGGCCGGCCTTCTTGAAGCGCTCGTTCCAGTAGTCCTCGCGGGCGATGAACACCGGGATGCAGTTCACGAACCCGCAACCCGCCTCGAGCACCTGCTCGACGTACCATTTGGTGGCCAGCTCGGAGCCGACCGGCAGGTAGGAGACGACGACGTCGGTGTTCGTGCTGCGCAGCACCTCGACGATGTCGGCCGTCGGGCCCGGCGCCTTGGTGATCTTCTGCTTGAGGTACTTGCCCAGGCCGTCGTGGGTCATGCCCCGCATCACCTCGACGCCGAGGTTGGGGACGTCTCCGCCGAGCTTGAGCGTGTTGTTCTGCCCGGAGAAGATGGCCTGCGACAGATCCTTGCCGACCTTCTCGACGTCGATGTCGAAGGCGGCGGTGAACTCGATGTCGCGGACGTGGTAGCCGCCGAGATCGACGTGCATCAGACCCGGAACCGACTCGGTCGGATCGGCGTCCTTGTAGTAGTTGATGCCCTGCACGAATGAGCTCGCGCAATTCCCCGCGCCGATGATGGCGACGCGAACCTTGTCCTGCTGATAGCGACCGACGCCGTTGGCCGAGCCGTTGCTGGTGCTCACGATGAAGTTGTCCCTTCTGAATGCTCGCGTCGCTGCGCCCGGAGGGCCCGGGAGCGCCGTCTCCTGCTAAGGCTGCGGGCAAGCGGCCGGTTGGCGCGCCCGGTGCCGAGACCTCGCGCTATGTATCCCTGGGAAACGAGATGGTTACACCCTCGCTTTCGTGTCGGGCGCACGAACCCGCGGGTGTCGCGCCGGCTCAGGACGCCTCGCGCAGCTGGGTGCGCACGTACAGAATCCGCTGCACGGTCGTGAGCACGGTGACCACGGCGAGCACGTACACGGCCGGAGCGAGCAGCTCGAAGTGCCCGAGCCCGGCCCCCTTGGCGAACACGAGCCCGACGGCGATGATCACGACGCGCACGGGCCGGGTCGCGAGGCCGACCTTGCACGCCACCCCGAGGGCCTCGGCGCGCGCCCGCGTGTAGGAGACCATCAGCGAGAACAGCACGCCCACGACCACGGCGGCGACGGCGATCTGCATGTGGCGGGAGGCGAAGTAGGCGGCCACCGCGGTCAGCACGATCCCTTCCTCGAGCCGGTCGAGCGTCGAGTCGAGGAAGGCGCCGAACGGGGTGCCCTTGCCCGACATGCGCGAATAGCGCCCGTCGAGGGTGTCCATGATGGAGCCGATGATGAACGCGATCCCGGCCAGGAAGAAGAGCCGCTCGACCACGAGCACCGCGGCGGCCACGTTGAGCACGAAGCCGGTGAGCGAGATCGTGTTCGGGGTCAGGCGCGACTCGATCAGCCGGTCGCGCATCAGGGTCGAGATCTCGGCGGTGGAGGGCCCCTCGCGTCGCGGGCGACCGCGACGGGGGCCTCCGTCGGAGGCGCGTGGCGGCTGGATCTGCTGTGCCATGGCGATTAGGCCGATGCCCGCGCGCGCGATTCCTGGAACGCCCAGACGTGCGGCCGCGCTCGGGCGAACAGCCGATCGGCGAGCAGCCACGAGGCTCCGGCGGTCATCGCGCCGAGCACGGCGTCGGTCAGGTAGTGGTTGCCCGTCGCGATCACGACGAATGTGATCAGCAGCGGGTACAGCCGCCAGGCGATTCGGGCCGGCAGCGACCTCGACAGCCGGGCCATCGGGAACCCGATCAGGATCGCGAAGCACACGTGCATCGAGGGGACGGCGGCATAGAAGTTGAGGAAGCTGTGCAGCGGGCCGTTGTCGACCTGCACGCCGGTGAACTGCGCGATCGAGTCGGTGAAGCCCCACTCGGACATCAGCCGCGGCGGCGCGGTCGGGTAGAGCCAGTAGCCCACCAGCGCGATCGCCATCGCGATCATGAACATGTTGCGCACGAAGTAGAACGAGTCGTTGCGGCGCAGGTAGATGAACACGAGCACGCAGAGCGTGACGATGTAGTGGGCGTTCAGGTAGATCCAGTCCGAGGCGTTGATCAGCCAATGCCGGTTCGAGGCCCAGGCCTGGATGTTCGGCTCCACGAACACGTGCAGGAGGCGCTCGAAGTTGATGATCTTGGTCGCGTCGCCGAACGGCTTGTAGCCGCTGCCGTCGACCAGTCCCCGGACCACCTGGTAGAAGAGGTACGCGAGCGCGAACAATCCAACCTGACGGATTAGGTCAGGCCAGCCGCGCGGAAGGACCCGCGCCTCGATGGTCCGGAGCCGACGGCGCATGGCTGCGGGGATCCTATCGAGGCCCCAGGGCACCGCCGAATCCGCGCTTTGTGCCGATCAGGAGCAGCGCGGCGAGCGGGCGCCGATTCGCGCCGGCGAGAACACCGCCTGGAGGCGCAGCGTCCCCGCGCGCCGGAGCGTGAGCTCCGTGAAATCGCCCGCGGGCCGCACGCATCCGAACCCGTCCGAGAGCTTCCAGTACGGCGTGAAGCGCACCCGCACGAGGGCGCTGCCTTCTCGCAGCGCCCGCAGCGTCAGCGAGTCGGCGCCGATCGCCGTCAGCGTCGCGGCGCCCTGCACGATGTCGGTCGCGTCGGTGACCTCGTACACGCGCCAGTGCGGCAGCCGCGCGACCAGCCTCAGGTAGGGCAGCCCGCCGTCGATCAGGGCCGTCTCGCGGTGCGCGGAGTAGTCGAGGGTCGCGTCCGAGACGGCGACGTAGCGCACCGCCAGGCTCCGCAGCCAGGCGTGATAGGTCTCGGCGTTCAGCCGGCCGCCGTAGAACAGATGGTTGTCCTTGATGTCGAGCTGGCGCTCCCAGCCGCGCGCGAGCGGGAACCGCGGCGCGACGACGTAAGCCTCCTCGTGGAACTGCGTGAACGGGATCTCGACGCGGAACGGCGGGCCGGGTTGTGCGGCCAGGAAGCTCAGCAGCGGCTTGTAGTAGCCGCTCGAGGCCGAGGGGTCGCCGCTCGAGGTCCGCACGTCGCGGACCGGGGCCTGCCACTGCAGGTAGATGAGCGGGATCGCCACGGCCAGCAGCAGCAGCGGCCGCCGGCGCCACCACAGCAGTGCGGCCAGCGGCCCTGCGACCAGCGCCCCGAGCCGGGCCGCATTGCTGCCGACCGGCGTTGCGATCGCGAATGCGGCGAGGCAGCCGAGCACGTACAGCGCCACCGCCGCGCGCAGCGTCCAGAGGCGTTTGGGAATCGCGAGCAACGCGATCACGCCGATGACCGGGACCGGCCACAGAGTCGCCAACGTGAACGGCTCGGAGCCGCCCTCGGGGAACGCGACCGCCAGCAGCCCGATCGGGATCAGCGCGGCGGCGGCGAGCGCGATCCCCGCCCACGGTCCCGGGCGAGGCCTTTCAGGTTGTTCCTGACGGCCGCCGATCCAGGTCCCGATCGCGTAGGCGCCACCGCCCATAGCCGCGAACAGCGCCGCGACCGGGCTGCACAGTGCGGCCAGGAAGGCCAGGGCGCACGCCGGCACCGGCCGGCGGCGCTCAAGCGCGAGCATCGCGCCGACCGCGGGGAGCAGCCCGAAGGCGAAGGCGAGCCGGCCGGTGAACAGGTTCGTGGCCGTGGCCGCGCCGAACCAGGTCGCGCCGAGCCAGGCGTCCTCGCCGAAGGTGTCGCGCGCCAGCGGCTCGAACAGCGCCGCGGTCGCGGTGGCGGCGATCGCCCCCGCGACCTGCGGCGTCAGCGCGGCGGTGACGGGTCCGAACAGGACGCTGTAGCTCGGCGTGTGGTGGCCAGCGTACCACCAGTTGTTCCAGATCCCGAAGCCCTCGGCGTTGAACAGCTTCGCTCGCAGCAGATGGGCGGCGAGGTCCAGGCTCAGCGGGGAGACGATCACGTACACGAGCGCGAGCACACCGGCGACCGCCGCCGGGGCGACCCGCCGCGGATCGACTCGCATCAGCGCGGCTCCAGGAACGCCGCCACCCGGTCCGGCACGCCCGCGTCGTCGAGCCACGGCCAGTGCCCGGCCGCGGGGATCCGCTCCACGATCGCCTGCGGCAGCCGCTCGCCGTAGGCGTCGGCCAGCTCGGCGCCCAGCCACGGATCGCGCTCGCCCCACAGGACGAGCGCCGGGACGTCGAGCTCACTCAGCCGCGCCCCCGCCGCGGCCAGGCCCTGTTCGCTGGTGGCGCGATGCAGGCGCAGAATCGCCCGCTGCGTGCCCTGGTCGAACTGCGCCCAGACGTGATCGAGCCGGGCGTCCGACCACGCCTCGGGTCCGACCGTCCCGCGGCGGAGCTCTCGGGCCAGCAGGCGCCGGGTGGTGATGCCGTGAACCAGCTCCCCGAGCATCGGACGGCGCCAGGCGCGGGCCAGTCGCGGCCAGCGGAAGCCCTCGAGCAGCGGGATCGCGTTGATCAGCACGATCCGCTGCACGCGACCGGGATGGCGCTGCGCGAACACGAGCCCGGCCGCCGCGCCCCAATCGTGGCCCACCAAGCGCACCGCGTCCACGTCGACGGCGTCGAGGAAGCGCTCGACGAAATCGGCCAGGCCGTCGATCGTGTAGTCGAGGTTGCCGCCCTTGGCGGTGCGGCCGAAGCCGATCAGGTCCGGGGCGAGGCCGCCGGTCCGGGCCAGGAAATCGGGCCAGTCGTCAGAGCTCGTCGGGGACCCGTGCAGGTAGAGCACCGGCGCCGCGCCGTCGCCGGCGCTGCGATAGAAGACGGGCGCTTCTGCGACCTCGATCGTGTGCTCGTCGACACGCACCCGTTGGCGAGGATAACGTCCCGTTCGATGAGCACCGTCCCATCAGCGGAGACCCGCGTGCCCACGACGACGCTCTGCCTGGGCGAGGCGCTCGTCGATCTGATCGCGCCCAATCCGGTCGCCGACCTCGCCGATGCGGACGCGTTCGTGCCGCGCTTCGGCGGCGCCACGGCCAACATCGCGGTCACCGCGGCGCGTCACGGCGCCCGCGTGTCGCTGGCCGGCGCGGCCGGCGATGACGACTGGGGAGCGTGGCTGCGCGACCGGCTCGAGCACGAGGGCGTCGACGTGTCCTGGTTCAAGCTCGCCCCGGGGGTGCAGACGCCGCTGGCGCTGGTCGCGCTGAGTGCCGACGGCGAGCCGCGCTACCGCATCTACGGCGATCCCGTGGCCGGCCTCGCCGATGCACTCGGCGACGAGCTCGAGATCGCGGTCGCGAACGCCGCCGGCCTGTTCCTGGGGACGAACACGCTCGTCGGCGCGGCCGAGCGAGCCCTGACGATGCGTGCCCGGGAGGTCGCGCTCGAGCTCGAGCGCCCGATCGTCGTGGACCCGAACCTGCGCCTGCATCGCTGGAGCTCAAAGGCCGATGCCGCCGCGAGCGCGAACGCGTGCGTGCCCGGGGCGTTGCTCGTGCGCACCAATCGCGCCGAGGCGACGCTGATGACCGGGGAGGACGATCCCGAGCGCGCGGCGATGGCGATGCTGAAGGCCGGGGCTCGGCTCGTGGTGATCACGCTCGGGGCGGCGGGGGCGATCTTGCGCGGCGAGCTGCGCGCCGACGTGCCCGGTGTCCCGGCCACCGTCGTCAGCACGATCGGCGCCGGCGACGTGCTGATGGGCGTCCTGCTCGCACGGCTCGCCCGGGCGGGCTTCTATCCCGCCGCCGCCGCTGCCGCGTTGCGCGAGGCCGTCGCCGAAGGCGCTCGAGCCTGCGAGCGGCTGGGCGCGCTGGAGTGAGCACGTGGAAACGGCCCGCGGCACGGCGCGTGCGTGCGATCCGCGACCGTCTGCGCGAGGTCTACGGGCGCCCTCTGTCCGGTCCGCACGGGCATCCGATCGCCGAGCTCGTGCTCACCGTCCTGTCCCAGAGCACCAACGACCGCAACCGGGACGTCGCCTACCTCGGCCTGCGTGAGCGCTTCCCGAGCTGGGAGGCGGTGCGCGACGCCCCGGTCGACGAACTCGAGGCGGCGATCCGCCCGGGCGGGATCTCGAAGGTCAAGTCGGTCCGGATCAAGGCGATCCTCGAGGCGGTGACGGAGACCTCACGGGACGGCGAGCTCTCGCTCGACTGGCTCCCGCAGCTCACCGTGCCCGACGCCCAGGCCTATCTCTGTTCGCTGCCCGGCGTGGGGCGCAAGACGGCCGCCTGCGTGCTCCTGTTCGCGCTCGGGATGCGCGACGTGCCGGTCGACACCCACGTCTCGCGGGTCGGCTCGCGCCTGGGCCTGTTCCGGCCCGGCGCGCCGTTCGAGGAGCTGCACGACACGATGCTGGCGATCACGCCGGCGGGCGAGGAGCTCGAGCTGCACATGAACCTGCTCCGGCACGGTCGCCGCACGTGTCACGCCCGCCGGCCCGAGTGCGCACAGTGCGCGCTGCGGCGGATGTGCCCGAGCGCGGCCGAGTTCCTGGCCTAGCCGGCGGTGTCGTCGTGTGCGAGCACGCTCCAGCGTGGGATCCGGCTTGAGCAATTGCCCCAGATCTGCTATAAGCTGACTAAGATTTTTACGAACGTACAGGAGCAGAACCAATATGGCTAAGACGATCGGTATCGACCTGGGGACGACGAACTCGTGCATGGCAGTGCTCGAGGGCGGCGAGCCGACGGTCATCGAGAACGCAGAGGGCGGCCGTACGACGCCGTCCGTGGTTGCGTTCACATCATCCGGTGAGCGTCTGGTCGGCACCGTCGCCAAGCGCCAGGCCGTCACCAACCCGCAGAACACGGTCTTCTCGATCAAGCGCTTCATGGGCCGCAAAGAGGCCGAGGTGCGCGAGGAGGAGTCGATCGTGCCGTACAAGGTCGTCTCCGGTCCGGGTGGCGACGCCCGCGTCGAGGCGGGCGGCAAGCAGTACTCGCCGCCGGAGATCAGCGCGATGATCCTGCAGAAGCTGAAGGCCGACGCCGAGGCGTATCTCGGTGAGACGGTCGACAGCGCGGTCATCACCGTACCCGCGTATTTCAACGACGACCAGCGCCAGGCGACCAAGGACGCCGGCAAGATCGCCGGTCTCGACGTCAAGCGCATCATCAACGAGCCGACGGCCGCATCGCTGGCCTACGGGCTCGACAAGGAGTCCGACCAGACGATCCTCGTCTTCGACCTCGGCGGCGGCACCTTCGACGTGTCGGTGCTCGAGATCGGCGACGGCGTGTTCGAGGTCAAGGCGACCGCCGGTGACAACCACCTCGGCGGCGACAACTTCGACAAGGCCGTGGTCGACTGGCTCGTCTCGGAGTTCAAGAAGTCCCAGGGCATCGACCTCAGTGCCGACCCAATGGCCCTCCAGCGTCTCTACGAGGCGGCCGAGAAGGCCAAGATCGAGCTCTCGACCACGCAGGAGACGCAGATCAACCTGCCGTTCATCACCGCGGACTCGAGCGGACCCAAGCACCTCGACACGCGTCTCTCTCGGGCCAAGCTCACCGAGCTGACCGCCGCGCTGCTCGACCGCACCGTCGGCCCGGTCCGACAGGCGCTCGACGACGCCAAGGAGAAGGGCGCCTCGAACATCGACCACGTCGTCATGGTTGGCGGCATGACCCGCATGCCCGCCGTGCAGGACAAGGTCAAGGAGCTGACGGGCAAGGAGCCTCACCGTGGCGTGAACCCCGACGAGGTCGTCGCGGTCGGCGCCGCGATCCAGGCCGGCGTCCTCGCCGGCGACGTCAAGGACGTCCTCCTGCTCGACGTCACTCCGCTCACGCTCGGCATCGAGACCAAGGGCGGCGTGATGACCAAGCTGATCGAGCGCAACACGACGATCCCGACCCGCAAGTCGGAGATCTTCTCCACGGCCGAGGACAACCAGCCGTCGGTGGAGATCCACGTGCTCCAGGGCGAGCGCGAGATGGCCACGTACAACAAGTCGCTGGGCAAGTTCCAGCTGACGGGCATCCCGCCCGCGCCGCGCGGCATCCCGCAGGTCGAGGTGGCGTTCGACATCGACGCCAACGGCATCCTCAGCGTGTCGGCGAAGGACCTCGGCACCGGCAAGGAGCAGAAGATCGAGATCAAGGCCGGGTCGGGTCTGTCCGACGACGAGATCAAGCGGATGGTGACCGACGCCGAGGCTCACGCCGACGACGACAAGCGTCTGCGCGAGCTCGCCGAGGCCCGGAACAACGGCGAGAACGCCGCCTACCAGGCCGAGCGCCAGCTCAAGGATCTCGGCGAGGCCGTCGACGCGAGCTCCAAGGAGGAGATCGAGGCCGCGATCAAGACCGTCCGAGAGGTGCTCACCTCCGAGGATGCGGCGGACATCAACGCCAAGACCGAGGCGCTGCAGGCGTCGTTCCACAAGGTGTCCGAGGCGATGTACCAGCGCGCCCAGGAGCAGGCTGCGGCCGGCTCCGCGGACGGTGCCGGCGCCGGTGCCGAGCACGCCACCAACGGCGCGGGCGCCGAGGACGTGGTGGACGCCGAAGTCGTGGACGAGGGCAAGTAATGCGTGGGTCTCAGCACGATCCGGGCTCCGGGATGCCGGAGTCCGAGGCGGGCGTGCCCGCCGCCGGGGCCCGATCCGCGCCCGAGCCCACTCGATTGGGCTCGGACACGGGCGCGGCCCCCGCGGCGGACGGCGGCCGGGCTTCCGCAGGGGCGCCCGGCGTCGCGCCCGAGACTGCGGTGAAGCCGGAGTCCGCGGCGGGGGTGGAGGCTCCCGACGGAGTCCATGCCCCCGGGGAGCCCGATCAGGAGCCGCGGCTGGAGGAGGACCCGGCCGTCCAGGCGGCCAAGGCCGACGAGTACCTCGATCTGGCCAAGCGGACCAAGGCGGACTTCGAGAACTACAAGAAGCGTGCGGCGCGGGAGATGGGGCTCGCCGAGGCGCGGGGAGTGACCAAGCTCGCCCGTGAGCTGCTGCCCGCCGTGGACAACCTCGATCGCGCCCTCGCGGCCGCGCAGGCGGCCGGGGCGGGCGCGGACTCCGAAACGACCGAGGGAACGCTCGTGTCCGGGATCCAGCTCGTGCACGCGGACGTGATCGCGGCGCTGGCGCGGGTCGGCATCGAGCCGTTCACGCCCGCCGGCGAGCCGTTCGATCCGCAGCATCACGAGGCGGTCGCGCAGACGCCGGTGGACGGCGTGGAGGCCGGGACGATCGTCGAGGTCTACCAGCGTGGGTACCGGCTGGGTGAGAGCGTCTTGCGGCCCGCGCGCGTCGTCGTCGCGGGGTAGGGGAGCCGGCGACATGGCCGGGCGGCCCGACTACTACAAGATCCTCGGCGTAGGCAAGAACGCCTCCGACGAGGAGATCAAGAAGGCGTACCGCAAGCTCGCCCGCAAGTACCACCCGGACACCAACGCCGGCGACAAGCAGGCCGAGGAGCGCTTCAAGGAGATCTCCCAGGCCAACGACGTGCTCTCGGATCCTGACAAGCGCAAGCAGTACGACCGCGGTACGGGCCCGCTCGGCGGCTTCAACATGCCCGGCGGCTTCGACGCGAGCTCGTTCGGCGGCGGCTTCAGCGACATCCTCTCGAATCTGTTCGGCGGCGCCGGCGGCGGTGGCGGCAGCGGTTCCGCCGGCGGCCGTGGCGGCGCGGCCGGCCGCGCCCGGCCGGGCGTCCAGCGCGGACGCGACCTCGAGACCGAGGTGTCGCTCACCTTCGAGCAGGCGGTGGACGGGGCCCAGGTGCCGCTGGCGGTCCCGACCTCCCAGCCCTGCCCGACATGCCACGGAACCGGCGCCAAGCCCGGCACCAAGCCGCGGGTCTGCCCCGTCTGCGAGGGACGCGGCGTCGAGTCCCAGAGCCAGGGGATCTTTTCCATCTCCCAGCCCTGCTCCAATTGCAACGGCTCGGGAACCGTGATCGAGGATCCGTGCACCACCTGCGGCGGGACGGGCGCTCAGCGCAGCGTTCGCCGTCTGCGCGTCAACATTCCCGCCGGCGTGCGCGAGGGTAGCCGCATCCGCCTCGCCGGCAAGGGCGAGCCGGGGCTGCACGGAGCCGAACCCGGCGACCTGTACGTGATCACCCGCGTGTCCGATTCGCCGGTGTTCAAGCGCGCCGGCGACAACCTCGAGGTCGAGGTGCCGCTGACGATCCCCGAGGCGATCCGCGGCGCCGTCATCGAGGTGCCGACCCTGCACGGGTCAAAGCGCCTACGGGTGCCACGCGGGACCAAGCATGGCACCGTGCAGCGGATCCGTGGCGAGGGCCCGCTGAAGCTCGGCGGCAAGGGTCGCGGCGACATCCACTACCGCTTTGTGATCGATGTCCCGGCGTCGCTCTCGCCCGAGCAGTCCGAGGCGATCGACCGCCTCTCCGAGGTCATGAACGGCGACCCGCGGGCCAAGCTGTTCGCCCACAGCAAGACCGGGGAGCGGAGCTGATGGCCACCCGGCGCGTGCGCACGACGACCACCCGGGTCGAGGTCTCCTCGGACCGCGGCGTGTTCATGATCTCCGTCGCCGCCGAGCTGGCCGAGATGCACCCACAGACGCTCCGCATGTACGAGGCCCGCGGCCTGATCGAGCCCAAGCGCTCACCCAAGGGCACCCGGCTCTACTCCCAGTCCGACGTCGACCGGCTGCGCCGGATCCAGGGGATGACCGCCGAGCTGGGCATGAACCTGGCCGGCGTCGAGCGCGTGTTCGAGCTCGAGGAGCAGCTCGACCTGATGGCCCGCAAGGTCGCCGCGCTCGAGCGCCGCGCCGGCGAGCTCAAGCACGAGGTGCAGCGCCTCGAGGCGCTGCGCCAGGAGCTCCGAGCCGAGATCGTGCCCTACGAGCGCGGCGGCGAGCTCGTCCGGCGCGCCGACATCCAGCGCTTCAAGATCCGGATCGAGCGGGGCGAGGAGCGGGGCGAGGGTTAGCTCAGCTCGGGCAGGACTCCGGCTTGTTGGCGCCGGGGGTGAGGCAGCCGATCGAGACCCGGGGTGCCTTGCGCGCCACCACCGTGAACACGTAGTGCTTGCCGATGAACCCGGCCTTCGTGATGTCCACGGTGACCCTCGCGCCGACGCCGAGCCGGCGGTTGCCGAACCCGCTCTGCAGGCGCACGGTGCTCGGGGGCTGCTGAACGGCGCATTTCCTGGTCTTCTTCGTGGTCTTGCACACGGTCCGCTTGATCAGCGCCAGCGTGTGGCGTGCATACGGGCAGCCGTGGCCCTTGCAGCTGACCATCACGTTCGCCCCCTTCGGCACCCCGTTGACGAAGAACTGCAGAATCGTGGTGTAATTCGGGGTGAAGTGAAACTCCCACTGCATCGTGACCAGCATGCGCGTGGGAGGCGGGTTTGAGCTCTTGTGCACGCTCACCTCGGCCACCCCGGACGTGGAGCCGGCGAAGTTCGGATCGCCGAGATAGTGAGCGCTGATCTCGTGCACGCCCGACGATGCGTAGCTGACCCGGCACGTCGCCGTCGCCGAGCCGCCGGCGCTCGTCAATGGTTGCGAAGCGCACGCACCGATCGCCTTGGTCCCGTCGAGGAACACGACGGAACCGGACGGCACTCGAGATCCGGTCTGGCCGGTGACCGTGGCCGTGTAGGTCACCTTGCTGCCGGCGTTCGGTGTCGCGTTCGATACCGCGAGGGCGGTCGTCGTGGCCGTCGTCGGCTTTGTCTCGTTGACGATCGCCCGAGCGCTCAGCCCGGCCGCGTTCAGGTCGGCGGCCGTGATCGTGGCGGAGCCGGGCGTGGTCGAGCTCGTGACCGTGGTGGCGTACGTGCCATCGCCGTTGTCGACGACCCGGCCGAACCGTTCTCCGGGGTCACTCGAGGAGAACACGATCGTCTCACCGGGGACCGGATGGCCGAGCGCGTCGGTGACCCTGGCCGTGGCCGTGCTCGTCGCGTTGCCGTCGGCTGGGATCGCGCTCGGGCTGAGCGTGACCGAGACGCTCGTCGCCGCACCGGGGGTCTGGGTGAGGATCGCCGCGCCGTTCAGCTTCGGGCTCGCGCTGCTGTCGGTGGCGGTGATCGCAGCCGAGCCGACGGTGGTGGAGCTGGTGACCGTGGTCGAGTACGAGCCGCTGGCGCCGGTGAATCCGCTGGCGGACGCGAAGTGGACCCCGGGGTCGGTCGATGTGAAGGTGACGAAGTCGTCGACGACGGGGTTGCCGTGCGCGTCGAGGACGGTGGCGATGGCGACACCGGAGGAACTTCCATTGGCGACGAGGGTGGGCGGGGTCAGCGACACCGCGACTCCGCCGGCCGTGCCGGATGTCTGGGTGAGGAATCCCGAGCCGCTGACGTTGGGGGTCACGCTGCTGTCGACGGCAGTGATCGTGACGAGGCCCGCGGCGGTGGAGCTGGTGATCGTGGCGGTGTAGGTGCCGGGGCTGGGGCCCGGGGTCGTTGCGCTCACCTGATCGCTGGGATCGTTGGAGCTGAACGCGACCGGGTCACCGCTGACGGGATTGCCGTTGGCGTCGGTGACGGTCGCCGTGGCGGTGCTGGTCGACTTTCCGTCGGCGACGATCGGGTTCGGGCTGGCGGCGACGGTGACGGTGGTCGCGGGGCCAGTCTGGATGAGCTTCGCGGTGCCGCTCAACGTTGCGTCGGCTGCCGTGATCGTGACCGTTCCCGGGGTGGTCGTGCTCGTGATCGTCGTGGAATACAAGCCGTTAGCGTCGGTGGTCCCGGTCGCCGCGCCGAATGTGTTCGTGCCATCGCTGGAGAACGTGATCGAATCTCCGACCACCGGGTTGCCGCCCGAATCCCCGACCGTCGCCGTCACGGTCGCCATCGAGGTCCCGTCGGCATGGATCGACGTCGGCGAGACCGACACCGTGACGCCCGGCGTGACCGCCGCCCGCGCCGGCCCCGCGCCCAGCCCCCAGCTCAGCGCCATGAACACGAGGAGGAGCATTCCGGCGCACGCCGCTCGCGCCTGCCGGTGGGCGGTCGAGCGGGTCGGGGCTGATTGGTCTGGCCTATGCTCGGTTGGTCCCACTGATGCCCTCGCGGACGGTGTTCCCCCGCCGTCGGCACCGGCTAGCGTAGCGGATGTCCCGCGCTTCGAGGGGCCGTTTTCCACGTTCCTCGTTTCGGGCGTATGATGCCCGCAGGCGCAAGGCAACCAGGCGAAAGAACGGGTAACGACGATGGAAGCCGGACGCGTGTTGGGCAACTCTCTCGGTGGCATGGCGCGGCGCGCTCCGGCGGGCCAGGCCGCTTCCGGTCCGAGGATCTCCGGGCGCGCAGTGGCGATTGTCGCGGCCGTCGCGATCGCCGCATTTGCCGTTGTTTTCGCGATCGCGAATGCCACGACGCAGCGGGCTGCCCCTCCGGCCGCGCTCGCGCCGGCCGCAGCGGCAGTCGGGACCCAGCCGGTCAAGATCATCGCGGTGAAGACGACTTCGCCCGCACCCAGCCTCGCTCACGTCGTCAAGCCGAAGCCGCAGCCGAAGCCGGCTCGGGTGACGGCCGCAGCGGTCACCCCGGCTCCGGCCGCCGCAAGGGCGCTGCCACGCCAAAGGGCCGCCAAGTCGATCCGGCCGCTCTGAGCGAGATACGAGGATTGCTGGGCGATCGTTCGCGCCAGCGCGATCTTCTGATCGAACATCTGCATCTGATCCAGGACCGCCATGGCTGCCTGACAGCAGCACATCTGGCG
>Ga0208714_1000288_pt1 | contig 14775 bp, 8 predicted proteins | sample NGESurshal072012_3_FD_184461 | JGI IMG/M metagenome (GOLD analysis project Ga0208714, IMG submission 184461) | Arctic peat soil microbial communities from Barrow, Alaska - NGEE Surface sample 415-1 shallow-072012 (SPAdes) | ecosystem: Environmental > Terrestrial > Soil > Wetlands > Peat ... | reverse complement strand
AACGTTGGTGGGCACGGCGGAATTTTATCTGCGAGCGCCGGATGTTCCGCCATTCCTGATGGGCGTGTTGTCGCTGGAAGTGATTCTGGGTGCGCTGACATTTACAGGAAGCTTGATGGCCGCCGGAAAGCTGCAAGAGATTTTACCGCAGCGTCCGATTACGTATAGGGGCCAAAATATTGTGAATTTGGGAATTCTGGCGATCGCCATCGGGATTGCGGCGACTCTGGTGATGCACCCGGACAAGATGTATCTGTTTCCGCTGATCATTATTATCCCGCTGTTTTTTGGCGTGATGATGATTATTCCTATTGGCGGGGCGGATATGCCCACGGTTATCTCGCTGCTAAATTCGTATGCAGGATTGTCCGCGGCGGCGATGGGATTTGTTCTGGGAAGCAAACTACTGATCATCGCGGGGGCACTGGATGGCGCTTCGGGATTTATTCTGTCCGTGAATATGTCGAAGGCCATGAACCGATCGTTTACCAACGTGCTGTTCGGCGCGTTCGGACAGCAGCAAGCCGCCGCGAGTGGGGTGAAGGAGACGAGGCCGGTGCGGAGCGCGTCACCGGAAGAAGCCGCGGGCATTTTGATGGCAGCCAGCAAAGTGGTCATCGTGCCGGGATACGGGATGGCGGTGGCGCAAGCGCAGCACAAGGTGCGGGAACTCTACGATGCGTTGACGAAGCGCGGGGTAGATGTTCGATTCGGGATTCACCCGGTGGCGGGGCGCATGCCGGGCCACATGAACGTATTGCTGGCGGAAGCGGACATTCCTTACGACAAATTGCAGGAGATGGATGACATTAATGGGGAATTGCCGCAGACCGATGTGGCGCTGATTATCGGAGCGAATGACGTGACCAATCCGGCGGCGCGGGAAGATACCAGCAGCCCGATTTACGGGATGCCAATTCTGGATGTAGATAAGGCGCATACGGTGATGGTGATCAAGCGGAGCATGGGAGCAGGATTCGCGGGGATTGAGAACCCATTGTATTACATGGACAAAACGTTGATGCTGTTTGGGGATGCGAAGAATTTTGTGGGAGCGATCGTGCGGGAAATCGCGGGTGGGCACAACTAGGACTGGAAGAAATCAGGAAGTAAAAGCAGCCGGCGAGTGGATCCTATTATGAACGATTTAGGATGCGGACCGCCAAAGAAGGTAGTCCCAGCCCGGGCCAACCAAACAGTACATTCCAGAGTGCCTGCGCTATTTGAAATTGTTAGGGGCGGTTGGGGCTTTCCAGAGCCTTCCAGACGCCAATGCCAGTGGCGGCGCCTACTAGTACCCCGGTGACAAGAAGAAAACGGCTTTGCCCCGCGGCGATTGGCGAATGGCCGCGAACCATTTCGATGGGAGCGCAGGGCTTGTGGCCGTGATAGTTGTGGTAGTCGCTGTCGGCGGGCGAAACATATTGGCGGTAACTGACTTCGTTTTCGCCGCGCACCCGATAGGCCTTCCCTTCCTCGACAAAATGCGATTCGGAGCCGGATTTTACATCGGCTTGGCCACGCTGGCTGTAGACCGTGACGTTGCAGGGATCATTGATGGACACACGCCCCAGATCGGCGATGGAGACGGCTGGGGTGACGCGAACATCGTTGGCAACAACAACAATATTCTCGCCCGTGCCGGGAGTGGTATAGACAACGGAACCCTGATCGAGTTCGACAATCGCGCCGTACGGCGTGCGGTAGACATGAACTGCGGAAGACGTTTCGAGATTCAGGGAGAGCGGACCGATGCGAATCAATAAGGAGCCCTCGTTGCCGGTGGAGAGGTAGTCGCCGGAATAGATAGTCGAGCCCTCGGTGAGCGGGGCGTTTCCGACCTGAGCGTTCTGGGCTTTGGCAACCAAGCCGAGTGCTATGCCTTGGGTCTGTTGAGCGGAAACAGATGACGAAGCGAATACAGCGAAGAATAGAAATGCAACAGCAAGAGTCAGGCGCGCGAGTTTCATTCTTGTAGTTTTCCTTTCAAACAAGTCGAGCGGGGTCCACAAGCTGGACTGATTCCCCGCGGAATGATGGGATCCGTCGTCGAACTACCCGCGTTGGCAGGCGTGACGGACGGAAGAAAATGAATTTTCATGGCCGGGTCACCGAAGAGAATCCAGGTGCGGCGGACATCATTGTCGGTGGTGCCAGATTTGGCTTGTAAGATGATGCGGCCCAGCGATTCGTTGGGCTGAGTGGCGAATTGAACGAGGAAGGCCTGGTTCATGGAGGCCTGCGGAGCCTGTTCGGTGAAACCGGAGGATGCCCACACCGCGACGCCACCACCGTTGGGAGCGAGAAGCACGGATTCGGCGAGGCTTTGGCCGTAAACGTCCTGGAAAAAGCCGTTAAGACAATCCATCAAGATGTAGACCGGTAGACGGCCGCCGTTGGTAAGCGCGGCCGCATCATCACCATTGAAGAGATTGGTGAATGACCATTGCTGCTCCGCGCCATGACCTTGATAGTTGACGATCAGCGAGCCGTTGTTGAGAGCGGCGAGCAACTGGGCGCGAACGGTGGCAGGGTCCTGACCATCGGCGAGAATTTCGGAGACTTTGATCGAAGGCGGAAGAATGGAGACCGACGATACGACGGCCGAGGAGAAATTGGCATTGACGTTCTGATCGGCAACGAGAAGGGCCTGCGCGTTCCACGCGCCGGCATCGGTGCCGCGTTCGTAGTTGATGATTTTGGAGACCACCAGTTGGGCATCGGCGACGGTGCGAACCGGGAGGCGTCCGGTAGGAATGGTGGCGTAACCGGTGGAATGGAAATCGGTGAACCAATCGTCGGAAGCAGTCTTGAAGGCAGCAGTCTCGATCATGCGGGTAGGCAGGAAATCGAAATCGCCGAGACCAAGGTAGTCGCGGGGATCGAAGGAAGCGTCGCCAACCAGGAGAATCGCTTGCGGCTTGCGTTGCCAGTGGGAGTTAGCATCGTTCAGGAAGCTGCGAATGGCGAAGGGACTGCGTTCGCCGAAATTGTATTCGTCGTAGACCTGCTCGGTGGTAACCAGCCGAACGCGATGATTTTGCGATTCGCGAAGCTGCAGGAGTGGAGCGAGCGCGGCGGTAAAGTCCGGATGGGAAATGATAACGATGTCGGCGCCGGCACGGCGGTCATCCAGGAATGACGGAACGTGATGAGAAAGAGAGACGGGAGCGGAAATGGCGCCCGAGGAAAAAGCGAGAATTGTGCGGGCCGAGGAACTACGGCCCGGGATAACAAACGAGATATCGTACGCGCCGGAATCGGTGGAAATTTTCCCATTGATCTGAGCGATGTTCAGAGGGTCGGTGATATCGAATATACGAATCTGCGGATCGCTGAATCCAGAGATATGCAGAGCGGAGCCGGACGGGGCGGTAGCCCGGAGCCAGTCGGCGTCGGCGGAGTAGGTGTGCGGGTAATGGAGCTGGATAGATTGAACGACGCTGACGTCGTTGTCACCATTCAAAGCGGTAAGCGTAACGGTGTTGGCGCCTTCGTGGAGGAGCGATGCTTCCACGTTAAAGGTTTGCGTAGCGAGGGTCTGGCTCTGGAATTCCATCTGTCCAACGGTGGAGCCGTTTAGTTGAACATTGACGGTGTGCAGCTGAGAATCCGTTCCACCCTGAAGAGTGAGATCGATGGTGACGGGCATGGCGGAAGAGGTGTCGATATGGGCGAGTTCGAGGGATTGATCGACGGGATCGGAAGTGACGACGGCGCCGAAGAAATTATCATTGTTCTCGCCGTTGAGCAGCGAGGCAAAGTAAGTGATGCGATCTTCACGCACAACGGTGAAGGGGAAACTACTGGGAGAAGCGCTTCCGGAAGATGCAGGCGGTTCGGGTGTGATGCGCTTACTGGGATAGGCGCCGCGAATGAGCCAGTAAATACGGTCGGCGGAGAACGGAGTGTCGATGCCGGTGCCGTAGAATTCGATAGCCTCGGTTGAGGGAACGAAACCGCTTGGTGCATTGGTGACAAGCAGCGGCTGTTCGACACCTTCGGCGAAGAGGCGGAGCGAATGAAGGTCCGTGCTGGGCTCAAGGCCTGCGGCGACGAGAGCCGGGAGCGAAATGCGATACCAGCCTTCATGATCGACGGAAATTTTTACGGCCTCATGATCCGCAACGGAGAGCCGAGGAATACCCGGCGGCGGAAGGGGAGGTTCAGGACGAGGCATCATCAGCGGTCGATAGGAGGATTTCGCATTGACCGCAGCCGCGTGTAAATCGCGAAGCAGGGGCGAAGCTTGCGCATGCGTGGAAGCAGCGAAAGAAGCCGAGCGCTCCGGTGAAGAAGTTTCGACCGAAGCGGGACCATGCATGGTACGCGTGCCGTTGATATCGACGTCCTCAATCCAGTAGGCGGTTGCCGAACCAGGTTGGGAATCGAGCCAGTGGTAGAGCTTGGCGGCGTGCTGTGGCTGTGAGCCGCGAAGGAGCAACGCAGATCCTGCGATGAGAGACGGAGTAACGCGTTGACGCGCGGCCGACTGTTCGCGGTAAATATGGAAACCGAGATTGCGTGATTCTTCTTGCGTGCGCCATTCCAATAGAACGGAGCCATCAGGCTCTGTGAAGGCGTGGAAGGCGGCGATGTCCACCGCAGTGGGAGACTGCACGGTGGAAACGGCCGTAGAGGTGTTGTTGGCTAAATTGGGATCGCTGGTGGTGGAGCTGACCGTGGCGGTATTGCTGGAGGTCGAAGCAGAGCTGAAGGTGTTGGCCGTAACGTTTATGGTGACGACCGCAGAACTGCCGACGCTGAGACTCCCTAGAGAGCACAAAACGGTTGTGGTGGCGGAAGTGTAGACGCAACTGCCCTGCGAAGCAGCGGAAGAGACATAGGTAACTTGCGAGGGGAGCACGTCGTTGACGCTGACGCCCAGGGCGACCGCGGGTCCGCCGTTCGTCACCGTAAGGGTATAGACAAGATTGGTACCTTGATTGACGGGTTCGGGAGAAGCCGTCTTGACGATGCTGACGTCGGCTTGCGTTGGACTGGCGACGATGGTTGAGACCGTCGCAGAGTTGTTTGAGGAAATCGGATCACCGACAGTGCTGGCGACGGTGGGGGTGTTCGTAATGGTGGTGCCCGAAGCAGTGGCCGGATTGACATTGACAACCAGAGGAAAACTGACGGAAGTGCCGGAAGGGATGGTCTGGCCGACGTTCAGAGTGCAGGTAAAGGTGCCGGTGGCCCCGAAGAGGATGGAGTTGCAGGTCCAGATGGCCGGAGGAGGAGGAGTAAAGGAGACGAGTGTGGTGTTCGCAGGAATGGTGTCGGTAAAGGTAGCGTTGGTTTCCGTGGCTGGACCATTGTTGGTGACGGATTGAGTGTAGGTAATATTGTTGCCCTGAGAGACGGGATTGGGAGTGCCGGATGCGGTGACAGCAAGATCGGCCTGACCAGCAGTAGCAACAGTGCAGGAAGCTGACGCGGTGTTGTTGGACGGGTTCGAATCAGGAGTAGGCGAAGCGACGTTTGCCGTCGCGGTGATGACCGTACCCGAGGCTGTTCCGGCGGGGACATTGAGAACAACGGGGAAAGAGGCCGTAGCCCCCGCAGCAACGGTGGGGTTGGTGCAGGTAATTGTGCCGGTACCGCCGACGGGAGGGAGCGGATTGCAATTCCATCCAGCGGGAGGGACCAGCGAGGCAAACGTGGAGTTTAAAGGAATGGCTTCGGTGAAGCTAGCACTGGAAGCGCTAGCAGGGCCGTTGTTGGTGACGACGGCCGTCATGGTGACGGTAGCACCGGCGTTGACGATCAGCGCGGAAGCAGTGTTGGTGATGGCAAGATCGGCGGAAGTGGCAACACCGACGGTGGTGATGGCGGTGGCGGAGTTATTGGCGAGATTCGGGTCGGTGGTGCCAGAAGTGATGTTGTCAACGTCAACGATTTGCGTGCCACTTATGGTTGCAGCGCCGACTTTAACGACGACAGTAAAAGGCGAGGTTGTCGCGGCAGTGAAATCAGGATTGGTGCAGGAAATGGTACCGGTGCCATTGACGGCTGGAGTTGAGCAAACCCAACCCGGAGCGGAGATAGATTGAAAGGTGGTGTTGGTTGGAATCGTCTCGGTGAAGATGGCGTTGACGGCGTCGAACGAGCCGTTGTTGATGACGTTTTGTGTATAGGTGATGTTTCCGCCGGGAGCAACGACGAGCGGCGTAGCGGAATTGGTTACGGACAAATCGGTGCTAGCGCAATAGGCGCCGGATTGCGTGCCGGGAGTCTGCGTGATGGTGAGGCTGGAGAAGCTAGCTCCGGTCAGACCGGAGGTTGAGCCGAAAGCATCCTGCGCGGTAGTGGAAAATCCGTTGGTGCCGCCGGCGACACTGAGAGCAGTTGGAGCGGAAGAAAGCAGAACAGCGCCGCCGCCACCGCCGCCGCCCGGGCCGTGACGATTCCCGGGGAATGCACCGGGAGCCTGCCCTGTCCAGTTGTTCCCGCCGTTGCCACCGATGGTATTGACGGTAAGGCCGATCAGGCCGCCGCTGTTTGAAAAGGCAACGATAGTTCCGCCGGCGCCGCCACCACCAGCGCCGTCGTTTTCGACGGTGAGTGCGTTTTGCCCATTGGAGTTGAGCGTTCCGGTGCCGACAAAAGAGCCAGCGCGGACTATGATGATGCCACCACCAGCGGAGCCGCTGCTATTGATGCCAGCGGGATTCGCATTGGCAGGGTTTGCGGTGCCGTCATTCGTGGTGCCTGCGCCGCCGCCGCCCCCGAAGGTGATCATGCTGGTGGAGAAGGGGAAAGCGGAACCGTAGTGCCCACCAACGATGCCCGCGGAGTTCCAACCGTAACCACCGTAGCCGCCGTTACCCCCGTTCCCTCCACCACCGCCGCCAGAGTTCTGATCATTGGCCGTAGGGTGCGCGTCCGTGGCGCCTGCACCAGCAGTTGCCGGCGCGCCACGGGAATAACTACCGTTGGGATAGCCTTCGACGGTAGTGTCGGTGAGATTGGTGATGGCCGCGTTGGCGATGTAGCGGGGAGTTCCTGCAATCCCTTCGCCTTTGGAGCCGTTGGTCGTTTGGGTTGCGAGAGTGACATAGTCCGTGGCGAGAGCACCTGCCTGACCGCCGAGTTTGCGGCCAGCGCCACCGCGGAAACCAAGGTTGGAGACATCAGCGGTGTTGCCGTTGAGATTGAGTTGCGTGGCGACGTCGAGCGCAAGAATGCCGCCGGTTGCGCCATTCCAAGCGGAGGCGGTCAGCGCGGCGCCCAAGGTGACATTGGTGTACTGGGGAACGCGAATGACCTGAAACGTTTTCTGACCATTGGCTAGGTAGGCCGCGGAGGTGTAGGTGTTGAGAGCACCATTGCCTGCGCCCGTGCCTGTAAAAGTGAGAATACCGCCGCCAACGGGAACGTTGCGGGTGGCGGTGACAAATTCATAGAGACCGGAACTGTTGAGCGAAGTCCAGCCCGTGGCGGGATCACCAGGAGCGCCATCTCCGTAAGCGCTGGTATTTGTGGAGTTGATGACAGCGTCTTGCATCTGAATGATGAGAAGAAGATCGCCGATGGCGATAGGAGTGGAAGCACCAATGGCAGCGCCAAGAGTGACGCTGTTGTGGCCAGCAAGCAAAGTTGTTGCGCCGGAGGGCGGGTAATAGGCGTTGACAATGCCGGTAATGGCCGAGCCGAGGCCGTCGCGGCCGGGCGTAGCACAGGAAAGCGGTTGAGCAACGGTGGAGACGGTAGCACTGTTGTTGCCCGCGACGGGGTCGGCAGTGGTTGTGGAAACGGTCGCGGTATTGGAAATAGTTGAGGGAGTATTGGGCGCGGTGACAACAATGGTGACGGTGGTGGAAGAAGCGTTGTTGAGAGTGCCGAGGTTACAGACGACGCTAGCCGTTTGCGTGCAAGAGCCTGCAGGAGCCGCAGAAACAAAGGTGGAAGTACCTGGGATGGTGTCGGTGACGACAACGTTGGCGGCGTTGACGAGACCAAGGTTTTTAACCTGGATGGTATACGTGAGCGTTCCATTGATAAACACGGGGGAAGGAGAGGCATTCATGCTGAGTGAAAGGTCCGCACCCGCCGCGCTCTCAACCAACACAGTCGTGGTGGTGGCATTGTTTTTGGGGGTGCCATCGGTGGTTTGCGAGGTGACGTTGGCCGAGTTAACGATTGTGGTGCCCGCCGCAGTGGCATTATTCACCTGAACTACAAAGGTAAAAGTTCCGGTTGAACCATTGGTAAAAACTCCACCGTTGCCGGTCCAGGTGCAATTCACCTGACCGGTGGCACCAGCGCCGGGAGAAACACAGGCCCAGTTGGCGGGGGCGGTCATGCTGACAAAGGTGGTGTTGGTGGGAGTTTGCTGATAGAGAACGGGACTGGTAGCGCTGCCGGGGCCATTGTTTGTGACCGTTTCAGTGTAGGTAATGTTGCCGTTGGGAGCGACGACAGTGGGTGCCACACCTTGAGTTAGGGCGAGATCTGCATTCTGGGCCAGCGCAGCGGGAGCGACAGCCAATGCCGCGACAACAAACAAAAGAAGCAGGACAGCTTGCCCGCCAATGAGGGATTGAACGCGACGGCGTGCGGCGAAGAATATGCGGCGAGTTAAGGATGAGATCGGATGAGCCACCCGAGTCTGCCAGGCGGACAAGTTTTGTTCACGACCACCCCGCGTAAGTTTCACGACTTTGCCGAAAATTCGAGTTGCCGCAGGATCGGGTTGCTGGGCTGTGTCGCTCGAGGTAATGCATTGCGAGTTGTCGCCGGAGAGAAAGGTGACGCGATGAAGGCGCAAGCCGTCTGAGTTTCTAACGAGCGCCAGATCGCCACGGTGCAATTGGTTGAACTCAGCCGGGGCCACAACCACGGAGTCACCCTCGATCAGGTTAGGCTGCATGCTTTGGCCGTGTGCACTGAACTTCACGTGATGGCCGAGCTTAAGAAGTGCTGAGCACACCTCAGCGAAGAGCCGTGAATCTTTACGTACGGGAACTTCACGCGCGAACATGACGTATCGCCTCCACGGCACTTTCCGTTGGAGCGAAACGGAATACCGAACACGGAATCGAGCGGGTAAGCTCGTCAAAAAAATTGAGAGTGAACTGAATTCCGTCGCTAAGGTAGTGAGGCACAAAGCAGCGGGCGAACAACTCCGCAGATGCCTTTGCGCCCGGCAGCGGGAGAAATTCGTTTTGCGGCGCTTGTTCCAAAAGAAAGATGGCGGAGAGAGGCGCGCAACCCGGCGAAGAGACGCCAGCGTCGCCATGCCAGGGGGTGCCATGCATGAAAAACTGGCCGTCTTTTTTGCGAAGGATGATGCGGTCGTCGCTTAGAAGTTTTACACCAGGTTCGGACATCCAGAGACGGGCAGTGGTGCTTTTGCCGGCGCCGGAGTGGCCAAGGAAAAGATAGCCGGCGCCATCCTGGTCGGCGAGACCAAGCGCGTGGAGTTCCACACCTTCACCGAGAGCGAGTCGATGCATCATGGCCAATTCGTCGATGGGATACTCGAGCGGGAAAATAGGCTGGCCATCCGCGAAGCAGTCGCGTCGAATGACGATATGTCCGCGTTGGAAGGAGTGATCGAACCAAGCGGCCTTGTAGGGAGAAATGCCGAGCGTTGGACTGGAAAAATAAAACTTCGTGCCGGTGGGACCGGCGAAGGCAGACCAAAGCCCGCCGGAGGAAAAAGCCGGCGCGGAAGCTGGCGTCTCGAGCGCGTCAGCGAAGCAGACGTCAAGCTCCATGTCGCAGGCCGCAGAATTGGCATTGGTGACGACGAAGGGATGATGATCCTTGTCGAGAGCAATGGACATGTTGCGTTCGCACCAGAGACCCATGGAGATGCCGCCGATTTCGACGACCAGCCTGGCATCGTTATGCGGAGTAGGATTCGCTTTTGCGTGTTGACTGGACACCGATCTCTCTCCCATCACTTGAGCGGTCATGAGCCCTGCGTGCGGCAGAAAACGACGCTGCGGCAGGAAGCGCTGGCCGCGCCTGCTGAACCCGAAACTTTGCAGTGACCCAAGACGGCTTCTTCCGGCCGCAGGCTAACGCGAACTACTTGCGGCGCCTGATAGAGCGCCTTGCCTGAATTTTCAATTTTCCGCGTATCGTTCATTGCCGTGTCTTGCCTCTTTCACGACTCATCTGGTATGCGATCCGCAGGAGGTGCAGCCTCCCGAACCACATCCTTTCGGTGAACTTAAGACCGGAAGAATAGAATTCAGGGAAAGTAGCGGGATGATATTTTCGGAACTAAGCGTCTCTTTTTGGAGACGCTGGGCGGAATTCGTGAGGTGCTGATGATGGGCGCCACCAAAGCAACAGGGGCAATCACCGTGCTCAGGAACCTCGAGACCGAGGGTATAGGCGCGCAGGTGCGCAACCTGGCAGAGAAACTCGACAGGGGTTTCCGCGTCGCCGCCTTCGAGTTCACCGTTTGCAGGACACATGCTGCAGAGCGATTGAAGCTGGCAGGTGGAGCAGATGGTCTTGCGTGTGCGCGTCGACTGGCGAATATCCTTGAGACGGCCATCCCAACCTTGTTTAAATCCGCCATCGCGAAGGTCAGCACCGTCCTGATGAGAGAGGACGCAGATGGTCATCTTGCCCTGAGGATCGATGGCGCAGCCGTTTTGACCGCCGCCGCAAGTGTATTTCTGCGGTCCTTCAGAACGGGTGGCGCCGGCCAACTCTTCCACGGCCATCTTCTTGAACTCAGCTTTACGGACAGGATCTCGGAAGTCGATGGAGACAACCTCTTCGGGAGAGAGGCGAACAGCGAGAGGGCTTTGTGAGCAGTCGGTGCGTGGATTGACGAGTGGATCAAATTTGAATTCGACGCCGAGATCCTGTTCGGCGAAACGCTTCATCTCGTAAACTTCGTGAAAATTGATGGTGGTGGGGACCGTCTTGAGCTTTAGGGGGAGATTGCGTTCCTTAAGAAGGTGGATGCCCTTCATGCAGCGATCGAAGGAGCCGGGAATTTGCGTGAGCGTTTCGTAGGTTTCGCGAGTGGCACCATAGAGGGTGATTTCGATGGCGAAGGGGCGGTATTCCGCGAGATAGTCGGCAATGCGTGGCGTGATCATGGTGCCATTGGTGAAAATAGTGACCAGGAAGCCGCGCTTTTTTGCTTCCGTGTAAATATCGAGAAAGTCCTTACGGGCAAAGACTTCGCCGCCGGTGTAGAGGATCCAGAGACATCCCATTTCGACGAGTTCATCGAGCAGGCGGACATGTTCGTCGAAAGTGAGTTCCCGCTTGCGGGCGTCGACGTCGGACATGGGGAGATTGTTGTAGCAGTGCTGGCATTCAAGAGGACAGCGGTGGGTCAGCTCGATGGAAACTTCCATCGGAGCCCGGCGGCCCTGCTGCCGGTCGTGGAGGAGAGAGGAAAAATCTCCATATGTGGCTGTCTGCAACAATCGACTGCTCCTAGTCTTTACGACCTTCAGGCAACGGGCTGAATCAGTTTCTCTTCGAGCATGGAGCCGAGAAATTCCTCTATGTCGGTCTGGGCCTGATTGACGGTCACCTCAAACTCGCCGCATACGCGGTTAACCATCTCGGGCAGGGTGTGACCTTCGGTCATAAAATCCCACAAGATAGAACCAACAGAATTCAGGGTGTAAAGTGAATTGAGATCACCGACACCGCGTCGGACGGGGACAATGACGAGTTCGCCCTCGATCTGGCGTGAAACGACTTCACGATTGCGAATGAACCGGGCATCAGGTTGAACCGCGAGCATAGATAGACCTCCGAAAAAAGGCTAAATAGAGCTGGCACACCCTTTTCAAAGAGTGTCCTGTACTGGTATAGGGCTGTCATCGTTGACGATGGGATGTGTACCGTAAGGGTACTCAGTTACATTTAGGGCATCACGCTGGGGAGTAATGGCGGTCAAGAGTGACTTTTAGGAGGAGAGAGGGGGGAAAGCAGGTGGGGTAGCTAGGAGCGCTTCGAATTGACTCACCCTTGAATCCCGCCCTTCCGGCAACCTCGGGATCATTCCATTGAGTAGATGCTCTGGCTTCTCGAAGCGGCAACGTTGCCCTGCACGGGCTCACAGACTACCTTTTCTTCCCCTTTAGCTTTCTAGTTCCGAGATGCTCCTCGAATAGCGGCACGATATGCAGTTGCTCGTCGATCTTTCGCCGGCCGACATCATCGATTGGCAACCCCGCCTTGTGCTGCGTCCACGCCTGAACGAAGGAACGCGCAGTCTCGTGCGCTACGTCCTTCACCAGCCCTCGAGGAACGCCGGCCTGCATGGATGCTTTCTCCAGGAGTTCGTCATCCAGACGAGATACGTCTTTAGTTCGGGCGAGCGGCAGGCCCAGGCTTCGCTCCGGCAGGTAACGCATCGTCGAAACATAGTCGTAACCTGGGGCAAGCGTCGGCGTTCTTCCGTCACGGTAAAGCAGCGACCAGTTCTTCAAATGCATATCGGCATTTCCGATCGCCGCGTTGAAAATGAGGCGCCGAATGAATTCCGATAACCCTTTCCCCCCGAGTAGCGCCCAAATGTCTTTGGCCATGCCCGTGTATCCGTGCTGCTCGTATTTCTTTTCCGGATACTGCCCGTAGATCTGATTGAAATCCTCCGCGTGAATCCGCTCTCCGTCCGGTCCGCGGTCAAAGCGGCGGATAAAGTACGCGTTCGTTTTTTCTTCTGCGAATTCAGCCGGAAGATTTCCGATCGCACTGACCGGGATGAGCCCGAATTCCGGCACGTCGATTCCCACTTCCTTGGCCAGTGTCATCATCGCGAATTCGTTTTCCGGCACATGGGGGAATCTCGGCGACGGCAGCTTTACGATCCATTGGCCGTCCCGTCCTTGCACTGGAATGCGAAGTTGTTTTCCGCCTCTACCTATCGCTGAGAATTTGAGTTGAATGCCGGCCAGAGAGAAACGCAGCACCTCTTGTTTGTTTGCTTCGCGCGTTTCCGATTTCTCTTCCGCCGGCGGAAGCGGCTGCCCTTCACTGTCCTCGGCGATCACGGCACCAGGCAGGTCGGCCCCGACAAGCCAGAGCAAAGGGAATTCTCTCTCCGGACTGATCCCGGCGCGCTGCGCGAGATAGTCGCGCAACACGCCATCCCGCTCGGGCAGCAGATTCGAGAAAAAAGGAGGCAGACGCCGCTGCACCTCGCGCGGCCTCGTGATGAGTTTTCGCTCGATATCGTAATTGCTCAGACTGAGCACCGGACGCTGCTCGTCTTCGACATATCCCGGATCAAACACAAAGATGTTTTTGTCGGTCACCACATTCGTAATTGTGCCGACGAGACGGTTTCCGAGTTTGATTCTCAGTGTGGACATCTTGAATTCCTTCTACCCTTCCGTTTCCTTCAGGCTTCCCACGAGCGGTACTGGCTCCTCTTCGCCTTTCCCCTCCCGTCCCTTCATGAGGCTTTCCACGACGGGAAGCAGCCCTGTGGGGACGAGAACAGCGGAAAGACCCACCGCGTTGGCAATCTGCTCGAGCGTCGTCCATTGAAAGTCGGTCTCCCCGCGCTCGATTTTCGAAATATGCGATTGCGGCAAGCCGACCAGTGCCCCGAGCTCCGCCTGGGTCAGACCCTGGGAGATACGCGCTTGCCGCAGGCTCTTTCCCATCTGTTTAAGCATCTGAGACTCCTCACGCAGCTACTATAGCATATTGCTGTTATTCCGACGTATATATCATTACATCTGCATTAGGAATTGATATGCCATAGCATATATTTGGCACCCCATTTCGGCCAGCCCCTGATGGCACAAAATCCCTCTCTCCCAGAATACCAATGGGGTCGGCTGACTACGAACTTCTTCGCAAGTTCCATGTCCTCGCCACTTCTTGGATTCCCTTCAACGGCCTTGAGGAACCATTGTGTATGTGAAACTCAAAATTGAACTTAGCAACGGAGGATACGTCGTCTCTCTGGACGAATTCACCAAGACCTTTCTCGAAGCCATCCAGCGAGCCGTCCGTCAGGAGTTCCAGCGACTCCAGATTCCCCATGCACCGCCGCACGAACCGGCATCCGCCTTCGTCCCCGAGTCGCGACGCGCCCTTGCCGTTTCTAAAACCGAAGCCTGTCTTTCGCCAAATCGTTGTGTCCCACAGGAAAGGGATTTCTTCCTGCTTGGCGCATGCTCTTCGGTTTGGGATTGCAGACGGATTCGTCGATCGGCGAAGGATGTTCGAAGAAAACGTGAACGGTGTCTCGGCCGGGTTACGGGGCAAAGCATTTGGACATCGGAAAATGGCTCTTGAGTCTACGCTGCCACCGCATAGCGATGGTGCAGCCCGCCGAGTCTCGGCAGGGATTGAATCTTGCTTCCACGCTCAGAGAGAATTTCTGTAGACCGACCTGCCGGCGTGTTCTTCGCGAGTCCAAGATGAGTCCGGTCTTCGTGATAGTAGATCAGGTAGGAAGACATCAATCGTTTGAGATGCCGCTCGTTCAAGATGATCGCGTGGTCCAGCAAGTCGCGGCGGCAACTTCCAACCCAACGCTCAGCAACACCGTTCTGCCACGGACTGCCAAAAGCCGTGCGAGTTGGCTCGCTTCCCATGTTCCTCACGACCGAAACCACATCGGCCCCGAACTTGGCGCCTCGGTCGAAGATCAAGAATCTGTGCGGCTGTTTGTAAGCCCAAGTTTCTCGCAATTGCTGCACAACCCAAAGCGCACGGGGATTTCGCGTCACATTGAAATGCCGGCTATTCCGGGGCCAGGATAGCCGGCACACGCATGCGACATTGCTCACGAATGTGGGAGAGTCGATCAAGACTGCG
>Ga0208714_1000287_pt1 | contig 14781 bp, 10 predicted proteins | sample NGESurshal072012_3_FD_184461 | JGI IMG/M metagenome (GOLD analysis project Ga0208714, IMG submission 184461) | Arctic peat soil microbial communities from Barrow, Alaska - NGEE Surface sample 415-1 shallow-072012 (SPAdes) | ecosystem: Environmental > Terrestrial > Soil > Wetlands > Peat ... | reverse complement strand
TCCTGAGACATGCCATCTTTCGATGAAACGCGGTACTCCCCGCCGATCGTCGTCGGCCACCGGCGACCGGAGGTCACGCCGGGCCCCGCTGGTGGCGAAAACCAGGGACGCAACCGCTGTCCTAAGACGTCGGCGTTTTCCCTCATGTGAGCGCGATGCAGGGCAAACTCGAGGTACCTCGTGGGCCATCCAAAGTCGCGAGAGCGGGTCTCGGCCACCGGCAGTGTGATCGCTCTGCAGACGGCGCACAGGAGCGCTGGCTACCGGTCAATGATGACGACTTTGGTGGGACGGAAGTAGGGCGCGCTTCCGGCGGGTCCCTACAGGTGCGAGATCTCGTCGCTCGCTCCTGGCTGAGCGGCGCCCAGCAGCCGCGGACGCGACTGGACCTGCTGCCTCCTGCCCGACGGCGCAACCGGCCTGTTGGCGCTTCTCGCTTCACACGGCGATAACGATCTTTCCCCGGGAGTGTCCTTCTCCCAGGAATCGGAGGGCTTCAGGGACCTCACTCAAGGTGTATCGCCTGTCGATGACCGGCGTGACCTTTCCGGCTTCGACGAGCTTCTTCAGAACAGCCAAATCCTCTGTGTTGTGCCTCACAATGAAGACGCGCACCCGCTGGGGGACGAACCGCGCCAGCAAGAGCGCCGTGGTCTGACGGCCGAGTCCAAACCAACGGCCCATGTCCTTCACGCCGACCAGGACGTAGGTTCCGCGCGGGGTTAGCGCTCGCCTGCAGTCCGACAATGGACGGTTCCCGACGAGATCGAGCATCACGTCGTACCGCTGGCCGGTTTGGACGAAGTCCTCCCTTGTGTAGTCGATGACCTCGTCGGCGCCAATTGATCGGACCATGTCGAGGTTCGCTGTGCCGCAGATACCGGTTACGTGCGCACCGAACGCCTTGGCGATCTGAACGGCGAAGGTCCCAACGGCGCCGGACGCCCCGTTGATCAACACCCTCTGCGCCGGCTGCACCTTTCCTTGGTCGCGAACGGCAGCAAGCGCGGTGAACGCTGAGTCTCCAACTGCCGCCGATTGCTCGAGCGTTAGGTTGGATGGATGCCGTGGGAAGGAGATTCCTTGCGGGAGCACACACATATTCCGCGAACGCGCCCTTGCACCAGCCGAACACCTCATCGCCCGGCCGAAACTGCTGGACGTTTCCGCCGACCGCCTCGACCTGTCCGGCGATGTCGAGTCCTGGGATCTCGCGCTTCGGCCTCCGCAGTCCGGCCACCAAGCGCATGACGTATGGCATGCCCCTCAGGAGATGCCAGTCGCCGATATTGACGGCTGCCGCGCGAACGCGTACCAGTACCTCGTCGTCTTTGACGACCGGTTTGTCGAGGTCCTTGAGCTGCAGGACATCGGGTGAGCCGTACCGCGCTTGGACGATCGCCTTCATCGTGGCTCCGGAGCCAAGTGCTCCTTCCGGCGCAGGCTCACCCTATTCGCTAGCAGCTCATCGTGCACTCGCTCCATCGGGCGCGGGGCAGCACGACTCCGCCGATGGCACGAGGGTCCGCGAGAGGCAGTCGTTGGATGGATGCGTTGGTCGGTCATGGCACTCCTTAGTGGATCGCGACGCGTGGGGCGAGCCGCAGCTTGGGCAGGAAGCTCGCTGCGGCGGGCAGGATCCGTAGGGCGATGAGGCTTGCCGCCCCGGCGATGGCGCCTGCGGCGAGGAAGGCATCGCTGATGCCCGAGGCCAGTTTCGTGGCTGAGCTTGTCGCGTCGCCGCCGACGCCCATCGCAACGGTGACGAGGATGGCGACGCCAATGGTGCCGCCGATCTCGTGCCCGGTTGTGTTCAGGCCGGACAGCATGCCTGTGTGGTGCTCGGGCGCGCCGGTCATGACGGACACCGAGACGCTGACGAGGATCAGGCCGAGCCCGAGGCCGGCGACGATCATTCCGGGGAGGACATCGGCGAGATAGCCGCCGCCGACGCCGACGCCTGAGAGCAGAAGCATCCCGGCGGCTGTGACGGCGAAGCCGAACGCCATCGGGATGCGAACACCGGCGTGGGTGACGGCATGACTTCCGGCGTGTACGCCGGCGGCGATCGCGATCGCGAGCGGAAGGAAGGCCAGGCCGGTTTCCATCGCGCCGGCGCCGAGGACGTTCTGCATGTACAGCGACGCGAGCAGGAAGGTTCCGAAGAGCACGGCCGAGGCGGCCAGCATCATCACAAAGCCGCCGCCGACGCCGCGATCGGCGAGGCGCTGGATCTGCAGTAGCGGCCGCGCCGTGTGCATCTCGATGAGGGCGAAGGCGACCAGTCCGAGGATGCCGGCGCCGCCGATCCCGAGGGTCTGCAGCGAGGTCCAGCCGGCGCTGGTCGCCTGTGAGAGGGCGAAGACGATCGCTGCGAGGCTTCCTGTGGCCAGGACTGCGCCGCGAAGGTCGAGTCCTTGCCATTGGGGCCGGGCGGTGTCGGCCGGAACGATGTTCGTCGTCGTGACGGCGAGGGCGAGGCCGACTGGGACGTTGATCAGGAAGATCGCTTGCCAGCCGATCAGCGAGGTGAGCGTACCGCCGAGGAGAACGCCGACTGCGGCGCCTGCGCCACCGACTGCGCCCCACGCTCCGAGTGCGCGAGCGCGCTCATGGCCTTCGGTGAACGTGGCCATGATGATCGAGAGGGCGGCTGGCGAGAGCATCGCCGCGCCGAGGCCCTGGCCCGCGCGGGCGGCGAACAAGGCGCTCGAGCTGGCGGCCAGGGCTGAGGCGACCGAGGCGGCGGTGAAGACGCCGAGGCCGGTCAGGAACATGCGCCTGCGGCCGATGAGGTCGGCGGCTCGACCGCCGAGTAGGAGCAGGCTGCCGAAGATCAGCGAGTAGCTCGTGACGGTCCAGCCGATGTCTGAGCTGTTGATGTGCAGGCCGCTGGCAAGCTGGGGCAGTGCCACGTTCACGGCCGTGATGTCGAGGATGACCATCAGCTGAGCGACGCAGACGAGGAGCAGGAGGCTCGCAGCGCCCGGACGTATATGCGCGCGATGCGCTGGCGTCGCGCCCGGGGCGGCATCGGTGTGGTGGCTGTTCCGATGGTCGGGGCGATCGCTGTGGCCGTCGGACGCGTTGTCGTGATGGCTGTCGTGATGGCCGTGGCTGTGGTTCTTGCCGTGGCCGTGCAGGTCGGCGAGGTGCTGGCGGAGGGACTTGCGGTGGTGTGGATGGGACATGTGGGACTCCGTTCGTGAGTCGGACGCTTTGGCAGAGAACTCGTCTGTCAGCTTGGCCGGACTCGGGGCGTTCGACATCAGGGCAGCACCCTGATTGAGAACCTCTGCGTCAGTCGTCGTAAGGAGCGCGGTTGATCCGGGCTCCGAACTGCATGTAGCGAAAGAGGAAGTGAGTTCTCGTGCCCGGGTGCTGATCGGCCTGGGCGCACATGGCGCTGGCAAACGATTTCTTGAATCCGAGGCGGGGATGGCGAGCGAGCACGGTCTGGACCGTCGGCGTGGCCACCTCCCAGTGGCGGATGCCGATGACATCGAAGCCTGCCCCGCCTGCATGAGGTGAGCTTCGATCCCGTGTTCGGGCCGAACCTGTGGGTTGAGGTGCTGACAGATCGCGTCAGCGAGAGCCGTGCAGCGAGGCTCTCCCCAGCCGCGCTCCCGGCTCCAATCCCGGGCGACGGTCGCCGCTGTGGCCGCGAAACAGGCCTGGCCGGTGACGGTGTCGCGGTAGCGATCGGTCACGCCGAGGTCGTGCAGCAGGCAGGTCACGTAGAGGAGCTCGGGGTCGTGCTCCAGTCCGTCTCGCTGCGCCAGGATCGTTCCCCAGGCGTAGCTGCGCAGACAGTGGTTGAGCAGCGCGTGCGTGTAGACCTCGGAGCAGAGTGCTTCGGCTTCCCGAGCGATCATCGTGTCTGGAACTCGCAAGCGGTCCGGGTCGACGCTGAAAGCCCGCGGGTTCGTGCGACCCAGCAGAGCTCGTGTCTGTGCTGGGAGGATCCGCATTTGCAGACGGGCCGCGACGCCGAGCAGGCCGATCCGCTCGCGTCGGCTGAGGATGCCGCCTGAGCGCTGTGCCCAGGCCAGCGTTCCGACTCGTGAGGACGTTTTGGGAGTCATCGGGAAACCTCGGGAGTGATCACGCGGTCCATCTGAATGGTCGGGTGAAGGGCGATCCTACGCGCGTTGTTGACCCCGAGGGTCGGGCCGACAAAGGTGGAGATCGTGTCGGCGGTCATCGAGGTCATGTCGGCGAGGGAGATCGAGCCGATGCCGGTTGCGGGTCCGATCACGTTGCGTCCGAGTGTTGTCAGGTACGACGGGCCGTCGGTGAATCCGGTGTGGACGCTGCCTCCGATCGTCAGGAGGGCCCCGCCGTCACGTAGACGATCCAGGAGCCGGTCGCGTCCGTGCGTGTATTCCGCGGTCTGGGGGCCGTCGGATTGAATCCAGAGCAGCGGGCGGTTGAGGTGCGCTGCGCTCTGCGCGCCGAAGAGCTTGCCGTCGAGATTGACGGCTGCCTTGAATCGCGGGTCGGCGGCGATGACTTGCACGGCTGTCGCCCCGCCGATCGAGTGGCCGATGATCCCGACGTGTTGTAGGTCGAGGTGGCCGGCCAGCGGCGAGCGTGGGTCGAGCCGGGCCAGTCGGCTGAGCTGGTCAAGAACGAAGCTGGCGTCTGCGGCGCGGATGTTGATCAGCCGCTCGATGTCGGGGTGCGGCGGGGGCCCCATCACGTCGGGATGGGTCGTTTGACCGACGACGTGTCCTCCGGCGAGCACCGTGACCGCCGATTCGTACGGGGCGCTGAGGGCGATGACGACGTAGCCGCGGCTTGCGAGGTCGGCGGACAGAGCGGTGTACTGCTCGCGTGGGATCGCCAGCCCGGGCTCGAGCAGCAACACGGGCCAGGTCCGCTGCGCGTGGCTGATCGGGGTGTCGAGGGTGGCGTGCGTCGCGATGCGGCCGAACGAGGCGAACATGAATGAGGGGAGTCCGCCGATCGCCCCGGGAAGGTGGCGCTGAGCTTCGAAGTACGGGACTGCCGGACCGGTCGAGGTGTCGGTCGGGTACCAGGCTTGGGCGACGACCTGTCGACCGTCTGACGGGTTGTTGGTGAGCGTTTCGGGACGCTGGCTGTCGGTCCAGCGGAAGATCTCGCTGCCGACGCGGTGCGGTCCGGACGGCTTGGGTAGCGCTGGTACGAAGGCGGTGAGAAGCGCGAGGCCTCCGAGCGCGAGGCCGATCACGAGCATGCCTCGTCCGATCGCTCGGCGCCACCGGCGTGAGTGACCTGGGCGCCAGCGTCGAAACGCGGCCGCAGCGGCAACTGACCCTGCAAGCACCTGCCATGGCACCAGCTGCCATTGCATGCCGTTGCCAGCAAGCGTTGCGATGGCGAGGATCAACGCGCCAAGTGAGAGCACCTGGAGAACGTCGGGCTGGCGGTGCCGGGAGAGCGCCCACCAGCTCGCTGCGATGAACCCGTCGATGACCAGGAGCCAATCGAGGACGGGGCTACCGGCGGTGCTGCTGATCAGCACGACTGCGATCAGGGCGGCAATCGATCCTGCGACGGCGGGGTTGTGGAGCTTGGCCCGGTCTGCGGCATGCGTGGCGATGGTGGCTGACGGTTGCACGAGATCCTCCTGGTTTGCGGGCTTGAGTTGCACGCTTGCCAGTCTGGGCGCGGTCGCCGGGGGCGACATCGGGGCAGCACCCTTAACCTCCAGCGGGCGAGGCCCGGCGGACCACGCGCGGGATATGCTCGCCTTGGGGATTTGTGGAGCAGCTTGCTGACCATCTCGTAGGCCGCGTCGCGGAGCTCGATCGGCTCGTCGGCGCTCTCGGCAGGCTTCAGCGCGGCCAATCCGGCGCGGTCGAGTTGCTCGGCCCTGCAGGGATCGGAAAGACCCGACTGCTGGCGGAGTTCGGGGATCGCGTCGAGGCTGACGGCGCGCTTGTGCTCGGCGGACGCGGGGCCGAGCAGGAGCGCGACCTGCCGTTCTGGGTGTTCGTGGACGCGCTCGATGACTACATCCAGGGGCTTGAGCCGCGGCGGCTGCGGGGCCTCGACGACGAGATGCGCGCCGAGCTCGGCCAGGTCTTTCCGTCCCTGTCGACGTTTGTCACCGGCGGTCACTCAACGCTTCAGATCGAGCGGTATCGCATGCACCGGGCGGTGCGCGAGCTGCTCGAGCTGCTCGCGGCGACGAGGCCGCTCGTGCTCGTGCTTGACGATTTCCACTGGGCTGACCCCGCATCGGCGGAACTGATGGGCGCCCTGCTGCGCCGACCGCCCGCGGCCCGGGTGCTGATGGTGCTCGCCGCTCGGCCCCGTCAGCTGCCAGCGACGGTGACCGCGGCGCTCGATCGCACCCATCGCGAAGGGGTCCTTGACCGGATCGAGCTTGGACCGCTGACTCGCGGCGAGGCCCTCGAGCTGATCGGCCACGCCGGCGAGGATCCGGTAGGCGCGGCGTTGTATGAGGAGAGCGGCGGTAACCCGTTCTATCTCGAGCAACTCGCGCGCTCACCCGATCAGCCCGCCTCGGGATCCCCGGCCCAGGACGTGTCGCTGGCGGGTGTGCGGGTACCGCCGATGGTGGCCGCGGCCCTGACGGAGGAGCTCGCAGTGCTCTCTGAGCAGGCGCGGCTTGTGCTCGAGGGCGCGTCGGTGGCTGGTGACCCGTTCGAGCCTGACCTCGCGGCGGCCGCGGCGGGCGTATCTGAGGCGTCGGTCATCCAGGCGCTCGACGAGCTGCTGCGCAACGACCTGGTGCGGGCGACCGACGTGCCGCGTCGGTTTCGCTTCAGGCACGCGATCGTGCGCCGCGCCGTCTACGAGGCGACGCCGGGCGGTTGGCGCCTCGGCGCCCACGAGCGCACCGCGGAGAGCTTGTCCGCGCAAGGCGCGCCGATCGCCGCGCGAGCGCACCATGTCGAGCACGCCGCACGTCGCGGCGACACTGTCGCCGTCGCGGTCTTGCGCGCGGCCGGTGAGGATGCGGGTGCGCGCGCGCCCGCGAGCGCGGCTCACTGGTTCGCCGGCGCGTTGCGGCTGCTGCCCTCGACAGCGCCGGCTGAGGATCGGGTCGCGCTGCTGTTCGGTCGCGCCCAGGCGCTGGCAGCCACCGGACAGTTCACCGACAGCCACGAAGCGCTGCTCGAGAGCATTGCGCTCGTCCCTGCGCAGGCGACCGCCACGCGCGCACGTCTGATCGCAGCCTGCGCGGCCGTCGAACATCTGCTGGGCGATCACGAGCAGGCCCACGCCCGACTCGCGGGCGCGTTGAATGACCTGGCGGACGCCGCCTCACCCGAAGCCGTCGCTCTGATGATCGAGCTCGCCGGCGACGCGATTTTCCGCCTGCAGTACACGACCGCCCAGGATTGGGGACATCGCGCGGTTGCCGCCGCGAGACCGATCGCCGACCGACCACTGACCGCCGCAGCACTCGCTGTGCTCGCCCGTTCGCTCGCATGGGGTGGCGCCGTCGAGAGAGGCGAGGCGGTCCGGTCCGAGGCCGCGGCGCTCATCGACTCGCTGTCGGACGACGAACTCGCCCGACGGCTGGACGCCGCAGTCAATCTTGCCGGATCGGAGATCTACCTCGACCGGTTCATCGAGGCCAGCGCACATGCCGAGCGCGCGGTCGCGGTCGGCCGCGCGACGGGGCAGGGACAGTTGTTCCCCGGTGTGTTCGCCACGCTCGGCGTCGCGTGGTGTGCGGTCGGTCGGTTGGCCGAGGCCGCCGAGCTACTCGATTCCGCGATCGAAGCTGCGCGTCTGTCGGGGAACACTCAGGCGCTGGCGTGGGTTCTTTTCTGTCGCTCGTTCGTCGCGGTCCCGGCCGGAGACGCCGAGATCGCCGTCGCTGCCGCGCAGGAGAGCCTTGACCTGACCCGTGACGTGGGCGAGAGCGTGATCGCTGCCCGAGCTGCACTTATGCTGGCCGTCGCTCTCCTCCAGATTGGACAGCCGGCCCGCGCCGCCGAGGTGTTGGCCAGTTCCGCGGGGGGCGAGGACGTGACGCTGGTTCCCGACGTGTGGAGGGCCTACGGGCTACAGCTGATGACGAACTGCTGGATTGCGCTCGGTCGACGGTCCGAGGCCGAGCGCACCGCAGCGGGCGCGCAAGCCAGTGCCGCAGCAGTCGGTCTGCGCCTGCCGACCGCCATGGCCCAGCACGCCGCCGCAGCCGTTGCCCTCGATGCTGGCGATCCGGTGGGGGCTGCCGCGAGCGCGCTTGCATCCGCCGCCCTCGCCGATGAGGTCGGGGTTCCTGTGTGGGCGGCTATCGCCCGGACCCTTGCGGGGCGCGCGTTGGCGGAGCTGGGCGAACGGGACCGAGCCGTCGCGGAGCTCCAGACCGCCGCCACTGAGTTGCAGCGGCGCGGCGCGACGCGATACCGCGACGCTGCCGAGCGTGAGCTTCGACGGCTCGGGCACCACATCCACCGGCGCACCCGGCCGGGGAAGGCGGACGGGACCGGCATCGAATCGCTCACCGAGCGCGAGCTCGAGATCTCGCGACTGGTCGTCGACCGCAGGACCAATCGCCAAATCGCCGCTGAGCTCTATCTCAGCCAAAAGACGATCGAGACGCACCTGCGCAACATCTTCCGCAAACTCAACGCCGACTCCCGTGTCGACCTCGCCAGGATCGTCGAGCAGGCCGATCGTCTTGCCCAGGCCCAAGCCTGAGTGCGCGCTGTTCGCCGGAGCAAACGCCGCGCCCGCTGTCGCTCGCGGCGCGGCAGCCAGGTGGCGAGACCGGGAAGCTCAGCTACGGGTGCTTCCCTGATGTCGAACCGCCCGGAGGCCGCCACCGTGGAAGGCATGCCCCAGTATCTCCTTTTCCACAAGCATCATCCGAGCGAGTGCGGCGTCGCGTTTGCTTGCTTCAAGGGACACTCGAGCCCTTTGCGTCACCAAACGACGATATCGTCGTGCCTCTTCGGCGGCCACGCGATCTGGTGGCTCATCAACGCGCCGAGCTCCGAGCACGCGCTCGAGCTTCTGCCCTCCTTTGTCGCCCAGCGTTCGACTGCAGTCGAGGTGCGAGAAGTCCAGATCCCATGAGCGTGAGACCACGCGGAGAGCCTCCTCGCCACCAGGCGCTGCGGCCTGCTCGTCACCGTCAGTGATGACGTGCGGCTGGAGGTGCCGCGATCGACTATCGAAAGTGCAGGCCGGCGATGATCTCGACGACGATGATTGCGGCGAGTACCCAGTCGACGACCAAGCAGAAGGGTGGCCACCAGCGCGTGTTGGCGACGAAGTGGGTGCGGTGCTGCCAGAGATCTTTGAGGCCGTGACCGATAAAGCCGATGACCAGCAGCCATGGGGAGCCGGTGATCGCGGCGGCGGCGACAACGACGAAGCCGAATGCCACGCCGCTCTCGATCGCGATGACATGACGACGTCCGTCCGCCACTGCGAAACCGACGTAGATCGCGGCGATCGCGATCAGGCCGAGGGCATACACCGTCGCGTCGTCTAGCCACCAGAACGCCAATGGCGTCGCCGCCTGAATGATGCCGACGACGATGCCCCAGAGCATCGGGGCGCGATGAGACGTGGGCGATGGAACCGCAGCCGCGTGAGTGCCGGGATGACTCGTCACTGGTTTAACCAGCGCTCGCGCGGTCGGGGACGATGTGTCGCGGGTGTGATCAGACGGGCAAGCATCTAGCGACCGTTGGTGTGTTGGTCGAGGTAGGTGTGCAGTAGCGCGATCGCCATCGCCCCTTCCCCCACTGCGGACGCGACGCGCTTGATGGAGCCGTGGCGGACGTCGCCGGCGACGAACACTCCTGGCTGGCTGGACTCAAGCGGCAGCGGGTCGCGCGCCAGCGGCCACCACTTCGTGTGGCTGTCCCGGTGGAGATCGGGGCCGGTCATGAGGTAGCCGCCCTCGTCGCAGCGCAGCCATCCCTCGATGCCGGCGGTTAGGGGCTGGCCGCCGATCAGCACGTACATCGCATCGGCCGGCAGCTCCCGCTGCTGTTGCTGGCGGTTGACGACGGTGACGTTTTCGAGCGAGCGCTGACCGCCGGCGGCGACGACGTGCGTGCCTGTGAGCACGGTGATGTTGGGGTGAGCGGTGATGCGACCGACGAGGTAATGCGACATGCCCGCTCCTAGCGAGTCGGCGCGGACGATCATCTGCACGGAACGGGCGTACTCCGCGAGGTGCAGCGCTGCCTGGCCCGCGGAGTTCGCCCCACCGACAAGCACCACGTCTTGGTCTCGATGGCCGGGAGCCTTTGCCGGCGCCGAGCCGTAGGAGACGCCGCAGCCGATCAGCTGCTCGACGCCGGGCGCGTCAAGATGACGATAGACGACGCCGGTCGCGATCACGCTGGAGCGCGCGCGTAGCTGCCCGCCACCGCTCAAGTACAAGTCGAAGCTGCCGTCGGGCTCAGGCTCGGCGCGGATGATCTCGACGCCGACGAGGATTTCCGCGCCGAAGCGCAGCGCCTGTTGATGGGCGCCGCTGGTCAGCTCGGTCCCGCTGATGCCGTCCGGGAAACCGGGGTAGTTCTCGATTCGTGAGCTCGTGCTGGCCTGGCCGCCTGGGGCCACGCGTTCGAGAACGACGGTGCGCAGGCCTTCGGAGGCGGCATAGACAGCAGCGGTGAGCCCCGCAGGACCCGCCCCGACGATTGCGACGTCGTACAGCTCTCGGTCGGGCTGCGTCCGCAGCCCGACGCGGCGGGCCAGCTCGCTGCGCCACTGCGCGCTCGTCAGATACACCTCGGCGTTCTGCGGCGAGGTTCGCGCCGGCACCGCCATCCCGACTCGCCGCTCCTTAGTGGCCGGAGCGTCCGCGGGTTCTCGTCCCGTAGGCGCGGGGTGGGGGTCGACGAACCGCGCTGGCGCCGGCAGCTCGGAGCCGTCGGCGAACAAGGCGACCGGCCGCTCGAGGGCGAGGCGAGAATGCTCTGCGAGGAGCCGGCCCACAGGATCGGTATCGCTATCGATCCAGCGATAGTCCACGCCATTGCCGGCCAGCAGTGCGCGCGCGGCGAGCATCGCCGACGCGGAGCCCGACCCGACCATCGAGACCACCGGGTTTTCGCCGCTCATCGCGCTACCGCCGTCCCTCCCGTGCGTGAAATACGGGCTACGCTCAGGTCGCGTCGGCGGGATCAACGTTGAAGCTGAACATCATTCCGCTCTCGTGGTGTTCGGCGATATGGCAGTGCGCCATCCACAGGCCGGGATTGGTGACATCGAGGAGGATGTCGACCGTTTCGCCGGTACGGATCAGCACAGTGTCCTTCCAGACTAGGTTGGGCTCGACGTTCCCGTCTCGGGAGAGGATCAGGAACCGGCCGGCTCCGTGAACGTGGAAGGGGTGGTGCATCGGATGGTCCCCGGCCATCTCGTTCAGCAGCCGGATCTTGATCCGGTCGCCAACCCGGAATTGCCAGTCGATCGCGGCGTTCTCCGCGCCGGTCGTCTTGTCGATCAGCTTCCAGCGCATGTTCGCGGGGGTGGTGAGCCGGTTGATCTCGACCATGTCGTCTTCCCATTCGATGCCGTCGGCCGTGGCGTGGTCATGGCCTTCGTCGGGATGGTCGTGATGCTCGTGGTCGTGGTGACCGCTGGCCTCGGCGACCAGATGTGAGGGGAGCAGCTTCATGCCGCATTCGGGGCAATGACCTGGCTGCTCGCTGATGACTTCGGGGTGCATGGGGCAGGTGTAGCTCGATGGTGCCTCGACTGCCAGCAGCTTCATCCCGCAGTCCGGGCAATGTCCGGGCTCTTCGCGCACAACCTCCGGATGCATCGGACAGCTGTAGATCACCGGACCGTCGCCTTCCGGTGCGCCCATGTTCATCTCGGCGATGAAGCCGAGCGTCTTGTCCGGCTCGGCGTCGATGTACGTCGCGAGCCGCTCGCGCTCGGCCGCCATGTCGGAGTTCGTTCTGAGCACCCCGAACTGCTCGGTGAGCAACGGCTCGGCTTGTTCGTGGCCAACTCGGATTGACGCCAGCCGGTATGTTCGCTCTGGCGTGCGATGCTCCATCGTCAGCTCGCCCGGCTGGTCGAAGAGCACGTCGATGACGACGCGCTCTGACGGCGCCAATACCACGTCGTCGACGAACTGCTCGCGCTCGACATGGCCGCTGTCGCCGCCGACGAGCTTGATCTGGGCGCTAGCGATCGCGACCTTGAACACTCGCGTGTTCGCGGTGTTGGTCAGGTAGAACCGCACCACCTCTCCGAGCCGGGCGGTGAGCGACAGGTCGGTCGCGCCGCCGATGAGCAGCACGTTGCCGAAGCGGCCCATCGCCGAGTGGGTTGTCTCGGTGCGGCTGAACGATGCGATCTGGCCGTCCTCGATCAAGATGTCGTCCAGCGTGAGCGCAATCTCGCGGTGCACGGGAGGCCAGTATTCGGGGTCGGCGGGCTCGACGATGACGTTGCCGTAGAGCCCCATCTCCTGTCCGTAGTCCTCGCGGATGTGCGGGTGGTACCAGTAGATGCCCGGGTCGGGGAAGGTGACGTGCGCCGTGTAGGCCTCTCCTCTTCCCATCGGCCGCTGGGTCTCGTGGGTCCCGTCGTAGCGGTTCTCGAGCCGCAGCCCATGCCAGTGGACCGTCGCCTCCACGTCACCATCGTTCTCGATCTCGACGACCACCTCGGAGCCTTCTCGCACCTTCAGCGTCGGGCCTGGGATCGAGCCGTTGTAGGCGAGCATCCGCACCGTGGCATCGCCGATCCGGTTGGCGACCGGCGCGATCCTCAAGCCGAACCGGTCACCGTCGCCCAGCTCAACGACCTCGGCGGCGCGCGCCTGAGGAAGTCCGGTGGCGTCTGTCGGGAATTGATCGTGAGTTGCGGCCATTTTCAAATCTCCTGGTGAGTCATTGCGTGCCGACGGGGTCGCCCGACGCGAGTTTCGACCGGCTTGTGCGGAACGTGTTGATCTGATCGGCAATGTACGCGGCGTCATCGCCGACCCAGCCGATCAGCGCAGAGCCTCTGGTGTATTGCCACGTCAATCCGAGGAAGTACAGGCCGGGGGAGTCGGTCACCCCGCGGCGGTGAACGACTCCGTGCCGGTCATCGAAGATCGGCGCGTCAATCCACGAGTGATCGTGCCGGAACCCGGTCGCCCAGATCACGGCGCTGGCGTCCAGCTCGCTTCCGTCGCTGAAGCGGATCGTGCGACCCGAGGCTTCGATCGCTCGCGGATGTAGGCGGACCCCGTGGCGCTTGCGCAGCGTCCGCCGATTGGAGCCAATCAGGGTGTCTCTGCCGGCCAGTCGGCGGCCGATCCGCGTGTCGGTCGACATGCGCATCGCCCCGACCTTCTCGAGATACCAGAACAGGTCGCGGCCGAGAATCCGCTGAGGTAGCGGCGTCTGCCGCGACCCGATCGACAGGTGAGCCGCACGGATGGCCGAGAGCTCTTCGGCGATCTGAAAGCCGGTATTGCCGCCACCGACGACCAGCACCAGACCCTCGGGAATGTCCCCCGGCGCCCGGTACTGAGTGCTGTGGATCTGAACGACGTCTTCACCGAGGTCGTCCGAGATCGCGGGCACGAGCGGGACCTGGAATGGTCCGGTCGCGATCACGACCTGATCCGCTCTGTAGCTCCGGCCGTCGACCTCGACGAGGTACCGGCCCGCGGCCCGCCGGATCGTGCGGACGCGGCTGCCCAGCACCACGGGGAGAGCGAACTGCGACGCGTACTCGCTGAGGTAGGCAACCACGTCGTCGCGGCCGGGGTAGCCGTCCGGGTCGCCGGGGAAGGACAGGCCCGGCAGGCTGCTGTAACGAACCGGCGTAAAAAGGCGAAGCGAGTCCCACCTTGCGCGCCAGGCAGCCGCAGGCTCCTCCGCCGCCTCGAGGATCGCGAACTTGCGACCCTGCCGAGCGAGGAAGTACCCGATCGCAAGTCCCGCCTGGCCGCCACCGCGCGCAGGCTCGCAGGCCCGGGCAGGGACGGCCGGTGAGCGCTGGGCAGGTCGCGGTGCGCTACACCAAGTGGGGCGGCATCGATCACTGGCATTACGACCTCGACCCGCTCGGCCAGGACGAGTTCGGCAGGTGGTTCTTCGGCCGCAAGGGCCTCATCCAGCAGCGGGGCGACGAGCCCCCGATGCTCCAGCCGCGCGACTTCGTGCTGCTCGTACCAGCCGAGGGCTGCTGGACCGCCTACTTCAACGCCGGGGACGACATGGAGATCTACGTCGACGTGACCACCCGCCCGGTGCTGGACGGGGACACGGTCACGGCGGTGGACCTGGACCTGGACGTGGTCCGCTTCCTCGACGGCCGGGTGGAGGTCCTCGACGAGGACGAGTTCGCCGAGCACCAGGTCCAGCTCGCCTACCCGGCCGAGCTGATCAGCCAGGCCCGGGCGACCTGCGACTGGCTGGTCGGGGCGGTATCGTCCCGGGCCGAGCCCTTCGGCCGGGCCGGCCCGGCCTGGCTGGCCCGGGCCCGCGAGGGAGCCTGACCCGTCATGGCCCTCCTGTCCGGGCTCCTGTTCGCGCTGCGGACCCGCCCCGGTGATCAGCCGGACCCCCGGCCCGGCGCACCGTGGCGGTACTGCGCGACGGCCTGCGTGCCGCGCCGCCCGGCGCCGTACGCGCGGGCCCGGTTCACTAGGGTGGCAGGGACAACGGGAGGACGGATGTCCGTGACACCAGACCCAGCTCACCTGAGCAATCATCACCGGAACACGCTGCGCCAGATCTTCGAGCACCCGGTCAGCCACAACATCGAGTGGCGGGCTGTCGTGTCGCTGCTCGACGCGGTCGGCACCACGGTGGAGCAGCCCGGCGT
>Ga0208714_1000286_pt1 | contig 14789 bp, 12 predicted proteins | sample NGESurshal072012_3_FD_184461 | JGI IMG/M metagenome (GOLD analysis project Ga0208714, IMG submission 184461) | Arctic peat soil microbial communities from Barrow, Alaska - NGEE Surface sample 415-1 shallow-072012 (SPAdes) | ecosystem: Environmental > Terrestrial > Soil > Wetlands > Peat ... | reverse complement strand
CGGCCTGCGGTACGTAGGTCCCCGCAGCGTCCTCGGCGAGGCGCACGACGACCATCCGCGCGAGCGCCGCCGCAAGCTCGCCGAGGCGCGCGATCGCGATCTGCCGACCGCCGCCCAGCTCGGCGTCGACGAGCCCCGCCAGCAGCTCTGTCTCCTCGCGCAGCAGCCGCGCGGTGCGCAGTACGTTGGCCTCCGCCGCCGGATGCACCGCCCGCAGCGCCGGCACCAGCCCGCGGCGCACGCGCACCCGCGCGTAGCGCTCGTCGTCATTGCTCTCGTCCTCGCACCAGCGCAGGCCGCGTTCGGCGCAGTAGGCGGCGGTCTGCTCGCGCGTCACTCCCAGCAGCGGGCGGATCAGTCGGCCCTCCACGGCTGGCATGCCCAGCAGCGCGCGGCGCCCCGGCGACGCGGCGAGGCGGTAGAGAATCGTCTCGACCTGGTCGCTTGCCGTGTGCCCGGTGGCGATCGACGCGTCGCGCGCGCCGATCTTCGAGCGGTCGGCCAGCCGCCGCGCCGCGTCATAGCGAAGCTCGCGCGCCCATGCCTGCAGGTTGCCCGGCTCGTCCTGGGGTCCCTTCCCCTGCATCTGCGCGGACCCGGCGTCGCCAGGGCGACCCGGCGCTGGTCCCGCGCACAGCACCGAAAGCTGCACACCGAGCTGCTCGCACAGCTCGCTGCAGAGCCGCTCGTCCGCGTCGGCCGAGTCGCGTAGGCCGTAGTTGACGTGCAGCGCGCTCACGTCGCCACTGCCGCACAGCTCGACGGCGACGTCGAGCAGGCACACCGAGTCCCTGCCGCCGGAGAGCATCGCAACGACCGGTCGCCCGTCGTCGAGAAGGCCTGCGGCGCGCACCGCCTCGCGAATCTCGGCGACGCCCACCAGCCTGCTCCTACCCCGTCCTGTCGGAGGCGATGAACAGCTCGGTCAGCTCGGGGAAGCCCTTCAGGCCGACCTCGCCGATGCGATCGAACTTCACGCCGTCGACCCCGGCGACCGCTTCCACGACGGGCCGCGTCACGAGCACCTCGCCGCCCCCCGCGCGCGCCACCACGCGCGCCGCCTGGTTGATCTCACGGCCGTAGTAGTCGCCGTCGCGGTACAGCGCGTCGCCGTAGTGCATGCCGATCCGCGGCGGCGGGTCGCCCTGCGCGGTAGCCGATCCCAGCGCCACCGCCCAGCGCGCGAGCCCGGCCGCGTCGGGACCGACGACCATCACCTCGTCGCCGAGCGTCTTGATCACGCGCGCGTCGGCCGGCAGCGTCTGCTCGACCGCCTCGACGAATCGCTCGACGGCGGCCAGCGCCTCCTCGTCGCCGCGCTCGACCGTCAGGCGCGCGTAGCCGGCGAGATCGGCGAACACGATCGCCACGCGCACGCGGCCCTCCTCGGACGAGCTCTCGGCGAGGTCGGTCTCCATGTGGCCGATCACGTCCTGCTCGACGAAGTAGCCGAGCAGCCGGTCGTGCGCGTAGCGCAGCAGCGGCACGACGAACGGGATCAGCTCGCGCGCGAGGCCCTCCATCTCCTCGGCGATCTCCACGTTGGGCATGCCCTCGCGCATCAACGGCTCGTGCACGTAGAGGTGGATCAGGCGCACCTCCGCTTCGGCGATCTGCGCGATCGACTGCCCGTACACGCGCGCGAGCTGCAGGAAGGCGACCGACGGCAGGCCCGCCTCGAGCATCGCAGCGACGTACTTCATCATCTGCATGTCCTCCTCGGACAACAGCACCGCTGACGCCGCGCCCAGGCCCATCGCCGCGAGGATGCGCTCGATCAGCGCCTCCTCCAGGCCGCTCTCGCGCGAGACCTCGCGCAGCGTGTAGCGCGGCTCGGAGCCGCTCAGCAGGTTCTCGATCGGACCGACCGCGAGCTGTCCGTTGTCGCTGGCGCGCTTGATCTGCTCGAGCGTGTGCCCGCGCGCGCGCAGGCGTGCGATCACGCGCACGTAGGCGACCGCCGCCGGCGTCCAGTGGCCGTCATAGCCGGGCACCAGGCCCCTGGCGATCCAGCGTCTGACCGTCGCAGTCGAGACGCCCGCGCCCGCAGCGACCTGCGCGAGCGTCGGCTCGGCGTGCTCCGGCGACGGATCTTCTGCGGGCTCAGCCACTCGGGCGCGACGCGAAGGGCTTTCCCATGCGACGCAGTCTAAAGTCGCGGCCGGTGCCCGACAGCGAGACCGTCTTTCCGAGCGCAATCCACCTGCATCCGACAGCACCGCTGGCCGAGCGCGTGCTGCTCCCCGGCGACCCCGGACGCGCGCTCGCGCTGGCGCAGCTGCTGCTGGCCGAGCCGCGCATGTTCAACCACAACCGCGGTCTGTGGGGATACACCGGCCGGGCGAGCGACGGCAGGGCGCTGACGATCCAGGCCACCGGCATGGGCGGCCCCTCCGCGGCGATCGTGCTCGCGGAGCTGATCGAGCTCGGCGCGCGCCGAGCGGTTCGCGTCGGCACCTGCGGCGCGCTGTCGGCCGCGCTGGAGCTCGGTGACCTCGTGATCGCGCGCGAGTCGGTCTGCGCGGATGGAACATCGCGCGCGATCGGCAAGCGCGAGCGAGCCGCAGCCGACCTCGGGCTCACCGAGGCGCTCGTGCGCAGCGCGCCGTCGGCGCACGCCGGCGCGATCGTCAGCGTCGATCTCTTCTACGACGAGGGCGCGCGGCGCGACGATCCCGACGACGCGCTGGCGATCGAGATGGAGGCCGCGACGCTGTTCGCCCTCGGCGCCGCCGAAGACGTGGCCGTCGCCTGCCTGCTCACGGTCACCGACACGTTCGATGCACGCGGAGCGCGCACGCGCATCGACGACCACGCGTTGCGCGCCGCCGCCGAGCGCATGGGCGCCGTCGCACTCGCCGCGCTCGCCGGCTAGCGAAGATCGCCGAGCCGGCGTGCGCCACGGGCGCGCGTCAGCGTTTGCTCGGTTTGGCTTTGCTTCTCGCCGGCTTGGTCGCGGCGCGTTTCGGTTTACCCGTGCGCGTCGCTGTTGCTTTCGCGCCGGCCGCTTTGCCGGCTTTGCTGGCCGCTTTGCCCGCCGCTTTGGCTTTGGTCGTCGCTTTGGCTTTCGCTTTGCGCGCGGTTTTTTTCGCCGCTTTGACCTGCGCTTTGCCTGCGGCTTTCGCTTTGCTCGCGGTTCTCTTGGCCGCAGTTTTCGCGCTCGTCGCTGTTGCTTTGCTCGCGCGTTTGGCTTTCGCCGGTTTGGCTTTGCCTTTGGTCGGTTTGCTGCGCGTCGGTTTGGCCGCCGCCGCCGCGCGTGCCGACTGCCCGCCCTCCGGGCGGAGCTTGCTCGTCAGCTTGCCGAGCTGCTCCTCGATAACCGACAGCCGCGCGTCGACGGCGCCCGGCGAAAGAGCGCGGTCGAGGCGATGCACGCCGTCCTCGATGCCCTCCAGCCGATGTGACACGGACCGCAGTCGCCGCGTCAGCCGTTCGATGTCTGCAGCCGACGGGATGTTCAGTGCACCCATTGCAACCTCCTGTGCTTGAGAAGCCTTCTCGCGGGCGTCGAACGCCCGACCGATCGCCCCTGTGATCAGGGGATTTTCAAGCAGGTCGGAAAGCGCTTTCCCCAACCGCTCCTCCGTGTTCCCGCTCAACCGCTCGCGCAGGCTCTTGGCGACGTTGCTCGCATCGGACATCCTTGCGCTCCCGGTCTCGAGGTCGGCGGGCTCGCTGGCCCGCGGCAGCTGATAGGTCGCCGCCGACGAGGAAGGATACGGTGCAGCGATGCCCGACCGTTTGTTCCTGTTCGTGCAGTTCGAGTTTCCGTGGGAGCTGGGACCGCCGGACGGGCGCTACCTGATGCGAGCTCACGAGGCGTCCGAGCCCGAGCGCGTGGTCGTGCTCGGAACGCTCGGCGCGCAGCGACGCGCGCCGGCGCGCGGGCAGATGCTGAGCGCCGTGTCGCGCTCCAAGTCGCGCCGCCGCCCGGCGCCGCCCGAGCCGGAGCCGACACCGGTCGTGACCGCGCGCGCGACGCTCGTCGATCCCGTTTCCGTGTCGGCCGAGCGCCAGGCCAAAGCCTGGCTTTCCGACCTCGACGGCGAGCGCGAGATCCAGGCGGCGGCGGCGGTGCTCAATCGCGTGCTGCACTTTCACCGGATCGCCGCGGCGGACCCCTACGTCCACGAGATCTCACCCGATCAGGCGCTGGTGATCAGGGCCGGCTGGGGCCAGGGCGAGCAGGTCGCCGACGGGCTCTGGCTGCACGCGCGCGAGCTGCCCTGGCGCGGGCCAGCGGGAGTGCGCAGGAAGCGCATCGGCGATCGCGCCGCGGCGCTGCGCCCGCAGGAGCGCCTGGCGGAGCTGCTCGGCGGGCGCGGAGCGACGCTGCTGTGCGAGGACCTCGTGCTGCGCGCGCGCCTGGACCTCGACAACGGACGCGTGGCGCACGCCGCGATCGAGCTGCGCGCCGCCTACGCCGCGGCGCTGACCGAGCTGCCCGCCGAGCGCCGCGAGGATCTGGCGATCCGCATCGCCGAGCTCGACAAGCTGCGCAGTGGTGTCGACGCGCAGGCGCGCGTCGCCTTCGCCCGCCTCGGCGAGCAGGAGTCCGACGCCAGTCCGGCGGCGAGCTCTACCGAGAGGCGCGATGTGCAGCCCGCGGCGGGCGCGGGCAAGCTCGACGAGGAGGTGGTGCGCCACGCGCTCGGGCGCCTGGAAGCGACACTCCGCGCCCGCACGGCGCCGGGGTTTAGGGTGAAGTGAGCGTGGACCCGACAACGACAGCCATCGGCACGTGGAGCGGCGGGCGCTTCATGCACTTCGGCGAGCCGCTTGCCGAGGATCGCCTGGAGGCACTGCTGCGTCCCGGCGAGGGGATCGACACGGTGATCACCGCCGACGCGTATGGCGCCGGCGAGGCCGACCTGGCGCTCGGGCGCGCGCTGGCGGGCGTCGCGCGCGAGGACTACTGCATCGTCGGCGCGATCGGCCACGACTTCTATGAGGGCAAGCGCGAGGGCGCCAAAGGCTTTCCCCGCTTCACCGACGCCCGCCTGCGCGGCGAGGCAGCCTACGGCGACTATATCCGCATGGCCACCGAGCGCAGCCTGCAGCGTTGCGGGGTCGACAGCTTCGACCTGCTGCTGCTGCACAACCCCGATCGCACCGGCTACTGGAGCCCGGCCGTGTGGGAGGGCATGCAAGCGGCGCGCGAGGCCGGACTGACGCGGCTGCTCGGCGTGGCCCCCGGACCGGCCAACGGCTTCACGCTCGACGTGATCGACTGCTTCGAGCGCTTCTCCGAGCAGATCGACTGGGCGATGATCATCCTCAACCCGCTCGAGCCGTGGCCCGGCGAGCTCGTTCTCGCGGCGGCCGGCGCACACGACGTGAGCCTGATCACGCGCGTCGTCGACTACGGCGGGCTGTTCCACGACGACGTGCTCCCGGGTCACTGCTTCGCCGAGTACGACCATCGCAAGTTCCGCCCCGACGGCTGGGTGGAGCAGGGCGCCAAGAAGCTTGCGCGGATGCGTCCGTATGCCGAGCGACACGGTCTGACCATGCTGCAGCTCGCGTGCGCGTGGAACCTTGCGCACGAGCCGGTGCACTGCGTCGCTCCGACGCTGATCCAGGAGAGCGGCGCCGACGCGCGCGCGGTCGAGCAAAAGCGCGCGGAGCTGGCTGGGGTCACGGTGCCGTCGCCGCTGAGCGCCGAGGAGCGCAGCGAGCTGCGCGAGATCGGCGACAACACCGGCTCGATGGCCTTGAAGGGGGCCAGCGTGGAACACAGCGGAGGTCCGCTGGCCGACCGTTGGCAGCTCGACGCAGAGCTGTCGGCGGTGGCGGCGCGCTGGGCGATCGAGCCCGAGCGCGACCTGCTCAAGGGGCAGCGCACGACAGTCAATCGATGAGGAGGCGACAGCGATGAGCATCGACGTCAGCGCCATCAAGCAAGGCCAGAGGATGATGTGGACGGCGGGGGACTACCCGGAGGTCTCGCGCCGAATCGCCTCCGTGGCGGAGCTCCTGGCCGAGCGGGTGGGCGCCCAACCGGGGCTCGAGCTGCTGGACGTCGCCACAGGCAGTGGCAACGTGGCGATCGCCGCCGCACGAGCCGGGGCGAAGGTCACGGGCCTGGACCTGACACCCAAGCTGCTCGACGTCGCGCGTGGCCGTGCATCGACGGCCGGGCTGGAGATCGAGTTCGTCGAGGGCGACGCCGAGGAGCTGCCGTTCGAGCAGGGCTCGTTCGACCGTGTCAGCTCATGCTTCGGCGTGATGTTCGCCCCGCGCCAGCAGGTGGCCGCCGCCGAGCTCGTCAGGGTCGCGCGTCCCGGCGCCACGATCGGTGTGACCGCGTGGACGCCCGAGGGCTTCGTCGGCGCAAGCTTCAGGGCTTCGGCGAGCTACATGCCTCCGATGCCGCCGGAGCTCAGGCCGCCGGTCCTGTGGGGCGACGAGGAGCACGTGCGCTCGCTGTTCGCCGACAGCGGCGCCGAGGTGACGTGCGAGCGGCGGAAGGTCACCTTTTCCGGAGAGACCGCCGAGGCGTGGCTGGCCGACGACGAGCGGATGCTCGGGCCGGCCGTGATGGCCAGGGCCGCGCTCGAGCCCCAGGGCCGCTACGAGCAGCTGCGCCACGACATGCTGGAGCTGTACGGCGGTTTCAACGAGGCCGACGACGGGTCCTTCCGCGTGCAGTCGGAGTACCTGCTCACGCTCGTACAGCTCCCGGGCTGAGCCCGCACGCTCGCCTCAGCTGCATGACCGAGCGCCGGGCCGCTCAGCGGCCCGGCTGAGCGCTCGGCGCGAGCTCGTCTACGAGCGCCTCGAGCTCGTGCACGACATCGCCGTCCAGGCGCACCTCGGCGATGTCGTCCAGCGGCGTCGGACCCTGCGTGACGATCGCCACCGCGCCGCCGGCCTCGTGTGTGAGCAGCGGCAGGCCGGCGACCGGATGGACTTCCAGCGAGGAGCCGACGCACAGCAGCAGGTCGGCGCGCTGACACATCGCTCGCGCCCGCAACAGAGCCGCGGCGGGCAGCAGCTCGCCGAACAGCACGACATCGGGCTTGATCGGGCCATCGCACGCAGCGCAGCGCGGCACGCCATCGTCGTCTGCCGCGATTCGCTCGCGCGTCTGTGCCAGCGAGATGTTGCCGCCACAGTCCGGACACGAGCAGCTGGCGATGCTGCCATGCACCTCCACTAGCTCGCGCGTGCCCGCCTTGCGGTGCAGCATGTCGATGTTCTGCGTGATCACGCCGTCGAGCAGGCCTTGGCGTTCCAGCGCGACCAGCGCCTCGTGCGCCCCGTTCGGCTGCTTGTCGCCGAGCGTCGCAAAGCGCTCGCCGTAGAAGCCCCAGAAGCGCACCGGGTCGCTGCGAAACGCGTCGATGTGCGCCACCTGCATGGGGTCGACGCGCTCCCACAGCCCGCTGCGCGGCGTGCGAAAGTCGGGAATGCCCGACGGCACCGAGATGCCCGCGCCCGTCAGCGCGACGGCCGAGCGCGCGCCGCGCACGAGCTCGGCCAGTCGCTGCAGCGGTGTTGTGTGCTGCTCTACCGACTGCGTAGAAGCATGGTTGTACGCAGTCGTCAAGACGACACCAACACCCTCCGCATCCGTCCGGTATGGATCGCGCCGGCGTTCATCGACCCTCGAAATGCGGCGCGCGTTTGCCGAGGAACGCGGCGATGCCCTCCTTGGCGTCGGCGCTCTGGAAGACCTCCGCAAAGGCGCGCTTCTCGGCCTCGATGCCCGCGTCGAGATCGCCGGCCGCGGAGATGCTCTTGATCTGCTCCAGCGCCAGCGGCGCGGCCTGTGCGAGCTTGCGCGCCCACGCCAGCGCGGTGTCGAGCAGTTCGTGGTCCTCGACGACGCGGTTGACCAGGCCGAACTCGAAGGCTTCGTCGGCGAGCACCGGGTCGCCGACGAGGTTCATCTCCAGCGCCTTGTTCGACCCCACCAGGCGGGGCAGGCGCTGGGTGCCGCCGAAGCCGGGGATGATCCCGAGCTTGATCTCCGGCTGGCCGAACAGCGCCGAGCGCGCGGCGATGCGCACGTCGCAGGCCATCGCCAGCTCGCAGCCGCCGCCGAAGGCCAGGCCGTTGACCGCGGCGATCGTCGCGATCTTGCCCGAGCCGAGCTCGCGAAACAACGCGTGCGTCTCATGGATAAGCGCCTCGCCGGCGGCGGCGTCCATCGTCGTGAAGGCCTTGATGTCGGCTCCGGCGGAGTACAGGAAGGGATTTGAGGAAGCGATGACGAGCGCGCGCACGCTGGACTGCTTGATCTTGCTCCACACCTTCTCCAGGTCGCCGGCGACCTGCGGTGAGATCGAGTTCATCTGGCCGTTGGCCAGCCAGGCGATCGCGACGCCGTCCTCGCGCGTCTCCAGCTTGATCACCTCGGCCGGCTGCTCGGCGTCGGGCTGCGGGTAGGCGTAGAAGCCCTGGCCGGCCTTCTGACCGAGCCGCCCCTGGGCGACCAGGCGGCGCAGGATCGTCGGCGGCGTGAAGCGCTCGCCGTAGCGCTCCTGCGCGCTCTCCATGCGCTCGAGCACCGTGTCCAGGCCCTCGGAGTCGGCGCGCATGAACGGCGGCAACAGGCCGCGCCGCGGGTCCAGCCCGGCGCCGGCCATCATCCCGAAGTCGATGTCGCGATGGCTGGCGACGCCCTCCTCGAGCACCAGGCAGGCCTCCAGGAACGTCTTCAGCGAGAGCAGCTCGACGAGCTCGTCGATGTCCGGCTCGGCGTCGCCCGGCAGGTTCGGATTGCCCTGCGGGTCATAGAAGCCGTCGCCGCCGGTCTTCGCGCCGAGCTTGCCGTCGGCGACGAGCTTCTGCATGCCCTTGGGGACGTAGAAGCGTTCTTCGCCGTATGACTCGATCAGGTGCTCGGCGACGTGCAGCACCGTGTCCAGGCCGAGCAGGTTGATCAGCTGGTAGGGACCCATCGGCAGCACGCCGGCCGAGCCCAGGCCTTCGTCGATCTTCTTGATCGACAGCCCCTTCTCCTCCTGCTCGCGCCACACCTCGGCGCTGGAGGAGTTGAGGATGCGATTGACGACGAACCCCGGCACCTCGGCACAGATGATCGGCTGCTTGCGGATCGCCTGCGCGAAGGTGACCGCCGCGCCGACCGTCTCGGCCGAGGTCTCCTCGCCCTCGACGATCTCGATCAGCGGCATGATCGACGCCGGGTAGAAGTAGTGAAAGCCGACGACCTTGTCCGGGCGCAGCGTCGCTTCGGCGATCTCGGTGATCGACAACGAGGAGGTGTTCGAGGCGAGCACCGCGTGGCCGGGCGTCGAGGCGTCGAGCTCGGCGAACACGGCCTGCTTGATCTCCATCCGCTCGGGCACGGCCTCGATCACGATGTCGACGTCGCCGAAGGCCGCGTAGGAGGTCGTGCCGTGGATGCGCCCGACGATCTGCGCGATCTGCTCGTCGGCCTGCTCGGCGGTGATCTTGCCCTTCTCGGCGAGTTTGCCGATCTGACCCGTCGTCACGTTGCGCGCCTCGTCGAGTCCCGCCTGCACGAGCGCGTCATCGATGTCCTTGAGCACCACCGGGATACCCGCGGCGGCGATCGTCTGGGCGATCTGGCCGCCCATCGTCCCGGCACCCACAACGGCGGCTTTGAACACGAACATGTCTTTTGCGTCTCCTCTTCTGGCTAGGGTTGCCGGAGCCTAGCGTTCACGGGCTCGCCACCGCACCTCTCGGGGTGCGCGCGGGTTGCGTGGGTAGGGAATGCGCAGCACGACCGAGGGTAGGAGGCAGACATGAACCACCCACACGAACTCGCCAGTGACCCGAGCCACGATGCCCGCCGGGCGCCAGCGGGCCGACGCCGGATGTTGACAGTCGTTGCCCTGCTGGCATCGCTGGCATTGCCGGCCGCCGCTCAAGCGGCGACCACGCCGAAGGTGAACACAACTGGCCCACGCGAAGTGAGCTATGGGTCAGCGGTGCTGACGGGGTCGGTCAACCCGAACGGCAGCAACACCTCCTACTACTTCCAGTACGGCGTCACCAAGGCCTACGGCTCGCAGACGGCGATCGCCGACGCCGGTTCCGGCACCAAGGCGGTATCCGTGCGCCTGCCGATCACCGGCCTGCAGCCGATCACCGTCTACCACTACCGGCTCGTCGCGGTCAACAGCTCCGGCGCGACGATCGGCGACGACGAAAAACTGCTGACGAGCAAGGTGCCGCTGTCGCTGGCGATCCTCGCCTCGCCCAACCCGGTGACGTTCGGCGGCACCGTGACCGTCCAGGGAACCCTGTCGGGCACCGGCAACGCCAATCGCGTGGTCGTGCTGCAGGCCAACCCGTTCCCCTACACCTCGGGCTTTCAGTCAGTCGGCAACCCCGGCGTCACGCTGGCCAACGGCGAATTCAAATTCGTCGTGCTCAACCAGGAACAGACGACGCAGTTCCGCGTCTTCACGACGACGAACACGCCCGTGATCAGCCCGGTGACGACGGAGAACGTCGCCGTGCGCGTGTCCAGCCACGTCGCTCGCACCAAGCGGCGCGGCTTCGCGCGGATCTACGGCACGGTCACTCCGGCGGTGATCGGGGCACAGGTCGGCGTGCTGCGCATCGCCCAGGGCCGCGGCATCCTCGCCGGCGGCACGGTGGTCAAGCCGGGCAACTCGATCAGCGGGAAGTTCAGCCGCGTGGTGCGCGTCAGCAAAGGCGCCTACCGCGTGCTCGTCAAGGTCGCGCCCGGCGGTGTCGTCTCCGCCTACGGAACGCCGCTGCTGATCCACTGAGCGCAGTGAGCGCCGCCGCGCATCGGCGACGGCGCTCGCCAGCCCATCAATCGATCAAAAGAACGTCAGCCCGAGAATGCCTCAGACGGCGACCGTTTCCACGCCGCCGACCTCGGCCGGCTCCTCGACACGCCGCGGCAACAGCGTTTCGCGGGCGATGACCAGGCGCTGGATCTGCGAGGTGCCCTCATACAGCTGCATGATCTTCGCGTCGCGGAACAGCTTCTCCACGGGGTACTCCTTGATGAAGCCGTAGCCGCCGTAGACCTGCACGGCTTCCGTCGCCGTCTTCATCGCCGTGTCCGCGGCGAAGCGCTTGGCGTGCGAGGAGATCAGCGTGTTGCGTTCGCCGCGGTCGAGCATCACGGCGGACTTCCACGTCAGCAGGCGCGCGGCCTCGATCTCGGTGGCCATGTCGGCAATGATGAACTGGATCGCCTGGTGCATCGCGATCGGCACGCCGAACTGCACGCGTTCGCGCGAGTAGTCGGTGGCGAACTCGAACGCGGCGCGGGCGATGCCCGTGGCCATCGCGGCGACACCCGGGCGCGTGCGGTCGAGCGTCATCATCGCGAGCTTGAAGCCCTGGTTCTCCTCGCCGAGCAGGTTCTCCGCCGGGACCTCAACGTCGTTGAAGGAGATCGTCGCCGTGTTCGACGCACGCTGACCGAGCTTGTCCTCCTTCTTGTCGACGACGACGCCCCAGTCGCGCTCGACGACGAACGCCGAGATGCCACGGTGCCCCGCGTCCTTGTCGGTCTTCGCGTAGACCGTGTAGTAGTCCGCGTAGCCGCCGTTGGTGATGAAGCACTTCGAGCCGTTGATGACGTACTTGTCGCCCTTCTTCACGGCCGTCGTGCGCATCCCCGAGACGTCCGAGCCGGCGTCCGGCTCGGTCAGGCAGAAGGACGCGAGCTTCGGCGCTTCGGTCAGCGCGCCGAGGTACTTCTTCTTGACCTCCTCCGAGCCACCGAGCGCGATCGGCGCCGTCGCCAGGCCGTTGCAGCCGAGCGACGTCTGGATGCCCGAACAGCCCCACGAGAGCTCCTCCTCGATCAGGCAGCCGTCGAGGTAGCCGGCGCCGGCGCCGCCGTACTGCTCTTCGATGTGCGAGTTCATCAAGCCGACCTCCCAGGCCTTCTCGATGATGTCCTGCGGCCACGTCCCGTCCTTGTCGTACTCCCAGGCGACCGGGCGTATCTCCTTGACCGCGAAGTCGTGCGCCATCTCGCGCAGGCTCTTCTGCTCGTCGGTGAGCGTGAAATCGACCATTTCTCGGTAAATCCCCCTAACAGGCTGGCGGGCGTCTGATGATTGACTGGTCAGTCAATCCCGACCAGCCAGGGTAGCGGAGCGCACACCGATCAGCAACAATCAGCTAGTGCCGCCGAGCGCCTTCGCGTTGCAGAGCGCCTTTCCCATCGTCGTCTTCGGCGCAGTCGCCGTGTCGGTCGTCATGTCGCTCGTCTTCCTGTTCAGCCGCGGTAGCGTCTTCGACCACATCGGCGACGGCGGCCTCACCGGCGAGAGCGATCCCTACGGCTCTGCGCCCCCTCCCGAAGCCGGCGCCGGCGGCTCGCCCGCCGAGCACGAGATAGAAATCCGCCAGATGCTCACCGCACGCAACGCGCGTCGCGTCGGCCGCGGCGAGGCGCCACTGGACATCGACGCCGAGATCGCCAAGCTGCTCGCGCCCGTGCAGTCAGCCGGGCACGACCCCGGGCTCACCACCGAAGTTCGCCAGCTCGTCGTCGCGCGCAACCGACGCCGCGAGCGCAAGGGCCTGGAGCCGCTCGACGTCGACCAGGAGGTTCAGCGAACGCTCGCCGAACTCGATCCCTAGGCAGCGCCTACACCCCCGGCGCGCTGCGCGGGCGATCGACTGCACGCCGGCAACACGCCGGCCACACCGCGGCCAGCAAGTCAGGTATAAACGCGCCATGAGCGACCCCCGCCGCTTCCAGCTCGACGAACTCACGATCCGTCCCGGCACATACTTCAACCCGCAGACCGAGGTCATGATCGTCGTCGACGATTCGCCCGAGGTCGACCACGAGATCTTCGAGTCCGACGACTTCGACGCCAGCGACTGGGTCCTCATCGCCGACGAGGCGCCCGTCGACGAACACCGCCGCGACGAGCTCATCGAGCACTTTCGCGTCACCTACGCGCCCGGCGGCGAGCTCCTCGTCGCCGGCGACGACGAGATCGTCGAAGACGAGGACGAGCTCGAACCCGACGACGACCTCGAGCTCGACCGCGAATAGCGCCGCAGTCGCCGCCTCCCGGGCGGGCAGGGTTCGTATGTCCCGTCGCACGCCGCGTATAACCATGGCTATCGCTGCGTGTAAAAGCAGCAACAGACCTCACGCACGCCGGTTCGGCGCCGTCGCGGACGTCGCTGCACCGCCGCAACTCGCGCGACCGCGCGCGTGTTCCTCAGAGCATGCGCTCCCCGCCGCCGCGCCGCGCTGCAACGCCCGCTGCATCCCCCGCGCGAACGCAGGCCGTGCGTAGCATGCGCCGGGTGCGCGCAAAGCTTCTCTGGGCGCTTGCCCTCGGCGTCCTGACGCTCGTCGCCGCGACCGCCTCCCCGGCGGCGGCCGCAGGCCCGAGCGTGTCCGGTGCGCTGCAGAGCCTCAAGCGCAGCGGTGCGATCACGCCGGCCCAGTACACGCAGTACTACAAGGCCTACGTCGCCGCCAAATCCTCACTGGGCAGGCTCAGCGGCACGCGGCACACGGAGCTCGGCGCGGTGATGAGCAACGTGCAGGCAATGGCCGCGAGCGGCTACTTCAGCGCGTCGCGCCTGCCGGTGATCTTCCTCACGCTGGAAAACAACCGTCACTGGTGGACCACCGAACCGCTGCTGTCCAGCGGCACGCGCGTCAGCTTCCCTCACAGCCTGATCGTGTGGGAGTACTACGCCGGCCAAGGCATCGAGATCCAGTGGCTGGGGACGTTCGGCGAGGGCAACGGCTACTACCTGTCAGGCCACGAAAACGCCAACCTGCGCCAGCTGCTCTCGGAAGTGCTGCCGCTGGCGACCCAGCGCGCCGGCGGCATCGCCTGGGAGTACATGTTCCAGTTCGACGGCGGCCGGCCGCCGTGGACGAGCGGGCTGTCGCAGGGCACGGCGCTGCAGGTGCTCGCGCGCTCGTGGTCGCGCTTTAAGGAACCGGCGCTGCTTACGGCGGCGCAGCAGGCTGTCGGCATCTTCCAGACGCCGCCCTTCACCGGTGTGCAGGTCAAGACGCCCACCGGCTCGCTGTACGCCGAGTACACCTACGCGCCGAGCGACCGCATCCTCAACGGCTTCATCCAGGCCGTCGTCGGGCTCTACGACTACACGCAGATCACCAAAGACCCGCTCGGGCTGAAACTGTTCGAAGCCGGCGACGCGCAGGCTCGCGTGGAAACCCCGCGCTTCGACACCGGCGCCTGGTCGATGTACGACCAGTACTCCGAATCGAACCTCAACTACCACGAACTGCTCAGCGAATTCCTGGCGCACCTGTGCGAACGCACGCGCAAAGGGCCGCCGATGACGACCGCTCCCGCGCCAGCCCCGACGCCGGCGCCGACGACGACAACGACGACGCCGACGCCGACCACCACCACGCCGACCACGCCGTCGGGCGGCACCGAACCGACCGGTCAGCAGACGCGCGTGCGCGCGAGTACGACGCGTGGTGGTCGCGCCGCCGCGACGTCGCCGCCGCCCACGCCGATCGCCGGCGATCAGGTCTACTGCACGACGGCGCAGAAATTCACGACGTACTTGAAGACGCCGCCGGTGATCTCGCTGCTGACGAAAACGCTGAAGGGCGGGACGCGCGCCGGCGTGCAGCTGTCGTTGTCGAAGGTCTCGACGGTCCGCCTGACCGTCCGCCAGGGCTCGCGTACGGTGTGGACGAACAGCGCGTACGTGGGCCGCGGCAAGCCCAAGCTGCTGTGGTCGACGCCGCCCGGCGGCGGCACCTTCGGCGTGACGCTCAGCGCAACCGACCCGGCGGGCAACTTCGCGACGGCGACCGGCTCGATCGTCGTCTC
>Ga0208714_1000285_pt1 | contig 14791 bp, 12 predicted proteins | sample NGESurshal072012_3_FD_184461 | JGI IMG/M metagenome (GOLD analysis project Ga0208714, IMG submission 184461) | Arctic peat soil microbial communities from Barrow, Alaska - NGEE Surface sample 415-1 shallow-072012 (SPAdes) | ecosystem: Environmental > Terrestrial > Soil > Wetlands > Peat ... | reverse complement strand
CCGACCCCACGACGCAGTTCTTTGCCAAATTCAGTCTTCAAACCGGAGCCCCTAACGCATGAATGAACTAAATTCCACGCTCGCCCGAGTATACGCAAAACCTGCTCTGCTCCATACACCCTAACCCGGTTGTGAGCGCGCCAAACCGGATGCTATCCTCCATTTTATGCCGGATTCGGCCAAGCCTCCGTCCACCCTAGCTCCTCCTCATTCCCTCGAGCATTCCGAGCGTCAGTTTGAGGCGCTCTTGGCGGTCAGCGAGACGATCGCTCAGCAGCACGACTTGAAAGCGCTTTTCCACGATCTCTCCGAGCGGCTCCACTCGGTTCTCGCTTTCGACTTTCTCGCATTGGTTCTTCATGACCCCGCGCGAAACACCATGCGGCTTCACACTCTGGAAACCCGCGAACCACATGACAAAGAACCGGCCAAGGAATTTTCCGTCCAAAATCACCCAGCGGGATGGGTCTGGGAAAACCAGCGGCCGTTTCTGGCCCTCGATACTGAAAAAGATACGCGCTATCCGGAATTCATGCAGCGGTTGCTCGACGTCGGAGTGCATTCCTTCGCTATTGTGCCCCTCACCACTGCGCAACACCGCCTCGGCGCGATGTCTATAGGCCGCTATGTTCCACACGGCATGAGCGACGCGGAACTCGATTTCATCCAGCGCGTCGCAAGGCAAGTCGCTGTCGCGGTTGATAACGCACTCAACCTGGAAGCCGCGCAAGCCTATCAGCAACAATTGGCCCGCGAACGCGATCGACTTCAGGTGCTCCTCGACATCAACAACATTCTCGTCAGCACTCGCGACACCGGCACGCTGTTCCAGGGTATTGTCTCTTCGCTGAAGCCGGTGTTGCGCCACGACTACACCAGTTTGGCCCTCTTCGACATTTCTTCCGGGCTGCTGAAAATCCACGCGCTGGAAATGCCCGGCAGCATGAATAAGTTGCCGAAAACGGAGTTCACGGTCTCCCTGCAAGACACGCCTGCGGGCCAGTGCTTTACCAGCGGCCAGGTGCTCATCGCGCGTGGCGCTCAACTGGACAGTTTCAGCGCGGAGGTGATTCGATTCCTGCGCAAGGAAGGTGTTGAGGTCATTTGTTGCGTTCCGCTTTCCACCAATGGGCGCAGCTTTGGCACCATCAATCTGGCCAGCCGCGATCCGCAGGCTTTTTCCGCCACCGATGTGGAGTTGCTGCAACAAGTCGCCGCGCAAGTTGCCATCGCTCTTGAAAACGCCTTGGCCTTCAAGGAAATCGATGCGCTGAAAGACAAGCTCGCCGTCGAAAAGCTTTATCTCGAAGAAGAAATTCGCAGTGAATTCAATTTTGAGGAAATTATTGGCGACAGCCCCTCTCTCCGACGCACCCTCTCCCAAGTCGAACTTGCCGCCCCCGCCGGCACAACAGTGCTCATCCTCGGCGAAACCGGCACCGGAAAAGAGTTGATCGCCCGCGCCATTCACAATCTAAGCCCCCGGCGCGAGCGCACCTTTGTAAAAGTGAATTGCGCGGCTATTCCTGCTGGACTCCTGGAGTCCGAACTGTTTGGCCATGAACGTGGCGCATTTACCGGCGCTCTTACCCAAAAAATCGGCCGCTTCGAATTTGCAGATAAAGGCACGCTGTTTCTCGACGAAGTAGGGGATCTACCTCTGGAGCTTCAGCCCAAACTTCTGCGTGTTTTGCAGGAGCAGGAATTCGAGCGCCTCGGCAGCAACCGCTCCTTGCGCGTGGATGTCCGTGTCGTCGCCGCGACCAACGGTGATTTAGCCCAACTGGTCGAAGAGAAAAAATTCCGCAGTGATCTTTACTATCGCTTGAACGTCTTTCCCATCGTCCTCCCTCCCTTGCGCGAACGTCCCGAAGACGTTCCCCTGCTCGTCCGCTATTTCGTGCAGAAGATCAGTCGACGCCAGAACAAAACGGTCGAATATATTCCGTCGGATGTAATGGACGCGCTGGTGAACTATTCCTGGCCCGGTAACGTTCGTGAATTGGAAAATCTGGTTGAACGCGCGGTGCTGCTCTCTTCCGGGCAGGAATTGCAGGTGCCGATCGCCGAGCTGAAGGCTTCCCGCTCGAATACCTCGCGCACGGTTTATCCCGGTGACGCCTTCAGTCCGCTCACTCTGGTAAATTCTCCCCCGCGCCCGTCGCCCTCAGGCTCCCTTGCTACACTCGAAGAAACCCAACGCCAGCATATTTTGCGCGCTCTCCGGCAAACCGAATGGCGTTTATCCGGTCCCAAGGGCGCTGCCAAATTACTCGGCATCAAGCGCACCACACTCCAGGCTCGCATGCGCAAACTTGCCATCAAACGACCGATTTAGCGGCTTCAAAAAAGTTCACTTTTGGCCAACACCTCTCCCCTCGTCTGCCTTGGCAGCCGCATGCGAGTATGCTCTCCTTATAAGGATGGCCTTGAAACACCACTCCCTCTTTCCCAGCTTCCTGCGCGGTATTGCGGGTCTTTTGTTTACGCCGCTGCTTTGGCCGGCCACTGCCGCCATCGCCCAGGATGATTTGCCGCGCATTCGCTTCGTCCGCAATCCGGACCCGGCCCCAACGTTCCTGCTGAAAGATCTGGAAGGCAAAGACCTCAAGCTCGAAGACTACCGCGGCAAAGTGATTCTCTTGAATTTTTGGGCTACCTGGTGCGGGCCTTGCCGCGCCGAAATTCCCAGCCTGATCGATTTGCAGAAGCGCTATAAAGATCGCTTGCAAGTCATTGGTCTGGCCATTGATGAAGAGGATGAAGCTTCTGTCCACAAATTCGCCGTTTCGAAAGGCATCAACTATCCGATCGCCATGGGCACGGTGGATGTTCGCATCGCCTACGGTGGAGTCGCAGCGCTGCCAACCGTGTTCGTGATTAATTCCGATGGCGCCATCGTTCAAAAGCACGTCGGGCTGTTCAATCCCCGCTTGTATGAAACGGAAGTGCGCGCCTTGCTCGATCTTCCCGTAGCCGCAAAAATCGAAACCTTTGCCGACAATGGTGAAATATTTCTGCAGCACGCTGACCGTGCCACCACCCTTCCCGGAGTCGACCTCTCTACTCTTTCGCCCGAACAGAAAGCCGCCGCTCTCCACAAATTCAATGCCGAGTCCTGCGATTGCGGTTGCAAATTTACTCTTGCCCAGTGCCGTATCTACGATCCTGCTTGCCAAATCAGTCAGCAGCGCACCGCCGCCATCGTAAAAGAGGTCGCCAACGCAAAAACGGCGCAACCCGCGGCGCCTCCGCCTGCGGCCGGTCCCGTCGCTTCACCTAAACAATAAATATTTGTCTTTTTCTACCCCGCCTAGGGCACCGTCAAGTTCGCCTGCGGCTCACTTCTTTGCCAACTCCATCACCGCGCTGGTCATGGCCACCACTCCGGTGCGTATCGCGGGCTCGGCTGACGGCGCGAATTCGCTGGAGTGCAGGCTCGGCAACCGCGTCCCCTCCTCCTGCGCCTGCTTCCACTTGTTCGGGTCTACCGCGCCCAGCCAGAACATCGTAATCGGTGGACGCGGCTCCTGCAGCGCAAACAAACTGAAATCCTCGCTGGCCATAATCGGTATCGCGGGAAGCACATTGTCTTTGCCAAGCGATTTTTCCAGTGCCGCGCCGACCTGGCGCGCCAGTGCCCCATCGTTTATCGTTGCCCCCACATTGCTCTTACTGATCTCGATGATCGGCGCGCGCTCTTCCGGTATTCCCGCCGCGGCGGTAATTCCCTTGGTCATGCGCACAATCGCATTGAGTGCCTTCGTCCGTTGTTGCGGGGTCATCGTCCTCACCGTCAATTGCAGGTGCGCCTCATCGGGAATGATGTTGTGCTTCGTCCCGGCATGAATCGACCCCACGGTGATCACCGTCGGCGTTAGCGGATCCATCTCCCGGCTCACTATCGTCTGTAAGTCCACGATCAATTCGGCCGCAATGATGATCGGATCTTTGCTGGCTTGCGGTGCCGCCCCGTGTCCTCCAAATCCTCGAATGGTGATGTCCACCGAGTCGCTCCCTGCCAACAGCGGCCCTTCAATCCACGCCACCTTACCCGCGGGCAGGAACGGGTTGTCATGCAACGCCAGCACATAATCCGGTGTGGGGAATTTTGTGAACAGTCCCGCGTTCAGCATTGCCCGCGCCCCCATTCCCATCTCTTCCGCGGGCTGCCCGATCATCACGACGGTTCCGCTCCATTGCGATTTGCTTTCCGCCAGCATCTTCGCCGTGCCCAAAAATATAGTCATGTGCAAGTCGTGCCCGCAGGCGTGCATCACTCCCACTTCGCCATTCGGCCGTTTCACCCGTACTTTGCTTGCATAACTCAAGCCGGTGTTTTCCGTCACCGGCAACGCATCCATATCTGTGCGCACATACACCGTGGGCCCCGGCCCGTTTTTCAGCACCGCCACCACACCGTAAGCGACATTCTCCGGACTCTCATATTTCCCAAAATGATCGGTGACTTCGTAGCCAAACTTGCGCAGTTCCCCAGCCACCAGCGCTGAAGTTTCTTTCTCTTGCGTCGACAACTCCGGATTTTCGTGGAAGTGTTTATACGTCCCCACCCAGTCGCCCAGGTTCTTCTCGATCTTCTGATCGAGCTCGCTTTGCGCTCTCCCCGGCAGAGCGCTTCCCACTGCCAGCACCCCCAAAACGGCCCATTTCCTCCAGCGGTTTAACATTCTTCCCTCCACCTGAAACCACCGGAATCTTATCAGAATTTCCACCACCGCCCCCCACGGGCCTTTTCTCTTGCCCTCCCGCAATTTGCACATTACACTCCCGCTCCAACACGCTATCAGCGTCAAATATTGGAGGCTATCGATGAATCGTCGCGTTTCTTTGCTCGCAGTGTTGCTCGCCGTAGGAGTTTTTGTCACCGTGCATGGCGCTTTCTCGCAAACCGATCCCTCCGCCAAACGCCGCGCCATCAATCTTCCTGATAAACCTGCCCAAGCGGCCTTCAGCAGCGCCATTCTCTCCGGCGACACACTCTACATTTCCGGGAACATCGGACTCGATCCCAAGACTGGTAAGGCTCCCGAAAAGATCGAAGACGAGATCAAGCTCCTGCTCGACAGCTACAAGACCCTCCTCGCCCAGGCCAACATGACCATGGACGATCTCACCTATGTACAGATTTCCTGCACCGACCTCGCCTACTACGACAAATTCAACGCTGCCTACAAAACCTACTTCACCAAAGATCTTCCTGCCCGGGCCTTCATCGGTGTCGGCTCCCTGCTTCGGGGCGGACACTTTGAAATGCAGGCCATCGCTGTTCGTCACTAGAAAGCCCGGCAGAACTCCGCTTGACAAGCAGGCTGCCCTAACTTAACGTTGTTAAGTTAGAAGGGATAGTTAATACAATGGGCGTCAAAGAGCGCAAACTCCGAGAAAAGAAATTCCTCCGCCAGGAGATCCTCGATGCTGCCAGCGAGCTCTTCGTGAAGGAAGGCTACGAAAACGTCTCCATGCGCCGCATTGCCGACAAGATCGAGTACTCTCCCACCACAATCTATCTCTACTTCAAAGATAAGGCGGAACTTCTCGAGCAGGTTTGCCACGAAACTTTTTCCCGTCTTTCGCTGCATCTGGGCCGTATTTTAGAGCAATCCGGTGATCCCCTGGATCGTTTGCGGCGGGGTTTGAAGGCTTATGTCCACTTCGGTCTGGAGAATCCTCATCACTATCGCGCCACCTTCATGATGCCTATCCCGGAAGGTTTCGATAAAGAAAAATATACCAAACCGGATTCACCGGGCCTGCAAACCTTCGATTTCCTCCGCCGCTGCGTTTTCGATTGCATCGCCGCAGGGAAGTTCCGTTCGCAAGATGCGGAATTGATCAGCCAGACTCTGTGGTGCGGCATGCACGGAGTCACTTCGTTGCTAATCACCCATCTGCAGTTCCCGTGGGTTGGCAAGGAGCAAGTGATTGATTCTGTTGTGGATACTTTGATTTCAGGGGTGGTGGGAAAGACTCAGTAGAGTAGCTAAATTTTTTTCATTCACACTTAACACTGTTCTATTGCATTGCGATGTTACTTTTGTCTGGCTCGTTTCGTACTTATCTTTGTACCCCGTTCACGGAGCTTTTCCATGGCACTTCTCGCTCGACGTAACCTCTTCCACGACCGCATCCGCTTTGCGGTTACCCTTACGGGCATCGTCTTCGCGCTTGTCCTGATCATCATTCAGTTCGGGCTTTTCCTCGGATTTACCACCACCACTTCGAACAATATCGACAACTCTCACGCCGATTTGTGGATCGTGTTTCAGGGCGTCGGATACTTTGACACCTCTCGCGAATTTTCCGAGCGCAAGTTCTATCAAGTCCTCGCCACTCCCGGCGTTCAGCAAGCCGAAAAATATATGCAAGGCTTCGCCAATTGGAAGCGCCCCGACGGCCGCATGGAAAATATTCAAATCATCGGTTTTCACCCCGGCGGTGGTTTAGGTGAACCCTGGAATCTCGTCGAAGGAAACGTACAGGACGCTAAGAACGAAGACGCCGTAATTGTCGACGACGTCTACAAGGAAAAACTAGGCGTGGCAAAAATTGGAGATCGTGTCGAAATCGGCCGCCGCAGAGCCCGCGTTGTGGGCTTCACCCACGGCATCCGCTCCTTCACCACTTCTCCCTTTGTGTACACCACCTTTAAGAATTCGCTCAATTACACCAATCCCAAATCGCAAGAGGGGGACCTTTCCTACATCCTCGTCAAAGCCGCGCCTGGAATTCTGCCGGCTCAGCTAAAGCAAAATCTGCTGGAGCGTGTCACCGATGTGGACATTTACACCACCGCGGAGTTCAGCCAGCGCACCCGTTTCTACTGGATGTTCACCACCGGCGCGGGCCTGGCCGTCCTGACCGCCGCCCTCATGGGCCTCATCGTCGGCATCGCCGTTGTCGCACAAACCATTTATGCCGCCACCATGGATCACATCCGCGAGTACGGCACCCTCAAAGCTATTGGCGCCACCAACGCCTATCTCTACCGTGTCCTGATCGAGCAAGCCATTTGGAGCGCTGTGCTCGGCTACATCCTCGCCATGCTCATTGCCCACTTCATCGTCCAGGGGAGTGAAAAAGGCGGCGCCGTCATCCTTATGCCTCCCGCCATGCAGATCGGCATGTTCTTCCTCGCTATTTTCATGTGTATCACCGCCGCACTCGTTTCCATTAACAAAGTCACGCGCCTCGATCCCGCCATGGTTTTCAAAGGATAGGTGAACAACATGGATTCGCTGCAATCCAGAAAAACGGTTATCCGTACCCAGGGACTCACCAAAATCTACAACGAGGGGCCCAGTCAATTCCGCGCGCTTTCCGATGTCGATCTGCAAATCCACTCCGCGCAACTCACGCTTTTAATGGGCCCCTCTGGCAGCGGCAAGACCACCTTGCTCTCCATCCTTGGCTGCATTTTGCGCGCTTCGGCGGGGCGCCTTGAATTGCTCGGCGAAGATGTAACCGCTCTCCCCGAAAAAGAATTGCCGCGCATTCGCCGCGAAACAATCGGCTTCGTCTTTCAAGGATTCAATCTCTTTCCCACGTTGACCGCCCTGGAAAATGTTGTCCTGGCTATGGATGTGCGCGGCGTTCGTGGCGACTCTGCCAGGAAGCGCGCCGAACAGTTGCTTGTCGAAGTGGGGTTACAAGACCGTATGCGCGCCTTTCCCGCCGATATCAGTGGCGGCCAGAAACAACGCGTCGCCATCGCTCGCGCCCTGGCCGGCGATCCCCCCATCTTGCTCGCCGATGAGCCTACCGCCGCCCTTGATTCGACCAGCGGCCGCGCCGTCATTGAACTACTGCAACGATTAGCGCACCACCACCAGCGTGCCGTCGTCATGGTTACTCACGATCCTCGCGTGCTCTCCTACGGCGACCGCATTCTGCATCTCGAAGATGGCTGCCTGGAGCGCGAGGAACTCCGGCCGCTCGGCCCGGCGGCGCGCCCCGCTTTTCCGTCCATCTCCGCTGCCGCGAATTGTTCGGAAGGATCTGTCGTCGAGTTCTAGTTCAATTTGCATTCGAAGGAGCATCACCATGAAGCGTTCCCCTTACATTCTTATCGCCGCGGCAATCCTTTTTCTGCTGTCCACCGTCGAATTGTTGCGTAGCCGCGAACACAGCGTCAACGCCGCTCCCCCACCAGCTTCTTTAACGCCGCCGCGCGACGGCCTGATCGCCGCACCCGGACGAATCGAAGCAATCTCTGAAGAAATTCGCGTCAGCTCCGAACTCAGCGGACGGCTGAAGTCCGTCGCCATCGAAGAAGGTGACCGTGTGCATAAAGGTCAGGTCTTGGCACAAATCGAAAATGACGATTACATCGCTCGCGTTGCTTCCGCGGAAGCCGCTCTCGCCCAGCGGCAGGCCGAACTCTCGCGCACCATCAATGGCGCCCGCTCTCAAGAACGTCGCGCTTCGCAGGCCAGCGTAAACGCCGCACAGGCGGTACTCGAAAATTCTCGCCGCGAAGCAGAACGCCGCCACACCCTCGCCGACCACGAAATGATCTCCCGCGATGAAGCCGAACGCTACGAACGCGCCTATCAGGTTGCCCGTGCGGAGTTCGAGCGCGCTTCCCAGGAATTCTCGCTCGTCGATGCCGACCCTCGTGAAGAAGATCGTTGCCGTGCCGAAGCCGCCGTTGCCGCTGCTCAGGCCCAATTGGCCGAGGCGCGCGCCTATCTCGAGAAAACCTACATCCGCTCGCCCATCGATGCCATCATCTTGCGCAAATTCCGCCGCGCCGGCGAAAGCGTCTCCACGCAATTCGATTCGCCCATCGTCACCCTTGCCGACGATTCTTCCCTCCGCGTCCGCCTCGATGTCGACGAGGCCGACGTCGCGCGCTTGCATCTTGGTCAGTCCGCCTTCATCACCGCGGAGGCTTACGGCAATCAGAAATTTACCGGCCACGTCATCCGCGTTGGCCGCATTCTCGGCAAGAAGAACATTCGTACCGATGAACCTAGCGAGCGCGTCGACACTAAAATCCTCGAAACTTTGGTGCAATTGGATCCCGGGCAATCCTTGCCTCTAGGTCTCCGTGTGGACTCATTTGTACGTGTGGCAGAACGCTAACGCTCAAGCGGAAGTGCCTATATATGGGCATATACTGATTTATATGTATATGGCAAGTGCCCGTATAAGGGTAAATGACGTTTTCGTCAATTTGACAAAATTATGTATCTATATGATTGTAAACATATTAAAAACATTTCCCCATCATTTTCATTTGGAGTCCCGCATGCTCTCTACAACCGCGAAAGTTGCCGATACTATGCTGCGAATCACCACCGAAAACCGTAGGGGTAGGCTTATTTTAAGCGTCGAAGGACGCCTGGCCGGACAGTGGGTTGGCGCCCTCGAACAATGCTGGCGCGAACTCTACGCCGCTCATCCGCGCCAGAAATTCAGCATCAATCTCTGTGGTGTCAGCTTTATCGACAACGCCGGCAAGATTTTGCTCAAAGAAATGCACAGCCTCGGCGGCGAGTTGCTCGCCGAAGGCTGCCTCAATCAGGCTATCGTAAACGAGATCGCAGGTTCTCAAGCCAAGCAAGAGCCTGCCCAGAAGAAATCCGATGAAGACACCAAGGGCACCACGATAATTTTCTACGCCGCCCTTTTCAGTTTGTTGATTCTTCCCGCGGCTTCGCACGCGCAAACGCCACCGGCCCAGGCCACTCAGCCGGCCGCTGCACCGACCGATGTGCAGCGCTTGACCCTCGAACAAGCTGTCAGCCTGGCGTTGAAGCAAAATCCCACGCAGCAGATCGCCGTGTTGAACGCTGCGGAAAGCGTTCAGGACAGAAACATCACCCGTGCCGAACTCTTGCCGCAAGCCAATTTGAAAGTCGCGGATTCCGCTAACCGCGTGAACCTGGCCGCGCAATTTGGCGGTAATATTCCTCCGCAGTTTCCGTTTCCCCACCATATCGGTCCCTACCAGATTTTTTCTGCGGGACCAACCTTCAGCAGTTCGGTGATCGACCTTTCCCTCTGGAAGCGTTATCAGTCTTCCCGCAGTAATGTCGACGCGGCTAAGGCCAATAGCCTTACCACCCGCGAGCAAGTCATTCTCCTAGTCGTTTCGCAATACATCGGTACGCTTCGCGCCGTCGCCAACGTGGAAGCCTCGAAATCCCGTGTCGAACTGGCACAGGCCCTCTTCGATCAAGCCGCCGACCTGCAAAAAGAAGGTGTGGGCACGGGCATCGACACGTTGCGCGCTAACGTCGAATTGCAAAATGAAAAGCAGCGCCTCATTGAAGCGGAAAACGAGCGTGATTCCTCCCTCTTCGGTCTCATCAAACTTCTCAATCTGGATCCGCGTCAAAAAATTGCCTTGGCCGACGCCCTGAATTTTTTTGACACCCCGCAGCCCGACGTCGATGCCAGCATCGATCAAGCGCTCTCCGGCCGCCAGGAATGGAAGGCCATTGAGTCGCAGGAAAAGTCGCTCGCTTACGAACGGCAATCCGCCCAATATTCGCGCCTTCCCTCGCTGCGCTTCGACGGCGACTGGGCCTACCTCGGCACCTCCTCCAACAACGGAATCCCCACTTATCAATATCAGGCTTCGGTGAATATGCCGCTGTTCACCAGCGGAAGAATCAAGGCGCAAATTGCCAAGGCCGACATTGAACTGCGCAAGGTAGAGCAACAAAAAGCCGACCTGCGCAACCAGATCGCGCTGGACGTCAAAACCGCCCTGCTCAATCTGTCCTCCGCGCGCAGTGAAGTACAAGTCGCCAACCTCGGCGTCGAACTGGCCCGGGAAGAAGTCTCGCAGTCGCGCGATCGCTTTCAGGCCGGCGTCGCCAACAACATTGAAGTCATTTCCGCGCAAGACTCTCTGGCGCGCGCAAACGATAACCAGATTGTGGCCCTCTACCGTTTCAATCAGGCGCGCGCTGACTATGCCCGTTCGGTAGGCCAAATGGAAAAGACTTACACCAAGTGAGGGTGCAGCAATGAGTGTGGAAATCGAAGTCGGCCTGGAAAACGCCGCCAAGGTTCGCGTTCCTCTCAGTGAACAGCTGAAGCAGGGATCGAAGCCTGAACCGCTCGGAAATCCCAACATCCGCCGCGGCCTGATCCTGGGCGGCGTTCTGTTGCTTGCGACTGTGCTCGGCCTTTTCTTCTACTATCACAATCGCGAATCCACCGACGATGCGCAAATCGACGGCCATATCACTCCCGTCGCGGCAAAAATTTCCGGCCGCATTGGTAAAGTTCTGGTGAAAGACAACCAACCCGTCCAAGCCGGCGAACTGCTGGTTCAGATCGATCAGGGCGATTATCAGGCCGCGCTTGATCAAGCCAAAGCCGCGCAGGCCCTCGCCGAAAGTGAAGCGCGCTCCGCAGGCTTCGATGTTCCCCGCACCACGCTAGATGTTGCCAGCGGAACCTCCAGCGCGGAAGCGCAACTCGCAGGCGCTCAAGCGGATTTCACGCGCGCGCAAGCGTCTTACGAACAATCGCAAACCGCCGACCTCGCCGTTGCCCAAGCCAACGTCGAACATAGCCGAGCGAATGCTCAACTTGCCAAAGCAGATTTGGCGCGCTACGCCCCGCTCATGGAAAAAGGCGAAATCTCGAAGCAGCAATTTGACGCTGCCAAAGCCAATGCCGACGCTTCCGCCAGTTCGCTGGTCGCCGACGAGCAACGCCTCGCTCAGGCGCAACGCAACATTCAAATCGCCCACGCCCAGCAGGAAGCTTCCAAGGCGCGCGTCGATCAAGCCAAAGCAGGCGTAAGTTCCGCGCTGGCCGACCGTAATCGTGTCGGCATGCGTTCCGCCGATGCGCAAGCCAAGCTCGCCAAAGTCGATCAAGCGCGCGCCCAGGTCGAAGCCGCCCAACTCAATCTCAGCTACACCAACATCACCGCTCCCGTCGATGGTGTCGCCACCCACAAACAAGTCGAGCCCGGCCAAATCGTGCAGCCCGGACAAGGCCTCCTCGTCGTCGTTCCCCTGCAAGACGTTTGGGTCACCGCCAACTTTAAGGAAACGCAGTTGAAGAAGATGCGCGCCGGGCAGAAAGCCAGCGTCAGCGTCGATACCTACGGTAAAACCTTTCCTGGTCACGTGGATTCCCTCGCCGGAGCCACGGGCGCGGTCATGAGCCTTCTTCCTCCGGAAAATGCCACCGGAAACTACGTGAAAGTTGTTCAGCGCATACCAGTAAAAATTGTTCTGGATCCGATTTCGCCCGATGTCGCGATCCTGCGTCCCGGTATGAATGTGGATGTAACCGTTATTACGGAGTAGCTCGCTTCACGGCGCATCAACATGCTTGAGAAAATCACAAATCGCCTGCGCTTGCCGGACGGCACGATTAACCCTTGGGTGATCGCCGTTACCGTCACGCTGGCCACCTTCATGGAAGTTTTGGACACTTCCATTGCCAACGTGGCCCTTCCGCATATTCGCGGCAGCCTTTCCGCCAGCGCCGATGAAGCCACTTGGGTGCTCACCTCCTATCTGGTTTCCAATGCCATCGTCTTGCCGCTTTCCGGCTGGCTCTCTTCCCTCATCGGTCGCAAGCGCTTCTACATGTCTTGCGTGGTTGTCTTTACCCTCAGTTCATTTTTGTGTGGATTCGCCCACAGCCTGGGCATGCTTGTAGTTTTCCGCATTCTGCAGGGTGCCGGCGGTGGTGGTTTGCAGCCCAGCGAGCAGGCCATCTTGAACGACACCTTCCCGCTTGCCAAGCGCGGCATGGCCTTCGCCGTATACGGCATCGCCGTCGTTGTCGCTCCAACCATCGGCCCCTGGCTCGGTGGCTACATCACGGACAACTATTCCTGGCGTTGGATTTTCTACATCAACGTGCCGGTTGGTATTCTCTCTATCCTTCTCACCTACTTGCTGGTTTCCGACCCGCCCTATATGAAGCGCGTCAACCTGAAACAGGGCTTCCGTATTGACTACATCGGTCTCGGCCTCATCAGCCTTGGCCTTGCCAGCATGCAGATCGTCCTCGACAAAGGTCAGCGCGATGACTGGTTCGCCTCCGGCTTCATTCGCACTTTCTTCTGCTTGATGCTGGTTGGCATCGTCGCTGGCGTCATCTGGGAACTTCGCACCAAGGATCCTGTCGTGGATTTCAAGATGCTCAAGGACCGCAACTTCGCCATTGCCACCATCGCCATGTTTTTCCTGGGCTTCGTTCTCTATGCCAGCACCATGCTCATTCCGGAAATGCTTCAGGAATTGCTTGGCTACCCTGCGGAGTTGGCCGGACTCGCGCTCTCTCCCGGCGGCGCGCTGATCATGTTGACCATGCCCCTCGTGGGTTTTCTCGTCTCCAAGGTTGACACCCGTTTTTTGATTGTTTTTGGCTGCTCCATTTCTGCTTCCGCACTACTCGTAATGGCTGGATGGAACCTGCAACTCGATTTCCGTCATGCGGTCTTAGGACGCATGATGCAGGCGTTCGGCTTGGCCTTCCTCTTCATTCCCATCAACGTTTCGGCCTTTGCCTATGTCCCGCGGGAGCTCACCAACATGGGCACCGGCATCATTAACTTGGCCCGAAATATTGGCGCCAGTGTGGGCCTCGCTACCGTCACGACTCTTTTGGAGCGGCGTACCCAGTCGCACCAGGCGCGCCTAATGGAGAATGTGAATTCCATGAATCCCGCCTATAACAATATGGTCAATGGCACTGCTGGCGCCTTGATGACTCATGGGGCTTCCGCTTCGCAAGCCACTGCACAAGCCCACGGCATGGTACTGGGCCTGGTTCAGCGCCAAGCCGCCATGATGGCTTTTCTCGATAATTTTAAACTTCTAGGCATCATCTTCTTCGCCGTTATCCCAGTGATGGTGTTGATGAAGAGGCCCAAGATGCGCGCAGGCGCCATTCCGGTGCATTAAGGCAGTCCAGTTTCTGTAACCTTTTGAGCTGAAATGAGTCTTAACTACGTACATGGGGGAGCAAATGGCAACGCAAGTAGTTAGTACAACGCAACTTAACGATCAGAAACTGACCGATCAAAAACTCAGCGAGCAAAAGCTGATCCGTGCCGGCCAACGGGGCGATGCCGCAGCCATCGAAACGTTGTTTCGCCGCTACCAGCGCCAGCTTTTCCAGACCGCTCTGCGCGTTCTCGGCAATGCCGAAGACGCAGAAGATGCGCTCCAAGACGGCTTGCTTTCCGCTTATCGCAACTTGAAACGGTTTGAGGGGCGCTCGCAGTTTTCTACCTGGCTCACCCGCATCGTCATCAACGCTGCCCTGATGAAGCGCCGCAGCGCCAAAGCTCGCCCCGCCATCTCGCTCGACGACACCCAGCACGAAGACGAGCTGCCCGCTTCCGAGCGGTTTGCCGATGACGGCCCGAATCCCGAGCAGGTCTACGCCGGAACGGAAATTCGCGAGCTCATCAACGAAAATCTTGAGGAACTTTCGCCGCTGCTCCGCTCCGCGTTCCTGCTTCGCGAAGTCGAAGGCTACTCCACCGGGGAAGCCGCGAAAAAACTTGGCGTCACGGAGAACACTCTCAAAGCTCGCCTCTGGCGCGCCCGTCATCAACTCGCCGAGCGTCTCGGCCGCCGCCTGCGCAAAATGAAGGACGGCATGACCAACGGCATGGGCAACAGCGACGAAGCTTGCAGCTATTGCTGAAGCTTCTTTTCTTTCACCAACTCTGAAATATACAGGCCGGCCACGCCCAACCGCGTGGCTGGCTCTTTTTTGTGACTCTCATCACAGCGTTAAACTTCCGCCCTCGTTAGACTCCTCTTAGTTCGAG
>Ga0208714_1000282_pt1 | contig 14853 bp, 14 predicted proteins | sample NGESurshal072012_3_FD_184461 | JGI IMG/M metagenome (GOLD analysis project Ga0208714, IMG submission 184461) | Arctic peat soil microbial communities from Barrow, Alaska - NGEE Surface sample 415-1 shallow-072012 (SPAdes) | ecosystem: Environmental > Terrestrial > Soil > Wetlands > Peat ... | reverse complement strand
CGTGCTTTTTGCCGTCGACCATGAAGGTGAGCGACCAGACGGGGTGACGCTCGCCTTGGGCGCAGCGACAGTTGGGTCTTCCGCAGCGGATGTGGGTGAGGGCGAGAGAGCCGGGCAGCGCGTCGGGAGGGATCTGGAAGCGGCGGAGGAGGGCGAACTTGCGCTGGCGTAGGCGCGCGGCCTTATCCCCTTTGGCGTCGTACCATTCCATCTTCATGTATTACGACAATAAGACTTGTCGTCTGTCAACCCTACCGTTTGATTGGGGAATTTGCGCAAGCCGATGCCGGCGGGATCTTCAGCATCTATGCGGGGTTACATGCCTGAAGCGGAACTCCTGCATTGCCAAGACATTCGGAAGATGGTGCCGAACCCAGCGCTCGTGAGCATCACGCGCGGGGCCAGACTCGTGATTTGAGCCACTTTAGATAAGCGACGAAGCCAGACAAGCTGCCGGTCATTTGCTGACGTGGCAAAGTCTGCGGCTCGAGAAAAGCTTTATCGTCGGCCTCTACCCAACAATAGGATCTTCAGGGTGGCAAAGAGAATGTAGAAGTCGAGGCCGACGGAGACGTTCTTGATATAGAAGAGGTCGTAGGCTAGCTTGTCTTTGTGGTCCTCGATGGTGGCGCTGTAACCGCGATTGATCTGCGCCCATCCGGTTGCGCCTGGTTTGATCATCCAGCGCTCTTTATAAAATGGAATGACCGCCGCGCATTCTTTCTCTTCATGCGGAGGCATGGGACCGGGACCTACGAACGAAATGTCACCCTTCACGATATTGTAAAACAGAGGCAATTCGTCAAGCCGGGTTCATCGCAGCCACCTTCCAACGCGGGTAATTCGCGGATCGTCAACTTGCGCGGGAGCGCCGAGGTGATTTGCGGCAGAGGCGTTCGGGTCCTTCACCACCGCCGGTCGCGTCTCGGAGTCGACGTACATAGTACGGAACTTATAGAGGGTGAACGGTACCCCAAACTCCCCGACACGCCGCTGGCGAAAAATGACAGAGCCTTTCGAGTCCAGCCAAATCGCTATGGCCGAGAGCGCCATGAGAGGCGAGCTGAGAATTACCCCGATCAAGCCGAAGACGAGCGAGAACGCCCGCTTGTAGAGACGTAGGGATGCTCGTACGTGAAATCCCGGGGAAAACACTAGCCAGCTCAGTCCGAGTGACTCCAGTGGAATCTTCCCAGTTACTGACTCGTAATACTCTGGGCCATCCTGAACCTGAATGCCACTGGCCTTCAGCTTGAGCAATTCCGCGACCGGAAGCTTGCCCCGACGGTCGCCCATGGTCACGATAATCCTGCGAATTCCTTTGCGCTTCACGAATTCGAACAATTCGCTTGGATCCACGGTTGGAATGCCCGCGATCTGCGGTTCGCTGCCAACGTAGCCCGTAACGTGCAGGCCCAGCTCAGGCCGATGCGATATAGCATCCATCAGCGGAGTTGCCAGCGGACCGTCGCCGTAGATCGCGGTGCTCTCCGCAAAACGCGCGGAACGATTGAGCACGAAAAAACAGCTACGCCACAGTGGAAGGGCGATGGCGATCATGACAATACCGCTCCACAGAACCGTTCCGCCCAAGCTGGCAGCGGGGAAGGTGTAATACAACACGGCCAACGCCACGAAGATGCAGCCTAAGACCCCGACCAGTCGTGTAACGACTTCGCGCCGGTTGGTCAGGATTGCTGAATTGTAGAGGTCAAAGTAGTACATCAGTACCAGGAAGACGAGGACGACGAGTCCGATCCTCGCGGCGCCGCCTTCGTCTTGCAGGTAGATTATCGCGTTTACTGCCGTGCCCGCCGACAGAAGCACGGCGAGAAGAAACCCCAAGGTTACTAAGATCGCTTCCGACAACGTCAACAATAGCGTGCGTGTCGGAAAATAGGCATTGAACAATCGACTCATGCACGTGCCGTTGAATCGTTCTCCGCTTCCTCGTCCCCTAGGGACTTCGTTTGTCCGTAGTAGCCGTAGCCTCCGTAGTAGCGCTCGTAACCGACCTGCACGGTGGATGCCTCATTAAAGATGAATCCAAGCTGCTTGCTCTTTTCGATCGAGCCCAGCGCCCGGTTCAGAGTCTTTTTCCGGGTGTGCCCCTCACGTACGACAACCAGGACCCCGTCACACAGGCGGGAGAGTGAGGTCGCGTCGGCCATCGGGAGCATCGGGGTGCAATCCAGAAGGACCCAGTCGAATCCCTCGGCCACAGCGTTCAGCATCTGAGCGAAGGCGTCCGATTCCAGCAGTGGCAAAGGCTCTTCCATGCCCTTTCCAGCGGACAGGAGCCACAAGGGCATGCCTTCCACCTGGTAGAAGGCATCTTGCAAGGCCAGTTTGTGTTCATGCCACTCGCTGATCCCGCGCAAAGGAAACGACGCCAGCAGGGCGCTGGCGGTTGGACGGCGCAAGTCGGCTTCGATCAACAGGACGCGTTCCCCAGTCCGCCGCGCCATCGTTAAGGCGAGATTGACCGACACCACCGATTTGCCTTCGTCGCCTACGGCGCTGGTGATGAGCAGTTTTTTCAAGGGACGCTTGCGTCGCAGGTGGGCCAGCCGTGTGCTCAGGACGCGAAACGTCTCCGCTCCCGGGCTATTCGGGTTGGTGATCGTAATCAATCGCTGTTCGGGCGTGGGTGCGGGACGCAGTATCCGGTCCGCGGGTACGCTCAACCAAGACGCGTTGGGCGGCGCCTCGGTCGCCAGCGAGTCGAGCGCGGCCGTGTCGTCGAGCGGTAGGCCCGCTACCTGGGAATCCGGCCGGGCAGGACTAGCCAATGGCGAGGCACTCGGAGCTTCACCCTGAGACTTCTGCAATGCATCGTACAATCGACTCATCTTTAGACTCTCCTGCCGTCAGCGGACGGAACGGGTTTTTCTTCCAGCGACTGGTTACTATCCATGGTGCGTAGCAGTCGAAACAGCGAGCGCAGCAAGCTCTCGTTGTTCTCCTGTTGTACGTTGTCGACCCCGACAGGCTCTTCAGGCGTCGAGATGGAGCCCGTCAGACGGAAGTCGGCGGCCACCTCGGTGATCATCTCAGCCGTGACGTTGCGCTGCTCGCGGGCAAAGGCATTTACCATGGCATTCTCGCAAAGGTTGTTGATGATGCGGGGAATGCCGCGGGAATACTCGAAAACCTTGGTCAGCGCATCCGCTTCGAAGATGGGCGGCTCCGGCTTTGCCCCGGCCCGTTCCAGGCGCGAGAGCACGTATCCGCGGGTCTGTTCATCGTCGAGCGGCAGCAGTTGGCAGCGCAAAGACACACGCTGCTTGAGTTGGCGCAGGCTGGGCGAGTCCAGCACCCCTTCCAACTCGGGCTGGCCCATCAGTACGATCTGCAACAGCTTTTGTTGCGAGGTTTCCAGGTTGGTCAGCAAGCGGATTTCCTCAAGCAGTTCAGGCCGCAGCGCTTGCGCCTCGTCCACCACCAGGGCCGTGATCAAGCCGCGGGCGTGGCGTTGAATCAGGAAACGGTTCAGGTCGAGCAGCATTTCCGTCTTGCTGCGGCCGCTGTACTGCAGTCCGAGATCCGCCATGATGTACTGGAAGAATTCGGTGGTCGACAATAGCGGATTAAATACGTAACCGAAAGCGATGTTGTTCTTCCGCAACTCCGCCAGCAGGCAGCGCACCAGAAGCGTCTTCCCCGTGCCCACCTCTCCGGTGATCACGATGAAGCCTTTTCTGCGTCCCACCCCGTAGTGCAAGTTGGCTAACGCCTCGTTGTGCCGGGGGGTCGCATGATAGAAAAATGGATCCGGGCTGATCTCGAATGGGTTCTTGCTCAGCCCGAAGAATTGTTTATACATGCTCTATCCCCAGAAGTAGGCGTACCAGATCCCGGTTGGGATAATGATGGCGACCAGAATTGCAGCCACTACCGCAATCCACGGCTTCCACCGCTGCGCCGCCATCTCCCGATCTGTCGGGAGTGGCGGAATCTCCGCCAACACCGGAAGCGGGCTGGCGTCGATCAGGTCCGTTTCACTGCGGATGCGATCATCAAAAAATTCCATCCCGACCCCGAACACGAACGCCAGCGCCAGACCTGCGCCCAACCCGGCGAGCGAGAATCTGAAGCGGTCGGGAAAGGACGCTTTCTCCGGCAGGCTGGGAGGATCGATGATCCGGAACTGATCGCCCTGTTGCTGCCGGTTCAGGCTCGTTGCCAGTGAAGACGCCATCGTCTTGCCCAGTAGCGTGTCGTAGTTCTTCTTCGACTCATCGTAGTTGCGCATGATGTCGGACAGTTCCTGCTGCCGCCCTGGAGTGGCATTCAATCGCGCCTGATACTGATTCACTTTCGCTTCCAGCCGCACGATCTGGGCTTCGCGAGTCTGGATCTCGAGTTTGTTGGATTTCAACTGACTCTGGATCTGCATGACCGGCGTCATGGCCTGGACCTGGGAAGGCGAAGACTTTTCAACATCGTTAGCGGCCTCGCCAGACTTTGTGTCCTGCGTGTCCTTTTGCATCTGCTCCATCTTCGAGATGGTTTCCTTCAACTTTTTAACGTCCGGATGGTCAGGGGTATACTTGGCCTCCAACGCAGCCAATTCGGCTCGCATCATCTCGAGTTGCTGGGCGGTCGCCTGCGGTGTCGCCGCCGTCGATTCAGTCACGCCCATGGCGTCATACTGTGTTGCCAGCGAGTTCAGGTAGGCCTGCTGCTGCAGCGCCTTGTCCCGCGCATCGACGGCAGCCTGCAGTTGTCCCTGCGCTCCGCTGAGAATCTGCAAATTGCTCTGCAACTGGTCCGGGAGTTCGCCCATGTGGGAGGCTTCGTACTCCCGCATCTTCTTTTCCTGCGCAGCCAAAGCAGCGGCGGCTGCGGTCAACTGGGAGTCGAGAAAATTGGTCGTCTGTTCCGACTGCTGTTGGCTGGCGCGCACGTTTTCGTCGATGAAGAATCCCGCCAGCTTGGTGTTGACCGACTGCGCGATCTGTGGTCTGTCCGCAACGAAGGAAATCTTGAAGGCCGTCAACGCTCCCGGTCTTCCGTTCGTCGCCGGGGCCTGGACGAGGTCCAGTTTGATGTCCTTCCGCATCTGCGCGACCTGATCGTCGGGGGAACCGAAAAACACACCCTGGTACAGATGTAGATCGTTGATGATGGCCAACAACCGCGAGCGGCTCAACACCTGTTGCGTGATCGACTGCAGGCGCTCCTGCAAATCCACCTGCACGTTTGGCATCACGAACTGTTCCGGCACCTTTTGCTGTTCGACCAGGACCACGGCTTCCGATGTGTACCTCGGAGGAATAATCCAAGCCGAGGCAAACACAATCAGCCATCCCAAAAACAGCGGACCAATGATCCACCACCGGCGGCGGACCACCATGGCCCAGTATTCATCCAAACTTCGCATCGATTTCTGGTCGTCAAATTCTTCCGTCATGATTTACCGTCCAAGGGGGTGGTTCCAGGTGTAATTGACTGAGAAACTCAGAATATTGGCACTGTAGTTGCCAGATCCGATCAAAAACGCATTCGATTGGGTCTGATGTATGTAGGCATACCCCGCGGTGGCATCCAGCGATCTCGCCAGCTTGTAGGTAAGCGCTGCGTTGAGGCTGGCGTTATTGAAAGTGCGGCTCGAGACCGTAGTGGAACTGTTGCGGGAGTACTGGGCGCCCAGCGTGAGATCCATTTTCGAGGTGAACATCCTGCGATAGCTGCCGTTCACCGAATTCACCAGGGCGGTTGCAATGATGCCTCCGCCATCCGACACCGATCGACTGAACCCGGCCCGAACCGAGTTGCGCTGGCTTCGCCACCCGAAGTTCACTCCTAACGCCGCACTCCACAGGGTGTCGTGAGTGGTGACGTAGACGACCTGTACAAAGGGGGGGATGGGAATGGGAACGGGAATGCCCACGATGGTTTTCGTGGCGGTGTATTGCGGTCCCACCCAGCCCGAGATCGACATGTTTGGACGGATCAGGTAGTCCGCCGTCATCGAAATCGACTGAATGCCCGAGCGCTGTTGCCCTCGCCCAAAATCGAGACTGTTGTAGTCGTAGCCAGCACCCAATGAGAGCCGTGGCGAAAGCTGATGGGAGTAGGATGCGCGTCCGCCATAGGAAATCAGGTTATAGAAGGGAACACTAGTGAGCAGATTGTAGGTGGAGGTGCGGCGCAGATTCGCCGTTCCGGTAAATGAAAGCGTATCCACTTTGGTTAGTTGATTGGTGAGCGTCATCAACCCATTGTTGTACATGAATTGGGTTAGCGGGACGTACGACACCGGATTGGGATTGTTCATCGTCGGAATTCCGGGGGTGATCAAGAAGCTGTCAAACGGGTTGGCAGAATACCGGAAAGAGTTGCTTGCCATAAGCTGCCAATGCCGAGACATCTGCCACAGGAATCCTGCGCCTGCATTCTGCGAAAACAGATTAGCGTTCGAACTCGGTGATCCGCTTTTCGACGTATAGGTTTGGAAGCCTCCGGCATACGAGATGTGCCACGCAAGCTTGGGACGAAACTGCTGGATTCGGATGCTCGGCGTAACGTGAAACAGCCACCAGCTCTGCGACGTGCTGCTATTCGCGTACGCATTGCTGTCGTAGGTAAAACCGGCGCCAATTCCCAGCGTGATACTGCTGTTCTCCACCGACTGGGAGAGAAAGTCCAGCGACGGCGTCGCATCTGGATAGGTGTACGCCGGCTTGGGACCGGGTTGGGTCGGCGCCCCGGAGTCGGGCGCGCCGGTGTCGTTCTGCGCCCGAACACACGTACTGCACAAGATTCCCAAAGCTAGCAGGATTGGCCCGAACCAACGTGTCATCATAGCCTCCTGTTAGGGAACCACAATCGTGTCGCGCGGCTGTAATTCAATATTCTGCTGCTGGTTCTTGCCGTTGATCACGTCCTTGTAATTGAACGGCAGTCGCTCTTGGGTGCCGTTGGCCGCTGTCCGCAATACGTAGACCTTTTTGGTCTTGGCGAAGTCCTTGAAGCCCCCCGCCATCGCGATGGCGTCCAGCACGGTCATGCGGCGGGTCAGCGGATAATATCCCGGACGTCCGATTTCCCCGACGATGTTGAAGCTCAGGCTGCTGACCTTTTCTACGACTACCGTCACTTGTGGGTCAGAGATTAGCTTCTTCATCGCTTCTGCGAGTACCTCCTGCAGTTGCACGGGCGTATAGCCGGAGGCCTTGATCTCCCCAACCAGCGGCAGTGAAATCATGCCGTCGGGTCGCACCGGTACCGTCTTCGACATGTCCGGTTCTTTCCAAACATAAACCGACAGGACATCCTCGGCACCAATAACGTATGAGTCCGGACGAACGCCCGTGGCCGAGGGTGCTGGTTTTGCGGCAGTGGCTGCCGGCGGGTTGCCTGCGTCTTGCGCCACGGCCAAACTGGTCAATACTCCGAGCAGCAGCGCCCACTTCAGCAATCGAATTCCGAGGTTCCCAACTCTGCTTCGCTGCAAGTCCATTCAGGTCACCTTCCATCCACGTTGAGGGGTTTACTCCAGCTTGTCTTTGTCCACCCGCAGCGCGGGAGTCGCCGCGCGGCGCTGCGGAATCCCGACGTCCTTTAGCTTATACAAAAGTGCCCGGTAGCTGATACCGATCGCCCGGGCCGCCTTCTTCCGGTTCCAGTTGTTCGCATGTAACGCGCCCAGAATAATGCGCGCCTCGACTTTGCGCACCGTCTGTCGTGTCAGTTTCTTCAGCGACACCGGCCCCTCAAATGTAAGATCGGCGAAAGGGTCGCGATCGTTAGTTTGCAGCAACTCGCTCACGATCACGTCATCGGTTCCCATGACCACATAACGCTTAATCAGGTTCTCGAGTTGACGAATATTCCCCGGCCAGGAGTACCGCTGCATCTTTGCCAACAGCGCGGGTCGAAGCATAGGGGCGCGGCCATTGAGTTTATCATTGTAATACTGCAAAAGGTATTCGCATAGTAACGGAATATCAACTGCCCGCTCCCGCAAGGCCGGAAGGTGGATGATCATGGCCGCGATGCGGTAGAAAAGATCGTGCCGGAAGTTCCCTACGGCGATTTCCTGATGCAGTTCCCGATTGGTGGCACTCACCACCCGCACCTCGACTCGCCTGTCTTCCTGCGATCCAATGCGGCTAAACTGGCCGTCCTGCAAAAGTTGCAGCAGCTTGGCCTGCAGCGCCGGATCGAGCTCGGAAATCTCATCCAGAAAAAGGGTGCCGCGGTGCGCCATCTCGACCCGCCCTGGCTTGGTACCCAACGCTCCGGTGAAGGCCCCCTTCTCGTAGCCAAATAGCTCGCTCTCCAGCAGGGTTCCCGGAATCGCCGGACAATTGACCTTTACGAACGGTCCGTTGGACCACGGAGAATACACGTGCAGCAAGCGCGCAATGATGTCCTTCCCCGTGCCGCTCTCCCCCGTAATCAGGATCGAGAGGTTTGCGCCAGCGACGCGCTCCAGCTTCTGCCGCACCTCGCGCATCGCAGTAGTCTGCCCAAATATGACTGATTCCGGAGGTAACGGTTGCGCTGTGGTTGACCCCTCAAAACTTGTGCTGGCCAGTGACGGCATGCTTTGGTCCTCTTTTGACTTCTTCGCTCGACGTGGCTTCTTGTGTGAAAAGGATTTGCATTTTCTTGGCCACCTGTCGCCGAATCGCAAAACCCTGCACAATATTCTTGTAAGTTTATTGTCTTTAGTAACTTAATTTATCACAACTCGTGTCTGACGTGGACGAAATGAATCACCCTTTGAGATTCTCCGCTAAGAAAATGTGCAAGAGTTTTCAGTTGTGGGAACTGACTTTCTCACTTGTTCGAAGAAGTCCGAGCATCCACGGATTCGAACGATGCCGCGATAAGAGGTTCCTCGAATTGGAGCCCGAGGAGGAAAAACTGGCGATCGGGAGTACAACGCAGAACCGTGGCGTGCAGCAGGGAAACTGAATGTGGCAACTGCGCCTTATTTACCAGTGCGATCGGCACTTCGAGGGAGATTTCGGTCCCAGGATCCATATACCGCTTGGTAGCAAGTAGTACTCCGCCTGCGGAAAGATTCAGCGCCGTCGCAAACTCCAGAAACTCCTCACCAGATTGTCTCCTGCCCCGCACGAAGAAAGGGATCGAAATGGGCAAACGATCCCAATCGCGGCGTTCCGCGACCGACACTGGACGGCGCACGCTATATCTCCCAATCATTCATGAGCACATCAACAGCCAAACCCGTGGAACCAGGAATCGGTCAAAACACGGCAAGTTACTTGCATTTTCCGGTAGTTGGCGCAGAATGGTGCTGTAATCAAGTGCAACAATTTGCGATAGAGGAGAAGGGATTTACCTTTTTGCGGATGCACATGTTTTCATATAATGACAACAATATTGCGTTAATAGTGGGGTGTCTGACGATTTTGAATTGACAATCCCGGTGATTGCGCTATTATCGCATCTCCCCCTTGGTGTGCAGTAAAGTGCATACCTGCTCCTGATCCCCGAGTCGTGAATTGGTCTAATCCATGGGCTTATTTTGTCGAAAGTACGCCTGTGGAGAATTTGCTCGGAGTCTTCTGTCGCGATCACTGGTCGCAGATGTGCCCAACCGGTGAACGCGGAGACGGAGCCCAGTCGAATGCATTCAGTGAAACCCGCGTCTGCAAAGTCCGCGATCGATTTGCTGAGCGACGAACACCACTGCACCGCATGCAGGGACGCCCTCGCCGCAGCCGCTCACGAGTTGAAGACACCACTCGCGATCATGGGTGGCTACTTACACCTGCTGTTAACTCGGAAGTTGGGACCGCTGACCCCGCAGCAGCTCGAAGTTCTCAGCGAGATGCAGGACAATGGCGTACGCCTTACGAACTTCGTCCAAAACGTTCTCACATACGCTACTCTCAAGGTGGATCGCTACGAGATCCAGTATGAGGTCGCCGATATCAATGCCTGCCTGCGCGAAATCGCTGAATTCTGGGTGCAGCGCTTCCAGGACAAGGCGATCGCGTTTTATTTTTTCCCCGACGAAAAACTGCCCACTTTTGCTTTTGATTGGTACAAGGTGCAGCACATCGTCTCGAATCTCCTCGACAATGCCATGAAGTACACGCCCAGCTCCGGCACAGTGTGGTTGCATGTCGAACCTTTTTTCTGGGAGCGCCGCACCGTCAGGCGCAAGCCGCTGGCGGAACGGCGGCGGCGGCTCGTCGCCAATCCCAACTGCTGCCGGATCTCGGTGGCCGATACTGGTCCTGGCATCGCACCCGAGTTCCAGCAGGAGATTTTTGAAGAATACTTCCGCCTTACCAGCGAAGGAACCCGGGCTGAGGGCCACGGTCTGGGCCTGGCCATTGCCCGCCGTCTGGTGCAGGCCTCGGGCGGAAAGATTTGGGTGGAAAGCGAACCTGGCGGAGGGAGCAAGTTCTCGTTTCTGTGCCTGTTGAATCCACTCGCCAAGAAGAAGCAGGTTGTGGGAGAGCTATGAGCACGGGCCATATCCTGATCGTTGACGACGAACCCGGCATGCGGCGCTACCTGCAGACAGTGCTGGAGCTCGATTCCTACAAGGTCTCGACCGCGGCGAATGGCGAAGAGGCACTGGAGAAGGTCCAACGGGATCAGCCCGATGTGGTGCTGCTCGACATGGTGATGCCGGGGCCCGACGGGTTGGAGACGCTGAAGCGCATTCGCGAATCGCGTCCGACTACCAAGGTCGTGATGCTTTCTTGCGTGCGCGACACTCGCAAGGTTGCCATGGCTATGCGGCTCGGCGCGCACGATTATCTGTCCAAGCCGGTCCAGAAGGAAGAGATGGACGATGTGCTGCGCTTCTGCCTGGAACATCCAGGACCCACCGCTCCCGGTGCGGGCGAGGCCATCGAGGTGGTGCAGGGGGTTTACTTCTTCGCTGCTACCGAGCAGATGCGACAGATTCGCGCCCAGGCCATACAGGTCGCCCGCTTCGACTTCCCGGTGCTGCTGCTGGGAGAGAGTGGAACCGGAAAGGAAGTGCTGGCACAGTTGATCCACAAGTATTCCGACCGCGCCCATCGCGCCTTTCTCAAAGTAAATTGCGCGGCCATGCCCAGCGAACTTCTGGAAAGTGAATTGTTTGGATACGAACCCGGTGCCTTCACCGGCGCCGTAAAAGCCAAGCCGGGAAAATTCGAGCTCTGCAACAAGGGCACGATCCTGCTCGACGAAATCGGTGAAATGTCGTCTGCCCTCCAGGCCAAGCTGCTGCAGGTGCTGCAAGACGGACAATTTTCGCGCCTGGGGGGACGGCGCTCCGTGCAGGTGGATGTTCGGGTGCTGGCCGCCACCAACATCAACATGGCGGAGTCGATCACAAACAAGTCGTTTCGGGAGGACCTTTACTATCGCCTCAGCAGTTTTGTGTTGAGCATGCCGTCACTGCGCGAGCGGCGGGAAGAAATTTCCATGATGCTGCGGCATTTCATGATCCAGGTGGCTGAGCGCTACGCGTGCCCGCTCTTGTCGGTATCTCCGAGAATGGTGGCGGCCTGCGAAAACTACTCCTGGCCCGGCAACATCCGTGAGCTGGAGAATTTTGTCAAACGTTACCTCGTCCTTGGTGACGAAGACGCGGCGATTGCTGAACTCGATCGCGGCACGGTTCGCGAAAGTAGTTCGGCTGGCGTCGGTCGCGCCGGACCCCAAAACCCCGACCTCAAGCAGATGGTCAAGACCTTAAAGAACGGCGCCGAAATGGAGGCCATCGCCAATGCTTTGGAGGCGAATGGGTGGAACCGTAAACGGGCTGCCACTTTGCTGAACATCAGCTATAAGGCGCTGCTTTACAAGATCCGGCAATACGATATCCGGCCCCGCCGTGTGGAATAGGGAATTTTGTGCTGCAATTACGCAATACTTTGCACTTGTCTAGCCATTTCGTCAGTACGGCAATTCCCTCACCGACCAGCACCCAGCGTTAAGCGATTTGTCTGCAAGCACTTTTGACGGGTCCCCAAACCCGGCTCCAAATATGAGTATGGCAAGCCACGTGCGAGGAGGGTTGGTATGCAGTCAAATTCCGTCGCCAAGGAACTGCCTGTCGGTTTGCCGTTCCATTCCGGTGAACGCCGCAAGAACCCGCGTTTTGACATGCATTTTGCGGTGTTTCTGCGTGGACTTGGCGATTCCTGGGCGGTGTGCGAGACAGCTGATGTCAGCGCCGCCGGGGCATTGTTTGTCACTAACCGGCCCTTCCTGCTCAATACTCCCATGGAGTATGTGTTGACCTTTCCGCCGGACCTGACCAAGGCTTCGGATCCTTTGCGCGTGCGTTTTTTTGCCATGGTGCTGCGCTGCGAGCGGGTCGCCGGGAGCCAGAGCGCATTCGGTGTGGCCGTGCGCAATACCGCCCATCGCTATTTGTCCCATGACGAAGCCGCCGGCTTCGATGCGATGGAACAGAAGCGCTCTCCGACCGCGACTTCGACGGATACAAATCAACCCCGGAAAATGGGCAGTTAGTCAGCGCCTTCCTGGGTCCCTCGCGTCAGTTTATTGGTATAAGTGGAGCGGCGGCCGTCTGAGGAGACGAGTGCCTGTGCTGCGTGGCGGCCTCTTCAGCCTGCAGCGAGTGCGCATTCTGGAAATCACGCGATAGTTGCAGAGATTCGATATAGATGCAATCTGCGGGACAGGATGGCAGTGACGTCGGTCAAAGCTCCTGTGGGAGAGCTCGACGAGCCGCCGTGTCCCATCGCCCCTGCTACACAGCAAAGGGAAAGGGCAGACCCAATGACGGCCTGCCCGAGAAACTGCCCTACTTGCAGGGTCTACAGCCCGAGACGTCGGCGACCGTAGCCCAGCACACCCAACAGGCCCGTGCCGATCAGCAGCAGCGAATTGGGCTCAGGAACCGAGCCGGTCGTGAGGTTCGTAATTCCGATGTAGTTGTCGGTTAGTGTGAAGGACTTGATCGGGGTGCTTTCCTGGAAGCCGTAGAAAGCGCCGGTGTTGGTACCGCCGCCCGTCAAGAACGTCAGGTCGTAGGACTCGATCAGATTCCCATGAACATCCCACGCGGCGATAGTGGTATTGGTGCTGCTACCAGGAATGTAATTCAAGAACCCGCCCACCGAAGTAACCGGCGTAGCGAACGAAAACGTCATGGTGTCGGTGGAACCCCAAAGATCGAAACTGTCATTAACGCCGGCCATCGGCCCCAGGCCACCGTCCCAGAGTCCATTTCCCGCGAAATTATATTTTACGTTATAACCAAACACCGATCCGCCCTGGGTAGTGGCGTTCGTCGAACTCCAGGTGACCACATTGGTCGTGCCGAAGCTCTGTGGTCCTCCTCCGAAGTAGTTCACCGCGGGCATCGGAATCACCGTCCCGCCGGGGATGGAAGTAATAACCGTCGCACTAGCTTGAGCGACGATGAACACGACCGCTACGAGCAGCGGTCCTGCTAGTTTTCTCATGGCGCAATCCTCTCCTTGTGGTCGTAGCCGGTTTTGCGGAATATCACCCCCGCGCCGGCGCTTAAGAGTTACCACGATATTACCTGCATTCCAAGTACCAAAAACAAGAGCCGTAACTCCATGAAAATAAATCCTTAAAGCTATTGATCCATGTAGGTAAGTGCAACCTTTTGCAGTTACTAGGGAAGGCAAGTGCCCACTGTTCGAAGCGGGCACGGGAGGGAACCAGGTCAAGTGCACATACGTTCGTAGCAGTGACCAAGGTAACGGCTTACAGCAGTCGCGCCGCGTCCTTCGCAAAGTAAGTAAGCACAATCGAGGCCCCGGCGCGCTGAATACAGATCAGGGATTCCAGCATCACGCGATCGTGGTCGATCCAGCCGTTGATGGCCGCCGCTTTGATCATCGCGTACTCGCCACTGACCTGGTAGGCAGCCAACGGAACGTCGAAGCGTTCGCGAGCTTCTCGAATCACGTCGAGGTATGGCATCGCTGGCTTGACCATGATCATGTCGGCGCCTTCTAAGAGATCTTGCTCAATCTCGCGCATGGCTTCGCGCAGATTCGCCGGGTCCATCTGGTAGGAGCGCCGGTCGCCGAAGTGCGGGGCCGAGTCGGCAGCTTCACGAAACGGTCCATAGAAACCGCTGGCGAATTTCGCTGCATACGACAGAACGGGAATATTCTCGTAACCCGCGCCGTCAAGCGCCGTGCGGATGGCGTCCACGCGGCCGTCCATCATGTCGGAAGGAGCGATGATGTCCATGCCCGCCTTGGCCTGTGCGACTGCCGTCTTCGCCAGCAGCTCGAGTGAGGCGTCGTTGAGGATCTCGTAATCTTCAGCCGCCATCGATGACGCGACAGCAACTGGTGGCGCGCTGACTTTTACGGCAACGGCCTTCTTTCCCTGGGATTCCAACTCGCGCAAGGTTGCCGAAACCTCGCGCCGCACGGTGTCTATTTCCACGATGCCGCAGTGTCCGTGCGACATGTACTCGCACAGGCAGACGTCACCCATCAGCAACAGGCCCGGCACTTCTCGTTTGATGGCGCGAGTTGCCTGCTGCACGATGCCGTCATCGGCCCACGCCCCGCTCGCGATCTCGTCTTTGGTTTCAGGCAGCCCGAAGAGAATCACACTGGGAATGCCCAGCGACTTCACCTCGGCGCACTCTTTCACCGCTTCGTCGATGGAGAAGTTGAACACGCCCGGCATGGAACTGATGGCCTTGCGTACGCCTTCGCCCGGACAGACAAACAGCGGATACACGAAACCTTCGGGGCTGAGCCGGGTTTCGCGGACAAACGAGCGCATCGCTTCATTGCGGCGCAGGCGGCGGGGACGATCAATCGGAAATGCCATAACAGAAAATTCTAGCACCAGCGGAGTGTTGCGAAGCCTCTAAAAATGCGGGTGGAAAGA
>Ga0208714_1000281_pt1 | contig 14906 bp, 11 predicted proteins | sample NGESurshal072012_3_FD_184461 | JGI IMG/M metagenome (GOLD analysis project Ga0208714, IMG submission 184461) | Arctic peat soil microbial communities from Barrow, Alaska - NGEE Surface sample 415-1 shallow-072012 (SPAdes) | ecosystem: Environmental > Terrestrial > Soil > Wetlands > Peat ... | reverse complement strand
TCCATTGATAATCGGGCCGGGATAGCCGAGGGAGATGCAATCAAATATCCAGTCCTTGACGCTCTGCTTGACGGCGCTGACCATCTTGTTTGCCGTCATTGTGGGCCCGGAGGGAATTTTGACAGGTACTTTTTCGCCGGTGGCCAGCAGTTTGACGTGCGTCCCGCCAACATCGATGACCAGAACTTTGGGTGATTTTGCTTTTTGCGCAGTCGGCATAGTGGTGAGTTCTCCCATCCCTGTGAGGGTATTGGTTTTCTTCTTGTTGCCGCAAGCGGATTTTGACAGGGCGTGGTGACGAGTGACTGGTGATTGGTGTGGGAGGAGGAGATGATCGGTCGAAAGTCGAAAGTTAAAAGTCGAAAGGGAAGAGGCCGAGAGGTGGAGTTCCGAAGGGGGATGGGATTGGTTAACCATAATAGGGGGCTACCCCCTGTTTTTACGAAAGACTGGCAAATAAAGGTGGTTACGGGGGTAGATCTTCTCCCATAATGCGTATGCGAGGGCCATCAAAAGGCCAAGTAAGTACCAACCGCCGGACAGGAGGTCAATTAGGCTGCTGTTCTTGCATAGAGTGAGCATTGTCAGACCTAGTCCCAATAAGCAGACGAATATGGGCTGGGGGGTCTTCTAGGAAAGCTCGACTCAAAAGCGCTCCGAAAATCCCAACGGAGATCAAGAAGGCTCCCTTGTTGGTAGGTCTAGCGAGAATGATGTCTACCAGAACGCATAAGGCAAAAATAGTAACGCAAAATTTCCAGGTTTGTTCCACATCTTGGCAGGAGGTTCGGTATTAATTTGGAAGTCGCTGACATCGCGCACGCAGAGAGGATATCACCGAGGCACGTCTCCCGGAAGTAGAGAGAGGCGGACAGTGCGGCACCCGCTTATATCAACTACAAGAGCCATGAGATTTTTATTTTGCATATTCTGAGTCTTGCGGAGTATATGAAGAACAGGTGGCAAAATGCATGCGACGGTGATTGAAAACGACACATTGCGCGGCATCGAGGCGCCGCGAGTGATTACGTCCGAGGCGCAGAATGAGGGGCACATTGCGGCTTTGCTGACGCTGGGGAAAAAAGGGCGTCTCAAGGAGAAGGAACGGGGTTTTGCGGAATTGCTGACGTTGCTGATCGAAGCATACGAAGAGGAGTGCTATCCGGTCCGCAGGGCCTCACCCGTGGAAATGCTGCAGGAATTGCTGACGGCGAATGGGCTTAAACAGAAGGACCTGGCCTCCTTACTGGGGTCGGAGAGCGTGGTGTCCGCAGTGTTGAGTGGGAAGCGCGAGCTCAACAGGCGGCACATCGAGCGGCTGAGCAGACGGTCCCATTTTTCTCCGGCAGTGTTTTTCTAAGGAGTGCAGCAGGCGGAGAAGCGAGATGGAAAGTTTGAGATGAAGAGAGACCCAAGACCCACCCTTGCATGAGTGAGACCTGCAAGGGGCACCCTCCGCGTTTTTTGGTTCGTTGCCAAGTTCTTGAGATTATTTTTTCTGGAATTTCTACTTCGGGCCACCCGCCGTACCCCAACGGTTGACCGAGAGCATCTTACACTCTGTGGAACAACCATGAACTCCGCATTCCGGTTCTTCTTCAAGCCTCCACAAGGTATGGCGAGCATTCTGCTCGTTCGCCTGGCCGTTGGGCTGATTTTTTTTAGCCAGGGAATTCTGAAATTCACCGATCCAAAAATGGGTTTGGAACGATTCACGAGAATCGGGTTTCCGCATCCTTCATTTACGGCGCACTTCGTCGGATTCTTCGAGATTCTTTGCGGCGCGTTGGTGTTGCTCGGGCTTTTCACGCGACTGGCGTCGATTCCGCTGTTCATCATCATCTGCACGGCGATTGCGAGCACCAAGATTCCGGAGCTGTTTCGCGCGAACCAGGGATTCTGGTATATGGCGAGCGACGCGCGAACGGATTTTGCGATGTTTTGTTCGCTGCTGTTTTTGATTTTGGCAGGCGCGGGAGCGTGGTCGCTGGATGCGCGGGCGGGTGACCCGGACTGAAAGATTTGGAATTCGTTGAGAGAAGTACGGTGAGAGGATACCACTTCAATATTTTTACCAGAAGTAGAGAGGCGCCGAGGGTGCTGGATGCTCGAATTGTGAGAGTGGGTCGTGCGTATTTCAAAGCGCGGGGGATCGAGGAGGTATTTTGGGTTGGGGATCCAGCGATTCTGTCGCACCTGCGGCGCTCTGTTCTTTCCTCTTGCACACCCACGGCTCACGCCGTGGGCTAGCTTATTTCGCGCCTCTGGTGCTTTGAACTCTCCTGCTGCACACCCACTGTGAAATGTTGCACGGCGTGTGAGTTGAGATCCTTCGAGGCGCGAAAGGCGCGCCCCTCAGGATGACCGTGGCTGGATGTATTGTGTTGAGCGAAATTACTGCATGTCGTGAAAAATAGGAGGTAGGGGATGCTGACTCTAAACCCGCACCCTGAATGGCGCAGGGTGCGGCACCCGGCATCCTATGTCGGAATTTGTTTTGCGAAGAGGAAGGATTTCATTTCGCAAATTTATCCGAAAGTGACGACAGGCAAGGAATCGGGTGGCGTTCGCTCTTATCGAAGGACATGCAAGAACTTCCCGCACATTAAGGGTGCGCCGCGCGCAATCTGCTGTATCGAATTGAACAGCGGAGCAGTTTCGCGTGTGGGAGAATTAAATTGTCGGGTGGTTCGCACTTCGAGTGAGATACGAAAAGTTGCTTCAATACCAAGCTTCGATGGACTCCGCACATTCGGTAAAAAAAGAGGATCCAAATTAGGATTGGACGGGACGAATTATGAGCATTCCGCTGCAGGTACTGTCTTTGTTTATTCTAGCCATCCCCATTGCATCGATAGCGTGGACCATGACGCATGAGGAGGTGGTGCGTGAGTTTCATGACTACTGTGCCAGCCACAGCAAGACTTGCCGGCGCATTTTCGAACGGAAGTTCTTCTATCTTTTCACGTGCGAATACTGTTTCAGCCACTATGTCACTGCAGTTATCCTGGTAATCACCCGGTACAAGCTTCTGTTCCCAGACTGGCGGGGATACCTCATTGCGGGATTTTCGTTGGTTTGGGTAGCAAACGTGTACATGAGTTTTTTTGGCAGGATTCGACTGGACATCCGGAAAGAACGCGTGGACATCTCGACGGAAGAACTAGCGTTGGCACAGATCAAGTAACTTGTTCTCTCGACAGCGGGGAACCTACCTCTCGAGCAAGCAAGTTGCATGGCCATCTCGCTTTAGACCTTGGGGATCTCTTGAACTCCGGTCACCGGCTGTTCGTTTCTGCACGGTAAAACCGTGCTTTTGCGTATGGTGTCGCAGTTTGCGTTGCGAGTATTCAGTTGAAGTGAGGAGACCAACAAGGACCCCTGCAAATGCTGAGAAGTGTGCACGCCCGGTTTGTTCATGCGCTGCGACGTCGGGCAAATACTGTAGCCTGGAGTGCGCAACCATGGAAAAGACGCCAGACATCGATTGCCACTGTGGGCACCCCGGGTGCAAAGGTGACACGGACCATCGCGCCTCATCAAAATAGCTTCTTCCATCTTGAATCCGAGATGGAAGCCTGGTGAAGAAGCTCGTCGTTCTTAATCTGGATGGCACTCTCGCTAAAAGCAGATCATCGCGGTTACACAAAACCTGTTAGAGCTTGGCCTGGTCAAGCAGTACGGCAACACCGTACTGGGGGAGATCCACCGTGGTCACTTGCTTCTTTTCAAGGAGGGATTGCATGGTTCTGGGCAGAGTTACGCTCTGCTTTTCCTTCTTGAAATTGATGAGCACAAATACCGTGGAGTCTTTGCGGACGCGGCGGGTGACTTCGATGCCGTCGGGAACCGGGCCGAAGGCGGGCAGGATGCCGCTGTTCTTGGCCAGCCAATCCGCGAACGGCGTGATCAACGATTCGTTCAAGGCCGTTCCTACGTAAGTAATCTCACCGCGGCCGTAGTGGCGGGTGATTATGGCGGGTTGGTCGTCAAGCCAGCCGTTACTTTTTCCATAGCGCAATAACACTTCCGCATCGGGAGCAGTGGTCTTGAGTTGCTCGGCCCACACGGTGGCTTCGCCAGAGCCCAGTTTACCGCTGGCGGGAATGTCGTTTTCGAGTGCGTAGTATTGTTCGACTTGGCCGCCCAGAATTTCCGCCAGGTAGCCGGGCTGGCGGACGGTGAGCAGGGCGTTGAATTCATCTTTCTGGCCAGAGCGCGGGCCGAGCACCAGATGGCCGCCGTTCTTGACGTAGGCCGAGAGATGATCGGCGAGATCCTTCGGAATCAGAAAGAGATCGGGAGCGACAACGAGTTTGTAAGAATCGAGCGTCGCGTAGGGGCTGACGATATCGATGGATTGCGCGTGCTTGCGGAGTGAATGATAGTAGGATTTTAAAATGGCGGCTTGATCGTATTTCGCGGTGTGTTTTTGGAAGTCGATGGCCCAGCGGCTGTCGTAATCATTCAGCAACGCGACTTCGGAGACCACTCTGGTGCCGCGAAACGCGCTTTCGGATTGGGCGAACTCTTTGGCGGTCTGGGTGACTTCATCGAGCAGCGGGACTGGTTTCCCATCCGGCCCAATCAATGTGCCGTGAATTTCTTCCTGGCCGTTCAGCGCGCTGCGCCACTGCCAGTAGCCGACTTCATCGGCTCCGTGGCCGATGTCGTGCCAGGCCATGGCGCGCACTTCGCCCTTGTCCAGCGCGTTGTTCAGGTCCGACCAGTTCACAAAACCAGGTTGCGTTTCGATAACCCAGAAATTTTCGCGTTTTAGGCCACGCTCCGCGTCGTGACTGATTCCGTTGGTGTCGGGATCCAAATGGCCTTTGCCGACATAGTCATCCCAGGAGACGAAGGTGAGGGGGCGGGTGATGACGAAGTGATCGAAGCCATCGAATCCATAGCCCATCAGGTTTCCGGTAATAAATTGCCGCGGGTCGCTTTGCGCGCGGATGATGTCGATCTGGTTTTGCTGATAACTGGTCCACGCGAAGGTGGTGAAGCGCTTCCAGTCGAGGCGTAGCGCAGGATTGTGGTCGAGGCCCTCGACCGGAATCGGGATTTCCCGCCAGTTGTCATAGGTCTGGCTCCAGTAGGAAGTGGTCCAGTGCTCGTTGAGGAAATCGAGGGTCTTGTATTTGGCCGCCAGCCAATCCTGGAATTGCCCGCGACCTTCCGCGTTGTAGGACATCTGCGCGTAGCCATACTCATTGTCGATTTGCCAGCCAACTACATTGGGGTCGTGGCCGTAGCGCTGGGCCATCTCCGCGGCGATGCGTTTGCAAAGCTCGCGGTACTTTACGGAGGTGACTGAACCATGAGCGCGAATACCGTGAACGGAAATTTGCCCATTGGAGTCGACACGCAGCGTTTCCGGATATTTCTGCGTTAGCCACGCCGGCGGAGTTGCTGTGGGCGTTCCGAGTACGATCGCGACGTGATGCTTTTCGGCAAGGCGAATGGCGCGGTCCAGCCAGGCGAAGTCATACCGTCCTTCGGAAGACTCCAAGCGGCTCCAGGCAAATTCGGCGATGCGGGCGACCTGGATGTGGGCGTCTTCCATCATCTGCAGGTCAGTATCCCAGCGCGCTTCTGGCCATTGCTCCGGGTACCAATCGGTGCCCATCAGAATTGCGTTGCGGCCGGGAAGTTGTGTGGGAGGGGCGGCGGCTGCCGAAGAGACCTGGGCCGCGGCACAAAACGGAAAGAGAAGAATAAAGAGAACTAGAAACGCAACAGACAGCACAGGACTCATGCGGCAGGAAAACACAAGACGCCTCCGTGGAATGCAGACTTCTGCAAGTCTAACGGGCAACTATAATCTCTTTTCCGGAGTATGAAACGGTTTTGTCCGACACTTCGGTCAGGCCGCCGCCTACGCCGTGATTCTCGCCGGCAAATACAATTCGGAAAGTGCGGCTCTGCGGCATGCCCGGATAAGTTCCGGCACGGTCGCCGATGGTAAGCTTGTGCGCCGCGTCGTCCCACGAAAACAAGATTGTGGCGTGCGCGCCCTTTTCGTAATTGTAATTATCGTTCTCATCTTCATAGAGCGTAAAGCTGCCGTTCGCGCCGGGATATACGCGGATTTCGAGGGGATCAGCAATTTTTTCCGCGGCATATTCGACGTCCGGCCCCATTGGCACGATGGAACCAGAGCGGACATAGAGAGGAAGCTTTTCGATGGGCGCTTCGGCATCGATTGCGCGACCGCCTGCAAAGATTTTCCCCGTCCAGAAGTCGTACCAGGTGGCATCCGGCAAATAGAGACGGCGGGTGATTGCGGCTTGTTCGGTTACCGGCGCAACGAGCAGTGCAGGACCAAAAAGAAATTCATCGCCGGTATTTTGGGCGCGCAGATCGTTGCGGAAATCCATCACCAGCGGGCGCATGATCGTGTAACCCTCGTTCGTGGTCTTCCAGGCGAGGGAGTAGATGTACGGCATCAATCGGTAGCGAAGCTTGTCGTAAGCGACCAGAGTTTTCTGGGCCTCCGGGCCATACGACCACAACTCATTTTGATTGGTTTTGCGCGTGCCGTGGACGCGAAAGATGGGGCAAAACGTTCCGAACTCAAACCAGCGCACAAAGAGTTCCCGATAAGCCGGATCGTCGGGGTTGGCCTCGACGAAACCGCCGATATCGGTGGTCCAGTAGGGCACTCCGGAGACGGACAAGTTCAGCCCCGCTGGAATTTGCCGCCGGAACGTTTCCCAATTGGGATTTACATCGCCGGACCAGAGCGCGACGGCGTTGCGCTGCACGCCCGCATAGCCAGAGCGCGAGAGAACGAAAACGCGTTTTTGATCGGACGCGGCGCGCTGTCCATCGTAAACCGCACCGGTGGTGAGCAAGGGAAATTCATTTGCGTAGCGTGCCCCATTGCCAATGGCGACCTTGTTGGTCACCAGGAGATTGGTTTCGCGGCCTTCGGTCTCGGGTTCGGTGGTGTCCAGCCACCAGGCGTCCGCGCCGATCTTGAACAGCGCATCGTTCATGAGGCTCCAGTAATACTTGCGCGCCTCCGGGTTAAAGGCATCGTAAAGGCCCATGCCCTTGGGATGAAAACTTTCCGTGACGGTGCGGTCAATCAAATATCCACGCTTGCCCATTTCGTCGTAAACCGGAGAACCGGGCCGGAAGTAGGGCCAGACGGAAATCATCAAGTGAAAATGATCTTTGTGGAGGGTGTCGAGCATGCTTTTGGGATCGGGATAGTTTTTGTTGAAGACCGGCTCGCCCATGATGTTCCACCAGAACCAGTCCTGAACGATATTGTCGGCGGGAATATGCAAGTCACGATATTTCTGAGCGATTCCCTCGAGTTCGACTTGCGAGGCGTAGCGGTTCTTGCATTGCCAAAATCCGTAGGCCCATTTCCCAAACAGCGGCGCCGGGCCGGTCAATTCGCGATAAGCGGCTACGATCTTGTCGAAATCGGGGCCGTAGATGAAGTAATAGTCGACGGAATCGGCGACTTCGGAACTGAGATAGAACGCATGGACAAAGCGGTTGTTGAAGCGGCTGCGCGAACCGTTGTTCCAAAAAATACCGTAGCCGTTGCTGGACAACAGCATGGGCACGGAAATATTAGTGTTGTCCTGCGAAATATCCAGCGATTCGCCACGATAATTCCAGACCCCGGCTTGATGCTGGCCCAATCCATAAAATGATTCCTGGCTGTCCCACATTTTGACAAAGCGCTCCGAGCGATTGGTTTTTTCGCCGTTCACTTCCGTGGGTGTCAGCGTACGCGTGTCTTCATGCGTCAGCAGGTGCCCGGAATGTTCGTAGAAAATGATGGAGCTGTCGGCGCGGGTGATCTCAATCTTCAGTTGCGAGGTAGCGAGGGTCAGCAGTTTGGGATCGTCGGAGTGGAACGAGAACTCAGTTTTCGGCCAACTTTTCTTGACCACCAGAAAATCAGGGTGTTCGGGGATAGTGCGTTCCAGGCTGTAGATGACATGAACGACTGAGTCAGAGCAAACCTGGAAGCGCAAAAAGCCGGTTTGTAGCGTCAGGGTAACCCCGTCTGGCTGAATCTCGGCGGTCTTGACCGGGTTGATGGGTATCCACTGCGCGTGGAGAGCGGGAGCGGCGAAGAGGAGGAGAATGGAAAGCAGGCTTGCAGAAACCGAGAGGTGGCGAAAAGTGAGAAATGGCATGGGGATAAGTTAAGCTCCGTAAGCGTTTACGACTTATTCGCCACTCTTTCACCATCCGCCGGCCCTGTCAATCGCTAAACTTGGTTGGCCCTCGGGGACCTGTGAAGCGTTCGTTCGCCAGCCCCCGTAGACCCCGGCCGACGCTTAACGCAAATTATTTCTTTGCAATCAACACATCACTCGCGAAACGCTCTCATTTGTGGTAAAACCCGCTGGGGGTTTGCCACTGCTTCCGGCTAAGCTCCCGGAGGATAGTAATGTTACTTTGGAGCCGAATCAGTCTTTCCGTTGCCGTAATCGTTCTCGGATACTCTTCTATGACAACCGCAAATACCTATAACTCAGCAGTGAATTCCGCAAAAGCAGCAGAGCCCATCAGCAAATCCAGCTTTGGCAAAACGTCCGATGGGATTGAAATTGAATTGTATACCCTTCATAACGCCCAGGGTTCGTCGGCAAAGCTGATCACTTTTGGAGCTACGCTGACGGAGCTCTACGTGCCAGACCGCAACGGCAAGATGGGCGACGTAGTTCTGGGCTTCGACAATTTGCCGCAATATCTCGGCAAGACGCCGTTTTTTGGAGTAACCGTGGGACGTTATGCCAATCGCATCGCCAAGGGCCGGTTCACCTTGGACGGCAAAGAGTATCAGTTGGCGGTGAACAACGGGCCGAACTCCTTGCACGGAGGAGCTGTCGGTTTCGATCATAAAGTTTGGAAGGCAGAACCGAAGGATACGCCGCAGGGCCAGTCGGTGCGTTTCACCTACGTCAGCAAAGACGGGGAGGAGAATTATCCCGGCACGCTGACGGCCAACGTAACCTACACGTTGACGGACAAAAATGAACTGAAGATCGACTATGCCGCGGAGACCGACAAAGCGACGGTCTTGAACCTCACCAACCACAGCTATTTCAATCTAGCCGGCTCGGGCGACATCTTGAAATATGTGCTCCACCTTAACGCCGACAATTTCACGGTGGTCGATGACACCTTGATCCCCACCGGCGAAATCAAGCGCGTTGCGAACACGCCGCTGGACTTCAGGAAGCCTACGGTTATTGGCGCGCATATCGCCGAAATCAAGGACATCGGTGGCTACGATCACAACTACGTGGTGAATGGACATGCGGGCACGTTGCGGATGGCCGCGAAGGTAGAAGACCCCGCTTCCGGCAGGCAAATGGAAGTTCTGACTACCGAACCGGGCATTCAGTTCTATTCCGCGATTCATCTCGACGAACCGGTGAAGGGAAAGGGCGGAGTGACGTATCCCAAGTACGGCGCCATTTGCCTGGAGACGCAACACTATCCGGATTCGCCCAATCACCCGGATTTTCCGACAACGGTACTGCGGCCCGGCCAAAAATTCAGTTCCGAGACGATCTATAAATTTTCGGCGAAATAGTAGTTTCTTTGATTTGTCTGGGGGCGGGAAAATTCGTGGAAGACATTTGCCTGCCCATCCTGAAGGAGCGACGTATTACTCTATGATCGCGCTATTGGCATTTTTCGATTCCAACCGGCTCGTCCGCCTCTCGACGGTGGATCTGATCATCATTGTTTTTTATTTCGCTCTAGTCCTGGCCATTGGCTACTACTTAAAGGAACACGCCAACACCGGTGAAGACTTCTTCATGGCCGGACGAGAAATGACCGCCTGGATCGCCGGCCTCAGCTTTCTTTCCGCGAATCTTGGCTCCCTTGAATTGATGGGTTGGGCGGGCGCGGCCTATCAATACGGCATACTGGCGGCACACTGGTATTGGATTGGCGCGATTCCGGCGATGCTCTTTCTTGCGCTGGTCATGATGCCGTTCTACTACATCTCCAAGACGCACTCCGTGCCCGGTTATCTCAAGCTCCGCTTCGGAGAATCGAGCCGTACACTGTCCTCGGTCAGTTTTGCCTTCATGACCGTTTTGATGAGCGGCATCAATATGTATTCGATGGCACTCGTCCTGAAGATAGTTCTGGGCTGGAACATCAGCGCGAGCATCTGGATCTCCGCCGGCACGGTGGCGATCTATGTCACGTTGGGTGGGTTGCGTTCAGCCATCTTTAACGAAGTGTTGCAGTTTATTTTGATATGGGCGGGCGCGCTGCTTATCCCCATTCTTGGTTTGATCGAAGCGGGGGGGTGGAGCGCGTTGAAAGTCAAGATTGCCGCGAATGCCTCCTCCGAATACACCCACCTTTGGAGCACGCTGGGCTCTTCCAACAACAATCCGATGGGCATTCACTGGACCGGAATCGTCTTTGGTCTCGGCGCGATCATCTCTTTCGGCTACTGGACGACTGACTTTCTGGTGGTGCAGCGCGTTCTTGCGGCTAAGGATTTGCGTGCTGCGAAAATGGCGCCCATCATTGGCGCCGGCTTCAAAATGTTCGTTCCGTTCATCGTGATTCTTCCCGGCCTGCTTGCTCTGGCCGTGCTGCCCTTTAAGCTGATGCCGGAAGCGCAAGCGGTGGCAACAGGCGGCCACAGTTACAACGAAGTTCTGCCGCTGATGCTGGCGCGTTACTGCGGCCCCGGACTATTGGGGTTGGGAATCACCGCGCTCATCGCCGGCTTCATGTCTGGCATGGCAGGCAATGTCAGCGCCTTCACGACGGTGTGGACTTACGACATTTATCGCGCGCTAATCAAGAAAAACGAAAGCGATGCGCACTACGTCAGCATGGGGCGTTGGTGCACGGTTCTGGGCGTGCTCATCAGTATTTTGACCGCTTACTTCGTAATGGAGTTCAAGAGCATCATGGACTATGTTCAGGCGCTCTTCAGCTTCTTCATCGCGCCGCTGTTTGGCACCGTCATTCTCGGCATGTTGTGGAAGAGAGCGACGGCAGCAGGCGGGTTTTGGGGTTTGCTCGCGGGCACGGCGTCCTCGGTCGGTCTGTGGGCTTGGGTGAAGATTGACCCGACGGCGCTGCGCTACGTGGCGATGTCTCCCCATGCGAAAGATATGGCGGAGAACATGTATCGCGCGCTGTGGTCCTGGCTAGTCTGCGTGTTCGTCACCGTGATCGTCAGCATGCTGACCACTCCTAAGACGGACGCCGAACTGAAGGGCCTGGTGTACGGTGTGACCGATATCCCTTCGGAAAGCCAGGTAGCGTTGTATCAACGCCCGCTGTTCTGGGGCGTGATTGTTGCGGCAGCTTTTGCGATCGTCAATGTTATTTTCTGGTGAGGCACAATGAAACCTGGCGGCTCTATTTCAATCTGGTTTTTTATCGGGATTTCCCTGCTGGTGAATGGCGTGCTGATCCTTGGTTCGGGAATCTACGAATATCTGCACCCACCGCTGGAAAAGGTGGTGCTCTTCAACCTGCACGCAAGCATCTGGTGGGGCGCGATCCTCGCCGTGCTTGGCGCAATTTATTCCTATTTCTTCTCGCCGGGTCGAACACAAGGTTGACGCTGAACCACGCGATCGGGCGATCAGCTAAAAACGGAATGTAGTGCGGGGTAGATGCGGCGGTATGTTTGGTAGTTTCGCTGCATTTGCGCACTGTCTTGCTGGTTAGCCGCTACGCGCTTGGCAACGCGAACCACCGCATCGGTGGCCTGATCTAGGCTGTCCCAGCATTTCACCCCAACGCCTGCCAGGATGGCCGCGCCGTACGCCGCGCCTTCTTCCGCTTCCAGAATTTCGATTTCCTGGCCGTAGACGTCGGCTTGAATTTGCCGCCAAAGTGGAGAGCGGGCACCGCCGCCGCCCAGGCGAATCTTTTGGACGGGCACGCCGATTTCTTTGAAAATGGTAAACGTGTCTTTCAAGCTGTAGGCCACGCCTTCCAGTATTGCGCGCACCAGATGAGCCCGCGTGTGCGATGCGGTTAGTCCCACAAATGCTGCGCGTGCGGATGGATCCAAATGCGGCGTGCGTTCTCCCATTAAATAAGGAGCCCAGAAAGCGCCCTCCGCGCCAACCGGAGAGGTCGCGGCTTCTTCCGACAAGCGCTCGTAGGGATCGCGGCCATCGTCTTTTCCCGCCCCGAAATTGTCGCGAAACCAGCGCAGCGAGAGGCCCGCCGCCTGTGTCACGCCCATCATGTGCCAACGTCCGGGCACCGCGTGGCAGAACGTGTGCAAACGTCCGTGGGGGTCCAGAGCAGGACGATCCGTCGCTGCAAAGACCACGCCCGAAGTGCCGATCGTTGCGCTCACCAGACCGGGCCGCGTGATTCCGATTCCGACGGCGCCGGCCGCCTGATCGCCCGCGCCGGCGACCAGCGGAGTTCCGCGTTGCAAGCCCGTCGCTTGCGCGCCTGCCTCATTAATTACGCCGCAAACATCTTGCGATTCACAAAGTTTTGGGAGGAGAGCCAGGTCAACCCCGGTTTTGCTTAAAACTTCGCGCGACCATTTCCGGGCTGCCACATCGAGAAGCAAAGTACCGGAGGCGTCGGCAACGTCAGTGGCGGATTCGCCGCTCAGCCGCAGCCGCACGTAGTCCTTGGGCAACATGATTTTCCGCACGCGTGCCCAGTTGGCCGGCTCGGTTTGTTGCACCCACAGCAGTTTTGTCAGCGTGAAATTTGTAAGCGGAGGATTGCACGTCAGTTGAATCAGCGAGTCCAGCCCAAACAATTTCTCCAAATACTTGGACTGCTCTTCCGTGCGCTGATCGCACCAAATCAGGGCAGGCCGAATGACTTCGTTGTTGACATCGAGCAGCACGGCCCCATGCATTTGCCCGGAAAATCCCACGCAGGCGATGTCTTCTCCGCCGAGTCTCGCAGCTTGCAATGCCTTGCGCACGGCGAGGCACGCGGCGCGCCACCAGTCGCGTGGATCCTGTTCCGCCCAGCCCGGTTTCGGGCTGGCGAACGGCGCATGTTCTGCGCTCCCGGAACCCAGAATCTTGCCTGCTTCATTTACAACGATGGCCCTTGTACCGCCGGTGCCAACGTCAATTCCCAGTATCTGGATAGAGCCTCCCAATTCCGAGCGAAGCTGCGGCTTGATCATATCCGCAAAAAGCGAAGCTTTTTACCCGAGCGAATAGCCTTCCAAAACGGCTGAATCGATAAACTCATCCGCGCGCCTCTCGGTTGTGCTGGACAGCGACTGGTGCAGCAGAAAGAAGTCGAGATTTCCACGCATCACGAGATGAGGAGAGAGCAAAACCTGATAGCTTGGGCAAGACCCCTCGATCAAGAACTGGTGCAACACCCGGAAGGCCAGGCGTCCTTGTGTGTACGGCCGTTGATCGATGGTGCCCGCCACATGGCCTTCGCGAATGTGGTTGATCAACGCCGGAAACAGATCGGTGGTGATGATCGACAATCGCGGCAAAATGCCGGCGTCTCGCGCGGCATTCAATATGGGAATCGATGCTTCCGTGGTTACGTAGATGCCATCGAGATCCGGGTGAGCTTCGAATAGCTTTCGGCACTTTTCATAAGCTTCGGCTTCGTCGCTATGCTCTTCAATGCCTTCGACCACGGCAATCCCAGGGTGGTATTTCTGCAAGGTCTCGGCAAAGGCCCGGAATTTTTCCGCGTGTTCATTGATCGCGAACTCGGCCACGCTGGCTGCCACTTTCCCTTTTCCGCGCAGTATGTGACCCAGCAGATCGCCGGCCAAAGATCCGCTGACCATCGTATCGATGGAAACGACAGCGAGGCGGCCCGCATTAGGAGCATCGGTAGTCACACAAACCACGGGAATTTGCGCCCTCGCCGCGCGTTTCATCCAGTTGCGCATTTCTTTCGGGTGGCTGGGAAAAGTGATGATGCCGTCGACCTTGGATTCCAACGAAGCCTCGAAGGCTTCGGGTTCACCTTCTCCCATTTTCGGATAGGTCCGAAATTCCAACTCCGTGCCACCGGTGTTTTGGCTCTCTGCTTCATTTTGAATTCCGGCGCGCACCTGCTCCCAGAACGAGGTTGCGCCTTTGGGAGTGTTTACGGAAATGCGTAAATGGCGTCGCCTTGCGAGATTGCGCGCCGCCAGATTCGGGCGGTACTGCATGGACTTCGCCATTTGCAGTACGCGCGTCTTGGTCAACGCGTTTACATCGGGGTGATTGTGCAAAGCCCGGTGAACTGTTCCAGTGGAAATGCCCAGAGCTTTGGCTAGATCGAAAAGTGTGGCGACCTTTTTTCTCAAGAGGGCTCCAGAAACTTCAGCCATGGATCGGTGTGGGAGCGGAGTGGAGCGTTAACCAAGGATGGCATCGGCGCAAGAAAAATCGTAAACGATTACGGTGCTCATTTAAAACCACTTCGGTGCCCTTGTCAACTTCCGCTGTTCCGTTTATCTTGGTCCAGTACAAGGGCAGAAGCCCGCTCCAGGCCAATCTGTCGCGGAGAGCGTTTGCTTAACAGGAAAAGAGTTTCTACTACAATTAAGACCGCTCTATTGCGCTTCACGGGCAATTTACGAATTCGCTTCCTGGCCATTTCCTCTGTCCGTGTGCACCTCATTCGTTTACGGACGCGAGACGTCTTGGGATTGATTCGCGAAACTCCGGGCGCGGCGAGCGCGAAGCGCAACAAATGGCAAATTTCGAGGAGCATGTTTCTTTCAGCGAATTAGATTGCTGAAAACTTAGCGCCAACTGGCGCGGAGCAAAACGAATTAGGAACGGAGCACAAGATGTCGAAGAAGAAAATGACCATGGGGTTGATCGTCGGTAACCGGGGATTCTTTCCCGATCATCTGGCTAAGTCGGGCCGTGAAGAGATGATTCAGGTGCTTCAAAAGGCGGGCATCGAGGTTG
>Ga0208714_1000280_pt1 | contig 14931 bp, 11 predicted proteins | sample NGESurshal072012_3_FD_184461 | JGI IMG/M metagenome (GOLD analysis project Ga0208714, IMG submission 184461) | Arctic peat soil microbial communities from Barrow, Alaska - NGEE Surface sample 415-1 shallow-072012 (SPAdes) | ecosystem: Environmental > Terrestrial > Soil > Wetlands > Peat ... | reverse complement strand
GAGCTCGAGGGGATGGTCGGCTACTGCCTGACGCCGCTGGTCCTCCGCGCCGACGTGCGCGACGACCCCTCGTTCATCGAGCTACTTGGTCGGGTCCGCGGCGATCTCCTCGATGGGCTGAGCCACCAGGTGCCGTTCGAGCGGATAGTCCGCGAGCTGCAGCCGCACCGTGACCCCGGCGCCAATCCGATATTCCAGGCCGTCTTCGTCCTCGAGCCAGCGATGGTCTCCACCGACCCAGCCTGGAGCCTGCACCAGATGGAGCCCGAGGTGGGGACCGCGGTCGGCCACGCGAAGTTCGACCTGCACCTCGAGCTGGACGAGCGTCCCGAGGGCCACCTTGACGGCCGCCTTATCTACAACACCGACCTGTTCGCGCCCGAGACGGCGACCCGCATCGTCGGCCACTGGGCCATGCTGCTTCAGGGCATCGCCCGCGCGCCGGGCGGTCGCGTCTCCGAGTTGTCTCTCCTTACCGAAGAGGAGCGCCACCGTCAGCTCGTCGAGTGGAACGCCACCTCAGCCGACTATCCGCGCGGCGCGTGCGTCCACGAGCTGGTCACGGCCCAGGTGCAGCGCAGCCCCGATGCGGTTGCTGTGGTCTTCGGCGACGAGCAGCTCACCTATCGCGAGCTCGACCGGCGGGCCGACCGGGTCGCGCACCTGCTCTCGTGCTCTGGTGCGGGTAGCTGCCTCGTGGCGATCTGCGTCGAGCGCTCGCTCGACATGCTCGTCGGAATGCTCGGGATCATGAAGTGCGGGGCTGCCTACCTCCCCCTCGATCCGCACTACCCCACCGACCGGCTGGCCCTCATGCTCGAGGACTCCGGCGCCGCCGTCCTGCTCACGCACCGCCATCTGCTGCCCACCCTGCCGGACGATCGGGCAGACGTCATCTGTCTCGACGACGCGCCAACGACCCAGCTGCCGGACGGCGCGCCGGCACCATCGGTGACGGCCGAGGACCTCGCGTACGTGCTCTACACCTCCGGCTCTACGGGCAGGCCGAAGGGAGTCTGCATTCCCCACCGCGCGCTGGTGAACCTCCTGAGCTCGATGGCCGAGCGGCCCGGCATGGGGCCGGAGGACACGGTCGTGGCGATTACGACCTACGCGTTCGACATCGCAGCCCTCGAGTTGTGGCTGCCGCTGGTCACCGGGGGGCGCACGGTCATCGCTTCGCGCGAGGAGGCGCGCGACGGGCGGCGTCTGGCCAGTCTCGTCACACGTTCGGAGCCCACCGTCATGCAGGCGACGCCGGCGACGTGGCAGATGTTGATCGACTCCGGCTGGAGTGGCCAGCGCGGATTGGTCGCGCTGTGCGGCGGTGAAACGCTGACGGCGCAACTGGCCGACTCGCTGCTCGACCGGACCGCAGCAGTCTGGAACATGTACGGACCGACCGAGACCACGGTGTGGTCGATCGTGGCCGCAGTCGAGCGCGACTCGCTCATCACCATCGGACGACCAATCGCCAACACGCGCGTCTACATCCTGGACCGCGGCCGCCAGCCGGTCCCGGTGGGGGTCGCCGGGGAGATCGCCATCGCTGGGGACGGCGTCGCGCCGGGCTACCTGAACCGCCCCGCCCTCACGGCTGAGCGATTCGTCCCCGACCCGTTCGCGCAGGGAGCGCTCATGTACCTGACGGGAGACCTTGCGCGCTACCTGCCCGACGGTCGCATCGAGCACCTCGGCCGCCTCGACCATCAGATCAAGATCCGCGGCCTTCGCGTCGAGCCCGGCGAGATCGAGGCGGCGCTGGCCGCGTCTCCCGACATCGCCGCGGCCGTGGTCGTCGCCCGAGAGCAGGCGCCCGGGGACAGGCGCCTGGTCGCCTACGTCGTGCCGGCAGGGACCACGCCGAGCCCGTCCGAGCTGCGCCACCGGCTTCGATCCACGCTGCCGGAGCACATGGTTCCGTCAATCTTCGTGGCGCTGGACGCGCTCCCGCTCTCGACCAACGGCAAGCTCGACCGCAACGCCCTCCCCGCGCCCCGGCCAGCGGACGACGATGGCCCCACCAGTCCCGCCATGCCGCGTACCGCCGTCGAGGAGCAAATAGCGGTCATCTGGTCACGCATCCTCGGCGTGAACCGTGTCGGCGTCCACGACGACTTCTTTGAGCTGGGCGGTCACTCGCTGCTCGCCATGCGCCTGCTCGTCGAGGTGGACCGAGAGCTCGGCGTGGAGGTGCCGCTCGCGTCCCTGTTGGAGACCTTCACCGTCGCGGGCCTGGCCGCCCTCATCGAGGCGACGGACGGCCGGGACGGGGGTGCCACGCTCGCGTCGGGCGCATAGACCCGATCATCACGCTTCGCGCGAGACACGCCAGATGGAGTTTGTGCCCGCTCGCGATCCTCGTTTTCGACAGCCCGACGTTCCTAACGCGTACGCTCTCCCAAGGTGTCATGGCTACCCACATACCTTGTCGTTCATCACGCGGTAAAGGCCTATGTGGCTCCCGTTGCCTCAATGCAACCGGCGCGCGTGGAGGACTTACTGGACCGCGGGGAGACAGCCCGCGCGGCCAGCTTTCAATCAGAGCCGGCCCGGCGGCGATTCATCGGGGGACGCGTTCTGTTGCGCACCGTACTCGGGGAGTTCGTCGGTGTGGCGCCGCAGAAGCTGCGCTTCGACCACGGGCCATGCGGCAAGCCACGTCTAGTGAGCGACCGGGCTGATCCCGTGTGGTTCAGCCTCGCCCATAGCGGCGAGGTCGCCCTCGTCGCAATCTCAGCCACGTCTGAGGTCGGCGTCGATATCGAGCGCATACGCCCCATTCCCGAGGCGCTGAAGATCGCCCAGAGGGCTTTCGACCAATCCAGCTGCACCGCGCTATCCGAGACCGCGCCAGAGCATCGGGACGCTACGTTCCTACTTCACTGGACACGTCTTGAGGCACTTGCCAAGGCGACCGGTTGCGGTCTTCTTCCCCTGCTTGAGCACGCGGAGCAACGAAGGGGAGCCGTTCGCATCGTCGAGAGACTCGGCGACGAATACGCTCGACGAGCAACGCGATTTGAGGTAATCGACCTGCCGCTCGGATCCGGCTATGTCGGAGCGCTTGCCGTTGAATCCCAACACCCCGTAGGTGCCGAAAACGTCGCTTTCACGCCGCGAGCCGGTACTCGTGGAGGAGCCCGCCAAGGCGATCGCACCGGTGGATGTTGAGAGGTGCGCCGCGCTCGGGCGCAGGCCGAGCCCTCGCAAGCGGTGGGCGTTGCGCCAGGGCTCGACGCGGACGGTGCCCGTTGTAATGCTCGACGTAAGTCCGCAGCACGCGCTCAAGATGACGGCGGTTGAACAGCAGCAGCCAGTCCAGGCACTCTCGCCGCACACTTCGGACCCAGCGCTCGGCAAAGGCGTTCGCCCAGGCGCTCGAATCGGAGTTCGGATGACCTCGGTGCCCTCGTTGCGCAGGACCTCATCGAAGCAGAGATCGAGCTTGCGTCGGAGTTTTCGGCACCTACACGCTTATGTCCTTGGTCGTCGACGACGTTTAGCTCAACCTCGCCGAGATTTCAAGCGAGCGAGTGCGTCTATGCCGAGATCGTGCGCTGAAAAGGACGTGAAAAGGACGTGGCGCGCAAAACGGCCGTTACAGCGCCCTCCCAAATCGCCTCCCAGACCTGGCTGGAAACCGCCCACGTGCAGGCATCCTCAGAAATGGCGAGACCCAGACTCGAACTGGGGACACCGCGATTTTCAGGGACGGGTAACTGGGCCAGCAAGAGCCAGGAAAGTCCTGCAAATCGGGGGGTAGCGGGTCGGGGCGCTGCGCGGCGTTAGGGCAGCCTTTTCAGAGCCATTCGTGGTGAACGGACTTGCGCTCTCAATCGGAGCGAGCGTCGGAGGAGGGGTCTGGCCCGACGACGGCCACACGGTCAAGGAGCCGATCAGGCGCGCGAACGCCGCGATGTACGCGGACAAGGCCGACACGCCGCGAGCTCACGGCAGCCCGACTGCCGGGCGCTCACGTGACGGCACCACCATCGGGGTAGCCCCGACCTCGGCTCCACCCAGGCAAACCCCGACGGGCACATCGCCTGGCGGGCCTGCGTCAGGCTCTGCGCGGCGGGGTCGGTGCTGCCGTCGCCGCTACGGACGTCGCGGCGATGCCGGCCGCGTCGAGTACCGCGGCGGCGTGCTCCAACGCGAGCTGCCCGGCCGCCTCGAGGACCGCCGGGCGGCGCTCCAGCTGTCCGACCTCGGGTCCGCCGCGCGCCAGGCGCAGTCCGTAGACGAAAGGCGCGCCCGGGCCGGGCTCGCTGGTCGCGGCCGCGATCTCGCCCACGACGGCCTCGTAGTCGGAGGCGCGGCGGTGGTACAACTCGAGGAGCGCCGGGTTGAGCCTGCGCAGCTGGCGCTCGATGATCCGGTTGGCGAGTCGCGGCGGGGGCGTACGCGAGACTCCGAGCGGCCGCGTCATCAGCACCAGTGCATGCGTCGCGCCGAGCCGCACCGCCACCTGATGCGGGATCGCTTCGGCGAGCCCGCCGTCGAGCCACCGCCGCCCGCGGAACTCGACCGGCCCGCCGCCGATCCAGGGCATGCGGCTCGACGCCAGCAGGGCGCATCGCAGATCCTCCTCCGAGCGCAGGTCGGTGAGGTCACCGGCCCGCGCGGTGTCGACGTCGACCGCGATGCAGTGCAGGGGGATGCGGCTCGCCACGGTCCTCGAATGGCGCGCGGCGTCGAGCCGCTCGTCGGCGTGGTCGAGCGTGAAGGCAACGTCGATCGCGGCGCGCCCGATCAGCAGCCGATACGGGTTGATGAAACGGCGCGTGGCGAACGAGGCGTGATAGGCCGCCAGGCAGCCCTCGACGACGCCGGCCAGGAAAGCCGCAGCGTTGAGCGCTCCGGCCGACGTGCCAACGACAAGATCGAAGCAGTCGAGCAGTCGCCGGCGCTCCAGCGCACTCGCCATGCCCGCGGAGACGACCCCACGCATCCCACCCCCCTCCAGCACGAGCGCAAGCCGGTGACCGTCCGCGCACGCTCCGGGTCGCCTGCCATGCGTCGCGCGCTCGCGCAGCAGCGCCAGCACGGGATGTGACTCTGACACCGGGCAGACGATACCCGCCGGTCCGAGGCCAACTGACCTCACGGACAGTAGGCGGTGCGAGGCGCGGAACCGAAGCGGCGAGCGGTGCCGGCCGCGCTGTGCCTGGGGCGCGTGTCTGCTCGATGCACGGCGCCGGGGCGCCTCGGGGTCATCGCCGCAGCACGTTCAGCCCCAGATCTGCACCCCGACAGCCTTCGGTGATCAGCATCAGGCGTTTGGCGGAACCCAGCCGCCGAACGCGCGCTCGAGCTCCATCGCAACGGCGATCGAGACGTGATCGCGCCCGGGCGCCGCCGCGACTTGCACCCCGAGCGGGAGCCCGCGGGAGCCGAGACCGAGGGGCACCTGCGTGACCGGGACGGCGGCGAGGTTGAAGACGGCCATCGGCTGAGACACATACAGGCGACCGTGGGTGCGGCCGTGGCGCGGCGCGACGTTCGCCAGCGGCGGGTGCAGGAGAACGCCGTCGCCGATCGTCTCCGCGATCTCGCGCGCGTACGCGCGTCCCCAGGCGATCGCCTTGCTGACACGTCTTGGCGGGGAGAGGCGGTTCGCCTGCTCGAGCAGCGCAAGCACCTTCAGCGGCACGGTGTGGGGACCGCCGCGGCGCAGCGACCTCCAGACCGTCAGCGGCTCTGCTCCCTCCTCCTCGAGGATCCCCGCCAGCGATGCGTTGCCGGCGTCGCTGAGCGCCGCCAGGTAGGCCTCGCCGGCGAGGCGCATCTGCGGCAGGCGGATGCGCTCGAGCCGTGCCCCGGCCGCCGCCAGCGCACCCGCGGCGCGCTCGCGCGCGGCGAGCAGCTCGCGCTTGATCGGCTGCACGAACGCCGACTCGCTGGTCAGCACCCGAAGTCCCTGCAGCGAGACGCTCGCGGGGTCGCCGAGCTGCGGGTCGCCGGCGACGAGCGGGTCGGAGCCATCCGGTCCGGACAGGATCCGCAGCACCGGCATCAGGTCCTCGCCGCGGCGCGCCAGCGGGCCGAAGCCGAGCAGCCGCTTCGACTCGCCGTGCGGGACGGGATAGGAGCCTGTGTGCGGCACCAGCCCGTTCGAGGGCTTGTGCCCGAACACGCCGCAGAAGAAGGCCGGGATACGAATCGAGCCGCCGATGTCCGACCCGAGCCCGAACGGAGACCCCCCGCTGCCGACCGCCGCACCCTCGCCACCGGACGAGCCGCCGGCCGCCCGCGAGGAGTCGTAGGGGGTGCTGGAGCGCCCGTACACGCGGTTGTCGGACTCGATCCACAGCGTCAGCTCGGAGAGGTTGGTGAGGCCGAGCGGGATCGCACCGGCGTCAATCAACCGCTGCACGGTCGGCGCCGTCGTCTCAGCCCGGTGATCACGCCGCGCGACAAGCCCCGCGCAGTTCGGCATGCCCTTCACCGCAAAGGACTCCTTGATCGTGCACGGCACCCCGAGCAGCGGCGGCAGCTCGCCATCGCCGCCGCTCGCGATGCGGGCGTCCGCGGCGTCAGCCTCACGTCGCGCGGAGTCGAAACGCTCGACGGCGATCGCGACGGTGCGGGGCTGGTAACGCTCGCACGTCTTGATGTGCGCCTCGACTACCTCCCGCGAGGAGACCTCGCCCTCGCGGATCGCGCGGGCGAGAGCCGTTGCCGAACGCTGCGTGAGTGGCGGGTCGCGCACGATGCGACCGTACAGGAGCCGCGTAGGGCGCACCGCCTCTCAGCGCCGAGCAAATCGTCACGCAGACCGCGAAGCGGCGATCGGCACAGCTCTAAAGCGGTCGCATGTGATCGTCCGCATACGCGGCGAGGGCTTCCGCCGTGTTGCCCCCGGGACGCCGGTGGAAGCGCTCGGCGGTCGTCGCACTGAAGTCCCTCAGCGCCTCGAGCAGCATCCAGGCGCGCAGCCGCGTACTCTCGGGCATGTCCGAGCTGGCGCCGCGCTCGGCGAGCTCGTATAGCCGCGGGGCGAGCGCCGCAAGCGCGAACCGCTCGTCGAGCTCGGTGAAGTAGTAGGAAATCGGGAAGCTCACGAGGTCGCGCTCCACCGCCACCAGACGCGATGTCAGCTCGGCGTAGATTCGCTCGACCGCCGCAGACTCGAGCCGCTCCAGCGCGACGCCGGTCCGCCGCTCGGCTTCGAGCAGCAGCGAGATCTCATATGCCAGCGAGCGCCGGCGCGAGAGCGCGGGATAGATCAACAGCAGCCAAGAGATGCTCGCGCTCAGCAGCCCGAACCCGAGCAATGCCTCAAGAGGGGCCACCACTCGCAGCCAACCGGCGTGGGGGATCACGTCGGAGAACCCGACCGTCGTGATCGTCACAAGCGAGATGTGAAGCGACTCGACGAACGTACCGGGATGAACGGCCACTGCAGAGTGAAAATCGCTCTGGATGTGCGGCCAGAAGATTAGCGCCCAGCCGAGGATCAGCAGCGCGGCCCAACTGCTGATGACGATCAGCAGGGCGGTTGGCCCCGCGAGCGCAAACGCTCCGGGCCGCGCGTGGGCGAACTGGCGGAACGCAGCCCAGACGCTCCGCATGATCAGGCGGCCGAGCGTCCCCTTGCCCTCGGGGTGGAAGAGTGCGTCGAATACGTCGCGACCGGCGAGGGCGATGAGTCCGACGCCAAGCGCGCTGACCGCGACGGTGGGCAGCGTGGACACCGCGGCCAAGCTAACAGACAGGCCGAGCGCGCGGATCGCGTGATGGTCGATCGTCGATCGCGGAGCAGCCGAGCGGACCTGTAGGTACCAAGAACGCCGTCTTCATGCTGCGAGCTTGCTGCCCATATGCCGTAAGGGCCCGCGCGAGGCTCGTGTCGAGCTTGATTCGTAACCAATAGTTAGACGTAGAGTCGGACTTTGGGTATGATCTGGCAGTGCCTGCCACGCAAAGCCGGCAGCGTTCCACGCGTCGCGAACGTCATCGCGCTCGGGAGCGGGCGATCGTCGCCACCACCCGCGCCCTGTTCGACGAGCGCGGTCGGCGCGGCGCGCCGGTCGACGAGATCGCCCGCGCGGCCGGCCTGAACAAGGCGCTGATCTATCGCTCCTTTGAATCCAAGGAGGAGATCTTCTTGCTGGCGCTCGCCGACTACCTCGCCGAGCTGCAGGCGCGCGCCGCCGAGCTGTCAGAGCGCGAGGACCCTGTGCTCGCGCTGCGCGAGGCCTGCGAGTGCTATGTCGACTTCTGTCTGGAGTACCCCGCATTCCTGGACTGCGCGCTGGCGCTCATGCAGCGGCCGGCCACCGAGTTGCGCGAGCGTGTCTCCGGTGCGGTTTTGTTTCGCCTCGGACGCTCGCTGGCCGCGTGCCTGGGGCCGCTGGAGCGACTGCTCGCCGCTGGCGCCGAGGTCGGCGTGTTCGCGATCGACGATCCCGCCTTCACGGCCAACCGGCTCTACACGCAGGTGCTCGGCTCGATGCATCTCGCGCGCGTCGGCGTCGGCGTGCGCGAGGCCGCGCCCGGTGTCGCGGAAACCTTCGAGATCGCTCCCGAGCGCGTGCGCGAATCGTGCCTAGAGGACGCGCTTGCGCTCGCGCGCATGACAGCGGGGTCGTCCCGATGAACGCGATCGAGCCCAGGATCGTCACGCTCCACGGCCGGCCGGTGACCTACGTGCAGGCGGGCAGCGGCCCGGTGCTGCTGCTGATCCACGGGATGGGCGGCACCTTCGAGAACTGGCAGGCGGTGATCGAGCCGCTCGCGCGCCAGCACACTGTGCTTGCACCCGACCTGCCAGGGCATGGCGCCTCGGCGCCCGGTGCCGGCGACTACTCGATCGGAGCACTCGCAGCCGGACTGCGCGATCTGCTTATCGCGCTCGGCCACGACCGCGCGACGCTCGTCGGGCACTCGCTCGGCGGCGGAATCGCGATGCAGTTCGCCTACCAGTTCCCCGAGATGACCGAGCGCCTGGTGCTGGTCTCAAGCGGCGGGCTCGGTCCGGAGGTCAGCCCGGTCCTGCGCGCCGCGGCGCTCCCGGGCGCGAACTTGTTCATCGCCGCGACGGCCGGGCCGGGACGCACGGTGGGATCGGCGATGGCGCGTGGTCTGGCGGCCGTCGGGTTGCGACCAAACGCGGACATCGCCGAGGTCGCGCGCGGATACGCATCGCTCGCCGACCCCGACCGTCGGGCGGCCTTCCTCGCCACGCTGCGCTCGGTCATTCACACCGGCGGCCAGCGCGTCCACGCCGGCGACCGGCTGTACCTCGCCGAGGGCATGCCCGTACTCATCATCTGGGGGGAGCGCGATCCGATCATCCCCCGCCACCACGGCGAGAACGCGCACGAGGCGATTCCCGCCAGCCAGCTCGAGGTCTTCGAAGGGGTCGGCCATCTGCCGCAGCTCGAGGCGCCCGGGCGCTTCATCGCGGTGCTCGAGCGATTCGTCGCAGAGAACGAGCCGGCTTCGTTCGACTCCGAGCAGTGGCGTGGGCGCCTACGCGTCGCCGTCGGCGAAGCGTAGGTGCGCATGCGAGCGCAGGGGTGGCGTCTGTGGTCTCGCTAGAGACCATGCGGATACCTCCCATCCCGCGCCTACCTCTGGTGCCCGACCCGCTGCGACGAATCCGGGTGCCCCGCGACCTCACCACCGTCGGCGCGCGTTCTGACGAGGCGGCCGACGTGCAGGCGCTGGGCATGACGTCCACCGGCATCGATCGCATCTGGACCGGGGCGGAGCGCCTCTACCGCAGTGGCTTCTATCCCGCGATCGCGCTGTGCGTGCGCCGCCACGGTCAGGTCGTGCTCGACCGCGCCATTGGCCATGCACGCGGCAATGGGCCGGCGGACCGCCAGGACGCGGCGCGCACGCTGGCCACGCCCGAGACGCCGTTTGTGATCTTCTCAGCATCCAAGGCGATGACTGCTGTCGTGGCCCACCTGCTCGACGAGCGCGGGCTGCTGCACATCGGCGACCGTGTGTGCGAGTACATCCCCGAGTACGCCGACCACGGCAAGGAGGCCATCACCATCGAGCATCTGCTCTCCCACCGCGCGGGGGTGCCCAACCTGCCGGCCGACGCCTTCGATCTCGACCGCATCGGCGACCGGGAGTTCATGCTTGAAATGCTGTGCGCGGCCAAGCCCCGCTCGCGCCCCGGGAAGCTGCTCTCCTACCACGCGGTCTCGGGCGGCTTCATCATCGCTGAGATCGTCCAGCGGGTGACCGGCAGGGACCTCCGCACCGTGCTGGCGCAGGAGATCCTCGACCCGCTTCACTTTCGCTGGGGAAACTACGGCGTGCGCCCGACCGATGTCGAGCGCGTCGCCTTGAGCTACCCGACCGGCCCGCCGGCGCTGCCGCCGCTGTCCACGGTGCTGCAGCGCGCGCTCGGCCTTCCCCCGGATGAGATCACCGTCCTCTCCAACGACCCGCGTTTCCTTACCGGCGTCGTTCCGTCCGGCAACATCGTCACAACGGCCAACGAGTTCTCGCGCTTCTTCGAGCTGTTGCGCGCCGGTGGCGAGCTCGATGGGGTACGCATCCTGCAGCCGCGCACCGTCCGTCGCGCCACATCCGAGCGGGCGTTTCGCGAGATCGACTTCAGCCTGGTGGCTCCGCTGCGCCACGCCAGTGGGTTCATGTTGGGCGCCAGGGCGTTCAGCTTGTTCGGTCCCGACACCGACGACGCGTTCGGCCACCTCGGCTTCACCAACGTGCTCGGATGGGCCGACCCCGAGCGCGCGCTGTCCGTCGGGCTGATGACCAGCGGCAAGCCGATGCTCCACCCGGCCCTGGGCGACCTGTGGCTGCTCACGCGTGCGATCGGCCAGGAGGCGCCCAAGGTGGGGCGCACGGGAGTCTGGTTTACGTAGACCCGAGGCTCTGCCTCGATCTCGCTTGCTGTTCTTTGGCGTCGAGGTTCGCGACGACGGCATCTACGTGGGAGTCGAGCCGGACCGGCCGCACGTCGCGACGGTGAGCGACGTGATGCATGGCTCGGTCGGCCTCGGCCTCGTGTTCACGACACGACAACAGATCGGTAACAGGCGCGCGACATGTGCGCGGGAGCAGCCAGCCACACTGAGGTTCGTGGCGACACTGCCTCCGCTGTACGCGCACCGCCTCGGCCGCGAGCCCGGACCCGACTCCTCGCGAGCAGCCCTGCAGGCCACGCTCGCTGGTCCGGTCGATGGCCTCGAGACCGACGCCTGTCTGACCGCCGACGGACGGCTGGTCCTGCTGCACGAGCCGTGGTTGACCGGCCCGACGACGTTGCGCGGCTGGGCGCACCAGACGCTCTGGAGCGACCTGCGGCGTGCCCGCCTGCGCGACCGCCACGGCGCCCCGACGAACGAGACGCCGATGCTCCTCGACGAGCTGCTGGACGACACGCCCCGTGACATTCCGGTGCAGGTCGAGGTCAAGGCCCACGGCGATCCTGAGCTGGCACGGGCTACCGCCGTCGCGGTATGCCGGGTGGCGGGAGGGCGAGCGGACCGCGACCGCGTGGAGGTTCTCTCCTTCCATACGACCGCGTGCGAGGAGGCCGCGCGCCACGGGATGCCGGCGCGGCTGATCGCGTGGGCCGACTACATGCCCGCCGCGCTCGCACGATGGGCGGCGCTCGCCGGCGTCGGCGGCGTCTGCATCGAGCACTTCCTCCTGCACCCTGCGCTAGTCGAGCGCCTGCGGTCTGACGGCCTCAGCGTCAGCACCGGGACGATCAACGACGCCACGCTCGCCGCGCGAGCTGCTGCTCTCGGCGTCGAGAGCATCACCACCGATCGACCGGCGGCGCTGCACCGCGAGCTCGCCGCGGCGTCGCTGGCGGCCTGAGCGGCGCGACCGCAAGCTGCCGTCAGCCGGCCGCCCGTAGCAGCGCAACGATCCGCGGGTGGCCGTCGATCTCCAGCTCCTCGATGACCTCAAACTCGTCGAGGCCGACGATCTGCCCCAGTCGCCGCAGGGTCTCCGGGGAAAAGCCCCAGTAGACGAAGTCATCGCGCGCGTACACATCGCCAGGCTCATGAACCTCGATCGCCGGGGCGTCGGCGGCCAGGCGCGAGCCGTAGGTCTCGAGTACGACTTCGCCACCCGGCGCCAGCACGTCCGCGAGCGCCTGCAGCAACGCAATCGGGTCGGTCACCCGGTGCAGGATCCCGAAACACAACACAACGTCGAAGCGCTCGCCGAGCTCGCGCACGTCCTGCGCGTCCATGCGGCGATACTCGACCCGCGACGCGAGGAGCCCTGTGATCGCGCGGAAGCCGGCACCGCCCGTGAGCGTCACGCCGAAGCGAGCACGCACCCAGTCGACGTACTGCTCATTGTCGACCGCTACAACGCGCCGCGCACCGCGAGCCTCCGCGAGGAAGCTGTAGAAGCCGTCGAACGCACCGATGTCGAGCACGCTGCGCCCCGCAAAGCGATCCGCGCCGAGCACCGAAAGGCGATAGCCATGGTCGCGTGCGATCCCCGGCGTGTAGACCCCCGGCGCAAGCGCGAAGGTGTGAAACCAAAGCGGAACCGAATCGCGGACGCGCTCGGCGACCGCCGCCGGCGCGCCGATGGGCTGCACGTCGGCGACAACCCGCTCCGCAGCGGACGTCTCAGGGATCGGCTCGATCGGCTCGGACTCGATTGCATAGGCCGCCAACGCGTCAGCTCCAGTCTGTCGTTCATCGGACAGTCACGTCGGGGGCACAGTACGGCGCCAGCGACTCGCGACACCGTGACCGCCCCGACGCCTGCACAGCCTCACGCGATAGACGCAGCCTCGACTTGAACCTCTAGCGCGGCAACGTCGCAACGCTAGTAGCGGCTACGATCACGGGCCGTGACCAACCCTTGGCCGTCAACGTCAGCTGCCAACACCTACTGAAGGCACTTGAGTCGACTATACCCCAATGTTGTCAGCCGGCGTGAGAGGGAAACGGGCGGGCGGCCGATCAAGACGGCCGATCGCACCCGAGGACCGCAGGGGAGCACCCTGCTTGCGTTCGTGCGGGGTGGCGGTCGAGCGTCGAGGTGTTCGTCTACTTCAACAACGACTGGGAGGCGTTCGCGGTTCGCAACGCGCGCCGGCTGCGATGCTCGCCCTGGCCCTGCCCGCGGCGCTCAGGCTTCCCCCGCGCCATCGCAAGCGCAGCCGTACAAGCACTGAGTTGGCGTCTGCCGCTACCCCCTATTGGCATGCTCACCAGCCAGACGAACTGGAGCGGACCCGCCTTCGCGGACAGTCGCGGGCTTTGGCTTAGTGGCTGGGTCTTCCATGCAGAACGCATTCGTGATAGGGATGCTCATTCAGAAATTCCACAGCTGACGAGACCAAGGTCCTGAAAGTAGAGGAGTAGATGCCCGACACGAAGGCTAAAGGCCGCCCGGCGCCAAAGAAGAAAGCTACTGCTCGCAAACCTCCCGCGACCCCTGGAAAGCGCGGTACGAGGAGCTCAGTCCAGCGGACCACGGAGCTGTCCGAGGACGTGCTCCAGGAGCTTGAGGACGGTGCGCAGAGCGCGATCGAGGCGGTGCGTAAGTTCCTCGGCACCGTCGATCAGGCGCTGCCGCCGCGCGGTGAGGGTCAGTCCAGGAGGGAGGAGATAACCGACTCCGCCCTGGAGATGGTGCAGCGGCTGGTCCACACGCAGTCCGAGTTCCTGCGCAAGGTTGTGGACAGTGCTGGCAAGTCGCTGGAGAGATCAGGCGACGCGAAGTAGCACGCGAGCGGGAGCGGCCGACTTCGAGTCAGCCGCTCCCGGCAGGGCGTGGGTTCACAAACTCGGCGATCTGCCTCACGCGGCCCACGCGTACTCATGGACGAGCCCGCCGAGCCGGTCGCGGCGGCTGACCGTGGTCTGGTGTCGCGGGCCGAGCGGGATCACCTGCGGCGAGGGCTGAGGAGCCGCAGCCCGAGCGCTCGGTGCGGGCGCTCGCGGTTGTAGTGGTCCGCGTACTCGCGTAGGACGTGCTCGAGGTGGCGCCGGTCTGGATGGACATCACACCTCAAGCCATAACCTGCCCAGGTGCGCATCGCGATCAGCCTACGCCGTCGCCCCGGTGCTCGCCGACCGCCGCAGTTCCCCCTCGATGGCGCCCCCTTCACCGACGCGGCAGAGCAACGCTTCAGTCAGCGCCACCGCGGTGTTGACAGTGAGGGACGCGCTGTAGACGAGCGCATGCGTGTGTGCGCGCGGACGCAGTCCCGCGGCCTGCTGTGAGCCGATCAGCTGGCCGCACAGGGCCGGTGCTGTCGCTGTTGCGGGCAGACTGTTGTTGAGCTCGCTGCGTTCGAGCACCCCGCTGTAGATACCGGTGCCGTCGTAGTCGATGCCGTGCACGACGACGACGGCATTGTTGCGCCTGATGTCGGCGGCCACGGACGGGGATAGCGTTATCGTGCGCGAATAGTGCAGCGTGCCCCCGGTCAGATAACGGGGAAACGTGAGAATGCTGGCCGGGCTGGTGTCGCCGCGTGTCGTGAGCGCAACTACGGGCGGACCGTAGTAGTTGATCCCGTCGGTCGTGCTGATCGTCAGATGCCCGTTGTGCAGCCGCGCCGCAGACGCCGGCGGACACTCACCTTTGCCGCCCGCATGGATGTGCATCGCATGCACCAGCGCCGCCCCATCGTCCAACCCGTTCGTGGTCACGGTGAACGTCGCCACGTCCCCGTTGAGCCGTACGGTCGCGCTGCCCAAGCCGGTGACGTGATTCGTCGGCACCTGCGCAAGCGCCGACGACGACGGCTTGCCCTTCTCGGTAGAGGAGGATGAAGCCAGGATCACAACGGCGGCGGCCGCCCCGAGGAGCGCAATCAGCAGAACGGCGTACCAGCGGTGCCTGACTTTCCCTCCGACGCCGTCGTGGTCGGGCTTGATGGCGGCAGGTGGAGGCCGCTGGCCAGCGGGCGGCGGCGCGGCGGCGGCGGCCGCGAGCACAGGCTCG
>Ga0208714_1000279_pt1 | contig 15005 bp, 11 predicted proteins | sample NGESurshal072012_3_FD_184461 | JGI IMG/M metagenome (GOLD analysis project Ga0208714, IMG submission 184461) | Arctic peat soil microbial communities from Barrow, Alaska - NGEE Surface sample 415-1 shallow-072012 (SPAdes) | ecosystem: Environmental > Terrestrial > Soil > Wetlands > Peat ... | reverse complement strand
AAGTAGCTTGCCTGCGTGCTAGGCTACTTCTTCGTTTTGCCGAGCCCATTCGCCGCGTGACTATACTTTCTTCCAATTCCGCCCTACGTACCTTGTTCCTTCGCGCGCTGTCTTTTCTGCTTTGGCTTATATTGATTGCGGCGCCGATTTCCCCCGCGCAACAGGTTCGCCTTCCCTCGCCCTCCGGCACGATCGCGGAGATTTCTTCCAGCGGGCCGCAATCCAAGAAGGGGGACACGTACTTCGCCGAAGACGATGTAGATATCCGCTATGGCGATCTGCGGCTTCGCGCCGACCACGTGGAGTACAACAGCCTTACCTCTCAGGCCAGCGCCCGGGGCCACATCCAATTTGACTTCGACAATCAGCACATTGAGAGCGATGAGAGCGAACTCAACATCAGCACCGGCCGCGGCACCTTCAAGAATGTCCGAGGCACCATCAAATTAGTGCGCCGGCCCAACCCATCCGTACTGATCACGCAGAACCCATTGTATTTCGAGGCCAAGGAAGTCGAACGCCTCTCCGGCGACAACTACATCGTTCGCCACGCGTGGTTTACCGTCTGCGACCCCCAACGTCCCACCTGGCAGTTTTATGCGCCCGAGGCGAAGATTACCCTGAATAAGCGCGTCGCCCTGGTCAATTCCAATTTCCGGCTCTTTCGCGTTCCACTTGTCTGGCTGCCATTTGCGACAACTCCCGCGGGCGAGCATGTCCGGCAATCGGGATTTCTTGTTCCTGTGGCCGGCAACAGCAACAGTAAGGGCTTTTTCGTCGGCGACGCATTCTACTGGGCCCCTAAATCCTGGCTGGACGCTACAGTAGGATTCGAATACTTCAGCCGCCGCGGCCCTTCGGAACGCGCTCAGGTTCGCGCTCGCCCCTATGAGAACACGTCCGTCAAGTACACCTATTTCGGCGTTCAGGATCGCGGCATTCCGGGCCCCGCTGTCGCCGGCCAGCCCCCGCCAATCGAGAAGCAGGGCGGCTACGAACAACAACTGGAAATCCAGTCTCTCTGGAATCACGGGTGGCGCTTTGTCGCGGATGTGAACCAACTCTCATCCCTCACTTTTCGGCTGGCTTTCGCGGACAACTACGGCGATGCCATTAATTCCGACGTACGCAGCGCGATCTTCCTCACCGACAATTTCCACGGCTTCAGTTTCAATGTGGCCAGCCTCAATGACCGCAGCTTTCTCCAACTTGACCCCGAAAGCAGCGTGGTGCTTCGCAGTTCCCCTGAAGCACGATTCAGCTCGGTTGAACAAGCCCCTTGGCATGAACTTCCCTTTTACTTTTCTTTCGATTCCTTCGCGGGAGCAGTGCACCGGGACGACGAAATCCTGAGCACCCCCAATTTCGTTCCCCAGTTCGATTTCGCTCCCAGGGTTTCTGTCCCTCTGCATCTGGGCAACTGGCTCGGCGTCACTCCCTCCGCTGCCTTTCATACGACTTACTACGGCGACTCTCTTAATGCGAACGGAGTGTTGACCGGCAATTCCATCACTCGCAACACGGGAGAGTTTGCCATCGAGTTCCGCGCTCCGACTTTGGAGCGATTTTTTGACCGGCCAGCCACGCATCGCCGCTACAAACACACCATCGAGCCTTATGTCACCTATCGTTACGTCTCGGGCGTTCATAATTTCGCTGATATCGTGCGCTTCGACAGCAATTCCACGCTTACCAACACCAATGAAATTGAATACGGTTTCACACAGCATCTTTTTGTTAAGACGAATGACAGCCAGCCCGTCGATTTTCTTTCCTGGAAAGTTGTGCAAAAGCACTATTTCGATCCCACATTCGGCGGCGCGCTAATTTCCGGGCAACGCAACGTTTTTGAGGCGCTCGATTCCATTACCGGCTTCGCGTTTGCTTCTTCGCCACGCAACTGGTCGCCCATCGTCAGTGACATCAAGTTAACGCCGAGTGGGCGCTTCGATGCCGAGCAGATTATTGAATACGACCCCCAACTGCATAAGATCACCAACACCGGCCTGCTTCTCAAAATGAAGCCGTATAGCGAGTTTTTCGTCACCCTTGCCGATTTCCGGTTGCAGGGCAATCAGGCTGTAGAACCGCCGGCCAATCAGATCCGTGCGATCGTTGGTTACGGCGGCCTGACTCGCCAGGGCTTCAATGCCTCAGCCGGTCTGAGCTACGATTTGCAAAAAGACTCCCTGCAAAACCAATTCGTGCTGGTCAATTACAATGGCGGCTGTTGCGGCCTGGCTGTGGAATACCGCCGCATTAACCTTGTAGGCGTAGTGCGCACAGAAAATCAATTTCGCGTTGCTTTCATCATTTCCAATCTCGGAACCTTCGGCAATCTCCGCCGGTTGGACAAGATTTTTTGATGCTTACGGATTCGCAACTCGCTTTCGCCTCTATCGGCGAAATCGGCAAACTCTTTCGCGGCCGCAAGCTTTCTCCCGTCGAACTCACCGGCTGGCTCTTAACGCGCATCGAGAAACTTAATCCGCAGCTCAACTCTTTTTTAACGGTCACAGGTGAGCTTGCCTTGAAGCAGGCGGCCAAGGCCGAAGCAGAGCTGGCAAAAGGTAAGAGCCGCTGGCCACGGCGCGATCGCGGCCCGCTGCATGGAATTCCTATTTCGTTGAAGGACAACATCTACACCGCAGGGATTCGCACGACCGCAGGTTCGCAAATTCTGCGCGATTTCGTTCCCGTGCAAGACGCGCCCGTGGTCACGGCTCTGTATGAAGCGGGGGCTGTGCTGCTTGGCAAGACCAACATGCACGAATTTGCCTACGGCGCGACCAACAACAATCCGCACTTCGGTCACGCGCACAATCCCTGGGACATCGCGCGAATCAGCGGTGGTTCGAGCGGAGGTTCTGCGGTCGCACTCGCCGCTGGCTTGGGCTACGGGAGCATCGGCACCGACACTGGCGGCTCTATACGCATACCTTCTTCCCTTTGCGGAATCGTCGGCCTCAAGACGGGGCTGGGGGCTGTGAGCACTAAGAATGTCATTCCACTTTCACCGAGCCTCGATGTGGTCGGTCCGATGGCGAGAACTGCGACTGATGCTGCGTTGCTCTACGACATAGTTCGCACAACCTGCGGCTCTCAAAGTCTGCTGCGTGCGTCAAAATCCAATTCGGCGCGCGCGCGTAGGCCTCGTCTCGGTATTCCCAAGGAATTCTTTTTCGATCTACTCTCGCCGGAAGTCGCCGCTGGCTACGAGTCCGCGATTCGTCTTCTGCGCAAAAACGGTGCGCACTTGAAAAAGGTGTCGCTCCCGTTGCTCAACCAGACCGAGGAAGCCGGCAACCAGATCGCCTGGGCCGAAGCGCTACACTATCATCAACAGTCTGGCTGGTTTGCCGCTCGCTCTGCCGAATACGGTGAAGACGTGCGGTCTCGTCTGGAAATGGGAACAAGAGTTTCAGCGGTCATGTACTTGCAGGCGCTCGAGGCGCGCGAACGCTTCATTGCCCAATTCCACGCGCTGCTTAGCGAAAACAGCCTCGATGCTCTGGTCGTTCCCACCACGCCCATTACTGCTCCGCTCATCGACGAAGAATCCATCTCCATCGGCGGTACGATTCAACCAACTCGCGCTCTGCTGCTGCGCTTGAATCGCCCCGCCAATCTTGCCGGCATTCCCTCCATTTCCGTCCCCTGCGGGTTTACAAACGGCAATCTGCCCATCGGTCTGCAATTCATCGGCGCGCTCACGTCCGAGCCTTTGCTGCTCGCACTCGCCCGCCGGTTTGAAGAGCTGCAGTCGAGCACTGCCCGCGTGCCCTTTTCCGTTGCTTAAGCGTCTAAAGAGAGGCTAGGGCGGGCGCGTAATCTCCGTGCGGCCCATGGGTCACCATCCCTGCGGCTCTTTATGCGAGAATAGAAAGGAAAGGGACCTCTCCGAAATGACTGATGTTTCGCTCGCCGGAGCATTTATAGCTGGTCTGATCTCCTTCTTGTCGCCGTGTGTTCTTCCTCTTGTACCCGGATACATTTCCATGCTTTCCGGCATTGGCATAGAGCAGCTTCGCCAGGGCGAACAACCCAAAGGTGGGCTGTTTACGTCTGCCCTTTCGTTCGTTGTCGGTTTCTCGGTAGTCTTCATAGGATTCGGAGCCTCGGCCAGCGCTGTGGGCGGGTTCCTTCAACAGCACAAGAGTCTGCTCGCGCCCATTGCTGGAGCACTGATTCTCCTTTTCGGCCTCCACCTGCTTGGCGCGCTGATCAAAATGAACGTTCGCGCGGGAATCATACTGGGCGTAGTTCTCGTCGCCCTCGGAATCGCCGCCCTCGCTCATGGTGGTCCGCTATTTGCGGGATTAAGTGCGGTGCACTTCTTTTCGCTTTCCATCATCGGGTTTTTTGGCCCGGTGCTGGCGCGCTGGCTGAATCAAGATGTCCGAATCCGGAATACGGATTCAAAACCTGGAATCGTAAGTGGTTTTCTCTTGGGCTTTGCATTCGCGTTTGGTTGGACGCCCTGTATCGGCCCCATTCTCTCTGCCGTTCTCGTGCTTGCTGCAGCCAGTGAAACTGTTAGCCGGGGAATCTTGCTCCTGGCCGTTTATTCCGCGGGCCTAGCGGTTCCCTTCCTGCTAACCGCTGTTGGCCTCAGCCAATTTCTTCGTTTTTACAAGAATTTTCGCAAGTATCTTCATGCCGTGGAACTGTTCAGCGGCGCGCTCCTGTTGTTCGTCGGCTTTCTGGTTTTCTTTAACCGCTTGACCTGGTTGACCGGCAAGCTGTCTTTCTTGAATGGTTTCTCAAAGTATATGTAGGAAAAGTTTATTTCTGGTGGATGGAACCCGTTATGAAAAAAATTGCTTTAATCGTTATCACCATTGCCGCTCTGATTGGCTTGACTCTCTACGCCGACCGGGCTACCCGACTATCCTCCAACGTAAACGTCGCGGCGCATCCTGTTGCTGCAACCGCTGGTGCCCCGGCGCCGGAGATCAAGCTGAAGGACCTGAACGACAGGGACGTTGCGCTTGCGGACTACAAAGGCAAGGTTGTCCTGGTGAATTTCTGGGCCACTTGGTGCGATCCATGCCGTGTTGAGATTCCCTGGCTAATCGATATGCAGGCCAAGTATGGCGCAAAGGGCTTCACGGTGATTGGCGTGGCCATGGACGATGAAGGCAAATCGGTAGTTGCCCCCTTCGTCGCCAAAGAGCGCTTCGACGTGGACGGCCAACAACTCCCCATGAGCTATCCGATCCTGATCGGCAATGACGACGCTTCCGACAAATTTGGCGGCATTCTCGGATTTCCAACTAGTTTTATTATTTCTCGCGATGGCAAGCAGGTGGTACGGTTCCAGGGCTTGAAGAGCTATGAGGAAATTGCCAAGGCCATCGAAGCGCAACTCTGATCGGAATCGAGCCTATGCTCTCTGAACACGACTTTCAAATAAAAGCGGATGCGCTCTTTGAGGACCTGAAGAAGCGCCTGCTGCTGCAAGGGGATATCCACGATTTTGACGTGGAAGGCGAAAGCGGCAAACTCGAAATTATTTTCGAGGAACCCGAGCCGGCGCGATTCGTGGTGTCTCCCAACACGCCGATCCGCGAAATCTGGGTCTCCGCTCTTTCGACCAGTTTTAAACTTGCCTGGTCGGAAGAAAAAAATGCATTCGTATTGCCCAAGACCGGTGAAGACCTCTTTGCCGTCATGAGCAGGGTAGTGTCTCAACATCTGAGTACTCAGGTGGCCGTGTGAAATTCTTCGCACTATTGCTGAGCAGTTTGATCGTGGTTTCGTTGTTTCCCGGCATCGCCTGCTCGCAAACGCCATCCGGAAAGAATGTCGTCTCCCCAGAAGCGTTCGCATCTTACGAGCCTGTTGCCCGTGGCAAGACGTTCCAGGTCGCCGTGGTCATGAAGATCCGCCCGGGTTTCCACGTCAACGCCCGGGAAGTAACCGCAGACTATCTGATTCCCACCGATCTTCGCGTCGAAGCTCCTGCTGGTTTTAAACTTGGTGAAATCGTCTACCCCAAGGGAACGTTGCAAACGTTCACTTTTTCCAAAGACAAACAACTCAATGTCTACACCAATTCCGTCATCATCCGCTTTCCGCTGACCGTTTTGCCAAACGCGCCGATTGGCGAACAGCGCTTACCGTTGAAACTCCACTACCAGGCGTGCAGCAGCGAAATCTGCCTGCCTCCCGTCACACTCTCTCTCGAAGCTACCATTCACGTAACGGATAAGCCCGATACCTCACGCTCCGTTCATCCCGAACTATTTTCCAAATAACTTGGTTCAACTGGATTGAGGACTGATCCATGGGCAGGAAAAAGACACGAGGGGCAGCTTCGCACAACGTGGTGCCAAATCTAGATTGGCAGTGAATTGTTTACTTTTGAAACTCGCTTGCTGCCGCGCGAAGTCGCCGCACCACGCGTTCTTGTCCCAGCGCCACCATGGTGTCGAACAGCGGCGGAGCTACGGCCTGCCCCACAATCGCCACGCGCGTGGCGTTGATCAATAAGCCGGCCTTCACTCCGCCTTCTTCCGCCACCTTCCGCGAGGCTGCGTCGCACGCATCGTGATTCCAGTCCGGCAAGCCCGCCAATCCCTCTGCCAATTTCTCCAACAACCCCGGCACCTTTTCGTCTTTCCAGAATTTCGCCTTCGCCGCGGGATCAATTTCAAATTCATCGCTGAAAAATGCCCGTGACCAACTGGAAAAATCGGGCAGCAACCGGACTCTCGATCGCAGCATATCCACGGTCTTCGAGAACCAGTCGTGCCCGGCCCCGCTCGCCCATTCTTCCTTCCACAATTTGTCCTGTTTCAGTTGCTGCTCGACAAATGGCAACAGTTCCTCGATCGGCAGTTTCTGCAAATATTGGGTGTTGAACCATTCCAGCTTGGCCCGGTCAAACACGCCATTTGTCCGGCTGACCGCCTCCAGCGAAAACTTCTCGAGTAAATCCTTTGTCCGCAAAAACTCTCCATCACCGCCCGGAGCCCATCCCAGCAGCGCCAGAAAATTACGGAACGCTTCCGGCAAAAACCCTTCATGCCGGTACATATTCACATCGGTCGCCCCGTGGCGCTTCGACAGACGGGACTTGTCCGCGCCCAGAATCAGCGGCACATGGGCAAACACCGGCTCTTGCGCTTCCATGGCGCGGTACAGCAGCACCTGCTTCGGGGTGTTCGAAATGTGGTCCGCGCCTCGAATCACATGAGTGATGCGCATATCGATGTCGTCAGCCACCACGCTCATCTGGTACATCGCCTGACCGAACTCCTCGCCATCTTTTCCGGAGCGCAACAGCACAAAATCCTCGATCTCGTCATTGGCAAATTCTCGCTCGCCAAAGACGGCATCCTTGAATTTCGTGGTTCCACCAATCGGCACCTTAAATCGAAGCGCCGGGTTCGTCCCCGGTGTGGACGGCTTACCATCGCGGCAAGAGCATCGCACGATCCGCCGCACCCGCGCCGGCCCCGCTCCTTCCACCGCGTGGTCCCCGCCAACATATTTCTCTGGCGGGCAATAACAAAGAAACGCGCTTCCACTGGCGAGCAGCTTTTTCGCCGCATCGCGATACAATTCCGTGCGTTGCGACTGGTAGAACGGTCCTTCGTCCCAATCCAGGCCCAGCCACTTCAGCGCTTCCACAATGCCTTCGACCAACTCCGGTTTGTTGCGCTCCGCATCCGTGTCTTCGATGCGCAAAATCATCGTGCCGCGCTCTTTGCGCGCATACAGCCAGTTAAATAGGGCCGTGCGCCCGCCACCCACGTGCAAATATCCGGTGGGGGATGGTGCAAATCGCACTCTAACGCCTGATTTTTCTGTCGAATTTGCTGCTGTCATGGTTTGTCGCTTCCCATTCGCGTGGTGTAATTGATCAGTTTAGCGAAACCGCTTACTCCCGTCCAACGTCGGCCACCACCCTCGCGCAAGTGTCCCCGTATCTACTACCTTTTTCGCAACCAAAACTGCGGTTCTCTTGCGCCCTTATTTTTTCCACCCCCATAATCGTAAGTGCTCTATTTTGTGCGCGCTTGAGGTGCCAGGTTCAGGCGGTCGGGTGTCTGTTTTGGGAGGCCTTCGTTTTGTATTATCTCGGCTAAGGCTTGGCCAATTATTCCGACCCGATCTTCATTCGCACTCGCTCGCGTATCAGAGAACAGGCCCAGGACCCTTGATGGTTCAAAGCATTACTACGCTCGGCTTTCTACTGGCCACTTTGCTGGTCGGGGTTTTCTTTGCCTATATTTATTCGCTCAAGCGTCAGCAGTACATCCTGTTCTGGATCGCCGGGTGGGTTCTCTATGGTCTGCACTATCTTCCCTCTGGACTATCTCCGTGGATCGGCTCAAATGCCTTTATCACCTCTCTGAATCACTTGTTCTTTGCTCTCGCGGCCATCGCTTTCTTTCTTGGCACTCAACTCTATACTCGCCTAAAACTCTGGGTCGTCCCGGCCACCGGCCTGGCCGTTTTTCTCACGGCCTGGGCCGCGGCCAACGCCTTCCAAGTTTTCTCCTTTTCCCTCATGGTGCCTGCTTCGCTGCTGTACGTTGCCGTTGGCTATCTCTTCTGGCGAGAAAGTCAACGCTTCGAAACAATTGCGGATCGCCTTCTCGGAGTCGGCTTCATCGCCTGGGGATTGAGCTTCCTCACCCTGCATTTCCTAAAATTCACGCCGGAATCTCTCGGCCAGGGCATAGGCCCGATAACCGCGATCCCCACGGTTTTCCTTTCCATGCTCCTGGTGATGGCGATCTACGAAGAAGAGAAACGCCGCGTCGAGCGCAATATGCTCGCGCTGTCGAACCTGAATCTGGCGACTTCCAGTTTTGTCGGCGGGGAAATCCAGCGCATGCTTGCCCAAGCCCTGGACCGGGTTCTCGGCGTCGTCCGCCTGCCTTCCGGCGCGCTGTTCCTTCATCATGGGGATCCCAGTGGCCCCACATCCGTGGTTTCCGCGGGCTTGCCGGATGAATTTTGCCGCGCTACCCAGGAAGAGGGTCTCGACGATTACCTCGTTGGCTTGGTCTCGCGCCTCGGCGGTCTTCTGGGCTTCCGCGATTTGCGTGACGACAAACTAACAGCGCTCGAAAAAGACGAACCTATTCGCCGCTTCCGCGAACTCGCCTTGCAACAAGGTCTCCGCAGTGTGGTGGTCATCAGCTTGCAAGCCAAGGATCAGGCCTTTGGTTTGCTTCTGCTCGGGACACCCGACAATCGCCGTTTTACTCCGGCGGAACTTCGCTTGCTTCTCGCGCTGGGCCATCAGATCGGAATGGCCGTGGAGAACAGCTACCTGGTGCAACAAACCTCCCGCCGTTCCGAAGAATTGCACGTTCTGAATGAAATTGGGCGCGCGCTCAGCTCCACACTTAATCGTGAGGATCTTCTCCGCAAAATCTGGGAAGAGTTGCGCCGCCTGTTCGACGTGCAAAATCTGTACCTCGCTTCGCACGATCCGCATCGCGATGCCATCCAATTCGAGCTGGAAATGGTCGACGGCGTCCGAATGCCAAAGCGCGCTCGCCCCGCGGGCAATCATATTACCGAATACATCTTGCGCACCCGCCAGCCGGTGCTGATCCGCGAGAATTTTGCAAATGAAGTAAAAAAACTGGGCGTCGACCCGATCCGCACTGCCGGCTCTTTTTGCGGGGTACCTCTGGTTGCCTACGATCACACCATCGGCGCGCTGTGCATCTTCTCCGACATGGAACGCGCGTTTGACGAAGGCCACCTGGAACTGTTGCGCGTTCTCGCCAGCGAAGCCAGTATCGCTATTGAGAACGCCCGGCTGTTCCAGGAAGAACGCACCAAAGCCCGCCATCTCGGATTGGTCAACCTAATCTCTCGTGATGCCATCGCCACGCTCAATCCCGATGAAGTCCTGGCAAAAATGACCGAACAACTCGAAGCCGGCCTCACCTACGATCATATCGGCATTGCTCTAATGGACTACACCACCCGCGAACTCGTTGTGCAATCCGAGGGCGGAAAGCGCCGCGGCGCTCTGGGGCGCAGGCTTCCTCTTGACGCTGGGTTGATTGGCCAGGTTGCGCGCACCGGAAAAGCGGCTTCGTTCCGTTCCGTCGCCAACAACCAAACCGGCGCCAATCCCGTTTTAGCCGATTCGTTGACCGCCATGGCCTTGCCCATTTTTTATGCCGATCATCTTCATGGCGTCCTATACGTGGAAAACCTGGAGTTCGTTGAGATCACCGAAGAAGAGTCGTTACTGCTTCGCACCCTCGCCGACTTGATCTCCGGCGCGCTTCACAACGCTCTTTCTTTTCAGAAAGCGCAGGAACAGGCCATTACCGACGGACTAACCAATGTCAAGACTCATCGCTTTTTCATGGAGGCGCTCTCTTCAGAGTGGAAGCGCTCTTCCCGTGCCGGCCGATCTTTCGCCCTTGTGCTGATGGACCTGGACCGCTTCAAATTCGTCAACGATTTCTATGGTCACTTGGAAGGCGATCTGGTCCTCCAGCGCGTCGGTCAAATTTTGGAAACCAACTGCCGTCGATCCGACGTCGTTGCCCGATACGGCGGAGACGAATTTGTCATCCTCATGCCGGAAACTACCATGGAACAAGCCCGCCAACTTGCCTCCAAGCTTCGCGGCTGGGTGGCCGCCGATCCCTTGCTTCGCGAGAAAAACATCAGCGCCAGCTTCGGCATTGCCTGCTATCCGCTGCACGGCTCTTCTCCACAGGAATTGATCCAGGTCGCCGACGCTTCGATGTATCTCTCCAAGCATCAGGGCGGCAATACCGTTTCCACCGCCGACCACGTGGATCCCAAGGAAACGCGCCGCTGGAAACGCGACGTCCTGGAAGCTTATCTAGGCGTGACGCTGAAACGTTTGTTCGCCACCGGCCCGGACGCCTTTGAAGAAATTTATCAGCGCCTGCGCCAATTCACCGACTCCTTGCCGGAAACCGAGAGCTCCGGGATCACGAACTCCCAGGCGCCTCCCGAACTGCCGCAGTCCATTCTCGACACGGTCACTTCTCTCGCCTATGCCATAGACGCTAAGGACCAATACACCCAGGGCCATTCGCAAAAAGTCTCCGCTTACGCCGCACTGCTTGCCGAAGCGCTGGGCATGTCCGAGGCCGAAGTCGAAGAGATCCGGCTGGCCGCCGTGCTCCACGACGTCGGCAAAGTTGGCATTCCGGAAGCCATTCTCAACAAGAGCGGCCCGCTCAATCCCGAAGAATGGGAAACCATGAAGACCCATGTGCTCTTCGGAGCCAAGATCCTCGAACCGCTCGGTCCGCTTGCCCGCATTCGCGAAATGGTTCTGCACCACCATGAGTTTTTCGACGGCTCCGGCTATCCCCGCGCCCTTTCCGGCGAAACTATCCCTCTCGGCGCACGCATCATTACGATTGCCGATTCCTATGACACCATCACAAGTGATCGCAGCTACAAAAAAGGGCGGACCGCCGAACAAGCACTTGGCGAACTCGAACGCTGCGCCAACACTCAGTTCGATGCTCGCCTGGTCGAAGCCTTCGTCCGTGCCATGCGCCAACTTCCCAACCCCATCATCGAAGTAGCTTCCCTGATCTCCAGGAATATTTAGGATCGGAATTTTTGATGTAGGAATTGCCTCCGGAAGCAGCCCAGTGATCCAGCCATTGTGTGGCCCAATCCGTTGCCCTCACCCCTGCGTTGCTCTAACTCTCTTGCTAAACTAGGCTCTGGCAACAGCTCTACGCTCAAAAGGAACTCATCATGCAAACCTCTTCTCTCAAATGGATCAGTGAACAAAAATTCGTTGCTGTCAGCCCTTCCGGCCACTCTGTTCCCATCGATTCCGACCGCGAATCCAACAAGGCCCCCGGCCCCATGGAACTGGTCCTAATCGCACTTGGCGCCTGCACCGCCACCGACGTGGTCATTATCCTCGAGAAAAAACGCATAAGGCTCGAATCGCTCGAGGTGATTTGTTCCGGCGAACGCGCCGCCGATCCGCCAACGGTCTGGAAGAAACTCGAAATCCTGTATCGCCTGCGTGGAAACGTGGACGAGGGCTCCGCGCGGCACGCCATCGAGCTCAGCGAGGAAAAATACTGCTCCGTGGCGGCCATGCTCAAGAAAACCGCGACAATCACCTGGCGGCTGGAGATTCTTCCACCTCTCTGAGCGCTTCCCGGCTTGTTTCTGGCAAACTTCCTCGTTTACAATCGTTTTCAATTTGTACGGGTTTACTTTTTTCAAGGAGCATCATGTCTCGTCGCCTCGCCGCCAAAATTACGGGTGTAGCCGGTTACGTTCCGCCGCGCATCCTTAGCAATGCCGACCTCGAAAAGTTGGTGGAAACCAACGATGAGTGGATCCGCACTCGTACCGGCATTCGCGAGCGTCACATCGTCGACAAAGGCACGGCCACTTCGCACCTCGCTACGGAAGCCGCCAAACTTCTCCTGGCGCAGACCAACACCAGTCCCGAGGAAATCGAGCTCATCATCGTCGCTACTGTTACTCCGGACATGATGTTTCCCGCCACTGCCTGCCTCGTCCAGGATCGCATCGGCGCAAAGAAAGCCTGGGGCTTCGATCTTTCCGGCGCCTGTTCCGGGCTGACCTACGCTCTCACCGTCGGCGCGCAATTCGTCAGCGCGGGTACGCACAAGAAAGCTCTGGTCATCGGCAGCGATACCATGAGTTCCATCATTGACTACAAAGACCGCGCCACCTGTGTCCTCTTCGGCGACGGAGCGGGTGCCCTTCTGATCGAACCTGCCGGACCAGAGGAAGGTATTCTCGATTTCATGCACGACATTGACGGTTCCGGCGGCAATTATCTTTACATGCCCGGAGGCGGCTCGCTGAATCCGCCCAGCCACGAGACGGTCGAGAAAAATATGCACGTCGTTCATCAGGACGGCTCGCAGGTTTTCAAGTACGCCGTGCGCCGCATGGCGGAAGTCTCCACCACGCTTCTGGAGCGCAACAGCTTCACTCGCGACGATCTGAAATTGCTGGTCCCTCACCAGGCTAATCTGCGCATCATCCGCGCCACGCAGGAGCGTTTGGGCGTTGAAGATTCAAAAATCATGGTCAACATCGATCGCTACGGGAACACCACTGGCGGCACCATTCCCCTCGGCTTGCGCGATGCCGTGCAGGAAGGCCGTCTGAAAAAGGGCGATCTCGTGCTGCTCGCCGCAGTTGGCGCGGGCTATACCACCGGCGGCATGCTGCTTCGCTGGGCTTACTAACCAAATTTCAAGACATTCCAGTGTGTCATCCAAAACGCTCAGGTCACCAACGTGTCATCCTGAGCGCAACGAAGGATCTCAACTTCAACCTCTCCACCCGAGTCGCTTTCTAAAACACCACCCACAAAAAACGCGGGCGAAATATTCTTTCGCCCGCGCCTGAATTCTTCAGATGCTGATGATTTAGTCGGGAATCACCAGCTCTTGCCCAACCTTCACCATGTTCGGATCGCTCAGCACATTACGGTTCGCTTCAAAAATCTTATTGTACTGGTTGGCATTCCCGTAAAACTGTTTCGCGATTTTCGAAAGCGAATCTCCCGCTGCCACCGTATACGTCTTTTGCTTCGGCGCCAGCGATGGATCCACCGAGATGTTCAAGGTGATGTCGCTGAGACTGGGATCCACCAGCTTGACCTGATCCCATATTCTGTTCTTGATCGCTTCGGAGCCTGCTGCTCCTTCCACATAGAGCTTATCTTCCTGAATATGCACATGCGTCAGGCTCACTCCGAGTTGCGGGATAAGGTTCAGAACGGACGCGTACTTCTGCTTAAGTTGATCTAGGTCTGCCATTGGAATTTACCTCTTTCTTCGATGGATAGGGCGGACCAGGAGCATAGCACCGCGCGAAGGCGGATGACATCACAATTTGTTCATCCAGCCGCACGTAATTCCCGCTATCGCGGGGCCAGATCCAGCCTCGGGGTCCACGCCAATAGGACCAAGATGCCGACCACAAAAAAGATTCCGCTGAACTTCCACGGGGTACCGACAAACCTCGCAACCATTCCGAACATCGCGACGGTCTCCGCGAACGCCAGCGAAACAATCGTCCCGGTGCGCCATTGCGAGGCCGCCACCGCATCGTCCGCATTATTGCGTAGCGCTTCGGCCCCGGGTTCCACAAATTTTGTCCTAAAGAATGTAGCGATCCCCAGAAAGCCGATTGCCGCCATCCCAATTGCGGCGACAACAGTCAGCTGGACTTCCGACCGGGCGGCTTGCCTCACATAGTAGGCCACAACGGCATAGGCAATCGATGCAAAGAGAAACACGATGTGCAGGATTCTTGCGTTTTGCAGTGATTTTTGTGCCTGATTCATCGACAAGCAGACCTCTTCCCTGGTTTCCAGGAGCGCCTGCATTCTCGTTCAGCTTGGCAGTTTATTACAAGGAAGAGATTTTCTTTGACTTGCTGATCTTCCGCCGGTTAGCAGGAGAGGATGTCAGCCGCTTGCGCAAGATTGGATTGCAACCGCCGTTCGATTTGCGCCGCGGCATAACGCGCGCACAACGCGCTTTCGCGCTCGCTCCAACTGACTACCGCGGGGGACATTTTCCCGAAGGCCGCGCCCATATTCCGCACCACTTGGTAATACGCTCCGACTAAGCCCAGATTGCTGTGCGCATTCTTCAGCTCTGGTGTCATAGCGTGCAATGTCGCCAACTTCTCGAAATCCGCTCCGCAGAACTCACCGGATTCCATATGCGCCGCCTCCAGCACCCGGTCGGAAACCGGCTGAGATGCCACGCCGACCAGCAGCGCACGCCGGAATATCTGGCCATCAATCCCAAGGCGCGCGTGCCGGCACTGATGACCGACAGGGGCGTTCTGACCGAGACGCCGGCGATGCTGGCCTTCATCGCGCAAAGTTTTCCGTTGGCAAGGCTGGCGCCGCCGGATGATCCGTTCCTGTTTGCGCAGGTGCAGGCCTTCAACAGCTATCTGTGTTCGACGCTGCATGTCGCCCATTCGCACCGCATGCGTGGGCT
>Ga0208714_1000278_pt1 | contig 15010 bp, 19 predicted proteins | sample NGESurshal072012_3_FD_184461 | JGI IMG/M metagenome (GOLD analysis project Ga0208714, IMG submission 184461) | Arctic peat soil microbial communities from Barrow, Alaska - NGEE Surface sample 415-1 shallow-072012 (SPAdes) | ecosystem: Environmental > Terrestrial > Soil > Wetlands > Peat ... | reverse complement strand
CCGCATGCCGACGCGTGGGCGCATGAAGGTCCGCGTCGGTGGCCGCGAGGCGCTTCTGGACTATCAGCGCGAGCGCAACGCCACGAGCATCGACGGCCTGCCGGCCGTCGTGTTCCGGCTCAACCAGAACATCGAGCCGAACGGCGCGGACTGAGCAGTCGTCGATCGGCGCAGTGGTCGCAGGCGTGCGGCGGGTCGGCTGACTCGTCGCCCGCTGTGTCAACGGCTGGCTAGCTGATCGTGTAGACCAGAAGCGGCCTTGCTCTGCCCATCGGTCACCGCACCCGCCATGCCTTCGCGGTAGACCGCCGTCGCGGCAGCGGCGTTGTCGGCTTGCCCGATCGGCAGGGTCGCGGCGCCCTGGACGCTGATCGTGCGCAGCGGCGTGCCGGTCGGCGCTTCGGCGACTGCGACACCGAGCATGTTTGCCGCAAAGAATCCGGCTGCCACCGTGATCGTCGCTGCGATTGCGCGCTTCACCGGGCCTCCCGTGTGGGTGACGACTGCGGACCCTGTGAAGTGTAGACCCGGGGCGAGCCGGCTCTGTGCTGGCCTGGGAAAACCGCTCTCGACGGCAGCGAATCCGGGCGCCGTTTGCCGCGCCGGCGTCGCTGTACGCTGACTTCATGGATCGAGGCGCGGCCACGGGTGATGGGCCTGCGGGCCGTGCGGGAGTGCGCACGGCCTCAGAGCGCGACGCGGCCGCGTGCGCGGCGATCTACGCGCCATACGTGACCGACACGGCGGTCACGTTCGAGACCGATCCGCCGTCGCCGACGGAGATGGCGGTTCGGATCGCCGCGGCCTCGCGCGATCACGCCTGGCTCGTGCTCGAGGACGACGGGCGCATCGTCGGCTATGCCTACGGCGGCCCATTTCACTCGCGCCCCGCGTATCGCTGGGCGTGCGAGGTGAGCGTGTACCTCGAGCTCGGCCGTCGACGCACTGGCGGGGGGCGTGCGCTATACGACGAGCTGTTGACCAGGCTGGCGGGTCGCGGCTACTACGTCGCCGTCGCCGGCATGACCCTGCCAAACGACGCAAGCGTCGCGCTGCACGAAGCGATGGGATTCGAGCCGGTCGGCACCTACCGTCGCATCGGCTTCAAGCTCGGCGCCTGGCACGACGTCGCCTGGACTCAGCGGTTCCTGGCAGGCGGCGCCGGCCATCCCTCGGAGCCTCGCTAGTCGAGGGCCTCGCTCAGCCCTTCGACGGCAGCGGTGCGGAACGGTCGGCGACCGAGAAGTGAACGCCCGTCAGCTGCTCGGATACCTCCCACAGGCGGAGTGCCGTCTGCGGATCCCGCGCGGCGCGCGTCGACTTGACGACCTTCGGCTCTCCGCGCATCTCCTGAAAGCCGTCGGGCCCGACGAATGAGCCACCGGGGATGTCGGCGGTCGCGGCATACAACGTCGGCATCGCGCCGCTCTCGGCACTCTGCGCGTACACGCGGTTGAGCACCGTTGAGCCGAGCCGCTCGATCCGCGAGGGCGTGGCGGCGAACTGCAGGTTGGTCGCGGAGTAGCCCGGGTGCGCGGCGACGCTCAGCAGATCGGCGTCGATCGCCCGCAGCCGGCGGTCGAGCTCGAACATGAACAGGAGGTTGGCGAGCTTCGATTGCCCGTAGGCGCGCCAGCGGCGATAGGAGCGCTCGCTTTGCAGGTCGTCGAAGTCGATGCGCCCGAACTTGTGCGCCGTGCTGCTGACCGTCACGACGCGGCCCCCCGGCGTGGCGAGCAGCCTATCGAGCAGCAGCCCGGTGAGCGCGAAGTGGCCGAGATGGTTGGTGGCGAACTGCAGCTCGAAGCCGTCCGCCGACTTGGTGTAGGGCGGGACCATCACGCCGGCGTTGTTGATCAGCAGGTCCAGACGCTCGTCGGAGTAGCGCTCGGCGAATGCGCGTACCGAGGCCAGCGACGCGAGGTCGAGCGCCGCGACGTCGAGCTCGGCGCTGGGGATCTCCGCGCGGATCGTCTCTGCCGCGCGGTCGCCCTTCGCGGTGTCGCGGCAGGCCATGACCACGTGCGCGCCCGCGCGCGCGAGCTCCCGTGTGGCCTCGAGTCCGATTCCGCTGTTGGCGCCGGTGATGACCGCGTTGCGGCCGTGTTGATCGGGAAGATCGTTCAATGTTCGAGACATCCTTAAGTCGCGTGCTCGTGGGCGTTCCAGGCATTATGGCACTAAGGATGCCAGTTGGCAAGCAAAGTGCCAATTGGCACTCCGGATATACTTTCAGCGATGACGGCCGGGCTGCGCGAACGCAACAAGCTGCGCCGACGCGAGCAGATCACCGAAGCCGCGCTGCGCCTGTTTGCCGAACGCGGCTTCGACGGGGCGACGATCGACGAAATCGCTGCGGCGGCCGATGTCTCGCGACGCACGTTCTTTCGCTACTTCGCGCGCAAGGAGGACGTGATCCTCGACTGGAAGCGGCGAACCGCCGACGAACTGCGCGAGGCGCTCGCCGCCCGTCCCGCGAGCGAGACGCCGCTGGACGCCGTCCACCGTGCGCTGGCGACGGTCGCGGCAGGGTATGGCGCCCGCCCGGAGCTGACGCTCGGGCTGATGCGCCTGTTCGAGTCAGGACCCGATCTTCATGCCGGCTCGGACTATCAGGCGTGGGACGCCGTGCTAACCGAGGGGGTCGCCGAGCGCCTGGGCGTCGACCCGCTGCGCGACCCCGTCCCGCGGCTGGTCGCGACCGTCGGCGTCGCGGTTCTGAGCGCAACGGTGCAGAGCTGGGGCGCGGCCGGCGGCAAGGCAGACCTGATCGGCCTGCTGGACGAGGGCTTCGCCTCACTGCGCCGCGTCACCGTCGGCTCGGAAGCCTGACGCTCGCGTCGTAGGCTGAGAGCTTCACCCTCGCCGAGAAAGGCAGATCAACGATGAAGCAGCGCAACCTTGCCGACCTGCAGGTCTCCGCCCTCGGGCTCGGATGCATGGGGATGTCCGCCTTCTACGGCTCGACCGACGAGAGCGAGGCGATCGCGACGATCCAGCGTGCGCTGGAGCTGGGAATCAACTTCATCGACACGGCGCAGCTGTACGGCCCGCTGACCAACGAGGAACTGGTCGGTCGCGCGATCAAGGGCCACCGCGACGAGTACGTGATCGCGACCAAGTTCGCCCGCCGGACCGTTACGGCGACGCCTGGCGACATGTCGACGCTCGGTCCGCTCGACGGCTCCGCCGACCACGTGCGCAGCTCGGTCGAGGGCTCGCTGGCGCGCCTTGGAACCGACCACATCGACCTCTACTACCAGCATCGCGTCGACCCGGCCGTGGAGATCGAGGAGACCGTCGGCGCGATGGCCGAGCTGGTCGCTCAGGGCAAGATCCTGCACATCGGCCTCAGCGAGGCGGCGCCTGCGACGATCCGCCGCGCTCAGGCCGTGCACCCGATCACCGCGGTGCAGACCGAGTACTCGCTGTGGACACGCGACCCCGAGGCCGAGGTGCTGCCGACGTGCCGTGAGCTCGGCATCGGCTTCGTCGCATACTCGCCGCTCGGGCGTGGCTTTCTGTCCGGTCGCTTCAAGTCGCCGGACGATCTCGACGAGGGCGACTTCCGCCGCCGCGGACCGCGCTTCACCGGCGAGAACCTCGACGCCAACCTCGAGCTCGCCGCCAAGGTTCAGGAGATCGCCGAGGACAAGGGCATCACGGCCGCTCAGCTGGCGCTCGCGTGGGTGCTCGCACAGGGTGAGGACCTCGTGCCGATCCCCGGCACAAAGCGCCGCACCTACCTGGAGCAGAACGCCGCAGCGGTGGACGTCGAGCTGACCGCCGACGATCTGGCGCGGATCGACGCCGAGCTGCCCAGCGTTGCGGGCGACCGCTACGACGAGGCGGGGATGGCGTCGGTGAACCTCTGACCGACGCGACCGACCCGGCCGGTCTGCGGCGCCGGCGCTAGACCGAGCAGCGGCGCGGTCGGCGGTCGACCCCGACTTCGGTGATCCCCGCCGAGGTGATCTTGATCCGCGTCGGCACGTTGCCGCGCTCGAGCAGCTTGCGCAGGACGGTCTCGCCCTTGGACTCGATTCCCGACCGCAGCGGCTCCTCGAAGGCCTCGGCTCTCATCGATTCCGCGATCTGCACGTACACGTGCTTTTCCGCCGAGCCGTCCTGAACCTTCCAGCGGTAGGTGTCGCCCACGCGCGGTGCCTGGATCGCAGTGGGTCCGCCGATGATCTCGAGGATGTCTGCCATGGGGTAAAGATGACGGGCTGCGAGCACACGGCTAAGGGCCAATTGGCCAGCATCCGCGGGGCGCCGTTGGACGTTTGCCGAAGGCCCGGCTGCGCGCATCGCGCTTGCGCGATGAGATGAGGCCTGGCCGTGCGTCTGAACTACTGACACCGGGTCGCGACCTGCATCGCGCGGGCCGAGCGAGCTCCTATGCTGGCGAGATGACAACGCCGACGACGGAGAGCCCGCTGACAGGGCGCTGTGCATGCGGCGCCGTGCGCTTCTCCGTCGCCGCCCCGTTCGAATCGGCGCGCTACTGCCACTGCCGCAACTGCCAGCGTCGCACCGGCACCTCCTCCTCGCCGAACGCGCGCGTCGCGGCCGATGCCTTCGCGATTCTGCACGGAGAGCAGCAGCTGCGCCGGTGGGAGCCCGAGGGCGGGCAGGCGAAGTGGTACTGCGCCGACTGCGGCGGGCACATCTTCAGCCGGCCCGAGGGCGGCGAGCATGTCTACGTGCGCATGGGCGCCCTCGACGCCGATCCCGGCATCCGCCCCGAATACCGCCAGTGGGTCAGCTCCGCGGTCGCGTGGGAGACGATCCCCGACGACGGGCTTCCACGCTTCGACGGGCCCGGCGCCTAGCGGTCACGGCGCCAGCCGCCACGGCGGGTTCAGGCGGTTCTTGCCGGCGCGGTACACGAAGACCTGGTTCCCGTCGGGGTCCAGCAGAATCGCCTCGCGCCACAGGTACGGCTGATCGATCGGATCGCTGACGAAGCGAAAGCCGGCTCGCTTGAGCGCGCGCACCGCGCGATCGACGTCGTCGACCTCGAAGTGGATGCTCGCGCTCGGCTGCGGCGGGGTCTGCTCGACGCGCTGCAGTGAGAGCGTGGAATCGCCCTCGGAGGCTTCGAGCCGCGCGTAGTCGGGGTAGTCGGCGACGATCTGCACGAGCCCCAGCCGGACGTAGAAGTCGGCCGAGCGCGCGACGTCGACGACCGACAGCGTGACGTGGTTGAGGCGCATCTGCTCGACCCTACCCTCGGCGCGCCGAGGACTGCCGCCGCGGAGCGCGAGGTTAGAGTGCGCACGAGATGAACCGCCTGCACGCCGTCATCTGCTCGTCGGGCCGCTGGCGGCAGATCGTCGAGCGCGAACTGCTGCCGTGGGGCCTGCGCGACGCCGAGCTCGGCGACGACGTGCTGGAGATCGGCCCCGGGTTCGGCGCGACGACGCGCGTGCTCACCAAGCGGGCCCCAGCATTGACGGTCCTCGAGCTCGACGAGCGCTACTGCGAGCGCCTGCGCCGGGAGTTGGCCGAGGCGGTCACGATCGTGCAGGGCGACGCGACCGCGATGCCGTTCACAGACGGGCGCTTCTCGGCCGTCGTGTGCTTCACGATGCTCCATCACCTGCCCTCCTCGCAGGCGCAGAACCAACTGCTCGCCGAGGTCGAGCGCGTGCTGCGACCGGGCGGCCTGTTCGCGGGCACCGACAGCCTCGGGCAGGGACTGCTGTTCCGCCTGCTGCACATCGGCGACACGCTCGTCCCCGTCGCCCCCGATGGACTGGCCGATCGTCTGCACAATGCGGGTCTGGCCGAGACGGTCGTCTCGCGGAGCGCAAGCTCGTTTCGCTTCCGCGCGCGCAAGCCGGCCGCCGCCGCGCGATGAGCGAGATCGAGTTTCTCGGCGCATTGGGCGTCGAGCTGCTTCGCCACGGCGAGCTGCGTTCCGAGCACCCCGACCACGAGCTCTTTCAGACCTCCACCGTTCACGCTCTGCTGGCGGGCGCGTTCGACGGCGACGTCACGCTGGCGGAGATCCTCGAGCACGGCGATCTCGGACTCGGCACGCTCAACGGCCTCGACGGCGAGCTGATCGTGCTCGACGGGCAGGCGTGGAAGGCCGAGCTGGACTGCACGCTCGTGCGCGCGGATGCCTCGTCGAAGACGCCCTACGCGGTGGTGGTGGCGTTCTCGCCGGGCGAGCCCGTGGCCCTGATCGGACCGTTCGGCGAGGCCGACCTCGAAGCGCATCTGGGCGAGCGCGTGTCGAAGGCGACGCGCCCCACCGCGATTCGCATCGACGGTCGCTTTGCGCAAGTGCACGTACGCTCGGTGCCGCGGCAGAAGCCTCCATACCGCCCGCTCGCCGAGGTGATCGCCCAGCAGCAGGTCAGCGTGCTGCGCGACGTCTCGGGCACGATGATGGGCTTCTGCTTCCCGGACGCGCTCGACGGCATCGAGATGGTCGGCTCGCACCTGCATTTCCTCAGCGACGACCGCACGCGCGGCGGGCACGTGCTCAGCTACACGCTGCTGGAAGCGATCGCGCTGCTCGACGGCGCGACCGCACTCCACGTCGAGCTGCCCGAAGCCGTCGCGGTGCCGCGCCACGGGTCCCCGCTGGATCAGGCGGCGCTGCACCGCCTCGAGTCCGATCGCTGAAGGCCGGTCAGGGGCGCCGCACGCCCGAATAGGCTTTCGCGCATGACCGGGGGCCGTTGTCGTGCGCGCTTGCAGGCGAACATCTCACTGCCTGCCCTCGCCCTCGTCGCCGCGCTTGCCACGCTGGCCTGTGTTGTCGCTGCTCCGGCCCGCGCGACGATCGCCTTCGAGAAGAACTCGGGCAGCTTCCATCCGTCGATCTGGGTCGCCGAAGCCAACGGTGGCTCGCCGCGCCAGCTGGTCGGCGGCACCGGCGGCAATCAGCCGCTGATCGCGCCCGACGGCAGCGCCGTCATCTTCCAGTCGCTTCCCGCCCACGGCAACGCCGCCCTGGAAATGGTCTCGACCGCCGGCGGTGCGAGCGTCGTGCTGGCTGCGCAGGAGGCGAGCATGAACAACACCGCGTGGTCGCCGGACTCCAAGACGATCGCGACGACGCGCGGCCTGACCCCGGAACGCGAACAACTCGTGCTGATCGACGTCGCGACGCGCAGCGCGCGCGTGATCGCAACGGGCACCATCCAGGGTGTCAGCTTCTCACCCGATTCGACTCGGCTCGCCTACGCGCGCGCCCCCAATCTGAAGACGTTCCCAACCTTCAGCGACATCTACACGGTGCCCGTGGCGGGCGGCAGCCCGACGCGCATCACGCGCAACCATCGCAGCACCGAGCCGGTGTGGGGCCCGGCGAAGATCGCCTTCGCTCGCACGTTCAAGGCCCGCGGCCGCCGCGAAGACGCGCCCAAGAGCAACGTCTGGCTGATGAACCCCGACGGCTCGCAGGCGCGCCAGCTCACGCGCCAGAAAGCGGCGTTCCTGCTCTCCGGGCCGGCGCCGCTTGCGTGGTCGGCGAGCGGCGCACAGCTGCTCGCGCAGTTCGGCGGCCAGGACACCGTGTACGGCGAGGGCGTCAACCCGCTGACCGGCGCCGTGCACACGTTCAGCGCCAAAAAATCGATCGCGCTGCAGCTCGTCGCCGCCGGCATCTCGCGCGACGGCTCGACCGTGCTCGCCGCGACCGGCGGCTTCGATCCGGGCTCCGGTCACAACATCGTCAGCGTGCCCTTCGCCGGCGGGCCGATCACGACGCTCGTGCGCAACGCCTTCGCGCCCACCTGGAACGACTGAGACTCGACCGCGCCGCACAGTCTTCGCCGCGGCTCTTTCGGCGCTGAAGACGGCCGCTGAATGTTTGATGCGGCGTGGTGGTGGAATACTCGGAGGGTGCCCTACGACGCTGATCTCGGCCCGTCGCTGTACGTGCCCGCCGACGACCGCTATGAGGCGATGCCCTATCGCCGCTGCGGACGCAGCGGCCTGCGGCTTCCGGCGATCTCGCTCGGGCTGTGGCAGAACTTCGGCGACGACCGCCCGCTGCGCGACAGCCGGGCGATCCTGCGCCGGGCGTTCGACCTCGGCATCACGCACTTCGATCTGGCCAACAACTACGGCCCGCCGTACGGCAGCGCGGAGATCAACTTCGGACGGATCTTTGCCGAGGACTTCCGCGCCTACCGCGATGAGCTGATCATCTCGACGAAGGCCGGCTGGGACATGTGGCCGGGTCCGTATGGCGAGTTCGGGTCGCGCAAGTACCTGCTGGCGAGCCTCGATCAGAGTCTGCAGCGCATGGGGCTGGAGTACGTCGACATCTTCTACTCGCATCGCTTTGACCCGGACACGCCGCTGGAGGAGACGCTGGGCGCGCTCGACAGCGCCGTTCGCAGCGGCAAGGCCAGGTACGTGGGCATCTCCTCCTACGGGCCCAAGCGAACCGAAGAGGCGGCACGGATCCTGCGCGAGCTCGGGACGCCGCTGCTCATCCACCAGCCGTCCTACGCGCTGCTGAACCGCTGGATCGAGGAGCAGCTGCTCGACGTGCTCGAGCGCGAGAGGGTGGGAGCGATCGTGTTCTCGCCGCTGGCCCAGGGCCTGCTCACCGACAAGTATCTCGAGGGCGTGCGAGAGGACTCACGAGTGCGCCGCGGCCACCACTTCTCCGCCGAGCTGATCAGCGAGGAGAACCTCCAACGCGTCCGCGCGTTGAACGAGATCGCCGGCGGGCGCGGACAGACACTCGCCCAGCTGGCGATCTCCTGGGCGCTGCGCGATCGGCGTGTCACGTCTGCGTTGCTCGGCGCCAGCAGCGTGCAGCAGCTCGAGCAGAACGTCGCGGCCCTGCAGAAGCCCGACTTCGACGCGGATGAGCTCGCGGAGATCGACCGTTACGCCAAGGAGGGGGGGATCAACCTGTGGGCCGAGTCGAGCAGCGGGTGAGTCGCGCTAGGCTGCGCGCGTGGCCTCTGTGGATCGTGCCTTCATCCGTCTGACCCCCACCGCGCCGGTTGCCGCCGGCTCGCTGATCGCCGGATACGCGGTCGCCGCGGGGACCGGGTCCAGGCCGCTCGGTGGCATCGTGCTGCTGGCCGGTGGCTTGTGGTGCGTTCGCGCGTGGACGCAGCGCAACGACACGCGCACCGCCGTGACGCTCGCCTGCGCGGGCCTCGCGGCATTCGTCCTCTCGCACGTGCTCGCACTGGCGATCGGCGCTTGGCCCGCGGTGCTGCTCGTCGCCGCGGCGATGGCTGCCGCGGCATGGCTGCGCGCAGACTCGCGCGTCGTCCTCGCGCGCCCTTAGCTTTCTCAGGAAGTTCCCAGACTTCTCCACGCGCGCTCATACGTTTCGGCGCGATGATGCTCGTGTCACTTCGCAGGGACCGACGCCGATGCCAAGCCATCACGACCGCCCACGATGAGCCAGGACCCCAAGACTCCCGAGTCGGGCGACGGGCGCCGCGTGCTCGTCGTCGATGACGAGCCCAACCTCGCCGAGGTCGTCACGATGGCCCTGCGCTTCAACGGCTTCACCGTCGAGACCGCCGCAACCGGACGCGAGGCGCTCGCGGCGGTGAGCAAGTTCAAGCCGCACCTGATCGTTCTCGACGTGATGCTCCCTGACATGGAGGGCTTCGAGGTCGCATCGCGGCTCGGCGCCCAGCGGGCCGGCGTGCCGATCATCTTCCTCACTGCGCGCGACGCCACCGAGGACAAGCTGCGCGGTCTCAGCGGCGGCGGCGACGACTACATGACCAAGCCGTTCAGCCTCGAGGAGCTCGTCGCGCGGATTCGCACGATCCTTCGCCGTACCGGGCAGGCCAGCGCGGAGTCCGGTCGGCTGGTCTTCGAGGATCTCGAGCTCGACGAGGAGTCGCGCGAGGTCTCCCGCGCTGGCGCGCCGATCGAGCTGACCGCCACCGAATACAGGCTGCTGCGCTACCTGATGCTCAATCCCCGCCGCGTGATGACGCGCGCGCAGCTGCTCGACCACGTCTGGAACTACGATTTCGGCGGCGACGGGCGCGTGCTGGAGACCTACATCAGCTATCTGCGCAAGAAGCTCGACGCCCACGGACCGTCGCTGATCAGGACCGTGCGCGGCGTCGGCTACGCGCTGCAGGCGCCGAAGCCTTGATGGCATCGCTGCGCGCGCGCGTGCTCGCGAGCGTGCTCGTGCTCGCCGCCGCGGGGCTCGTCGCGCTCGCAGCCGTCACCTACGCCGAGCAGCACTCGTTCCTCTACGGGCGCATCGACCAGGAGCTCAGGGGAGCCGGTCCGGCGCTCTCGGTCGCGCTCGACAACGCCGGTTTCAAGCCTGCCGATCACACGGCCCTTTCGGAAAGCTCGCCCGGCAACGATGGGCCCGGGCGGGGAGGGCGTCCCGGCGGCGGCCCCAACCTGAACCTGCCGCCCGGCACATACGGCCAGCGCCGTGACGCCTCGGGCAAGGTGCTCGGGCACGTCTTGATCACCTACGGCCAGGCCGCTCCGGCTGCACCGCGGATACCGGCGAGCGTGCCGATCGGCAAGCTGTTCACGGTCGGCTCGGCGGGCTCGTCGGGCCTGCGCTATCGCGCCTACGCCAGCCACGACCCGGAGGACAGCGGCGTGACGATCGTCGCCGTGCCGTTGCGCGAAGTCGATCAGACGCTCAACCGCCTGCTGCTCGTGGAGATACTGGTGATCGTGGGCGTTCTCGTGGCGCTCGGCGTGAGCTCCTTCTTCGTCGTGCGCCTGGGGTTGCGCCCACTCGATCGCATGGAGGTGACGGCCGGCGAGATCGCCGCCGGCCAGCTCTCCCGGCGCGTGAGCCCGGCGACGCCGCGCACCGAGGTCGGCCGTCTCGGGCTCGCGCTGAACGCGATGCTCGAGCGCCTTGAGCAGGCCTTCGCCCAGCGCAAGGCCAGCGAAGAGCGCCTGCGCCAGTTCCTTGCCGACGCCTCGCACGAGCTGCGCACGCCCTTGGCCTCGATTCGCGGCTACGCCGAGCTGTTTCGCATGGGTGCGACGCGTGACGAAGCTGAGACGTTGACGGCGATGCGCCGTATCGAGGACGAGTCCAAGCGCATGGGCGTGCTCGTCGAGGACCTGCTCACGCTCGCGCGGTTGGACGAGGCGCCCGCATTCGCTCGCGCGCCGGTCGATCTGGCGGTGCTCGCGCGCGACGCGGTCGAGGACGCCCACGCGATGGCTCCGGAGCGGTCGATCGGCCTGGACGCCCCCGACGCGGCGGTGATCTCCGGCGACTCGCACCGGCTGCGCCAGGTGCTCGCCAACCTCTTGCGCAACGCGCTCGTGCACACGCCGCCGGGGACGCCGATCGAGGTGTCGGTCGCCCAGGACGAGCAGACCGTCACGGTTACCGTGCGCGACCACGGGCCCGGCCTGCCCGACACTGCACCCGAGCGCCTGTTCGATCGCTTTTGGCGCGCCGAGGGCGGCCGCGAGCGCGGCAAGGCCGGCGCCGGGCTCGGCCTGTCGATCGTGGGCACTGTTGTCGACGCCCACGGTGGACGCGTGAGCGCGGGAAACGCAGAGGGCGGCGGAGCCCGGTTTGCCGTCGCGCTGCCCAAGGAGCCATCGGCCGCGCCCGACCCGGCGCGGCCTGCTCCCGGCTCCGCGCCGCAGACTCCCTGAGCCGTCGCCGCCGACAAGGCGCGCCAGGGCGGACGCCAACGGCCAAACGGCCCGCAAACAAAGGCGTTTTCGCTCTCAGGGTCCTCTCAGGGCGAGCACAGATTCGGCCCAGGTTGGGTCTCGATCCTGCCCCCAGATCGCAAACCAACCTAAGGAGCATCATGTCCCTCTCGCTTCTCATCACGATCAACGTCCTCGCCGACATCGCCCTGGTAGCGAGCCTCGCCTACGCGATGTCACGCGCGACGCGCCTGCAGCCGCACGTCGCTTCGCTGCGCGCGGCACAGCCGCTGGCCGAGCAGGCGCCGGCCCAGCAGCGCCACGCACGTCAGACGCGCTCAAACCGCCCGCAGGTCGCGCGACTCCGTGCCTCGATCGCCAACCGCCCCGGCACTCGCGCCGCAGTCGCGCACGAGTGAGTCGATGTCACCGTCGTTCACCCATCTCACGGGCCTGCTGGCCACGGCCGTCGGGCCGCACCTCTACTGGATCGCCAGCCGCGCGGCCGGCAGCGCGGCGCTGATCCTCTCCAGCGTCTCTGTGTGCGTCGGCCTGCTGATGGGCGGGCATGTGCTGAAACGGCGCTGGCCGGACCTGCGAGTGACGCACGAGGCGCTCTCGCTCGCGACGCTCGGCGCGATCGCGGTCCACGGGCTGACGCTGCTCGGCGACGGGTTTCTGAACCTGAGCCTCGCGGACATCAGCGTCCCCTTCGTCAGCGGCTACAAGACGTTGTGGACGACGGCGGGGATCATCGCCTTCTGGGCGATGCTCGCGCTCGGTCTCTCCTACTACGCCCGTGGGCGCATCGGCGTGCAGCGCTGGCGCCTGTTGCACCGCTTCACCGCGCTCGCGTGGATCCTCGGCATCGTGCACTCGCTGGGCGAGGGCACCGACGCGGGGCAGGCGTGGTTCCTGGCGATGACCGCGATCGTCGTCCTCCCGGCGCTCGGCCTGCTGCTGGTGCGGTGGTTCGGATCTGCGAGGCGATCGCGACCAGCGGGGCAGGCCAACACGGTCGGCGGGCTCAGCAAGCTCCCAGGCTGAGTCCAGCCGGCTCCAATGCAGCGGGCCGAGACTTCCATGGGCAGCGAACCCGACAACCGACCAGGAGTGGCCATGGCACTCAGCGATACACCCACATCCCGACCCGCCCCCGACCCCAGCGCCCGACAGCGCGACGCGCGGGCGACGGCGCAGAGCAAGCGCGCCGCGCTTCGCCGGCGGACACGAAGGATCCGCCGCACCGTCGCGGCCGTCACCGCGTCACTGTTCTGCGCGCTGTTTCTAGTCGTCTACGTGCAGCTTGCCTCAGGGAACGATCCGGCGCTTTCCGCCACGTCCAAAAAGGCCAGCACCGCCGCGGTCACCACCACGAGCTCCTCAGGCGAATCGTCTGAAGCGACGAGCTCGGGCGAATCGCAAAGCAGTGAATCGTCCTCAGCCAGCACGGAATCCAGCAGCGGCGAATCCAGCAGCGGCGAATCCAGCAGCGGCGAATCGAGCAGCTCGCCAAGCGCAGTCACGACCAAAACGTCGTGATGAGCGTGGGCGAGGTCAGCGAGCGCTTCGATTGCTTCGGCTCCTCCTCCGCGGCTCTCGTGACCGGCCCCGGTCGCGACGGATCCGCACGGGAGGCCGTCAAGCTGGTGCGCCGGCTGCTGGAGGGTTGGCACGAGAGCTTCTCGCGTTTTCTGCCCGAAAGCGAGCTGTCGCTGCTCAACACGGACCCACGCTGGGAGGTGCCGGTGAGCCCGGTGATGGCGCGCCTGGCGCAGACGGTGCGCGTCGCTGCGAAGCTGACGAACGGTTTGGTCGATGCCACGCTGGTCGATCGGATCGAGCAGGCTGGCTACGCCGCCGACCTCGGCGACCCCGTGCCGCTGTCGACGGCGCTGGCGCTCGCGCCGCCGCGCAGACCGGCGGCTGGCGGCAACACCGCGTCGTGGCAGAGAATCGAGGTGAACCTCACGCGGCGCATGGTCATGCGCCCGCCGGGGGTCAAGCTCGACAGCGGCGGGCTGGCGAAGGGCCTGTTCGCCGACGTGCTCGCCGAGCGGCTCGCAAGCCATGCGAGCTTTGCGATCGACTGCGCAGGCGACCTGTCGATCGGCGGCGCCGACGCGACCGCGCGGGCGATCGAGGTCGAAAGCCCCTTCGACGGACGTACGCTGCACACGTTCAACCTTCAGCGAACCGGCGTGGCGACCAGTGGCATCGGTCGGCGAAGCTGGCTGGACGAGGACGGGCGCCCGGCTCATCATCTGCTGGACCCCGCGACCGGCAGGCCGGCGTTCACGGGGATCGTGCAGGTCACGGCACTCGCGCCTAGCGCGCTGATCGCGGAGATCCACGCCAAGGCGGCGATCCTCAGCGGGCCGCGCAGGGCGCCGGCGTGGCTGCCCGGCGGCGGCGTGATCGTGTTCGACGACGGCTCCCACGAAGTGATCCAGCCGCCGGGCGAAGTGACGCTCAGCCAGCTCTCAGGCTACGCGCAGCGCCCTGGCAGCCGCGCGTCGCAGGATGGATGACATGAACACCTTCACCTCACCCATAGACACCCTCGGCGCAGAGCGCCTGAACCCGGCATCACTGCCCTCGACGGCGGCGACTTCCAGACGGGCGCACGCTGCCGTGGAGATCGTCATACCCGTCTACAACGAGCAGCACGCGCTGCAGCGCAGCGTGCGAACGCTGCACAGGTACCTCTCAGAGAGCTTCACCTTTCCGTTTCAGATAACGATCGCCGACAACGCGAGCACCGACGCCACGCTCGACATCGCGCGCGCGCTCGCGGACGAGCTGCAAGGCGTCGAGGTCCTGTACCTCGATCGCAAGGGCCGCGGCCACGCGCTGCGCGTCGCGTGGAGGCGCAGCGATGCGGAGGTCCTCGCCTACATGGACGTCGATCTGTCGACCGATCTGGCGGCGCTGGGAGAGCTCCTTCTGCCGCTGCTGCAAGAACGCGGTGATCTCGCGATCGGCTCGCGCCTCACGGACGGCGCGCAGGTCACACGCGGGCTCAAGCGCGAGGTGATCTCGCGCTGTTACAACCTGCTGTTGCACGCGCTGCTCGGCGTGACATTCTCCGACGCGCAGTGCGGCTTCAAGGCCGGCCGCCGCGAGGCGATCCAGGCGCTGCTCGACGATGTGCAGGACGAGGCCTGGTTCTTTGACACCGAGCTGCTTTACCTCGCGCAGCGTCGCAAGCTCGCGATCCACGAGGTGCCGGTTCGCTGGGTCGACGATCCCGACTCGCGCGTTGAGATCGCGGCCACGGCGCGTGAGGACCTGCGCGGCGTCATGCGCCTGCGCAAGGCTAGGCGCGAACGCCACGAGCGACCGATCGCGCGGCGCAACTCGCGGGCGCTCCCCGGATCGGCTCCCGCGGCGG
>Ga0208714_1000277_pt1 | contig 15018 bp, 14 predicted proteins | sample NGESurshal072012_3_FD_184461 | JGI IMG/M metagenome (GOLD analysis project Ga0208714, IMG submission 184461) | Arctic peat soil microbial communities from Barrow, Alaska - NGEE Surface sample 415-1 shallow-072012 (SPAdes) | ecosystem: Environmental > Terrestrial > Soil > Wetlands > Peat ... | reverse complement strand
GATGGCCGGGACAAGCCCGGCCATGACGATTGATGGGCGTCGAACTACGCGACCAATCTCGCCGCACCGATCCTGGCCAGGATCGCGTCCAGGCACTCGATCATGAGCCCGATTTCCGCGCGGGTGACGTTGAGCGCCGGCATGAAGCGCAGCGCATCGGGCCGCGGCGCGTTGAGCAGCACGCCGTCCTCAAACGCTTGCGCGACGACTGAAGCGGCGATCGGAATCTTCAGGTCGAGCGCGAGCAACAACCCTCGGCCGCGAACCTCGCCGAGACCATGGCGCGCCGAGATCCGCTGCAGCTCGCTTTCCAGGTAAAGGCCGGTATCGGCGACCGATTTCAGGAAAGAGGGCTCGGCGACGTGCCGCAGGACGGCAAGCCCCGCCGCGCACATCAGCGGGTTGCCGTTGAACGTGCCGCCCTGGTCGCCATGTTCGAAGCAGGAGGCCGCCTGCGTGGCGAGCAGCGCGGCCAGCGGCACGCCGCCACCGATGCCTTTTCCGAGCGTCATGATGTCGGGCTCGATGTCGGCATGCTCGTAATGGAACAGCTTTCCCGTGCGCCCCATGCCGGTCTGGATCTCGTCGACGATCAGCAGCAGGCCATGCGTCTTGGTCAGCTCCCGCAGATCGCGCAAAAACGGATCCGTGGCTGGCCAGACGCCGGCTTCGCCCTGGATCGGCTCCAGCATCACTGCGATGGTTTTGTCCGAGATCAGGCGCTGCACCGAGCCGAGATCGTTGAGCTTGGCCTTGGGAAAGCCGGACACCTTGGGCTCGAACAGCGGTTCGAACGCCTTCTTGCCGGAGGCCGACATCGTCGCCAGCGTCCGGCCGTGAAAGCCGCCCTCGAAGGTGATGATCTCGTACGCGCCGCCCTTGTGCAGCGCGCCGTATTTGCGGGCGAGTTTTATGGCGCCTTCATTGGCTTCCGCGCCGGAATTGGCGAAGAACACCTGGTCGAAGCAACTATGGTCGGTGAGCAGTTTTGCCAGCTTCAGGCTGGGCTCATTGTAGAAAGCCGGGCTCGGCGTCAGCAGCCGCTTGGCCTGCTCGGCCAGCGCGTCGGCGACGATCGCCGGGGAGTGGCCGAGGCAATTGACCGCCCAGCCCTGCATGAAATCGAGATAGCGCTTGCCATGGTCATCCCACAGAAACGCGCCGTCGCCGCGGACGAAGACGACCGGCGGGCGCGCGGTGATATTCATCAATGCGTCAAACGGGTGGGTGGCGATGTTCATGGCAAACTCCTCGGGTTGAAATGGGAAAGGCAGGCCAAAACGCGAGAAGGCCGCACTTTTTGGGGTGCGGCCTTCTCGAAAACGTTGCTGATTTCAGTTGTTCAGCGTTGTCGTCGGACACGGCGCGCACGATCATCGTCACGGGCGTGACGACGGCAGGTGGCGCGGAGTTGGGTCCGGGTAAAGATCATGGGACAGGCCCATACAGCCGAAGGGTGTGCGCTGTCAAGCGCGCCTAGAAGCCGGCGACGCTGCCGTGCAGGTCGTACTCATCCGATCGTTCGATCCTGGCGGTGACGATCTCTCCGACTTTCAGCGGGCGCCGGCTCGACAGGTACACCGCACCGTCGATCTGGGGCGCATCCGCCTTCGAGCGGCCTTTTGCGACGGTCGGACCGACTTCATCGATGATGATCTGCTGCCGTGTGCCGACCTTGCGCTTGAGGCGGCGGGCGGAAATCTTCTGCTGCCGCGCCATCAGCGCGTTCCAGCGTTCCTGCTTGATTTCGTCGGGCACGGCATTGGGAAGCGCGTTCGAGGAAGCGCCGGCGACCGGCTCGTATTTGAAGCAGCCGACGCGGTCGATCTCGGCCTGATCGAGCCAGTCGAGCAGATACGCAAAATCGGAATCGGTCTCGCCGGGAAAGCCGACGATGAAGGTCGAGCGCAGGGTCAGATCAGGACACTGCTCGCGCCATTGCTTGATCCGGCCCAGCGTCTTGTCCTGCGCCGCCGGGCGCTTCATGGCCTTGAGGATTTCCGGGCTGGCGTGCTGGAAGGGGATATCCAGGTACGGAAGGATCTTGCCCTCGGTCATCAGGCCGATGACCTCGTCGACATGGGGGTAGGGGTAGACATATTGCAGCCGCACCCAGGCGCCGAGCTCGCCGAGCTCTTTGGCGAGGTCGAAGAATTTGGCGCGGACCGCACGGTCCTTCCAAGGGCTTTCGGCATATTTGATATCGACGCCGTACGCCGAGGTGTCCTGCGAAATGACCAGCAGCTCCTTGACGCCGGCGGTGACCAGTTTCTCCGCCTCGCGCAGCACGTCGTTGGCCGGCCGCGACACCAAATCGCCGCGCAGTTTCGGGATGATGCAGAAGCTGCAGCGGTTGTTGCAGCCCTCGGAAATCTTCAAATAGGCATAGTGCCGCGGCGTCAGCTTGATGCCCTGCGGCGGCACCAGATCGAGATGCGGATTGTGCACCGGCGGCAGCGCGCGGTGCACGGCATCCAGCACGCTTTCATATTGCTGCGGCCCCGTGATCGACAGCACGCCGGGATAGGTCGCCTCGATCTGCTCGGGTTCCGCGCCCATGCAGCCGGTGACGATGACCTTCCCGTTCTCGGCCATGGCCTCGCCGATGGCGCCGAGCGATTCCTGCTTGGCGCTGTCGAGAAAGCCGCAGGTGTTGACGATGACGAGGTCGGCGCCGTCATGCTTGCGCGCCAGTTCATAGCCCTCGGCGCGCAGCCGCGTGATGATGCGCTCGGAATCCACCAGCGCCTTGGGGCATCCCAGTGAAACAAAGCTGACTTTGGGCGCGGCGGCCTGTTGCATATATGATCTGCCTGATTGAGAGGCAGGAGCTAGTCCCAATTGCTCATAATTACAAGGCTTTGAGCGAGCTTGCGGCGTGCTATTGAGAAGCTGCCGGAACGCGAGTCACCGATGGGCGCCGAGTCGTCACCAAAAATCGTCATTGTCGACGAAAGCCCGATCCGCGCAGCGATCCTCGAGGAGGGGCTGCGGGAGGCAGGTTTTACCGGCGTGGTCCATATCAGCGAAATGCAGAGCCTGCTGGCCCGCATCTATGCGCTCGATCCCGACGTCATCCTGATCGATCTGGAGAACCCCAGCCGCGACGTGCTGGAGCAGATGTTCCAGGTCAGCCGCGCGGTACGCCGTCCGATCGCGATGTTCGTCGACCAGAGCGACGCGGCGTCGATCCAGGCCTCCGTCGATGCCGGCGTCTCCGCCTACATCGTCGACGGGCTGAAGAAGGAGCGGATCAAGCCGATCCTCGATCTCTGCATTTCCCGCTTCAATGCCTTCGCGAAGCTGCAGGGCGAACTCGATCGGGCCAAATCCGCGCTGGAAGACCGCAAGGTGATCGACCGCGCCAAGGGTATCCTGATGAAGCTGAAGGGCCTGACCGAAGACGAGGCCTATGTGCTGCTGCGCTCGACCGCGATGCGCGAGAAAAAGAAGATCGGCGAGATCGCACAGTCGATCCTGACCGCGTCGGAGTTGCTGAAATGACCCATCCGCTTCGCATAGGTTTCATTCCGCTGGTCGACGCCGCGGCGCTGATCGTCGCCGTCGACAAGGGATTTGCCGAGGCGGAGGGACTCGACGTCACGCTGGTCCGGGAAGTGTCGTGGTCGAACGTCCGCGACAAGCTCAATATCGGCCTGTTCGACGCCGCGCATCTGCTGGCACCCGTCGCGATCGCCTCCAGCCTCGGGCTCGGACACGTCAAGGTGCCGATCGCGGCGCCCTTCAATCTCGGCCTCAACGGCAACGCCATCACGGTATCGCCGGCGCTGCATGCCGCGATCATGGCGGAACTCGACGGTGACCGCATCGATCCGATGGCGACTGCGCTGGCGCTATCCCGGGTGGTCGCCGCCCGGCGCAAGAGCGGCGCGGAACCGCTGACCTTCGGCATGACCTTTCCGTTCTCCACCCACAATTACCAGCTGCGATTCTGGATGGCGGCCGGCGGCGTCGATCCCGACGAGGACGTTCGTCTCGTGGTGCTGCCGCCACCCTACATGGTGGACAGTCTCGCCAGCGGTCACGTCGATGCGTTCTGCGTCGGCGCGCCCTGGAATTCGATTGCGGTCGATCTCGGCATCGGTCACATCCTGCATTTTGTCTCGGACATTCTGGTGCGCGCGGCAGAGAAGGTGCTGGCGGTCAGGCAGAACTGGTCGGAGAAAAATCCGCAAATCGTCGCCGCCCTGATCCGGGCCGCGTTCCGCGCCGCCGAATTCATCGAGCAGCCGCACAATCGCATCGAGGCGGCGCGCATCCTCAGCGCACCGGAACGGATCGGCGTCGATGCCGACGTCATTCAGCGGACTCTCGACGGCCGGCTCAAGATTTCGCCCGACGGAAACATGCGGGAGAGCAGCCGCTATTTGCTGGTGGCGAGGGAAGGAGCCGCGCGGCCCGATCCCGTGCAGGCCGCCTGGCTCTATGCGCAGATGGTGCGTTGGGGTCAGGCCTCCTTCAGCCCCGAGGCGCTTGCGACCGCCAAGGCCGTGTTCAGGCCCGACCTCTATGACGCGGCCCTGGGACGCAAAGGGACGGCCGCTGACGTCCCTGGGACGATCGGCGCCTTCGCCGGCCCGCCTTTCGATGCCAACGATATCGGCGGCCATCTGGCGGCGTTCGCGATCGGGCGCCGGGCATCCTGACCCGCTTGGGGCATTGTTGGGCAGGCATCCCATCAGGCTAATTTTTAGGCTACCTGCTTGAAATTAGCGGCGGGAACCGCGGCCAAAGTTTCAGTCACAAGTATAACCAATTGAGTTATCAAGATATTTCTTGAGCGGCCGCATGGCACGCAACTTGAATGTTGCAGTGCAGCCAGCCGTCGCAGATGCCCGCTGGCCCTAGTCCGAGATGGATTTCCGCAGCAACGAGGCTGGTCGGACCGCACCTTGGAAAATCGAGCCGGCGCCTTGGCGCTGAATCGCTTTCCATGCGGTCAAACTCCCTTTTCCGTTGGCGCCACCGGTGGTGGCCGCAGGAGCTTCGTCGCCCGCCATGAAAATCGAAACTCTCCCCGTCGACTTTACCGATGAGCAAAAGCGCTACCTCGAAGGTTTTGCCACGGGCTTGCAGATCAGCAAGGTTGGGCGAGGCCTCGGCGGCGCCAGCGCCGGCAAGGCCAGTACCGAGCCGAGCGGACCTGAGGCCGCGCATATCAAGGCGCAGGACAGGGTCATCGCGTCGGGCAGGAAACTCACGGACCAGGAAAAATTCAAACGCGAGGAGCACCCGTTCGACGCCTATCCGCGGCTGAAGGAGCAGGCCTCGAACAACGCGCCGCCGTCGCCGGCGGACAATTTCCGCTGGCGCTATTACGGCCTGTTCTATGTCGCGCCGGCGCAGGATTCCTACATGTGCCGCTTAAGGATCCCGAACGGCATCCTCAAGCATTGGCAGCTGTCGGGCATGGCGGATCTCGCCGAGCGCCTGTGCGGGCCGTTCGCCCATGTCACCACCCGCGCCAATCTGCAGGTGCGCGAAATTCCGCCGAAGCATGCGGTGGCCCTGATCGAGGGTATCCAGGATCTCGGGCTGTGCTCGCGCGGCTCCGGCGCCGACAACATCCGCAACGTCACGGGCACGCCCACCGCCGGGATCGATCCGCAGGAGCTCATCGATACCCGCGAATACGCCCGCGAATGGCACTATCACATTCTCAACGACCGCTCGCTGACCGGGCTGCCGCGCAAGTTCAACGTCGCCTTCGACGGCGCCGGCAAGATCGCCGTGCTCGAAGATACCAACGACATCGCGTTTGCCGCCATCGAGGTGAAGGACGGGTTCGGCGTGGAGTCCGGCGTCTGGTTCCGGCTAGGGATCGGCGGCATCACCGGCCACAAGGATTTTGCCAAGGAGACCGGGATCATCGTCAGGCCGGCGGACGCCACCAGGGTCGCCGACGCCATCGTGCGGGTGTTCATCGATCTCGGTGACCGCACCAACCGGCTCAAAGCGCGGCTGAAATACGTCATCGACGGCATGGGCATGGAGACATTCCTCACCCTCGTCGAGGAAAAGCTCGGCCATGCGTTGACCCGCGCGCCGGGCGAAGCGCTGGCGCCGCGCCCTGGCTTCGACCGCATGGCGCATATCGGCGTGCACAAGCAGAAGCAGCAAGGCCTGAACTGGATCGGCGTCGCGCTGCCGCTCGGCAAGGTCACCTGCGAGCAGATGCGCGGATTGGCAAAGATCGCCCACGATCTCGGCGACGGCGATATCCGCCTGACGGTTTGGCAAAACCTCCTGATATCAGGCGTGCGCGACGAGAATGTCGGGCTGGCGGTCGCGGCGATCGAAGCAACGGGCCTTTCAGCCAAGGCGTCGCAAATCCGCGCCGGGCTGATCGCCTGCACCGGAAACGCCGGCTGCAAGTTCGCAGCCTCCGACACCAAGCGCCATGCCGCCGCGATCGGCGACTGGTGCGAGCCGCGGGTCGAGATCGACACGCCGCTCAACATCCATCTCACCGGATGCCACCATTCCTGCGCGCAGCATTACATCAGCGATATCGGGTTGATCGGCGCCAAGGTTCCGGTTGGCGAGGAAGATGACACCGTCGAAGGTTATCATCTATTCGCCGGCGGCGGGTTCGGTCCCAATGCCGATGTTGGGCAGGAGATTTATCACGACCTCAAGGCCGAGGACGCGCCGAAGACAGTGGAGAAGCTGTTGAAGGCGTACCTCGCGCACCGCGCCTCTCCCGATGAAACCTTTCTCACCTTCGCGCGCCGCCACGACGGCGAAACCTTGCGCCAACTCGCTGAAGCAGAGGCTTCCACATGAACCAGATGACGCCTCCGCCCAAGATCGAGATCATTCCCGCAAGCGCGCCGTTCTCGGAAGCGCAGCGCTCCTGGCTCAACGGCTTCTTTGCCGGGCTGCTGTCGACCGACGCTCCCGTTGCGTTGTCGGCGGAGCAGGGCGCCAGCGTGCTGCAAGGCCCAAGCGGCGATGGCGACGACGGCGAAGCGCCCTGGCACGACCAGACCATGCCGATTGCCGACCGCATGAAGCTCGCGGAAGGCCGTCCCATGCGCAGGCGGATGATGGCGGCGATGGCGCAGCAGGATTGCGGCCAGTGCGGCTACAACTGCCACGACTATTCGGAGGCGATCGCCGGCAAGGCCGAAGCGCGTCTCAATCTCTGCGTTCCCGGCGGCAAGGAAACCGCGCGGATGCTCAAGACGCTGAACGAGGAACTGGAGAAGGCGCCGGCCGCGTCGCCCGGTCCCGTGCTCGCGGCTGCCGCGGCAGTGCCTGCCGTCACCGCGGAGCCCGGGCGATCGCGCGACAATCCGGTGGCGGCGACATTCGTGTCGCGGCGCCTCTTGAACAAGGCTGGATCGGAAAAGGAAACCTGGCACATCGATTTCGATCTCTCAGGTTGCGGCCTCGATTATGTCGTCGGCGATTCCTTCGGCATTTTTGCGCAAAACGATCTCGGCCACGTCGACCAGATCATCGCGCTGCTCGGCGCGTCGCATTTGACCGAAGTGAGGGGCAAGACGCTGCGGGAGGTGTTGACATCAGACGTATCGCTGGCGCCGGCGCCGGATTCACTGTTCGAACTCATCTCCTTCATCACCGGCGGCGCGCAGCGCGAGAAGGCGCGCGCATTGGCGCAGGGCGAGGATCCCGACGGCGATGCCGCGACGCTCGACGTGATGGCGGCATTGCAGAAATTCTTCGGCGTGCGCCCGCATCCCGAAGCCTTTGTCGAAGCGCTGGAGCCGCTGCAGCCGCGGCTCTATTCGATCTCGTCGTCGCACAACGCCACGCCCGGCAAATTGTCGCTGACAGTCGACTGCGTGCGCTACGTAGTGGGAAAACGCAAGCGCATGGGGCTGGCCTCGACATTCCTGGCCGAGCGCATCAAGCCCGGCGATCAGCTCAAGGTGTATGTCCAGAAGGCGCACGGCTTCGCGCTGCCGCAGGATGCGAAGGTGCCGATCATCATGATCGGACCCGGCACCGGCGTTGCGCCGTTCCGCGCGTTCCTGCTCGACCGCAAGGCGACCGGTGCGCCCGGCAAGAACTGGCTGTTCTTCGGTCATCAGCGCAGCGACTGCGACTTCTTCTATTCGGACGAGCTGAATGCGCTGAAGACCTCGGGTCTGCTGACACGGCTGTCGCTGGCGTGGTCGCGCGACGGCGAGAAGAAGTTCTATGTGCAGGACCGCATGCGGGAGGTCGGCCGCGAATTGTGGAACTGGCTCGCCGAAGGCGCCAACATCTATGTCTGCGGCGACGCCAAGCGGATGGCGAAGGATGTCGAGCGCGCGCTGGTCGATATCGTCGCGCAGTTCGGCGCGCGGACGACCGACGAAGCCGTGCTGTATGTCGGGGAACTCAAGAAGAAGGGACGGTTCCAGCTCGATGTCTATTAGTCGGGTTCCAATTGGCTCAAATCGGGCCGAATAATATTCTCGCGTGAATCCATTCCGGAGAATTTTTGAGTCCGATTGGCCGCTCACGAAGCTTTCATATCGCTATTTGCAGGGTTGTCTTGCGCACGGCCGCGAAGCGTATTCCAATGCCACCCGATGGGGCGTTGGAGATCAGCCATGCGCGAACTATCGGCGGAAGCCCGCCTGCATCTTTATGCGCGTTCCCTGTCCCGGCGAACCGGTAACGGGTTGCATGCGGCTGCACTGTACGGCGCATTCGCGCTCATTGCGGCCGTGGTGTTCGGCTCGCTGTCGATCCACCCGTTCTGAGCTGGATCACGCTAATTCGCTCTCTTGAACGGCGCCACATCAATACCGCCGTTCTTCAATGCCTGCCGAAGGTCGCGGGCGATATCGACGGCGCCGGGCGTATCGCCGTGAATGCACACGGTGTCGGTGCGCATCTTGATCACCTTGCCCGTGACTGACACCACCGCACCATCCTGCACCATGCGCACCACGCGGTCGGCGATTGTTTTGGCATCGTGCAGCACCGCGCCGGGCTTGCGGCGCGATACCAGCGAGCCGTCGTCCTCATAGGCGCGGTCGGCGAAGACCTCGTGCACCATCGGCAAGTTGGCGGCTTCGCCGGCCTGCACCAGCTTCGAATTGGCGAGCACCACGAACACCAAGCTGGGATCAACCGCCTTGATGGCGGAGGCGATGGCCCTGGCCGTCATGTCGTCCTCGCAGGCGACGTTCGACAGCGCGCCATGCGCCTTGACGTGGGTGACCTTGTGGCCGGCCGCGGTCGCGATCGCCTGCAGCGCGCCAATCTGGTAGGCGACGAGGTTCTCGATCTCGGACGCCTTCATTCCGGGAAAAGGCCGGCGGCCGAACCCGTGCAGATCGCGGTAGCCGGGATGGGCACCGATCGAAACCCCGCGCGCTTTCGCCAGTTCCACGGTCTTGCGCATGATGTCGGCATCGCCGGCATGATAGCCGCAGGCGATGTTAACGGAGGTGGCGAGTTCGATCATGGCGGCGTCATTGCCCATCTCCCATGGCCCGAAACTTTCGCCGAGATCGCAATTGAGATCGATGGTGGTCATGTCTGTCCCCTTGCGCGAGTGGATCTTCCGTTAATCGCTTCAGTTATTCTTGCGCCAGCGCGTCCGCGGATGGCGCCTGCCAGGTCCGGGCGTCGATGGCGCTGACGGCGCTGCCGGCGACGTTAGCATCCCTCAGCGCCTCGATGTTGAGATCGAAATTCTCGATGGCACGAATCCGGTCGGGCAGGGTGCGCAGTAGCTTTGCAAACTTCCGCGCCTCGCCTTGCGCGTCCGCCATGCTCACGGCCTTGAAACGAAAAGCCTTGCCGGCCGGAGTCTGCGCAAACCGCCCGAGATCGGCCGTGATCAACGTCGCGATCTTTGGATAGCCGCCGCTGGTGCCGCGGTCCGGCATCAGCACGATCGGCGCGCCGTTGCCGGGCACCTGGATGCTGCCATTCACCGTACCGTCGGAGACGATGTTATGGCCGTGCAGATGCTTTATCACCGGGCCTTCCAGACGGTATCCCATGCGGTCGCTGGTCGCCGAGATCCTCCACTCGCTTTCCAGAAAGAGGGCTTTCGCTTCCTCGCCGAATTCGTCGTCCTGCGGACCCCACACCACGCGGATCGGACCTTCCGCGATGGCAGGAAGCTCGATCCGGCGCTCGGCGGCGCTGCTGGCGGCTTGCGTCCGCAATTCGTCGCCGGCCTGCAGCGGGCGCGGATAGGGGCTGCCGAGGCCGGCGCGGGCATTCACCGCGAGGCTGCCGAACATCGGCTCGCCCGCGATCCCGCCTTCGATCGCGAGGTAGCTGAACGCGCCGCCGCGGGCAAAGCCCAACGTCAGCGTTTCGCCGTCCGCCAGCGTCATGGACGTGTCCGATGCGACCGCGCGGCCGGCGATGTCGGCGCTGCGCGGTGCTCCCGAGAGCGCAACGCGCACTGCCCCTTCGCGCGCGGTCAAGGCGGCGCCGAAAGGACCGATTTCGATCGCGGCGGCGAAAGCTGCGTTTCCGACCAGCGCATTGGCGGCCGCGAGCGCCAGCGGGTCCATCGCGCCGCTCGGCGTCAGGCCGTAGCGCTGGGCGCCGTGGCGGCCACCGTCCTGAACCGAACTCGCCGGCCCGATGGTTGAAACGACGAGCTTGCTCATGACGCCATCAACTCGGCGACGATCTCGCCGCCTGCCGCGGCGCGGTCCTGCTCGGCAAAGGTCTTGGCGTCCACAGGGAAAAATTTTACGCGGTCGCCAGGCTCCAGCAGGAAGATCGGGTCGCGATGCAGCAAATAGGTTCTCACGGCGGTCCGTCCCAAAAGATGCCAGCCGCTGGGACCGGCCAGGCATTGCACGCCGGTCTGCACGCCGCCGATCGAGATCGTGCCGGCGGGGGTCAACAGCCGCGGATTTTGCCGCCGCGGCATATGCAGGAATTTCTCGAGCCCGCTGAGATAGGACCATCCCGGCGTAAAACCGATCATGGCGACGCGGTAGTCGCCGGCGACATGGCGCGCCACGATATCGTCCGCCGTGGTCTGAAGCGTCCTGGCGACATCCTCCAGATCGATGCCGTGCTCGCCGCCATAGACGACGGGGATGCGCCAGCGCCGCGTTTTGGTCGCCGGCGGAACCGGCAATTGCGCCAGCGCGACAAGCTTCCCGCCCAGCGTCTCGAAATCGACCGCTACGGGATCATAATGCACCAGCAGCGACCGATAGGTCGGCACCGTCTCGGTGACGCCCGCGACCGGCTCACTCGCCAGCGTACGGTCGAGCGCCAGCACCCGCTGGTTGGCGGCATCATCGATGTTGCGGCTGAATTCGACCGTGATGGCGCTGTCGCCACTGGGCAGAATACGGGGCGGGGAGAGCGTCGCGGCCATGGTCGGCACACTAGCCGGTTTTGCGGCGCAGTGGAATTCGCCTGAACCAAATGAACCTGCAAGTTCAATAAATTAATCAGCATGGCGGCGATAAATTGGGCTGATGGCGCAATTGCAATGCAGCCCGTCAGGCACGACCCGGCAACGCCCCTTGACGCGATGCCCGCGCCCCGCAAGATGCGCCGGCCCGGCCAATCCCTTTAGCGGAGTTCTGTTTTCGATGTCCCTGACCCCCGAAGCGATCAAGACGCTTTCCAACGTGACCACCGCCACCATCACCACGGTCCTGCTCAAAAAGGGCCTGCGAAACGTCTGGATGCGGGGCGCGCGGCCGCTGCGGCTGGGACAGAAGCGGCTGGTCGGTCAGGCCTTCACGCTGCGCTTCGTGCCCGCGCGCGAGGATCTGGCGACACCGGAATCCTGGTCGTCGCCGATTTCAACCCGGACCGCGATTGAGGCCATGCCGGAAGGCTGCATCGCGGTGGTCGACGCCATGGGCATCACCGACGCCGGCATCTTCGGCGACATTCTGTGCGCGCGCATGGTCAAACGCGGCGTGGCCGCGCTTGTCACCGACGGCGTGGTGCGCGATCTCGAAGGCGTGCTGGGCACCAATCTACCGGTGTGGTGTGACGGTTACGCGGCGCCGCCTTCGGTCGCCGGGCTGACCTTCGTCGGCTGGGGTGAGCCGATCGGCTGCGGCGGCGTCGCGATCTTCCCGAACGACGTCATCGTCGCCGATCAGGACGGCGCCGTGGTGATCCCGCAAGCCTTCCTCGATCTGGTTCTGGCCGAAGGCGCCGAGCAGGACCGGATGGAAGCCTGGATCGTCGACGAGGTGAAGGCGGGCGCGGCGCTGCCGGGGCTCTATCCCATGAATGCCGAGACCAAGGCGCGCTACGCGGCGTCGAAGAAATAATCAGGACGCAAGCGAACCGCGTCCGTCACTCAAGGAGGAACTCCATGGATATCCATCTCGCCGGCTCGCGGCCGACCCGCCGCGCGCCCAAGGAATATTTCACCGGTACAGTCCTGCAGGACCCGATCGTCGTCGCCACGGCGCCGGCGCGCCTGGTCGCGAACCGGGTGGCGTTCGAGCCGGGCGCGCGGACGAATTGGCATTCGCACCCGCTCGGCCAGACGCTGTACGTCATCTCGGGCGTAGGCCGGGTTCAGACGAAGGGCGAACCGGTGCGCGAAATCCGGCCCGGCGACGTCGTCTGGATTCCGCCGGGAGAAAAGCACTGGCATGGCGGCGCGCCGACCACCGGCATGGTCCATATCGCGATGCAGGAAGCGTTGGACGGAAATTACGCGGACTGGATGGAGCCGGTGACCGACGCGGAATATTCGGCGAAGGTCGGGTAGTGCCGCTTACCCCGGCTACTAGATCCGCCGCGCGGTGCAGGTGCCCGAACGCGACGTGGCGCGTTCGCTGGCCAGCCAGATGACCGCAAGCAGAAGGCCCCGCCGGAGCGACGGAGCCTCTTGCACAGATCGAAATTCCTTTGCCTTGGCTAGTTCACCCGGCTCCAGGTCTGGCCGCCGCAGAACATGCCGCCGAAGGCGCAGCCCTGAACGCGAAGAGTATCCGAGCCTTTCAACGCGATCGTCGAATCATAGGTACTGCCGGTATTGGGGTCGAGAATCCGCCCGCTCCATTTGGAGTCCTTGCCGGGCTTCATGTTGATCAGAACCTGTTCGCCGTTCTGGTTCGATTTCGAGTCCACGGAGTAGCCGCAGAGGTTGGCGCCGCATTGCTCGATCCTGACCTTGCCTTCCTTCTCTTCGGTCAGCCACACGCCGAGCGGCGAATTGGCCGCCTGGACCGCAGATGCCGGGGGCTTGGGCGCTGGCGCGGTCGTGGCAACGATCTCAGGAGCTGCCGGCCTGGCGGCGGGAGCCGCGTCCTGCTGGATCTGGGGTGCGGGCGCCGGCTGCGCGGCCTCGGCCGGGCTCGAAGCTGCGGTATCTGCGGGTGCGACGGTCGCTGTGGTGGTTGAAGGCGGAGCTTGTGTGTTGGCGGGCGCAGGCGCCTGTTCGGTCGTTGCAGGCTCCGCGGCGGGCGCCTGCGGATCGACCTTGGCCTGCTGCGGGGCCTGCTTGCGCGAATGGTCGCTGTCCTGATCGTTATGCGAGCGCTTGGCTCGCCGCCCGGTATTGTCGTAGACTCCCGGGATCGAAACCGTGCCGCGATCCGGATCGATACGAATGGTGCGTCCGCCATACTCGAAGCTGTACTGAGCCTGCGCGGCAGTGCTCGCCAGCAGAAATGCGGCGATGGCAAACAGCTTCTTCATCATGACCTCCTGAGCAGGTGGAATCCCGATCCCACCCTACGCTTCGGCAATCCGGTGCAACGTGACCTACATCACTTTCAGAACATGAGTCGTGGCTACGCGGTTTTGGTTCAATGACTTCGCAGCCCAGTCTAATGGTGGGCCGCAAATGCGGTCAATTGCGCGAGAAAAGCCGATCTATTCAAACCATGCGGCATAGATCTTCCTGAAGCTGCCGTCCTCCAGCGCGATGTGCAGCCACTGGTCGATGAAGGCCTTCAGCGCGGGGTCGCGCTGTATCCAATAGGCCTTCTCGGCGAAGTCGAACGGTTTTTCCGGATGCACCGCGCAGAGCACGCCGGGGTGAAGCTTCTGCTGGTATCGGGTCTCCGAGGCATCCGTCATCATCAGATCGGCGTCGCCCTTGGCGATCTCGTCGAAGATCGTGACGTTGTCGTTATAGACCTTGATTTCGGCGCTCTTGATGTTGGCCTTGGCGAACCGTTCGTTGGTGCCGCCGGGATTGACGATGACGCGCGTGCCCGGTTTGTCGATTTCGGCGATGGTCCCGTATTTTCCCGCATCGGCGCATCGCGCGATCGGCGTCTTGCCCTCGCGCATGATCGGGTTGGAGAACAGGCCCTTCTTCTGACGGTCGAACGTGATCGAGACGCCGCCCATCGCGACATCGAAATTGTCGGCTTCGAAATCCTTCATCATTTGCGGCCAGGCGGTGTGGACATATTCGATCCGGACGCCGAGCGCCTTGCCGAGCGCCTCGGCCATATCGACGTCGAAGCCGCGGAATTTCGAGGTTTCCTTATCCAGCGAACTGAACGGCAAATAGTCGCCGGTCAGACCGACGCGCAAGCTGCCGCGCTTGACGATCTCGTCGAGGCGGGAGACTTGCTGGGCATGCGCCGAGGCCGCCACCAGCAAGAAGGCCGCGGCAAGACAGGACAGAATTCGAACCATCAAAAATTCTCCGGAAACTGCACGCGGCGTCAGATCAATTCGGCGGCGATAGCGTGCGCTTCCGTAGCATATCGTGGCGATGCCGGGTTTCAAAACTGTTCCGTCCGCAGCAATGCAATGCCTCGTTGCGAAAGGTGGGGATAGACTGCTATCGAAACTCCTTACACGCTTCGCGGCGGGAAGGGGATCGCAACGGTGAGCATTTCACTGCACCAATCGTCAGTCGATGTCTTTACGCCATTTCTCGGCAACCTGTCCGATCTGCTCGACCACGCAGCCCGTTACGCCGAGGCGAAAAAGATCGATCCCGCCATTCTGCTCAATGCGCGGCTCTATCCCAATATGTACAACCTCACGCGTCAGGTGGGGGAGGCCAACCGGCATGCGGTTCTAGCCTGTGCGCTGCTGGCGGGCGTT
>Ga0208714_1000276_pt1 | contig 15030 bp, 13 predicted proteins | sample NGESurshal072012_3_FD_184461 | JGI IMG/M metagenome (GOLD analysis project Ga0208714, IMG submission 184461) | Arctic peat soil microbial communities from Barrow, Alaska - NGEE Surface sample 415-1 shallow-072012 (SPAdes) | ecosystem: Environmental > Terrestrial > Soil > Wetlands > Peat ... | reverse complement strand
CGATCGAGGGATCGTTCACAAGTGCCCGTGCAATGGCCACGCGCTGACGCTGACCGCCGGAAAGTTCATTCGGCTTGTGATTCATACGCGGAGTGAGATCGACGCGCTGGAGGGCTAACTTGGCCTTTTCCACGCGCTCTTCAGCAGGAGTGCCATTGTAAATCAGAGGAAGTTCCACGTTATGAAGCGCAGAGGCGCGCGGCAACAGATTGAAAGTCTGAAAAACGAAGCCAATTTCCTTGTTGCGGATGTAGGCCAGCTCGTCGTCATCGAGTTCGCTGACCAATCGCCCGGCAAGCCAGTAGCGACCGGTGCTGGGAGAATCCAGGCAACCGATCAAGTTCATTAAAGTGGATTTGCCGGAACCGGAAGGGCCCATGATGGCGACGTATTCGCCCTTGCGGATTTCCAGGTCAACACCACGAAGGGCGTGCACCTGCTCCGAGCCCATTTCGTAGACTTTTGCCAGACCTTCTGTGCGGATAACCACACCGGAGTCTATAAGGTCTTGACGAAAGGATTCAGACGTTGTCGTCTCTACAGGCATCTTATTCTCCCAACCAGCCGCTAGGCTTTATTGCTGATCGTCCGTTTTCTTTGGAGCGGAATTATCAACTTTGACGCTGGCCTCTGGTTTCAAAGTGCGCAACGCCTTGTAGCTGCCCACCACAATTTCATCCCCGGCTTGCAAACCCTTGGTGATTTCAATATCCGTGACGCCAGAGATTCCGGTTTCCACCGGGCGAAAAGCCGCTTTCTTTCCATTGACCACGAAAACGCCTTGCACCTCGTCTTTTTTCGGGTCACCGGAAGCGGCAACGGGAGGAGCGGCAAGCGTAACGCTCCCCTTCTTCTCGCCTTTGGCCTCTTTCGCCGCTTCGTCTAGCTCTTTGCGCGAACGAACTGCCAGGGCCTGAATGGGAATCGCCACTACATCTTTTCTTTCCGCCGTCTTGATTTTGGCGGTGGTGGACAAGCCCGGCCGCAGATTCTCCGGCGGATGTTCCAGCGTAACCACCACCTTGAAATCCTTTGCTTCCTGGTTGCTGGTGGTCGTCTGCGTGGTGGCCAGCCCCGAACTGCGAAGCACCGCTTGCGAACCAATCTCCGTCACTTTGCCCTTAAATATTTTCCCCGGCACCGCATCGATGGTTACGTCCGCATCTTGCCCGATCTTCACGTTCACGATGTCCGTCTCATCCACTTTCACTTCCGAGGTGACTACCGACATATCCGAAAGGGTCATCAGAAAACTGCCATTGGCATTCTGAATTCCGGGGACGACGTATTCGCCGAGACGAACCGGAAGGTAGCTGACGATCCCGTTGATCGGCGAAACGTAGGTGGTTTTCTGCAACACATCCTTGGTACGCACCAGCACCGCCTTGTTTTGATCAAGCTGGGAACGGCTCACATCCATTTGTGCCTTCAGCGATAGCACGTGGGACTTCGCGGAGTCCGCGGCGGCGACCGCGGCGTCGTATGCCGTTTTGCGCTGATCGAAATCCTGCTTGGCGATCAGTCCATCTTTGTAGAGTCCTTGGCCACGCTCAAAATCCAGTTTGGCTTTTTCGAGGTTCGCTTGCGACTGAATCAGATCGGCCTGCGAGGATTTATAGCTCGCATCGGCGGCCTGAATACTGGACTGGTTGGAATTGATCATGGCGGCCTGTGCCTGGACGTCGGCGTTGGCCTGGACGTTTTCCTGTAACAGCAACTTATCGCCCTTCTTAATATGATCGCCTTCTTTGACGATAATCTCGGTGATCCGGCCAAAACCTTGCGCCGTAATGTTTGTGTACGTTGTCGGTTTTACCTCGCCGGAAGCCGTCACCTGAGAGACCAGGGATTCCTGCTTGGCCACTTTTGCCGTCTGTACCGTCACAACGCCTTTATTAGCCTGATTGATGCTGAAGACTACGATGCCGGCGATTGCCCCAACGCCGAGAATGCCTAAACCGACCTTTTGCCACGTCTTCATACGATTCCTTCCACGAATCCCCTATCAGCCACCACGCGCACGAGGGGAAAATGCACAGCTGGATTGTCGATCACGCCTACAGGTAATACGCCGAAACGGGAATAAATGTTTCGCCGGAGAGAAGATACTGCCATGAGTAGCTTCTGTTCGACCGGGAAAGAGCGAACCGACTACCGTTCGGGACTTGGCGCAGACTGAGCAACTCTTATTGTAGAGCCAAAGTACAGGAAAAAAAAGAGTTGCAGGTCTGTAACCCGGACCATTCTCGCCACCCGACCATCCTGGAGACTTAGACGCAACAAGGGGCGATTTGGTCAGCCGCAAGTGACCGGTGAAGCTCACTTTTGACCAGCCTGGCGGGGTTTTTCACTCCACGATGGGTAATGGGGGTGCTCCCCGGGAGACGCGAGGATTCCACCTCTAGTTCATGAACATGCGTACATGGGAACGGACATGAATCCCCGCGAGAATATCCATGCAGGGCGCAAAGGCGGCCATATCTTCCAGGGAGGCCAGCGAGGCGCGCTGATAAGCCTCCTCCGCCATCTCGTTTATGGCGAACAGGATCGCCTGGCTATCCAGGTAGTTGAGCTTCATCAGGCGCAGAGCAGCGCTGAGCATCATCGTCGCCACACCATATTGGTGCGCCGCAAACGCATGCTCCTCCGGCTGATTCAACACCGCGAAAAGCAGTCCGAGCGCCACGGGATAAGTGCCCGGGGAATGGTGTTGCTGTACGTGGCCGAGCCACGCTTCGATCAACGGGGGGTGCAATATGTGGACGGCCATTTCGCCCAGCTTGCGCCCCATTCGCGTGGTCATGGTACGCATCTCTTCGTTCAGCTTGCGAATGAACACGGCTTTGTCCGCGCCAACGATCCGGCTCATGTCGCCAACCCGTAATGCGCGGTGCGCTTCCAGCAGCGCAATTCCGTCCGAAGTAGCGGCCTGGTGAACGGCGACACCCACAAACTCCTGCAGTGTGGCCACATCGTGCACCACACTCTGTTGGATGGCGGCTTCCACCCCATTGGAAAAAGAAAACGAGCCCACTGGCAAAACGGAGTCGCCAAACTGCAACAACCGCATTCGATCAGTTAGCGAGGACATAAATTCTAGGTGTGCTCATGCGTATGGCTGTGACCGCGCTCTTCCAAATGCTCGTGAACATGCGAGTGCGGCGTGGAATCGGCGCCTCCAAACAGCCTCCGCGCCTCCCCCGGAGCGAGGTAGGGAATCACCTCGGCGCCGGGAATGAATTTGAACTCCACATCATGGAACGCATGCGTGCGCATCACTGCCGCCATCACTTTTCGGTCTACCGTGAGCGGTACAAATATCTGATGCGCCTTCGCGACCGCGGGCCAATGCTGATTTCCCAGTGCGTGCCCCAATTCGATGCACGTTCGCAGCATCAGTTCCGGTGACTGGCGCAGCAGCGCTCCGATCTCGATGACCATCACGTCATTCAATTGAATGTGCGCGACCACTGCTTTCTGCCCCTGCTCGTCCCAAACCAGGATGTCCCCTTCGTGCAGATGCGTGTTGCGATCCAGCGATACCGCCAACTCCAAGCCGCCTTCCGTGGTTTTGCGGAAGCGGTTTTTTTGCGCTTCCCACTGGTCGAGATGCAAGCGGTCCACTTGAGCTGTCGAGAGCTGCTCGATCCATCGGGCTTCTTTCAGATTGCCAAAGACTTTTTCGACGAGATGCATTTTCTGGTTTCTCCCCGCAGTAAGAATTCTTTCTAGCTGAAAAAGTGCAGTTGATTGAGCGCCAGAGAGGTTGCCGGCGAGACCGTGGCATGCACGCCGTCCACCTTGACGGCAAACGTTTCGGGATTGACTTCCAGCTTCGGCGTTTTGTCGTTGCGGACCATGTGGCGCTTGGTCAGCGCCCGCGTGTTGAACACTGGCATAACCTTGCGGCGCAAGCCCAGCTTTTCTCCGACCCCCAGATCATAAGCCGCGCTCGACACAAAGGTGATACACGTTTCCGGCATGGCCGCTCCATATGCGCCGAACATCGGACGATAGATCACCGGCTGCGGCGTCGGCAGCGATGCGTTCGGATCGCCCATCAGCGACCAATTGATCAGCCCGCCTTTGATCACCATTTTTGGCTTAGCTCCAAAAAATGCCGGCTCCCACAAAACGAGGTCTGCCATTTTGCCGGGCTCGACAGAACCCAGCACGTGGGAAATTCCCTGAGTGATCGCTGGATTGATGGTGATTTTTGCCACGAACCGCAGCACCCGGAAATTGTCGTTGCCAACGGAATCTTCCGGCAATGGCCCGCGTGCTTTTTTCATGGCGTCGGCGGTTTGCATCGTGCGCAGCCAGTTCTCTCCAACGCGGCCCATAGCCTGAGAGTCGCTGGAAATCATGGAGATCACCCCCATGTCCTGCAACACATTTTCCGCGGCGATGGTTTCCGCGCGCACCCGGCTTTCCGCGAAGGCCACGTCCGAAGGAATGTTGGGGTTCAGGTTGTGGCACACCATGATCATGTCGAAAAGTTCGGCTTGCGAATTGATGCCATAGGGAAGCGTCGGATTGGTGGAACTGGGAAGCACGTTCATTTCGCCCGCTACTTTAAGGATGTCGGGCGCGTGGCCACCCCCCGCTCCTTCGGTATGAAACGTGTGAATGGTTCTCCCTTTGAACGCGGCAATGGTGTCTTCCACGAACCCGGATTCGTTCAACGTATCCGTATGAATGCTCACCTGCACGTCGTACTCATCGGCTACTCCCAGCGCCGCGTCGATCGCCGCCGGAGTCGATCCCCAGTCTTCGTGTATTTTAAAACCCGCAGCGCCAGCGAGCACTTGCTCGACCAGTGGAGCTTTGCCCGCTGAATTACCCTTGCCCAGGAAACCGATGTTCACCGGAAGATTCTCTGCCGCGCGCATCATCATGCCCAGATTCCACGGGCCGGAAGTAATCGTCGTGCCGTTGGAACCTTCCGTCGGGCCAATCCCGCCACCCCAGAAGGTCGTGACGCCGTTGCTTAGCGCCGCGTACACCTGCTGCGGCGAAATATAGTGCACGTGCGCGTCGATCCCCGCCGCGGTGAGAATCAGATGTTCGCCGGAAATCGCATCGGTAGCCGGACCGACGGAAAGTCCCGGAGAGACGCCCTGCATGGTGCTGGGATTTCCGCTCTTGCCGATCCCCGCGATTTTGCCGTCCTTTACCCCGACGTCCGCTTTCACTACCCCGAGGATGGCATCAACAATGGTGACGTTCGTGATCACCAGATCTAGTGCGCCGGCGGCGCTGGTCAGTTGATTGTCCATGCCCATGCCATCTCGCAGAGTCTTTCCGCCCCCGCAAACGGATTCGTCGCCATAAACCCGCAGATCTTTTTCGATTTCGATGTACAGATCGGTGTCGCCCAGGCGAATCTTGTCCCCGGTGGTCGGGCCAAACAGATCGGCATACTGCTTTCGCGAAATTTGGCTCATGAGGACAATTCCTCTCTCTCAAGAATTCAACGTTAAAAAGACCAGCTCATCATTTCTTGGATTTGAAGCCGCGTTCCGCGCCTCTCGCCACCGCTTGCGCGAGATTCGCGCGATACCCCGCTGCGGACTCATGCCCCGTGCTTCCGTCCACAAGATTGTTAAATCCATAAACGAGTTGTTTGCCTGCGATGGGAACCAGCGTGACGCTTTTCTGGTCGCCGGGCTCGAAACGCACTGCAGTGGTGGCCGGAATGTCGAGGCGCATCCCGAAGGTCGCCGGACGATCAAACTCCAGCTCCCGATTGGCTTCGAAGAAATGAAAGTGCGAAGCCACTTGTATAGGGCGGTCGCCGGTGTTGCGCACGTTGAGCGTTACCGTCGGCCGCCCGGCATTTATTTCGATGGGCGATTCCGCCAGCACATAGCCGCCGATGCGCGCCGCGGGCTTGGCAGCGGGACTTCGGCCGCTCTTGTCATCCGCTTTGCTCATGGGCTGCACTCCTTCGCTCTTACTGAATGGGTTGGTGAATCGTAACCAGGCGGCTTCCGTCGGTGAAAACCGCCTCCACTTGAATGTAAGGAATCATCTCTGGGACATTTTCCATCACATCTTGCCGCGAAAGAACTGCGCGCGACTCCTTCATCACATCCTCGACCGTTTTACCTTCCCGCGCGCCCTCCAGAGCCGCCGCGGCGATCACCGCGACCGCCTCCGGATGATTCAATTTCAATCCCTTCGCCTTCCTCCGCAGCGCTACATCCGCCAGCGTGTGGATCATCAACTTGTCGAGTTCTCTCGGAGTCAGGTGCATGTGGGCCTCCTCCCGATGCGGGAGAATGAATCTGCTGACCGCTTGGAATGCGAACTTTATCTCTCGAAGCCAGGTGCGTCAATAAGAGTATCGGCGTCCATAAACGCGCAATCGTTCCGCACTTGCCTCCGAGATCGCGCGATTCTGCTCTCCATGAAGTTATCGCCAGCGAAACTTCTCCGGTACTTTCGCACCCACCACTTCCTGGCGCACCAGCGACCAGAATTCGCGCACTTTCGCTTCGACCGGCTCGCGTTCCATTCCCAGTACCTTGAAGACCAGCCCGGCATCGTTCGGAAGCCGGCTGGCGCCACACGCAATCTGCGTTTCAACGTCCATCACCGGGCAGGTCTGTTCGAAGATTCGCTCGGCATGCCCCTTGGGCGTCAGCAGCAATACATTTGCGAAAACGTCGAACTCGCCCATCACGCCGTGCTTGCGAATGCCTTGTTCCCGCGGTTCTATGACGAATTTCTCGACGAACAGATCGCCCTTTCCCGGCCTCTCCGCGCGCACCGTTGACGAAAACAAGTCGAACGCAAACAATTCTCCATCCCCGTAGTATTTTCGCCCTGCCATCAAAATCTCGGAGTAGATCATCGTCGCGTCTTCCGCCATCGATATATGCGTATGGCTGGCAAATCGCGAATTCTTATACGGAATGATCGGGTCGGGAAGATATTCCAGATAAGCCCCTTCGCCCAGAACAATTTCCTGGGTTTGCGAAGCGTAGTTGGCGTCCATCTCCTGGATCTTTGTCGCCGACTGCGTGGTCACATGCGCCCGCGCGTTCTCCGCCAATTCGATTTCAATGGCGTTGCGGTCGCCCTGCAGAATTCCTCCTGAAGTGGAAATGATCATCACGCAGGGAAGCTCCGGCATCTCTTCGTCGAAATATAATGCTTGCTGGGCCAGCAGGGGCGCGCGGCGCTGCAAGTCGATCAGCGCGGTTCGAGGACCCCGCGGCTCGAAACCCAGCCGCAGAAATGCATTTTTGCCAGGCGCGCCGCTCGGGAGTTGCTTGGGCTCATCCTGATACGGAGTCAGCTCGGGGGCGAAGTGTATTGGCTTCATCGTTCAAATCCAGATCGAAAAGCACATTTTCTCGAATCAGCTTCACCAGTTCCGTGATCCCTTCACCGGTCTTGCAGTTCGTAAACACGAAGGGTTTCTTCCCGCGCATCAGCCGGGAATCGTGCTCCATCAATTCCAGGCTTGCTCCCACGTACGGTGCCAGGTCCGTCTTGTTGATCACCAGAATGTCGGACTGGGTAATTCCCGGGCCGTTCTTGCGCGGTATTTTGTCCCCCGCTCCGACGTCGATTACGTAGATGAAAAAGTCCACCAGCGCTGGGCTGAACGTAAGCGTCAGGTTGTCGCCACCGCTTTCGATCAGCACGATGTCGCTCTCCGGAAACTTTTCTTCCATGTCCTCCACCGCCGCCAGGTTCATGCTCGGATCTTCCCGGACAGCGGTGTGTGGACAAGCCCCGGTCTCCACGCCGATGATTCGTTCCTCTAGCAGGATTCCTTTCAGCGTGCGCTGCACGTGCTTGGCGTCCTCGGTGGTCACCACGTCGTTGGTAATCACCAGGATTTTCGCTCCCATATCAATCAACCGCGGCGTGATCGCCTCAACGATCGCCGTTTTCCCGGATCCAACCGGCCCCCCAATTCCAATGCGGGTGATTTTCTTCATGGGATGCGCGCCGAACCTCTTCCCGAATCGTACTGCGAGACGAGCAACACGATGGGTAGTGCGAATTTCTATAGCACCCGCTCCACCCTGTCAACGATTTATCTGCTTCCCCTTCACGCGCCAATCCTCGCTCCGTTCACACCGTGATCCAACCCGTGCGTATGAAGTACAGCGAAGTCAGTCCCACCACCATCCAAAGCACGATGCCCTGGACCAGCGGCCGCCAGCCCACCTGACGAAGGGTCGCACGCGAGATGCCGCTTCCGATCAGAAACAGCGTTGCGGTCAGACCCAGCCTCCCCATGTAAAAAAATGACGAACAAAACTGGCCGACACTCGCCAAATACGTGTTCACCACCGCCGCCAGGCAGAATAATACGATAAACCACGGAAACTGTATTTTTGATTTGCTGCGCTTGATCGAAGCGGTTGCCAGCGCCAGCGGTACGATCCAAAGCGCCCGCGCCAGTTTCACCGTTGTCCCGATGATCAGCGCCTGCGCTCCGTACCGCGACGCCGCTCCCACCACCGAGCTGGTGTCATGAATCGCCAGCGCCGCCCACAGCCCGAATTGTGTTTGCGAAAGATCCAGCAGGTGGCCCAGCGGCGGAAAAATCAGCAGTGCGACCGAGTTGAGAACGAAAACCGTTCCCAGGGACACCGCCATCTCCTCTTCATCGGCTTGCAGGATTGGACCGATCGCCGCGATCGCGCTTCCTCCGCAGATCGCCGTGCCCGCCGTGATCAGATAAGAAGAATTTCCACGCACCCTCAGCAATCTGCCAATCGTCAGCCCAACCACCAACGCAAATGCGATGCCCATCGCGGTATAGATAAACCCGCTGCGCCCCGCTTTCAATACTTCGTGCAGATTCATTCCAAATCCCAGGGCGACCACCGAAGCTTGCAGCAGCCATCGCGAAGCCTTCCGGCTTTCCAGCGGGTAAGGATTTGTAATGAACAAACCAAACGCAATCCCTAGCGTCAGCGCAATCGGTGGCGAAAGTAGCCCGCTGAAACAGCCCGCAAAAACTAACACGAACAAGACTCTGCGCAGTGTGGCGAAAGTTCCTGATTTAGTTTCTGTCATGGGCGAGCAACGGGTACGGGAATTGTTTCAGCAGGTCTCGGCGAATCTTGGCGGCCGAGGCTTTCGTCATCGATTCGGAAGGTGTGTTGCGAAGCCGCTCGATCGTGGCTTCCAGGCTGGCCAGGAAGGCTTTGCACGGTTCGCAACCGGCAAAATGTTTCTCCAGCTTTTCGCAAAGCGAATCATCCAGCTCTTCGTCGAGATAATTCGAGAGCTGGGCAAACAGGGCTTTGCAAGACGCCGGACGTTTTTCTGATTTTGCGCTAGCGGGGTGCAAAGGGAGAGGTGCTTTCCTCCCGGCCGCGTTTTTATTACTTCGGGCCAGTTTTTGCCGCACAAAAAGTCGCGCCCGGTGCAGCCGCACGCGCACATTTCCCGGCTTCAGTCCGGTAATGTCCCCCACTTCTTCGTCGGTGAGCCCTTCCATATCCCGCAACACCAGAATGATGCGGTACGGCGAAGGCAGTTCCTGAATCACCTCGCGCAGCCGTCTCGCCTGCTGGCTGCGGATGGCCAGCGATTCTGGGTTAACGGGTCCTTCCCTGGCGAGATGGGCGAGTTCCTGACGATCGGGCATCAGTTCGTCGAGTGACAGTGCTTGCTTGGGCGCAAATTTACTTTTACGTCGGCTCATCAAGCAACGATTCTTGGCCACTTTATACAGCCACACCAGAAGCGCGCGCGGGCTTTCGAATTTCGGCAGGTACGGCAGCGCCTTCACCAGAACTTCCTGCATGGTGTCCTCGGCGTCCTCGCGTTGTCCGCAAACTTTCATGCTGAACGAGAACACCGTCCCCTGCAGCAACTCCAGCGCCTGCTCCATCGCTCGCGCATCTTTTTTCTCCAGTAGCGCCACAGCCTGCTCAATCTCTTTTCGCATCGCGCATCACCATACCACACCCATCGGGGAAACTCCTTTTCGGTGATTTTTCTTGCTTGACGTCAACCTGAAAATCACATATTAAATCGTTTCAACAGCCATGAATGGCTTCACCGTGCCGATAGTTCATGTGCTGGTCGGCTTATTTGTACTGTTCCGTTTTTCTATTCGAGGGGTAGACATATGCACTGGACAATGAATCGATGGAACTTGCCCACGGGTTTTGCTCTCGTTGCGCTGCTCGGCGCGGGCCCTTACGCGGCGGCGCAGACCATTGTGGTGGACGCCACTCCTTCCCACGTCGTCAACACCTTCAGCCCGCCGCACGCCCTCGGCGGCGCCATCGACCGCTTGCGCGCGGGGACCGGCGCTCCTGGAGACGAGGAAACTACGCGACTGTCCAAAGAGGTTGTGGACAAGAACACGGACACCCTCCTAAGCGATCCAGTGTTGAAAGAAATTCTGGGTGCTGGATGGCAGACCGTCACCTATCGGCAAAATACCGAATTGATGGTGGAGGCTTGGCACTGGAATGGCGCCGGAAAGTGGAGCAACCCGGAGAAAAAAGAAGGCTATTTCACCGGCAGCGCGGAACCAGGTGAAATGATCCGGCACTCTTACGCCTACCCGTTGCCTCATCGCGGATTTAGCCGTGGCGATGGCAACGGATGGTCGCGCCTGACCGATGGCGATGTGAATTCCTACTGGAAGAGTAATCCATATTTGACGAAACCCTTTACCGGTGAAGACGATTCGCTGCATCCGCAATGGGTGATGATCGATCTTGGCGTCAAGGTAGACGTGAACGCCATCCGCATCGCTTGGGCCAACCCCTTCGCCCGTCGTTTCTCCGTGCAATTCTGGACCGGCACCTTGGAACCCTTCTATGACGGCACACTGACGGGGACCTGGCAGACCTTTCCAGGTGGATATGTCAGCGACGGCAAAGGTGGCTCGGAAACACTGAAACTGGTGACCGGAACGATTTCCGCGCGTTTCTTGCGCATCTGGATGACGGAGTCTTCGAACACCTGCGACTCTCATGGTTCCGCCGACAAGCGCAACTGCGTCGGCTATGCGATCAACGAATTGTATGTGGGCACCCTCTCCTCGGGTGGCACGTTCAACGATGTTGTCCAGCATCTGCCCAGCCGCCGCCAGACCGTGACTTGGCCTTCTTCCGTGGACCCTTGGACGGCCGAAACGGATTTGGATTATTCGCGCGGCGATCAAATTGGTTTTGATTTATTTTTCACCAGCGGCATCACCCGTGGTTTGCCCACCATGGTCCCCATCGCCATGCTCTACGCCACGCCCGAAGATGCCGCGGCGGAAATCGCTTACCTCTACAAGCGCCACTATCCTATTTCGTGGATTGAAATGGGTGAAGAAGCCGACGGGCAACACATGCTGCCTGAAGACTACGGTGCCTTGTACCTTCAGTTTGCCACCGCTATTCATAAACTTGTTCCCGAAGCGAAACTTGGCGGCCCCGCTTTCGAAGGAACCTTTGGCGATGTGGAAGTCTGGCCGGATGGCATGGGCAGAGTTTCCTTTCTTGCGCGATTCCTGGACTACCTCAAGGCGCATGGGCGATTAAACGACTTCACGTTTTTTTCTTTTGAGCATTATCCCTTCCAGGAAAAAGAAATCACTGCCTCGTGGAACGATCTCTATATCGAACCGACGCTCGTCAAGCGCGTGGTGCAGGCCTGGAAGGACAACGGCCTTCCCCCAAATCTTCCGTTTTTTATGACCGAAGGAAATATTGGCGGCGGAAGCGGTCCGCGCGATCTAAAGAGCGCCCTCTGGCTCGCCGATTATGTCGGCGCCATGATGACGGAAGGCGCCAGCGGAACATTCTATTTTCACTACATGCCCACTCCGGGTGGACACGGACAATTCCTCGCTCTCGATAGAGACTACCGCGTCACCAATTATCCACCGCAGTATCTTGCCGCCCAGGTCATTACCAAAGAATGGGTGCAACCCGTCGACGCGCCGCATCGCCTCTTCAAAGTTGCCAGCGACGTCCGTGATGACGCCGGCAATCTCCTGGTCACCGCCTATGCCGTCGAACGCCCCGATGGAGACTGGTCCGTGATGCTCGTCAACAAAGACCGCGAAAATGATCGCCAGGTAAACGTCACTTTCGCGGACGATCAGACCAAGCGCGCGCGCCATTTCCACGGAAAAGTGGAGCGCATGACGCTCAGCCCTGCGGAATACCAGTGGCAGGAAGGCCCAACAGGCGGCCACGCAAGTCCAGACGGGCCGGCCACAAAAGCAACACTCGATGCCACGGTAAACGCGATGTACACCCTTCCGAAAGCATCGATCGTGGTTTTACGTGGAAAAATCGCGGAATGACCAGGGCCGTCCGGCAGGGCGCATCCTTCACGGCTGGCAACCGAAGCTCGTGTCCTACTCGGGGTTCGGTATCTGGAAATCTCGCACGATTGCGTCCAGGTCGTGGCAGGCAACCACAAACTGCCGCAGTGTGCGCCGCGTCGCGCCGAATGAATCAAACTCTTCCACTTTCATCCCGTTTTCTTCGGAAGCTCGCCGGAACTCTGTAAATTTTTTTGTCAATTCGCCCACGATCTTGGCATCAACGGGAATGTCGATGCGTGGCCGCACTTCGATATCGCTGGCGTTGAAGCGCACCTGCCAGGAGTAGGGGGGAGAGATAACCACGTCGCCGCCAATAAATTCACTCCAATGCATATGATTGCGAAACGCCGCGGAAAGCAGCCGAGTACGATAGCCGCGTTCGCGGAACAACCGGTACGCTTTCTTGAATACCGCTACGCCCGCCCACTCCAGATATCCCGGATCGATCGTAATATTTTCCCTTTCCGCGACAACCTTCAGCCAGTCATCCAGCCGGCCCACCATGATCGTGCACACTGGTCCCATGCTCGCAATCTCTTTCCCCTCTTTTTCTCTTCTCTTTAGCCCGCGCTCCACGGCTTCCGCCACCGCGATGCACTGCGGCAACGTGAACGACACAGTCGCGTTGATGCTGATCCCGCGGTACGTCGCTTCTTCGATCGCTGGAATCCCCGCGCTCGTCGCCGCAATCTTTACGATCATGTTCGGCGCAATCCCGTTGAATTCTTCCGCTTGCTCCACCATCGCTTGCGTGTTGCGGCTAAACCGCGGATCCGTCTGGATGGAGAGTCTTCCGTTCCGTCCATGCTGTGCTTCGTAAATCGGCCGCAGCAGGCTGGCGCTCTTGGCGGAAATTTCCCGCACCAGTTGCCACCCGATCTCCTCTTCCGTCGCACTGGGCCGTTCTTTCAGAAGTTCCAGGATGCGCTCTTTCCATTGCGGCATCTCCTTCTTTAGTACCCCAAGCACGATCACCGGATTGCATGTCGCGCCCACGGCTCCATGCTCGATGGAATAGCGCAGCTCTTGAATCGACGCCGAATCGTTCCACAGGCAGGTTGCCGTGGTTTGCGTCATCTCATGCAACGGACTCTTGTACGTTTCACGAACCGGAGATTCGGCCATCTCTACCTCCACCTGGCAAATTCAATCATCGCTTACCGCGCCGCGGCCGCCGCGGATACTGCCCAGGGCTTCGTATGCAAATGTGAATTTTCCGCCGCAACGGCGATTTCCAGCGCCCTCAATCCATCTTCCCCGGTAACCCGCGGCGCTTTATCGGTTAGCATTCTTTGGACAAAGTCGCGAACTTCCGCAAGATAAGCGTCCGCGAACCGCGTCAGAAAATGGTCCGCCAAAAGCTGGTGGCCGCCTTCTGCCGTCAGGAAAGTCACCGGGGTCTGCTGCATACTTCCCACCAGCAGGGAACCCTTCGTGCCCACAACTTCCGTGCGCACGTCGTATCCATAAATCGCCGAGGCATGTGATTCCACGTTGCCGATGGCGCCTTGCGCATACTTCAGGTTAACCACGCTCGCCACCACGTCGCCATACTTTGCCACTTCCGGACGCGTCGCCACTGTCGTGTACGCTTGCACTTCCGTCACTTCGTCTTGCATCAACCATCTGGCCAGATCAAAATCGTGAATTGTGTTGGTGTAGAAAATCATTCCGTTCACGTTGGATTGGTACGCGGCCATCGGCGGTTCATCCTTATCCCGTCCCACTGATTTGAAGATCAGCGGCTTCCCAATTTCCCCCGCTTCGATTCTCTTGAACGCGGCAGCGTAGGCCGGATCGTACCGTCGCATGAAACCAACCTGCAGCCGCACTCCTTCGCGCTCCACTTCATTTAAAGCCGCGTGCGCTTCCGCAAGATTGAGCGCCAGCGGCTTCTCGCACAGAATGTCTTTGCCCGCCGCCGCCGCAAGCCCTACGGCTCGCGCATGGAATTTGTCGGGCGTGGCGATCAGCACGCTCTGAATATCTTTATGCCCCAGCATCTCTTCCAGGCTGGCGAAGGAATGCTCGATCTCCAGTTCATCCGCCACTTGCCGGGCGCGCGCCCCGGCCACGTCTGCCACGGCCACCAGACGTGCTTCGGGAACCAGCCGCCGCAGATTCTCGGCGTGCCGCTTTCCCATTTCACCAACCCCTAGAACGCCAATTCCCAGCTTTGCCATGGTAAATTCTCCGCCGGAATCTTAGCGCTTTGACGCGCAAAATAAAACAACAAATCCATTGTCAAATCGCCATTCCTCTGCAGACTTCTCGCGGCCTTGCCAGTTTTGCTTTCTAAGTTCAAGCGATTCAGCCATAAACAGAGGCCAGTTCCGCGGGAGTGTTCCCTCCCACCTTGCCGGAAAACCTCCCTCGAGGTTTCCTGCAGCCGCTGATGCCGCCGCAGGCCCGACTCACCGCGTTCGCGCTTCTTGCCACCATGATAATCGCTTAGACTGGACCCAATGGATTCCTGCCGGCCGGCCCGATCCATCCCTCCGTGGTGGTTCCCGCTTTTCTGGCAAACATCCAGTTTCGGGAACTCTTCGAGATAAGGTACACTCTCGTCATTTCCATGCCCACCAAACGAAAAAAGAGCGCCCTTAAAATCGGCAAAGCCGCCAGCATCTATGACGTTGCTCGCGAATCCCGCGTCTCGGTCTTCACCGTCTCTGCGGTCGTCAACAACAAAACCCACGTTGGCAACA
>Ga0208714_1000273_pt1 | contig 15132 bp, 11 predicted proteins | sample NGESurshal072012_3_FD_184461 | JGI IMG/M metagenome (GOLD analysis project Ga0208714, IMG submission 184461) | Arctic peat soil microbial communities from Barrow, Alaska - NGEE Surface sample 415-1 shallow-072012 (SPAdes) | ecosystem: Environmental > Terrestrial > Soil > Wetlands > Peat ... | reverse complement strand
GGCGAGCCGCCAGTAGCCTTCCCGCCCGTGAGCCCCAGCCCTATCTCAGCGACACCCACCGCCTCCTACGAGGCCGACCCGGCGTCGGTCAGGCGCGTGCTGCTGCTGTATTCCGGCGGCCTGGACACGAGCGTGATGCTCAAGTGGATCCAGGACGAGTACGGCGCAGAGGTCGTCTGCCTGACGGTCAACCTCGGTCAACCCGGAGAGGACTACGAGGTGATCGAGGGCAAGGCGCTGCGCCTGGGCGCGCTGGAGTGTCACGTGGTCGACGCGCGCGAGCAGTTCGCGCACGAGTACGTGGCGCCGGCGATCAAGGCCAACGCGCTGTACGGCGGCGGCTACCCGCTGTTCACCGCGCTCGGGCGGCCGCTGATCGCCAAGCTCGCCGTCGAGCACGCGCGCGCCTCCGGTTGCGACACGATCGCCCACGGCTGCACGGGCAAGGGCAACGACCAGGTGCGCATCGAGGCGACGATCGCCACGCTGGCGCCGGAGTTGAAGGTGATCGCGCCGGTGCGCTCGTGGCAGATGGGCCGCGAGGAGGAGATCGCCTACGCCCGCGAGCACGGCATCCCGGTCAAGGGCGGCACCGAGGCGGCGCCGTATTCGATCGACGACAACCTGTGGGGGCGCTCCTCGGAGGGTCGCTGGATCGAGGACCTCGACCACGCGCCCGAGGACGACGTCTTCCAGCTCGTCACGCGCCCCGAGCTGGCGCCCGACGAGCCCGAGACGCTCACGGTCCAGTTCGAGCGCGGCGTGCCCGTGGCGCTCAACGGCGAGCGCCTGGAGCTCGTGCAGCTGCTCGAACGGACCGCGGCGATCGCCGCGGGCCACGGCGTGGGCATCGTCGATCACATCGAGGACCGCATCGTCGGGCTGAAGGTGCGCGACATCTACGAGGTGCCGGCGGCGGCGGTCCTGCTGCCCGCCCACGCCGAGCTCGAGCGCCTGGTGTGCACGATCCACCAGAACCAGTTCAAGCCCCAGCTCGACCACCAATGGGCCTATCTGGTCTATGCGGGCCTGTGGTGGGAGCCGCTTCGCGGCGATCTCGACGCCTACATGGAGCAGGTCAACGAGCGCGTCACCGGGACGATTCAGATCAAGCTGTACAAGGGCCACGCGCGCGTGGTCACGCGCTCCTCGCCCAACGCCGTCTACGACGCCAGCCTGGCCTCCTTCTCGCAGTCCGGCGGCCTGTTCTCGCAGAGCGCCTCGCCGGGCTTCATCGAGCTGTGGTCTTTGCAGTCGCGCATGGCCTGGCGCCTGCGCAACGAGTAGCGCCCGGCGGCTATCGGGCGTCCCGGCCGGTTTGCCGCGCTCGCTGCCGAGTAGCATTGCGCAGGTGAACGGAAACGGCTACAAGCTGCTCGGCTTCGTGGTTTGGCGCGGGGCCAGATGGTACGTGCGTCGCAAGCTGCCCTCCGCCCGCGCGACCGCTGCCGGCGCACTCGGCGCGCTCGCGATGCTCGCTGTGGTCGCGCTCATCGCGCGTCGTGCCACGAGTTGACCCGGGCACGATCGTCACGGCGCGAGCCGTCCGGCTCTCGGCGTAGCTTGCGGTCATCGTGATCGCCGAAGGAAACGAGACGCCGGGCGGCGAGTCCGGAGGGGGTGGGGAGGGTCGTGGGCGCCGCAGCGAGGGCGATCTGCTGGCCGAACGTCGGGCGCGCCGTACCGCGGAATCGGGCGAGCACGCGCTGATGCTTCGCGCGGAGGCCGCGGAGGCGACGGTGCGGACGTTGGAGACCCATGTGGCAAGCCTGCAGCAGCGTCTGGGCGATGCCGAGCAGGAGGGCCGGCGGATATTCGATCTGCTCGGGGCCGAGCGCGCGCCGCGACCGGGCGGGCGATCGGACTTCGTGCAGCCACCGTCGCCGTCGCGCGACGCGACGCTGGAGCGCGAGCTGCAGCGCGCCTCCCAGCGCGAGTATGCCGAGCAACGCCTGCGCGTGGAGGCCGAAGACCGCAGCGCCGAGGTGCAACGCGAGTCGCGGGCGGAGATCGAGCGCCTGCGCCGCCGCCTGGGTGCGAGCGAGCGTGAGGCCGAGGCGCTGGGTGCGCGCCTGGAGGTCGTCGAGCGCGAGCTGGCCGAGGCCGAGCAGGCGGCCGCGACCGAGCGCGCGGCGCTGCTGCGCGCCGAGCGCGCCCTGAAAGCGCGCGTCAGCGAGTTGGAGGGCGCGGCGCTGCAGATGCACGGAGCGCTGGAGGCCGAGCGCGCCGCACGCCGGCGCGCCGAGTACCTGCTCGACGCACTGCGCGAGGCCCAGCGCGGCGCGTTGGGACTGCTCGGCGGTCTCGCCGACACGATCGCGCGCCTGCGGGAGGCCTCGATCGCCGCCGCGCCCCCGTCACCGCCGCCTCGATCCCCGCAGCCGCGACCGACTCCTGTTCCGCGACCGGCCGCCGAGGAGCGTTCGCTCGTTCGCTCGCCCGCAGCGCACCCGCTCGCACCGGCGCAGCGCCTGCGCGAAGCCCGCCCCGCCGACGGCGGCGAGCTCAGCCGGGCGACCGGCGAGGACGCGCGCAGCGCAGAGATGGCCGAGGCGCTGGCGTCGGCCGTGCAGCGGCTGCGCGCGCGCGTCGAGGAGCAGGCCACGACATCCGCCGCACCGGTCGCGACGAGGCCCGTGCACAAGCACAGCATGTCGCTGATCACCCGCACGCGGCTGGCCCTGCGCCGGCGCCGCGAACGTCGCAAAGAGCGAAGCGAACGCTGATCGCAACCCCGCGATCCGCCGACGCGATCCATACGATCCGGTGACGTTGACCGAGCCCGCCTGCGCCCACCTGCACGTTCACTCCGAGTACTCGCTGCTCGACGGTGCATGCAAGATCGACGCACTGGCCAAGCGCGCCGCGGAGTTCGGCCAGCCGGCTCTCGGGCTGACCGATCATGGCGTGATGAACGGCGCCGTCGAGCTGCACCAGGCGTGCGCCAAGCACGGCGTCAAGCCGATCGTCGGCTGTGAGATCTACCTCGTCGAGGACCACACCGCGCGTGGTCCGGGCAAGACCGAGCGCAACCATCTGACGCTGCTGGCGGCCGACGACGCCGGCTACCGCAACCTCGTCAAGCTCTCCTCGGCGGGCTTCCTCGACGGCCTGCATCGCGGCAAGCCGTCGGTCGACATGGGCCTCGTCGAGCGCTACTCCGAGGGTGTCATCGCGCTCACGGGCTGCTTGGCCTCGCGCTTCTGCCAGCGCCTGCTCGACGATCGCATGGACGACGCGCGCGCCCACGCCGACGACCTGCGCAACGTGTTCGGGCCCGACAGCGTGTACTTCGAGCTGCAGAAGAACGGCCTGGCGCCGCAGGAGAAGTGCAACGAGGGGATCGTCAAGATCGCGCGCGAGCTCGGCGGCAGCCTGGTCGGCACGGGCGACGTGCACTACCTGCGCCGCGAGGACTACGACCACCACACGGCGCTCTTGTGCGTGCAGACCAAGAGCACGATCGCCCAGCCGAAGATGACGTTCGAAACGAACGAGTTCTACCTGCGCGACAGCGGCGAAATGATCGCGGCGTTCGCGGAGTGGCCGGAGGCGATCGCCAGCACGCTGGAGATCGCCGAGCGCTGCACGGTCGAGCTGGAGCTGGGCAAGCAGCTGATCCCCAGCTTCCAGACGCCCGACGAGAGCAGCGAGAGCGAGTACCTGCGAGCGCGTGTGCAGGACGGCATGCGCCTTCGCTACGGCGACCCGGCTCCTGCGGAGGCGGTCCAGCGCATGGAGATGGAGCTCGCGGTGATCGACCGGATGGGCTTTAACGCCTACTTCCTGATCGTCTGGGACTTCGTCAAGTACGCCAAGGAGAACGGGATCGCGGTCGGCCCGGGACGCGGCTCGGCGGCGGGCTCGATCGTCGCCTATTGCCTGGCGATCACCGATGTCGACCCGCTGCGCTACGGCCTGCTGTTCGAGCGTTTTCTGAACCCCGAGCGCGTATCGATGCCGGACATCGACATCGACTTCTCCGTGCGCGGGCGCGAGCGGGTGATGCGCTACGTGACCGAGAAGTACGGGCGCGAGTCCGTGGCGCAGATCGTCACCTTCGGCAAGATGTTCCCGCGCGCGGCAACGCGCGACGCGGCGCGCGTGCTCGGCTTCGACTACGGGATGGGCGACCGGCTGGCGAAGCTGATCCCCGATCCGATCATGGGGCGCTCGCCCTCCTTCGCAGACTGCTTGAAGTCGGGGCAGCCGCTGCGCAAGGCGTGCGACGAGGACGCAAACGCCAAGCAGATCGTCGACGTCGCCCAGGGCTTGGAGGGAATCGTGCGCAACTCCTCGATCCACGCCGCGGCGGTCGTGATCGCCGATCGCCCGCTGACCGACATCGTGCCGCTGCAGCTCGCCGACGCGGGCACCGACGAGAACGGCGACAAGGTGTTCCGCACGGTAACGCAGTTCTCGATGAAGCCGATCGAGGCGATCGGCATCTTGAAGATGGACTTTCTCGGGCTGCGCAACCTGGACGTGATCGAGGACGCGCTGGACATCATCGAGCGCTCCAGCGGGGGCGCCGACGGCGAGGCCGTTGGTCGCCCTGACATGACGACGCTTCCGCTGGACGACGCGCGGACGTATGAGATGCTCGCCTGCGGCGACTCCACGGGCGTGTTCCAGTTCGAGTCCGAGGGCATGCGCGAGGCGCTGAAGAAGGTCCGACCCGACGAGTTCAACGACCTCGTCGCGCTCGTCGCGCTGTACCGCCCGGGAGCGATGGACCAGATCCCCGTGTATGCCAAGGGCAAGCGCAACCCGCAGGCGATCTCCTATCCCGACGAGCGCCTGCGGGCGATCCTCGAATCTTCCAAGGGAGTGATCCTCTACCAGGAGCAGGCGATGCAGATCTCCAAGGAGCTCGCCGGCTTCTCGGGCGCCAAGGCCGACGATCTGCGCAAGGCGATCGGCAAGAAGAACCGTGAAGCGATGGCGGCGCTCAAGCCGGAGTTCGTCGAGGGCTGCCGCGCCTCGGGCACCGCCTCGGAAGTGATCGACCTGCTGTGGCAGACCAACGAAAAGTCGGCCGACTACTCGTTCAACAAGAGCCACGCGGCCTGCTATGCGCTGATCGCCTACCGCACGGCCTGGCTGAAGGCGAACTACCCCGCCGAGTACATGGCTGCGCTGATCTCCTCGGTGATGTCGACCAAGGACAAGGTGCCGTTCTTCGTCGCTCGCTGCGAGGAGATGGGCATCGAGATCCTGCCGCCCGACGTGAACCTCTCAGACCACGAGTTCACGGTCGTGCAGGGCAACATCCGCTTCGGCCTGGACGCGGTCAAGGGCGTCGGCTACCAGGCCGTCGAGGCGATCAAGCGCGCGCGCGAGGAGGGCGGGGAGTTCAAGTCGCTGTGGGACTTCTGCGAGCGCGTCGACAACCGCACGGTGAACAAGAAGGCGATCGAGGCGCTGATCAAGTGCGGCGCGCTCGGCTCCACGGGCGCCAGCCGCAAGGGCATGCTGGCGGTGCTCGAGCAGGCGCAGGCTTCCGGTCAGAAGGCACAGCAGGACGCATTGATCGGCCAGGGCTCGATCTTCGACCTCGCCGAGCCGGGCGCCGCGCCGGCGACCGACACGACGGCCGTTCCCGGCGCCGGGCTCGCCCCCCCGGTCCATCAGCCGATCCCCTCCGAAGAGTATGAGCAGGCCGAGCTGCTGGCCGTGGAGAAGGAGGCGATAGGCCTGTTCATCTCCGCGCATCCGCTCAAGCCGCTGCGCGAGGCACTGCGCGCGAAGGTCGACTGCCCGCTGGCGGCGCTGGCCGACCGCCGCGACAAGGACTGGGTGACGGTCGGTGGGATCATCGTCGAGGCCAAGCGCATCCGCACGCGCAACGGCGACCCGATGATGTTCGCGACGCTGGACGACCTCGCGGGCAGCGTCGAGATGCTCGTCTTCGGCAAGGCACTGGCCGAGTACGAGTCGGCGCTGGGCGTCGACGAGGTCGTGCTCGTCAAGGGCCGCGTCGACCACAAGGAAGCCGGCAAGACGTGCCTGATCGTGCAGAGCGTCGAACGCTTCGCGCCGACGCCCGAGGAGATCGAGCAGGCGCACGTCAGATCTGGCGCCATGGCCCAGCGCCAGAAGGTAGCCGCCGCGCTGTCGGAGACCGTGCACCTGCGCCTGCACGCCAACTCGCTGTGCGCGAGCCTGATCGAAGATCTCAAGCACGCGATCGAGGACTTCCCCGGCTCGGCGGAGGTGGTGCTCGACGTGGTCACGAGCGCGGGGACGCGCCGCGTGAAGCTGGGCGAGGGCTTCCGCGTGCAGCACACGCCGACGCTGCGCGCCGAGCTCGAACACGCGCTGGCGCCGCTGCCCTCCCTGGCCACGGCCTAGCGCGCCGCCTGGCCTCAGCCGCGCGCGGCGATGCCTTTGTCGCGCAGGCGCATCGCCAGTGCGATTTCCTTGCGCGATGGGCCTTCGCGGTTCTCGCCGGGGGTCTCCAGGATGCACGGCAGCTTCTGCAGCGAGGGAGCCGAGAGGAAGGCCGCGCAGCCCTTGCGACCGAGCTCGCCGGCGCCGATGTTGGCGTGGCGGTCGCGGTTTGAGCCGAGTGGGGTCTGTGAGTCGTTGAGGTGCAGCGAGCGAACCGCGCCGCGCCCCAGCTTGCGCGAGCACTCGCGCAGCACCGAGCCCATCCCGTCCGGTGTGCGTATGTCATAGCCGGAGGCGAGCAGGTGGCAGGAGTCCAGGCACACGCCGAGGCGCCTGCCGGCGTCGGCGGCGTCGAGCAGCGCGGCTAGCTCGTCGAAGGAGCGCCCGAGCGTCCCGCCGGCTCCGGCGGTGTTCTCCAGGTGAAGCTCGCAGCCCTCGCTGTCGGCGAGCGCCTGTGCGATCGTCTCACCTGCCCGCGCGATCGCCTCGCCGACGTGCCCTTTCTTGGCCGAGCCCGGGTGCAGGACCACGCCGGCGGCGCCGATTGCCTGCCCGACGCGCAGCGAGTGCGTGAGCGATGCCAGCGATTTGGCGCGGATGTCCTTGTCGTCCGAGGCGCAGTTGAGCAGGTAGACGGCGTGGATCAGCACCGCTTGGATCGGGCTGTCGGCCATCGCCTCGCGGAAGGCGGCGATGTCCTGGTCGCGGTAGGCCGTCGGTTTCCACATGCGCGGCGACTGGTTGAAGATCTGGATCGCCTGGCAGCCGCGCTGCACTCCACGCTCGATCGCCTTCGGCAGGCCGCCCGAGGGCGAGACGTGAGCTCCGATCAGCATCGCCGGCATTATGAGCGTTGCCGGATCGCGGGTAGTAGCATCGGCGCCTGCCGTCAACCAGAGGCGCATCCGATGCGCGGAGGTCTCATGAGCGCCAGGTCTCTCACGAGGAGGGCCGCTCTTCGCGCCTGGCGCGAGGTCAACCCCAATAGCACCGCGGGTCTTCAATGGCACCGCCAGGGCGAGCACATCACCTTCGGCTGGGACGGGTTCGTCGCGGCACCGGATCTTCCCATCCTGTTCGCCCGCCATCACTACGAGACCGCCCTGATTCGCAGGCTGCTGGATGGACGCCCGGTCTCGCGGAGCCTGGAGTTCGGCTGCGGATTCGGCCGCCTCTCGCCGACCTTCGCCGGCCTGTCACAGAGCCATGTGGCGGTTGACATCAACGCCGACGCGCTGCAGGCCGCCCGCACCGCCTACCCGGATCTGAGCTTCGAGCAGATCGACGGCGACCATCTGCCGTTTCCCGACCAGTCGTTCGATCTGCTCGTGAGCTGGACGGTGCTGCAGCACGTGCCGCCGAACAAGATCGCCGCGACGGTAGGCGAGCTGAGGCGAGTGCTCACGTCGCGCGGGATCGTCCTGCTGTGTGAGGAGACGCGCAACGTCGGCGAGCCCACCAAGCACTGCTGGCATCGCGAGCCCGGCTTCTACGAGCGGGCGTTCGACCCGTTGCAACTGGTCGAGTCCTCCTACGTCGAGGAGATCGACCGACTCCCGGGCACGAGCTCACCGGGCCGTGTGATGCTGTTCACGCCCGCAGGCGTGGGCTAGCGTCTCTCCCATGAGGGTTCGCTTCGCACCATCGCCAACCGGGGCTCTGCACATCGGCGGCGCGCGCACGGCGCTGTTCAACTGGCTGCTCGCGCGCCACTTCGACGGCACGATGGTGCTGCGCATCGAGGACACCGATCGCGAGCGCTGCACGCCGGAGAACGTGCAGCAGATCCTCGACTCGCTGCGCTGGCTGGAGCTCGAATGGGACGAGGGGCCGATCATGCAGACCGATCGCACCGAGCGCCACGTCGAGGCGCTGCAGGCGCTGCTCGACGCCGATCTGGCCTACCGCTCCAACGCGACGGCCGACGACGTCAAGGCCTACAAGCAGCGCCACGGCGCCGAGCGCGGCTTTCGCGGCGAGGGCGAGCAGAGCGGCGCGGTGCGCTTGCGCGTGCCCGACGGCGCGACGGTCGTGCACGACGCGGTTCGCGGCGACACGCGCTTTGAGCACGTGCACATGGACGACCCGGTGATCGCCCGTGCGGACGGCTCGGTCCTGTACAACTTCGCCGTCGCGATCGACGACCTCGACGCGCACATCACGCACGTCGTGCGCGGCGAGGATCACCTGTCGAACACGCCCAAGCAGCTGCTCGTGCTGGAAGCGGCGAAAGCGGTCGGATTCGGCGACGGAGCGCCGCTGCCGCAGTACGCGCACCTGCCCCTGCTGCACGGTCCCGACGGCAAGAAGCTCTCAAAGCGCCACGGCGCAGCCTCGGTCGGCGAGCTGCGCGACGCCGGCTACCTGCCGGCGGCCGTGCGCAATTATCTGGCGCTGCTCGGCTGGGGAGCGGGGGACGATCAGACCGTGCTGTCGACGCCGGAGCTGGTCGAGCGCTTCACGCTGGACAGCGTCAGCCGTAACCCGGCGCGTTTTGACGAGGTGAAGCTGAAATGGCTCAACGGCGTGTACATCCGGGCGCTGGGAGCCAAGGATCTCGTCGAGCGGGTGGGGGAGCACCTCGATGCCAATGGCCATGCGGGATTCCGGGGTGACCCGCGCTTCGCCCGCGCCGTGGAGATCAGCCAGGAGAAGATCCACACGCTCGCCGATTTCTGGGCGCTCAGCGGTCCGCTGCTGGCCGGCCCGGTCGACGATGCCAGGGCGCGCGAGCGCTGGCTGGGGCCGCAGGGCGTGGCGATGCTCGCCGAGGAGCGCGCGGCGCTCGCGCAGGCCGCGAGCTTTGACGAAGCGGCCGTCGCGCAGACGCTGGAAGCACTCGTGAGCAGCCTCTCGGTCAAGCCGCGCGAGGTCTACCAGCCGCTGCGTGTGGCGATCACCGGCACGACGGTGTCGCCGGGCATCTTCGAGAGCGTCGCGCTGCTGGGGCGTGAGGAGGCGCTGCGGCGCATCGACGCCGCCCTGTCGCGCCGCTGATCGCGCGCGGACGCGGCGAACTTCCCTGCATCAGGGCTCAACCGTTGGCCCTGCGCTGCCGATAGGGGAACAACGAGAGCGGCCGACATGGATGGTCGATCTGAACGCCCCACCCGCACGCATGCAAGCAACCGCTGCCAAGTCAAAGACCAAGACCGCCGCAAAGCCGAAGTCGAAGTCGAAAGCCAGGAAGGCCAGTCTCGCCAGGAAGGCAAGCGCTTCCGAGCAGGCTCGCCGCCCGGCCTCGTCGGCTCCGGCTTCCGCGTCCGGTGAGCGCCACCAGAACGAGGGTCACGGCCGGCGTCTGACGATCGCTTTCGAGGCGCTGGAGGCGTTTCCGGCCCTGGCCGAGTCTCGCGACCGGCTGCTGACGGTCGTGGCCAGAGACCACGTTGCGACTGCGGACGTCGTCACGGCGGTGGAGTCCGACGTCGCGCTGATCACCGCCGTGCTGCGCCTGGCCAACCAGGTTCAGGGGCGGCGTGGACGCGTCGACACGGTGGTCGCAGCCGTTGAGCTGCTGACCCCGCAGACCGTGCAGGCGCTGGCCACGCGCCTGCGCACGTTCGACTTCTTCGAGCGCTCGAGCGTGTGGGAGGCGGCTCCCGAGCGCTTTCGCCTGCACGCGCTCTCCACGCAACACGCGGCGGATCGCATCGCCGCCGAGGTCGGCTACGAGTACCGCGACCGCCTGACGGTGACGAGCCTGCTGCACGACATCGGCAAGCTGGTGCTGTTGCACGCCTATCCGGGCTATCCCGCGCAGGTCCACCGCGGCGCGCGCACGCCGGAGGACCGCCTCCACCAGGAGCGGCGTGAGCTAGGCGTCGATCACGCACTTGTCGGCGGCGTGCTAGCCCGGCGCTGGGGGCTGCCCGCGACGATCGCCTCGACGATCGAGCGCCACCACAACCCCGACGTCGACGGCGAAGCCGCCTGCGTTCGTCTGGCTGACATGCTCGCCCACTACGAGCAGGGAGCGCCGGTCTCGCCGGCGGAAATGCTGCGCACCGCAAGGGCCGTCGGCCTGGGCCCGGATGAGCTGCGACGCGTGATGTACGAACTTCCCAGCGCCCCCACGCAGCGCCGGCGCCACGTCGATCCCTGCCCGCTCTCCGGACGTGAGCTCGGCGTGCTGCAGCGCTTGGCCGAGGGCAAGGTGTACAAGCAGATCGCCCACGAGCTGACGCTGTCGACGAGCACGGTGCGCACGCACCTGCACAACATCTACGGCAAGCTCGGCGCGGTCGATCGTGCGCAGGCGGTCTTGATCGCCACAGAGCGCGGCTGGCTCTAGCTCGCTCTGGCCTCGCCGGGCGCCCGTCATGCGGGCGCGTTGCGTAGCATCGCGCGTGTGAGCGCCAGATGATCTCGATCACCAGCAAGTCTCCGTACGCGGTACTGGCGCTGGCCGAGCTGGGACGCAGCTCCGGCTCTGAGCCGGTGCCGATCGGCGAGCTGGCGCGCAAGCGCGACGTGCCGGTTCAGTTTCTCGAGCAGCTGTTCGCGGTTCTGCGCCGCGCGGGCGTGATCAGCTCCCAGCGCGGCGTCAAGGGCGGTTACCGCTTCGCGCGCGAGCCGGCGAGCGTGAGCGTGCTGGAGATCGTCGAGCTGCTCGACGGCCCGCTCGGGCGCGACGCCCAGGGCCCGTTCGCCGACGCGGCTGCGGCGGCGCGCAAGGTGCTGGCGGAAACGACGATCGCCGACGTGATCGAGCGCGAGGCCCGTGAGGCCGGCGCGAGCATGTACCACATTTAGGCACCCGCCCAACGGGAGGGGCCGTTTCGCTCTGCAATGCGGTTTCGACCGCCGGGGAACCGCTCAAAACCGCAGGTGTGAGGTCCCGACTGCAGCGATACTGCAGCGCGCAGGGGTTCTGTCGAATGGTCGCGAAACCCAAGAGGAGTGGCCGACCCGCCAGCTAGCCTGGTGTTTCAGAATGCCGGATACCGCCGAGCAGCCGCCCGAAGCCATCGCTGGCGCCGCCGCCGTAGCGGCGCCCAACCGCGTTCCGTGGATGAATCTGTGGACGGCGGCCGGCGGCCTCGCGGGCGCCGCTGCCGTCGTCTACGGCGTCGGCTTCGGGATCGAGGCGCTTCGGCTTAACGCAGCGGGTCTGGCGGTTTCCGAGGCGATCGCCGTAGTCCCGAAAACGGCGATGGTGAGCCTCGCGATCAATGCGATCTTCCTCAAGGTCGTGATCCAGGGGATTCTGACCGGCGCGTTCATGGTCTGGCTGAAAAGCCGGGCCGAGGCGCTGCTTACACCCGAGGCGTTCCTGGGCCGCCGGGAACGCAAGAACGTACGGAAGCGCAGATGGCAGGCAATCAGGACACGCTTGGGCTCGTTGGCCGAACCGTTCCGCTGGCTACGAATCTTGCTCGGGCGGGTCATACGCGCGTTGCACGTCTACCGAGCGGCTACGGCGGTGCGCGCGGTGTCTAGGCGCATCCTCCGGGCCGTGGCCACCGTCTGGCGGCGTACGCTCGCGCACGTTCCATACAAGCTATGGATCGCGCTCGCGATGGTCTACACGTTCTTCCTGCCATGGACTTGGTTCATCCTGTACGCCACCCCCATCGCCATCTTGCAGGTAAGGGCTCTCTCGGCTGTCTCGCGGCGACACGACGCGGGCCTGATGTCGATCCGGGCTGAGGCGATACTGCTCGGTGTCGTCACGGCGTGCAGCGTTGCCTCGATGACATTGATCGGTGAAGCCGTCCGACCGGGACCGCTGCCACGCGTCGCGGTGCAGGTTGATGGCGCCTCAAAGCCGATCTTCGGCGACTACGTGGCGACTACAAACGACGGTGTCTACCTCGGGGTTCACCGGAAACTGACGCTGATCCCGGACCATCGCGTAACCGTCGTGACGATCTACGACGCGGCGAAACAGAAGCCAGAAAAGGCGCGGACACTCGTCGAACGCTTGCGCTAGGGGACCGAGCTGGTCTAGGGACCTGTGCCGACAGTCGAATAGAACCGCCGTTGTCGCGGTGGGGTCATGCAGGATCGTTGTGCGCGGGGCACGGCCGCGCTCCGATGATCGGCCTACCTATCTGTGGATGTCGGTGATCGCGTCCACGGGGATGAACGCCATGCCGTTGTTTACCTCCGGGCCGAAGAGCCAGTAGCCCGTAACCTGGGTCGGGTTCGCGTCATCCCAGCCGAACGCGACGATTTGCGCCTGAACCTGCTCGCCTTCAACGTGGAGCGTGGTATCGATCGGCCCGATCGTCGTGTAATTGACGGCCATCCGCATAGCCTAACCCAAATGGGGATCATCGCGGCCGTAAGGGAGCGTCGTGATTCTGGACGGCTGCCCGATCGCCGCGCCGCCGTCCATCGACGCCACTGCATGCGCGGCCTGCAACCGAGCAGGCCGCATCGTTCCCAAGGGCCTTCGCTACGGACACGGCCGAGGCCGTAGCTGCGTAACGCTTCAAGCCTGCGGGTAACTCGCCAATTGGCACTCCAGACCATAGGTATCGTTTGGCCCATGACACACGTGGGATTGGGACGGCGGCTCATCGCGGCCGGTGGGGTGGTGATTGTCGTTACGCTGCTCCTACAACCTCCCGCCGGGTTCACCGAACTCGCCGCGTCGGTCGGGCTGCTCCTCGTGATTTGCGGCGCCTTCCTCTCCGTCTACAAGTTTCGCGGCGGCGGTGGCGGCTTCTGGGGCGGCGGACCTCCGTCTGGCGGCGGTCATCATCACGGCGGCTTCGGGGGACACGGGTCGTAAGCCGGCTGTTGCCGACGCCGACGCGGCCGTTTGAAGGGCCGCGTAGTTGCGCACATTTTGTGAAAAAGGGGCTACGATTGTTGGGCACTCGTTTACCCGTCCAACCGAAAGGCATTAGTAGTGAACAACCCGTCCACTCTCGCCGATTTGTCATCTGACGAACGGTCGAAGGTGCTTGATGTACTCGCCGGTCAGATTCGTGCAGGGAAGGTCAGGCTGCGCTTTGATCCGGCAAGCGGCGTTGGCAGAAAGATTGTGGAGCTTTACAGGGAAGCGGAGCAGAGGCTCGCGGACTCTGACCGGAGCTTCAATGGAGCGGAGAGGCAGGACCGAACCCCTCATCACAAGGGGCGTCCCGTCCGGGCTCGTTCCGGGTCACGCGCCGCGAACGGCAAGCCGACGATCGGCGTCCGTGCTCGACGGCCAAAGCCGGCGAGCAAACCGCCGCCGGGCACGACGCTGGAGATACAGGGACAGGCCCGCGCGAGCCTCATCGACGCGTTGAAGCACGAGGACCCGATTCGCGCGATTGAAGTCGTCGTCACGACTAACCGGGAAGCCGACGAACGAAGCGGGAAACCAGCGCCCTCGGAGGACGACCTATGTCGGTTCGATGACTCCGGCCTGGGCATCGCCCCTGCGGGACTCGTGTGCTGGTATGCGCTACCGGACGAGGCGCCAGCGGACACCGAAGAGAGAGTCCGCTGCGACCGCCTCGCAGGCGGGCGCAATCCAAAGACGGGTCTGCCGGAGCCGAAGCCAAATCGTGTGGCGGCTGCCGAGATGCGGCGCGACGGTCTGGGCACCCGCGCCATTGCTCACGCCTTGAATGTCTCGCATCAGACCGTCGCGCGCTGGTTCCGGGGAGATTCCCACTAACACCGTGCGGAATGCGTTACACAATATGCGCGCGCGTTAGGCTGTTCGCGACGATTGATTTCATAGAAACCGGGCCGCCAATGTGCGGCCCTTTTCATGCTCGCGTGTCCCGTCCTTTAGCGCGCTGAGCTACCTCCTTCCGGGCTCCTCTCGCCCGGGATCGACCAGGCGGCGCCGGACGGGCGCCGCCTTGTGTCACAGGCGGTTGCGGCTGCCCGGTTCCCTTGGTTCAGGGCCGGGCAGTCTGCGCCGTTCTCTCTGGCTCGTCAGCGAAGGCGAGTTGAAATCGGGCGCGCTCATTTGCGCGTCCCGAACGAAAGAAGGTCGATGGAACCGACACAATCCAGCTGGGCTCCAGGGCATCTGGAGCGACTCGCAGCAGCGCTTCGCTCCGGCCGCACGCTTGGCGGCCGCCTCACTCCTGCCGAAGCTCGGGAGATGGGAAAGGCGTTGGAGAAGCGGACCGCTCCACGCCCAGCACAGCGCATACCGCAGCCGAAGGTCGCTGCCTCCGTGCAGCCAACACGCAGCGGCAAGGCGCTTCCTGCTGTCGCTCGCCGTCGGCGTGAACGTGTGGCCTCAGCGCGCGCTCAGGCGCGCGCTCTGCACTAGACGGACGCGGAGCCAAAGAGCTTCGCGAAGTGACAAGAGGGCCAGTGGGAGACCTCTCGCTCGCCCGAAGACAGTCCTAAACGAAAGGGAAATCACCATGTCGGTCATAGATATCTCAGGGCTGAGGGCGGACGCGACCAGCGCTCGCTATGCAGCCCGGAAGACGCTCCAGCAGCTTACGAAAGCGAGTGCCGCCGATCGACAGGCGGCACAGGTGACGTTCGACGCCGCCTCCCAGGCCAGCGAAGAGGCGGACCTGCGAGCCGCCCGTGCGGCTGAGGTGCTGAGCGGCGGTCACGTGGTCCGTGACGGCGCGTCTGTTCGCGTCGGCAAGGAGCCGGCGACGTATCGCAAGGACGGACCGCACAGCTGGTTCCACGACTGCTGGCGCGCCACGGTGGGCGACCATCGCGCGCTTGAGCGGATCGAGCGGCACGGCCGCGAGCTGCTGCGTGCAGGCCGGATCAACGAGTCCACGGCGCGCGCGCTGAACGAGGAAGCCACGA